>OGCL01001133.1_pt1 | contig 24143 bp, 27 predicted proteins | sample 1570041 | NCBI WGS metagenome assembly OGCL01 (sample SAMN06266162, study PRJEB24511) | hot springs metagenome | isolation source: Hot spring water | place: South Africa: Limpopo | collected 2015-06-22 | reverse complement strand
TGAGCAGGGGCTTTTATCATGGCGGAGTTTCTTGGTGTCCCCTATGTCAACGTGGCTCTTGCGGCTGCTGTCCCAGCCCTTCTTTATTACCTCGGAGTTGCTTCATCGGTTCACTTTGCAGCAAGAAAATTGAATCTGGAGCGGCTTCCCAGGGAGGTGATTCCATCCCTCAAGGCAATCCTTCCACGCAGTCCATTTCTTTTCATTCCGGTCACTTTACTGATCTATCTCATGATGTCAGGATACGATCCGACAACCTCTGTTTTATGGGCTACAGGAGCATCGGTTGGACTTTATCTTATGACGACTCGAAGCTGGAGCACGTTTAAGCAGAGAGCCTGGCATCTGGTTTTAGCCCTGGAGGCAGGGGGAAAATCCATTGTCCTGGTGGCTTCGCTCTGTGCTTGCGCGCAAATTGTCATTGGCATGATTAATCTTTCTGGCCTTGGAATCAAGATGTCAGAGCTGGTATTAGGGCTCAGCATGGGGAATGAATTTTTAGCCCTTTTCTTAACCATGATCGTATGCCTGATTCTCGGTATGGGTCTTCCAACCACTGCCGCTTATGTTTTAGCAGCATCTGTGGCTGGTCCTGCCCTGATCAAACTTGGCGTTGTTCCCATGGCTGCTCATCTTTTCGTCTTCTATTTCGCCATCATCTCTGCCATCACCCCACCTGTTTGCGCTGCAACCTATGCGGCAGTGGCGATTGCCAGGTCAAAATGGTGGGAATCGGGTTGGCTTGCCGTCAAGATGGGATTGGCCGGATTTATGGCTCCCTTTTTATTTGTCTATGTGCCCCATCTGCTATTCACCGGCACTTTCTTTGAGATCCTGTGGAATTCCCTGGTATCGGCATTGGGGATCATTGCCATGGCTGGAGCGGCCATGGGTTATTTCGGGGATAGAAGCAGATGGTATGAATCATTATTGTTAGCCTTTGGGGCTTTATTTCTATTAAAGCCGGGCTTCATAACGGATTTTACCGGCATTGCCATCGTGGTCGGTCTCTATGTTTTCCAGAAGAGGAGAAAGTCTGTTGCTGAGAAAGCGATGGCGCTTTCAGGAATCTTGAAAGGAGCCGAATGAACTTACCCAAATCAGTGACAATCGTTGAAGTGGGGCCTCGTGATGGGCTTCAGAATGAGGCTCATTTTGTCCCGACCGATCAAAAGATCGAGTTAATCCGCCGACTCTCTGAGACCGGCCTCAAACGGATTGAGATCACCTCTTTTGTTCACCCCAAAGCCATTCCGCAGCTACAGGATTCAGAAGAAATCATTAAAAGAGTCAAGCGAAAGCCGGGCATTGTCTACTCCACCCTTGTGCCGAATGAGAAGGGGCTCGAAAGGGCTCTATCTGCTGGTGTCGAAGAAATTGCGCTCTTTGTTTCCGCTTCCGAAATTCACAACCAGAGAAATGTTCGGATGCCGATTGAAGATTCCCTGAAAGGGTTCCGCAATATTGCTGTCCAGGCGCTAGCTCATGGGATTCGAATGAGGGGGTATGTAGTGACTGCCTTCGGTTGTCCGTATGAGGGCAAAATTACTCCTGAAAAGGTTGAATTTATCATCAAAGAATACAAAGCATTGGGAGTTCATGAGATTGCCCTGGGAGATACGACCGGTATGGCCAACCCGCTTATGGTGAGCCGGTTGATTGAGCGAATCAAACCCCAAATGGGAGAGACTGGGCTTGCCCTCCACTTTCACGATACGAGGGGGACAGCTCTGGCTAATGTCTTGGCTGCTCTTCAGCAGGGAGTTACCGCATTTGACGGGGCCATCGGAGGGCTGGGTGGTTGTCCTTATGCTCAAGGGGCTTCCGGTAATGTTGCGACAGAAGACCTGGTTAATATGTTTGAAGAGATGGGAGTCGAAACAGGAGTTGATCTCCCAAAATTGATCGAATGTGCAAGATATGCTGGAGAGATCATTGGGAAAGGATTGCCTAGCCACCTCCTCCATTCAGGAAAGGTCCGCTGGGAAGGTATGAAACCCGAATGAGTTAAAAATAGATTGATGGACGGGAAAGCAGGGGAGCCCATCCGTGAGGATGGGCTTTTTTTTCGACATCAAAGGACAAAATTTTCTTGCTGTTTTTTCGTTCTGGGTATATGGTATTTGAAAAAAGGAGAGGAATAAACCATGTTTGAGTTGAACGAGGAAGAGAGACTCATTCAGAAAAGCATTCATCAGTTTGCTAAAAAAGAATTGGCGCCCCAAGCCGCCCACTGGGATGCCACTGAGGAGTTTCCGTGGGAAAATGTTAAAAAGATGGCAAAAGTTGGGCTCACTGGCTTGCGCATCCCAAAGGTTTATGGGGGTGCAGAAGCAGACCTTATTATAACCGGGATCGCTTTTGAAGAGGTTGCCCGGTTCGACCATAACTGTGCTATCATCCTCTGTGGCTCAAACATCACCGGACGGGTATTACTCTATGGTTCGGAAAAGATAAAGGCAAAATTTTTGCCTGAAATAGCAAAAGGCAAATATATTCTGGCATTCGGAGCTGCCGAGCCGGACGCTGGTTCTGACTTAAGGGCAATGAAAGCGGTTGCCAAGCGTCGGAAGGACGCCTGGATCGTGAGTGGCGAGAAAGCGATGGTCACCTTTGCCGGCGTTGCACATGGGTTTATCGTCTTAGCCAAAACAGCAAAGGGAAGGGGAGAAGGGGTCAGTTGTTTTTTTATCGAAAGAGACAGACCAGGAATTGATATTCAGAGGCTTCAGGGGTTTGGCTGGAGGGCCTCCCAATGGGGAAATGTTTCTCTCAACGATGTGAAAGTTCCGGTGCAAAATATTATCGGTGAAAAGAATGATGCTTTAGCGATGCTCAAAGCCACTGTACAGGAGCAGAGGGCTTTGACAGGCCTCATTGCACTGGGTACAGCAAGGGAAGCCTTGGAAGAAGCGGTGAAATATGCAAAGATCCGTAAAGTGTTTGGCAAACCACTGGGAAAATTTGAAGGCATCCAGTTCAGACTGGCTGAAGATCATACTTCGCTGGAGGCTGCGAGACTTTTATGCTACCAAGCCCTCTCTTTGATCGAGAAAAAAGCAGATCAAGCCTCAACGTGGGCAGCCATGGCCAACCTCATTGGAGGAGAGACAGCGTATCGGGTTGTGAACAATGCAATGGATGTATTCGGAGGGTTGGGATATTCAAGAGAACTTCCCTTTGAGCGCCACCTGAGAGATGTCAAGGCCATGCAGATCGCCAATGCCACCTTAAAAATAGAGATCGGTAAAGGGCTCTTCGGAAAAGAATTTTCCCCTGAGATATAATTAACCTTGTTATAGAGGAAGGGTCTTTTAGCAGCCATCGGCGCATGGGAAGAGTTTGATGACCTTGAGAAGATGGTTGTGGAAATTTATTAAGGAAGAGGTGAGACAAAAGAACGGAGCATTGGGAGGTTTGATTGATGTATCTATTCGATATGGGTGCCATCAGCCAGGTAATCCCAAAAAGTCCTCCTGTTCCATTTATTTATTACTTGAGTCTGTAGGGTACTTCGACAAAAGAATGTTTTTGGGGGTTGAAATCTTTCGTATTTCGTGTGCACAATTTCAGATGATGCTGAATTGCAAGGGCTGCCTGAAACGCATCTGGAAGCTTCCACCCATAACGACGTCTCAACTCAGCAGCCTTTTCCGTAGCTGCACTATCAATGCTCAATATTTCATAATGGTTCAATAGAGATTTTGCCCCTTCTGCTATCTCATCCTCAAAACCAACCAAGATTTCAGCATAGGTGATCACGGAGATTGCGGTCTTAGCAGGATCGAGGCCAACAATGAAATTTGATGCCTCTGCGATGTCGTTGAAATGGTCGATAAGAATAACAGAATCGAGAAGTCGTTCCAACATGATTAAGATTCCCACTCTGAGCGCAATTTTTCTTGGTATCTTAATCCCTCTCCCTTTAACCAGATGCCTTTTGTCTGATGAACTGCCTTTTGATAAGAGTCTAAACTTTTAGTGGTTTTTAAACAGGCAATTCCTCTTCGGATCGCTTCGGCCATTGAAATACCGTGTGTCTTGGTGTAGTTCTTCAACCAACGCTTTTCTAAATCCGATATAGTAATGATAGTCCTTTTGCTTGGCATTCAACCTACCTCCTCTGTTTGTTTGCCATGATATCATCATCTTATATCTATATCATCTAATTGTCAAGTAGAATGCAGCAGCGATTCGAGTGGCTAAGATTAGATTTCTTGTATAGTTTTATCAGATTATAAAAAAGGGCTGACTTAATTTTTGAATCAATCCGAAAAGTTTCCTGAAAAGTGGTTTTAATGCTTCATAGGGCTGGAAGCCAACGGCCTTCTGGTAATCGATCGCAAAGTTTGGAACTGCTGTGACGTCCTGGGCATAACAGTAGTTCCAGTCGGAGTCAACCTCTCCTTTATACCTTCTCGATTTCAGAACTTCTTTTGCCTCTTCTTCGGGAAGCGCTATGGATTTAGAAAGACGGATCAGTTCATCAACTTTACCAATGTTTATACGCTCAACGAAATAGGCGTTAAAGACGGCTCTGTGGAACTGGTCTCCGATCCCTTTTGATTCTACCCATTTCCTCAATTCCTGAGCCAGGCGACTGTTAAACGTCTTTTTCCTTTCCCCAAGGGGCAGGTTGAGTTTGCGAGCGACCTGCTGTAAACGTTCCCCTGCCTTTCCTATATCAATATTGTGCCCAGCGAAGAGTTGTTCGAGAATAAGCCCCTCCTCTGGAGTCTCAGGATGGAGGGGATAGATCCATGTGTTGAATTTATTGTGTTCTTGTAGTAGAAGTCTATTGAACGTTTCGAAACTTAGGGGGAGAAGATGAAAAAGTCCACTGGTAAGAATCAGATGAATCGTAAGAAATTTGAAGAGGTTTTTAAAAAACATGGATATTTTGATTACAAGTGGATTGACCCAAAGCAGATTGTTGTGGCCCAGTGGGCGAGGCTAAAGTGCACATTCGGATGCAAGAATTACGGGAAATGCGGAACCTGTCCGCCCAATACCCCCTCGGTGGCAGAGGTGAAGGAATTTGTTCGTGAGTATAACACCTGTGCGGTTTTTCGTTTCACGAAGAGAGTGACACGGCCTGAGGATCGTTTTGCCTGGACAAGGAAGGTCAATTCAAAGCTTTTGAGCCTGGAGCGGGAGGTCTTTCTTTTGGGGTGTTACAAGGCTTTTCTCCTGTTCATGGATTCCTGTAATCTCTGCGAATCATGCCCCGGCATTAAACAACTGTGCAAGAACCCTAAAATGTCCCGGCCCACCCCTGAATCCATGGCCATGGATGTCTTTGCCACGGTCCGAAAGATCGGTTACCCCATCGAAGCGCTTTATGATTATAAACAGGAGATGAACCGCTACGCCTTTCTGTTTATCGAATAAAGCTGTCATTGTCTTCATGAAGGAGGATAAAATGGATAAGGATCAATTGGCTGAAATCATACGGCGGAGATTGAAATTGGACGATCAGGATTGGGCGATGATCAAAGAGAACCCGAAGTTTCAACGTCTGTTTCAGAATGCCATTAAAGCCTCCGAATATCATCTGGTTGCTGAGGTGATCGAATCGAAAGGTTGCCATTCAGGGCATATCGTTGGCCAGAAACTGATTTTTGACAATTCTGGTAATTTACTTACCCAAAAGAGTCCGGACCGCGTCTGTGCGTTTATGATGCCGAACTTAACTGTTTTGATCAATGCGTTCTTCGAGAACCTGATGAATGGTCGGGATCCCAATGAGGTCATGTTTAACACCACTGGCTGCTTTGACACAGGTCCTCTGTGCGGTGGGTGGGGGCATATTGTGATTAGAATGAAGGCTGTGCCGAGGACCTGAATAAGAATATTTGTGATCAGAATGCCCTAAGGTAAAGAATATGATTGCCTTGTTCAAAAAAGGAGAGCCAATTCAACATTCTAAAGCTAAGACAAGGTTTTTCTTACGGTAGCCGACAACAATGATAGATGCTAAAATGCTTTTATTAACTCCCATATCCATGACTGTTGTTATTGATTAAGTAGATTCACGAGTGCAATCAGCGAACATTTGATTATAGGGGGTAAGATATGAATATTTTATGGGTTGTCAATACGAATACGTTTTTGCTGGTGATACTGATTATCATGGTTTCTTACCTCATCACCCAGGTCAATGGGCTGATCCGGTGGTTGAGAAGGGAGTAAGAAATTTCGAATTGCGGAATTACCAGGTCCATTCGTTGACTCCGTTGATTAGAACAAACGATTGAAACCGGAGAGGCTTAGAAACTTCAGATGGGTAAAGAGCGCTTTTTGATTGGAGTGGATGTGGGAGGGACCAATGTCCGGATGGGCATCGTTACTCCGGATGGACGCATCCTGAAGAAGATGGAATATCCCACGGATATGTCCGGAGGAAGCCTCGATATGATGAGCGAACTGGCGTCGAGGCTTAAAAATATCGCTCAGGAATTATCGGAAGAGAGGCATCCAGAGATTCGGATCGGAATTGGCATGGCCGGGCCTGTGGATCAGAAAAGGGGTGTTCTGATTGCACCACCCAATCTTCCTGATCTTCATGAGTTCCCGCTGAGAGAATTTCTTCAGAAAGAGATTTCCTTTCCCATTGTCATTGAGAATGATGCGAATGCCTTTACCCTGGGAGAGGGTTGGATGGGTGCGGCAAAAGGATCGCTTCACTATTGCGGTATTACTTTAGGAACGGGTGTAGGAGGAGGGGTTGTGGTCGGAGGACAAATCCTCCACGGAGCCGAAGGATTGGGAGGTGAAGTAGGCCACATGGTGCTCATCCCGGAAGGGCCGTTATGCGGTTGCGGAGGGAGAGGGTGCCTTGAGGTCTATGCTTCAAGTATTGGCATCCGCAGAATGGCATTGGAGGCAATCGAGAGAGGTAAAGGAGAAGAAATCCTTAAGAAGAGTGGTAATGATCTTCGGAAGGTGACCTCGGAAAGGGTTTTTGAAGCCGCCCGTGAAGGAGACCCTTCCGCTCTGGAAATTTTTAATAAGATGGGACGATATTTAGGATTGGGCCTGGTGAACCTTGTCAACCTTTTCAACCCCGAGAAGATCGTGATCGGTGGCAAGGTTTCAAGGGCATGGGGATATTTTATCGAGAGTGCAATAGAAGTCGTCCATCAAAGGGCAATGAAAGGCCAGCGGGAGAGAGTTGAGATAGTCAGGGCGGAGTGTGGTGATGATGCGGGAATATTGGGAGCGGGTTACACTGCCTTGAAATTGGAATAATGGAATAGTGGAATGATGGAACACTGGGTATCAAAGGAAAATTTTTGGTGTGGCTTTCTTTGATGGAACGTCCATTCTTCCAGTTTTCCAATATTCCATCGCATCATTTGATTTTCCAAATTGTGCCCGTAGGAGTATCCTCCAGTAAAATTCCTTTAGAGAGAAGGTCATTACGAATTTCATCCGCTTTCTTCCAATCTTTATTTCCCCGCGCTGTTTTTCTCGCCTCAATCAAATTTAGAATATCTCCCTCTGAAAGGCCCAATTTTTTTAGTCCCTCTTTTTTCTGCCTGTCCATATACCCTTCAGGCTCTTCCCGGAACAGCCCCAGAGTCTGCCCCTTATTTAAGAGATGTTCTCTTCCCTGATTAAGCAAGGACCGAATCTCATCCGTGGGTTGACCTCCTGAAAGTGTCAGCAGGCCATTTAAAGCGGTCTGGAGGTCGTAAAAATATCCAAGCGCCTGAGCAGTATTAAAGTCGTCATCCATGGCTTCTTCGAATCTGGCTTGGAAGGATTCAATCGCCTTACGAGAATTTTCGACGGGAGCGATGTCTCCCTTTTTCTGTTTCATGGAGGTAGGCTTTTTCAATTCTTCCTGAATTGCATGCAGGGTGGCATAAAACCGATCCAGCCCTGTTTTAGCATCCTGTAGGCTATCTTCGGAGTAATCTACAGGACTCCGGTAGTGATGAGAGAGGAAAAAGAGCCGGAGGACTTCGGGATGCCACTGTTTGAGAATCTCTTTAATCGTCAAGATATTTCCGAGCGATTTGGACATCTTCTCTCTGTTGATGTTGACAAAGCCATTATGGATCCAGTATCGGGCGAATGGCTTACCGGTTGCCGCTTCCGATTGGGCAATCTCGTTTTCATGATGAGGGAAGATCAAATCTTTCCCGCCGCCGTGGATATCAAAGGTCTCTCCGAGATATCTCTGGCTCATGACCGAGCACTCAATATGCCAGCCTGGCCTTCCTCTTCCCCATGGACTTTCCCAGAAAGGTTCTCCGGGTTTGCTCGATTTCCAGAGGGCAAAATCGAGAGGGTTCTCCTTTTTCTCGTCAATTTCAACCCTTGCCCCAGCCTGCATCTCATCAAGATTTCTTCCCGAGAGCTTTCCGTAATCCCTAAACTTTTCAACTGAGAAGAAGACATCTCCCTGCCGCTCATAGGCGAATCCTTTTTCGAGCAAAGTGGAAATGAGGGCAATCATTCCAGAGATATGATCCGTTGCCCTCGGTTCAATGGAAGGTCTTTCCAAGCCAAGTCCCCCCATATCAAGGTAAAACTCTTCGATGTATTTCTCGGCAATGGTTTGATAGTCTACGCCTTCATCATTGGCGCGTTTGATGATCTTATCATCAATGTCAGTAAAGTTGCGGATAAAGGTCACATCATATCCCAGGTAGCGAAAATAACGGTAGATGACATCGAAGACAATGGCCGAACGGGCATGGCCAATATGGCAGAGATCATAGACGGTGACTCCGCAAGCATACATCCCCACCTGTTTATCCCGGAGGGGAACGAATTCTTCTTTTTTACCGGTCAGCGTATTGTAGATGCGAAGGGTCATAGGCACATCCCAAAATGGAATCATGGAACGATGGAATGATGATGTGAATCAGAATGATTCTTGTTAGAAACCCATTATTCCAGTTTTCCAACATTCCAATATCTCAGAATCAAAGAAGTTCCATTGCCATTTTCAAACGCTTGACCATCCTCTCTTTTCCGAGAAGAGGGAGGGTCTTGACCAGTTCGGGACCTTTCATCTTTCCGGTCATCCCTGCCCGCAGGAGGAAATAGAGGGATTTCCCTCTCCGGCCGGTCTTCTCTTCGATGTGTTTAAGCCAGGAGGATGCGTTAAGCCCAGCTATTTCAGATTCCGTTTCTATGGTGCTTAAAATTGTTCGCAAAAACTCCTGATTTTCAGGAAGGGTAAGGATGGTTTTTGCATCTTCTTCAAAGGAGAACTTTTCATCGAAAAAAATACCGAGATACTGCTCAACCTCGGAAAGCACAGAGATATTCTCCTTCAAAAGACCACAGATTTGAGCAAGATATTCAGGGGACGGGGTGTTTATTGGGAGCCCCGCCCTCTCGAAGTAGGGAAGAAGCAATCGGGTAAGCCGGTTCTCATCCATGTTTCGCAGATAGTGACTGTTGAGCCATTCCAGTTTTTTTAGAGAATGGATAGGAGCATTTCTTGATAGGCCCGTGAGGGAGAAGGTCTCGATGATTCTCTCGAGTGGAAGAATCTCCTCTCCAGTGGGAGAGGTCCAGCCGAGGAGGACGAGGTAGTTCAAAAGGGCCTCCGGTAGGAAGCCTTCCTCCCTGTATTGAGAGACGGCGGTTGCTCCATGCCGTTTGCTCAGAGGAGATCGGTCCGGGCCGAGGATGAGAGGATGATGCGCAAACGCTGGAGGTTGCCATCCCAGGGTGCGGTAGATCAAGATTTGCCGGGGGGTATTGGAGAGATGGTCGTCTCCACGGATGACGTGAGAGATCTCCATCAGATGGTCATCAATGACACAGGCAAAATTGTAAGCAGCCATTCCATCTGAGCGAACGATGATAAAGTCACCGATCCCGTTTGAATCGAAACTCATCCTTCCGTGGATGAGATCTTCAAAAACGACCATTCCCTTGTCTACCCGAAACCTAAGGACGGGCCTGAGCCCTTCTGATTCCTTACTCACGATCTCTTTTTCAGAAAGAGAAGAGCATTTTCCATCATATTTGGGCATCCTCCCCTTAGCGAGTTGTTCCTGACGAAGAGATTCAAGTCTTTCAGGGGAGCAGAAACATTTATAAACTTTCCCTTCAGCAAGCAGTTTCTCCGCATGGTCACGATAGAGGGAGAGACGTTGTGATTGACGGTAGGGGCCGCTTGAGCCGTTTCTGTCAGGCCCTTCCTCCCAAACGATCCCTAACCACTGGAGGTCCTCGAGGATGGCTGAGATGGATGCATCGGTCGAACGCTCCGAATCCGTGTCTTCAATCCGCAGGATGAAGGTGCCTCCCTCCTTTTTTGCAAAGAGATAGTTAAAAAGGGCGGTCCGGGCATTACCGATATGGAGAAGGCCTGTGGGAGCAGGAGCAAAACGAACGCGAACATTCATAGGAGGTCCTACAAAATGTCAAAACTCAAGGTTCAAAGCAAGACCAAAGTTCAAATGTTAAAGGTTTTCTCTTTGAAATTTGAAATTCCTTTGACATGTGGAATTATAACTGGCCTTTTTCCACTAACGCTACGGCGTAAGCAGCAATCCCTTCACCCCTGCCTGTAAATCCCAAACCTTCGGTGGTGGTTGCTTTCACATTAACCCTTGTGGGATCAATTTCGAGAATCCTTGCAATTTCATTCACCATCCGGGGGATGAAATCCTGCAATTTTGGTTTTTGTGCAACGATCGTTGAATCAATATTGATTAGACAGAATCCCTTCTCCTTCACTTTCTCCATCACCTTTTTCAGGAGTAGGGTGCTTTTGATGTCTTTGTATTGAGGGTCGGTGTCCGAAAAGTGTCGTCCAATATCACCCTCGGCGATCGCTCCCAGTAAGGCGTCGCAGATGGCATGAAGGAGGACATCGGCATCCGAATGGCCTTGAAGTCCCAACAGATAAGGAATGTGGATTCCTCCGAGCATTAAGGCTCGATTGGGCACCAGGGTATGGACATCATAGCCAAAACCTACCCTCATGCTTCTTTCCCTTTCGTCTGGGCCCTCATCTTGAGGATGAGTTCTGCCAGCATGAGATCTTCGAGTGTGGTTATTTTAATATTGGTGTATGACCCTGGCAGGATGTGGACCTTCTTTCCCAACCGTTCAACGAGGGAGGCGTCATCCGTTCCGACAAAATTATCATCAAAGGCCCTTAGGTAAGCCTCTCGGATGAGGGGGGTCTGGAAGGTCTGCGGAGTTTGGGCCTGATAGAGCGATTCCCTGTCTAATGTTTTGAGAACAGTGCCGTCCGCCTGGGCCATCTTGATGGTGTCCTTCACCGGCATGGCGATGATCGCCGCACCGAAACGGATGGCAGAGTGAATAGAATCTTCAATCATCTCTTTGGCGACAAAGGGGCGAACTCCATCGTGAATGACAACGATCTCCGAGTGGGCAGGAAGTGCATCCAATCCGTTTTTTACGGAGTCCTGTCTCTGTTTTCCGCCCGGGATGACCCGGGAGATCTTCCGGTATTTATATTTCTCGATGATCTCTTTGAGGCAATAGTCCTGATCCTCCTGACCAACCACCAAAAAGATGGATTGAATCAGAGGACAGGCGTCAAATGGATCGAGCGTGTGGGCAAGGATCGGCTTTCCCCCGAGAGAGAAGAACTGTTTTTTTCTTCCCGTCATGAATCGCTGGCCTTTCCCTGCAGAAACGATAATGGCGTCTGCCTTCATCATTCAATAGATAAACTTGATGGGGTGATGGAATATTGGAATACTGAAATAATGGGTTTCTAACAAGAATCGTTTTAAATTACATCATCATTCCACCATTCCATGATTCCAACATTCCTTTAGAATTCGCTGTCCAGGGGATAATAGTATTCCTTCCCCTTGCTTTCACGGGAGGCTTCCTCCTTGAGACGGGCAAAGATCATCCTACCCGCGGGTGTCTGGAGGACGCTGGTTACAACGACGTCAATGCTCTTTCCTATTTGGCGCCGCCCGTTGTCCACCACGATCATTGTACCGTCGTCGAGGTAGGCCACTCCCTGGCCCATCTCCTTTCCTTCTTTAACAATTTTGGTGTTGATTTCTTCCCCCGGGAGGACGACCGGTTTGAGGGAATTGGCCAGGGCATTGATATTAAGCACCTCAATTCCTTGAAGCGCAGCTACTTTATTAAGGTTGGAGTCATTGGTGATGATCTTTCCATTTACCTCCTTGGCCAGTTCGATCAGCTTGGCATCCACCTCTTTGACCGAAGGGTAATCTGTTTCCAGAATCTGGACCTTCACATTGACCTGCTTCTGGATGTGATGGAGGATTTCAAGTCCTCTTTTTCCACGAGTCCTTTTGATGGGATCGTGTGAGTCTGCGATATGCTGAAGCTCCCCGAGCACGAATTGGGGGATGAGAAAGGGTCCTTCTAAGAACCCTGTTTCAGCGATATCTGAAATGCGACCATCAATGATGACACTCGTGTCTAAAATCTTAGCAATTCCATCCTTGGAAAAACCAAGTCCCTCGGTTTTCCTGTTTCCCAGACTACTTAACTTATGGAATTCTCCCCCCATCTTTAAACCAAGACGGAGACCGAGATAACCGCATACCCCGTAAAGCAGACCATAGAACGGCAAGACGGTGGTCTGTTGTTCAGACATGAGAAAGGGAAAGGCGATATTGGAAATAAGATTGGCTAAGATGATTCCAAGGATCAGTCCGATAAAACTTCCTAAGAGATTTTTAAGAGAGGCCTTTCTTAACCTATCCTCTAGGAGGAAGGTCAACGCTGAGAGCAGGAGACCTCCGATCAGCCCCCATGGAGCCATTCGGGGCGAGATTCCTTTGGTCAGGAAGTACCCACTGACGCCACAAATAATAAACAAAAAAAGACGCAGAACCCAAATGTCCAAATGACTCACCTCCTTTCGATGGTGTTACCGTGGATTTGAAGAAAAGATTGGAGAAAAGACAGGACAATTATGAGCCAAAGATGGACCGAATCTCTTTCAGGATCTCTGTTTCTTTAACATCCTTGGCAATGGCCAGTTCTTTAACGAGAAGGGTCTTGGCCATATCCATAATCTTTTTCTCACCGAAGGAAAGTTCCTTTTCAGCTTTCAAGAGATGAAGATCCCGGAGGACTTCTGCAATTTCATAAATTGATCCTGTATTGATCTTTTCCATATATTCGCGGTATCTTCGGTTCCAGGTTTGATTATCGAGGGTGACTTCCCTCTCTTTCAGAATACCGATGACCTTTCGGGCATCAATCTTGCGGATCACCGTTCGTAAACCGGCCGATTTGACATTATCTTCTGGCACCATGATGGTCATCCCATTATCAACGAAGCGAAGGATATAAAAACTCTGTTCCTTCCCTGAGATGCGTTTGGTCTCAATGGCTTCGATCACTCCCACTCCATGACCGGGATAGACTGCCTTGTCACCGATTTGAAACATATTATTATCCCCCTTCCTCGTGATTCACCATTTAAAGAGGTTCTCTTCTTCTCCCAGCAATCAATCGAGCGTTAAAGATGAGATCAGGTAATCTTGGGAGATTTTAGGACCCTTGACGTATGGAAAATTTCAATATGTCTTTTTCATCGGGTTTGCTGCCCTGGATTAATTTCCCAATGGCTGCGTCCACTCCAAAGGTTGTTAAGATCTCAATCTTTCCCTTGAGTTCTCCTCGATCTCCAGGAAGTCCGGGCCGAAGCACATCCATAACGTCCCCTACTTTGAGACCGCTTAATTTACCCGCATTGATATAGACTTCATCCCCTTCGATTTTGGCTGCCCGGCAGAACCAATCCACTCGTTCCAGCTCCCTTAACAGAGAACGGCTGAGATCTGAAAGGGTCAGGTCAAATGCTCTTTCCTTGGCTTTTTCATCAGAGAAAGCCCCTTTTTCTTTAGTGGCAACCGTTGGGTTTTGGGCTGAAAAATGTTTAAGGGTTTTGCCTGAGAAGGTATCAATGATCTTCACCTCTATTTTGATAATGGCGGTAGAGATGCCCTCCTGATCCTTCGGACTTCTTGAGGTAAAGACATAGGGGCCTGTAAGCTCTCCCTGGACCACTGCATGGATCCCAAAGATTTCACTTACCATCTTTAATGTGCTGGGGGATCCAAGATCTGAAAGGGAGGCTCCTTGTTTTTCAAGAAATTCTTTGACCATCTGATAGTCCGCGAAAAGAACCCGGGCCGATCTCTGAGTCATCTCTTTCACCAGCCTTTCAGCCAACCAGTCACCAAGAGTCTCATCATCGGCCGTGGTCCGATCGTCAAAATGGGCGATCAGCACCTTCTTTTTTAAATGGGCGACCGGTGCCACGGAGACAGAGGTTGAAAGGGATTCTTTTCCTTCAATGGTGGAGACCGGAGTCGAAATCATGTCAGATGGTGTCGCTTTCTTTTGCTCTACCTTTATGGATACAGCTGTATAAGTTTCTCTTTTAGCTAAATATTCGTCTACAGGAATAAAGAGGTATTTGGGCTGATCTCCTCCTTCGGAGGCTCGGGGGTTGAAGACCTTCACATATTCATGCCGGTCAATGATGATGACCTCTTTATCTACCAATTCTTTCGTCTTTGCCTTATGAGGGGGTCCTTTTTTAAAGGTAAGCCAAGAAGGAGTAGAACAGGCAATAAGAAAGAAAGAAGTAAAAAGGATGAGGAAGACTGGATGGTAAATTTTCTTGATGTTCGATTCCATATTCCCTTTTATCAACCTTCATTATACCTTAAAAGGCACTGAAAATCAATGCTAAAATTAGCCCAATGAACCTCTTTCTCCCATGAAATGAAATCATTTTTTCGAGCTTTTTCAAATAAATATCAATGAAATACGTGACATTTGGTTCTTAAGATTTTAAAATCCCCTTTAAGGTAAGATTGATGGCAAAGGCTTCGAGATCCTTTCAGGTTTTTGTTAAGCCGATTGGGCATGCCTGCAATTTGGCCTGTCACTATTGCTACTACCAGAGAAAAGAAGAACCCTACAAAGAAAGCGGGTTGCTTCGAATGCCGGATAGTGTTTTGGAGGACTATATTGTCCAGCACATTCGTGCCTGTTCTGATCCGGCGATTCTATTCTCCTGGCATGGAGGGGAGCCAACCCTGCTCGGTGTAGAGTTCTTCCGTAAGGTTGTTTCGCTTCAGAAAAAGCATCGACCTCGAACTCAACGAATTGTGAATGGGATTCAGACCAATGGCACCCTCCTTGATGAGAGTTGGTGCCAGTTTTTAGCAGAGGAAGAGTTTTCTGTTGGAATCAGCCTGGATGGACCAGAGCAGATACATGACCTCCATCGTGTGACAAAAGGCAAGGGGCCGACCTACAAAGAGGCGATGCGCGGTTACGAACTTTTACAAAAACACCATATTTCCTGTGATATCCTCTGTGTTGTTCAAAGCGAAAATGTTAAAGACCCGTTAGGGGTCTACAGGTTTTTTAAGGGGATTGGCGCTCAGTCCATCAGCTTTCTCCCTCTGGTTGAACCAGAATTGAAGGAATCCTCCGGTGTAAGTAAGCGAAGTGTGCCGGCAGAGGCATTAGGTCATTTTCTCTGTGCCATTTTTGAAGAGTGGAAAAGGGAGGATATTGAAAAGGTCAAAGTGGAGATCTTTGAAGAGATCGCCCGGACCGCCTTTGGTCAGGAGCCAGCGCTCTGTATCTTTCGAAAGACCTGTGGCGATGTCCCTGTGGTTGAGCATCATGGTGATTTTTTCTCATGCGATCACTTTGTGGATCAGGATCACTGTTTGGGAAATATCCAACAGCATTCGCTGGTTGATTTGCTTGAAAGTCCGGCGCAAAGAAATTTTGGTGAGGCCAAATGGAGAAACCTGCCTCAATACTGCCGATCCTGTGAAGTTTTGGATCTCTGTTATGGCGGATGCCCGAAAGACCGTATCCTTCGGGCACCGGATGGCGAAGAAGGGTTAAACTACCTCTGTCCAGGATATAAGCGCTTCTTCAAACACTGCAAACCATTTCTTTCAGAGCTATCCACCCTTTGGAAGAAGCAGTCCGTTGGAGGGCAGGCCTCTGTACCAGAGATGAGAACCATTGGAGTGTCTCCGAAGATAGGCCGTAACGATCCCTGCCCTTGCGGAAGCGGCAAGAAGTATAAAAAGTGCTGTCTGGGCCTCCCCTCCTTTTAAATGCTGCTTAAATTGAGCAATTCTATTGCATTGGGACCTTTTGGGGTGCTTCTTATGCTTACCTAAGATAGGCGGGGAAAGCAAAACCCTTGCCATACAGATCACCCCATGGGTGATTTTAGCTTGAACTGAAGCCGATTGATAGAGAACCTTTTAAAAGGAATCGTTCAATTTAAATACTACCCCCATTGAGCCATCATTATTGGAAAATCCCCTCTAACTCCCTTTGCTAAAGGGGAGAACTCATTGCAATCCCTTTGGAAAAGGGGGATTGAGGGGGATTTTAAAATGAAGCTTAAACCTCTATAAAGTGGCCTATCTATCAGGAAAATATATCAAAGAGGTACCTAAATTGAGCGATTTTTTCACCCTTCACAAGGGGGGCGGGGAGGCCTAAAAAGCCTTTTAGAGCGATTACCTTTGATCGATTGAATCAACCATGGGGTCCGTTCAATCATCACCCGTTTGGTGAAAGCTCAAGGTCCATTACCCAAACGTTTAACGTATCGCATTCTAAAAGGGTTTGGGGCATCTCTGCCTCCCTTGTGAAATAGGGTGAATCGCTCAATTTAGGAGGTAATTATTTTCCACTCAATTGGGGGACTATTTTAGCTTTTCTTTCAAGAAGGCGATGGTACGGCTCCAGGCAAGTTGAGCTGCCTCCTTGTTGTAACGGGCAGGACTGGTGTCGTTATTAAAGGCGTGCTGTGTTCCTGGGTACATATAGATTCTATAATTTATCTTTGCCCTTTTTAGGGCGTCTTCGAATTCGGGAATCCCTTTATTGATTCTTTCATCAATTTCTGCATAATGGAGAAGCAAAGAGGCCTTTATTTTTGGGACGTCTTCAACTGGAGGTTGGCTCCCGTAGTAGGGAACAGCCGCCAGTACGTCAGGAGAGTTCACTGCAAGAAGATTGGCCATTCTTCCACCCCAGCAAAAACCGACGACTCCAACCTTGCCAGTGGATTGTGGATGCGTTTTTAAAAACCTTACTGCCGCAGCATAGTTCTCTATGGTTGATTGATTGTCCAAACTCTGGGTGAGTGATCGAGCCTTATTAGGATCTTCCGGAGTTCCTCCAAGAGGTGTTAGCGGGTCTGGAGCCATGGCTAAAAACCCTTCGAGAGCAATTCGTCTGGTTATATCCTCAATGTGAGGGACAAGGCCAAAGATTTCAGAGATGACGATCACACCAGGCAGTTTTTCAACCCCTTTTGGCATGGCGAAATAAGATCGAATATTCCCTGTTGCTCCTGAATAGTTCATATATTCTGTTTGAAGGCGAGGATCGTCCTTTGGTACGATCTGACCTTTGACCTGGCTGTTCTCTAAATGGGGCAACAGGGCCATGGCACTAATAAGACTACCCATTAGAACAGATAACCTTTTCAGGAATTCTCGGCGCTCCAACTGTCCCTGAGCATACTCTTGATAGAGGTTGGTTATTTTCTGATCCATTCTCCTTCCTCCTTTCGATTTTATAAAAATGCTACTCCCTCTCCCCAGGAAATGATGTCACAAATGCAGAAGAAGGGGAGAGGCAGGCAGGCATAGATTTAGAATGCGGGGCTTTTAGAAAATGGGAGATCGTTGTCAGCATAAAGCCGAATCTATTCATAAGGTTGACACGCATGAATCTGAACAGGTAAAGGTTACTGCTCTAAATCTCCTCCACCTGACCACCTCTTCCCTTTTGATGGGGTTGGGTTTTTTTATATTATGACACAGTCCCCTGGTGGAAAAGGGATGGGGTGAGGGGGGTGTATTTGAACGGGGTTTACCCCGATAAAAAGTCCTGCTGCCTGTCCCGTGCGAAGCTTGGCTTCGATCAAGGGGTGAACTCTCCCGTTAGAAGGTCGAAAGTTTTCTAACGGGGTTTACTGAACTGAATTACCACGATTTCTGGTTCTGTGTCAATGCGCATGGGAGGTCCCCAGGTTCCCACGCCGCTTGACGTATATACCAGGAGTTCGCCAAATCTTTTTAATCCATAATCATAACCTTTATAGATCCAGGAGGTGATGAACCTGAAGAAGAGCACCTGGCCCTGATGGGTGTGGCCAGAAATCTGAGCTGAGATTCCTTCATCCCTAACCATCTCCAGATTGTCAGGGACATGTTTCAGAAGGAGGCTTGGTTTCTGGCGATCAATCTGTATCTCCTGAAGCACTCTCCTGAACCGGTTCTGATTTCTCGACTCCCTGAAGCCCACCCCAATGATCTGAAAGCCATCAATTTCCACTTTTGTATTGTGAAGCGTTTGTATTCCTGCACGCCTGACCGCCTGAAGATAGGGCGTGTTGTCGTAAAATTCTTCGTGATTGCCGGTGATGAAATATGAACCATAGGTAGAAGAGATCTTTGAGAAAGGTTCTACCATGTGATAAAGATCCATGGCCTCTCCGCCATCAAACAGATCGCCTCCGATGAAGATAATATCGGGCCGAAGATCCTGAATTTTTGTCGCAATCTCTTGTGCAAACCTCTGATTTCTCACCTGACCCAGGTGGACGTCGCTGATCCAGACAGCCCTCTTTCCATCCCATGCCACAGGGAGATTGGGAAGGGGAAGGCTTATGGTTTTAATCCGGATGTTTGTGGCATTCCAGAAACCATAGAGACTGACGATCAGCGCGAGAGCCATGAGCCCACTCATCAACAGCCTTCGGTCCATAGGGAAATGGAAGATTCTAACAATTCCAAAAATCATCCAGGCCAAACAGGAGGCAAGAATGAGGAGGTAAAAGATCCCTAACCATGAGACCGAGGCTGTGTAGAGGCATCGGATGGGAAGAGAGGAATACCTGAATGATAGAAATGAAGAACCAATGAGGCTGATGGATAAAACACCCAGGATAAAACGAAGCGCCCAGAGTTTCGTTGGCTGGTTGACTCCAAAAAATGAGATCAGGGTTTTGTATAAGAACCAGTGCCCCAGGAGGAGGACCGCTTGAACCGTCCCGAAGAAGAGGAAAAAGCGCATAATACGTAGAATGTTAACGCATAAAGTTTAGAAATGCCAACGGTTCGGAAAATGGAACCAGACTTGCGATATTTTAATTTTTAGGGGGGATAATGGCATCTGAATAAATATCTGACCCGGATAATCAATTACAAAACAGAGATCCCTCTTATCTTTAGATTAATAAAATTCGTTAAAATATAATGATATCAGATAGATATCCTGTATCAGGGTTGACAGGCTTAAAAAAAGAGGGGGTAGCCACACTCAAACGAAAAATTTTCGAATGGGTTGGACATAGGACACTTCCTGGGGGAGGTCCTGTGTTATCATAAAGCATCTTAAATTCTAATGTTATCATATCCCTTTGTAGAAAGGAGGTTTTTATGGAGATTGACACACCGCTGACTGACTTTTTCGAATGCCCAATTTGCGGTTATCGGGGTTTATTCAATGCCGAACCTACTGCTTATGTAAAATGTATCTGCAAGATGTGGTGGGTGATAGGCGATTACCGATACTTCCTTTCACTGACAGAAGAAGAAAAAAAGATGATTAGGGTCTGGGATATCAACATCTACAAAGACCAAAGGGAAATAAATCAATACCGTTTCAACTGAGCCACCACCAATTTTTTAAGGAATAATTAGGCTGTCTTTATTCATCTCCAGGAGGGCCTTTTATGAAGCGGAAGAAGGAAAAATCAAACAAAATTTTTAACCCAGAGAAATACAAGATGTCCTGTTGTCCTCACTGCATGGGTCGGGGAAAATCCTACCATCAGGAGGAAGGAGTCAAGGTTTGCTGGCAGTGCGGAGGCTTTGGATGGATCAAGAGAGGAGAAGAATCCTTAAAAGGAGGGAGAAAATGAATCCAATCATCACCGATTATCTGTCGAAGATTGAGTTTGGAGAGTTAAAAGTCTTTAACAACATGGCAATCTTTCCGCTCTTCACACCGATTCATGATGGCCCAGAATATCTCACCCTTGGGGAGGCTTTGGAGAAAAATCTTCTGACCATCACGGAGGTAAGCCAAAGCGGTTCAGTACCTGAGTTGAAGGTTCAAAACCGTGCGACAATCCCGGTGCTTCTTCTGGATGGGGAGGAACTCGCCGGGGCAAAGCAGAACCGGGTCTTGAACACGACCATCCTTCTTAAAGAAAATTCTGAGACGATCATCCCAGTCAGCTGCACGGAGCAGGGGCGGTGGGCCTATGTTTCGAGGGTTTTTCGCGCCTCCGGACGCTTGATGAACCGAGACGTGAGAATGAGAAAGGTCGCATCAGTGAGCCGCTCCTTAAGAGATAACCTAACTTACTATAGCAGTCAGGGAGAAGTCTGGGATGGGATTGCCTGTTTTTCTCAGGCAGCGAATGTCTTCTCTTCGACAGGAGCGATGAAGGATGTCTTTGATTCGAAAGAGACTGACCTGAAAAGATATATTGAGGCTTTTCCCTATGTTGCTGGTCAAAAAGGGATCTTGGTGTCGGTCAATGGGAAAGTGGTTGGTTTTGACATCCTCTCCCGTAGCCAGGCTTATGAACGGTTACATCAGAAGATTGTAGAGAGTTATGCCATTGATGCTTCGATTCACCCGTCGAAAGTGACCGGTATTCCCTCACTCAATGAATCGAAGTCCTTCCTTGAGGCGGTGGCGGCTTGTCAGGAGCATGTCTTTCCATCCCCAGGATATGGACAGGACCATCGTTTTGAAGGGGAGGGGATGGTAGGTTCCTCTCTTGTTTACCAGGAGAGAGTGATCCACTTGGCTTTCTTTGGGAGAGGAGGGAATGAGCGAGAGGAGGGCATGGCATCCTCAAAACGGAGAAGAAGTTTCAGGACCTAAGGGAGGGAAACTTTGTGAGAAAGCAGCTTCCGATAACGATACCTAAACGCGTATTCATCAATTTTGTCTTTTCAGAGCTAAGACAACTCAAATTGGACAACTATCTCCTCGAAATCAAGGTCCATCGTAAATTCAGCGATCTCCATCTGAGTAAAAAAGGAGACATCGAGATATTCTATAGAAAACCTCATCAAAAGAGACCCATTGAAATAACCAGAAAAGAATATAAGGCTCTTCTTAAGGGAATGAAGGAAGATCCCGACCGCTTCGGACTGATCGGGTACGATTTTGCCTTCAAAAAAGAGAAGTTACTAAATCTCGTCTTTGCAGTCACCTGGGGAAACAGGTCAGATGCGATGAGTTACGATTTAAAGATTGTGGGTGAGCGCTTAGAAAAGATTGAAGACAGCCTGGATATTGTCTGGCATTTAAAGGGGACTTGAAAGGAGAGGGATGCAGACCTTCGAATATTCCTGCAACCATTGTGGCCATTTCATTAAAACCAGCGGTCCCTGGCCTTATTACAAGCAGAAAACGAAAAAAGTCCAGTATGAGAATTGGATGGAAGTATCCTCTGGTCCTATCCATGGCCTGCTCGCAAACGTCTATTGTCCTTCCTGTGATAAGATTAAAACCTATCCAATCGTTGAATATGAAAAACCTCTCACATCCCCAAATGAGATCTGGTTGAGCCACATTCCCAGAAAGACCAGAGAGGTCTGCCACAAATGCAACAGGCCGGTCTTTCTGGCCTTGCCTTCAGGTTCTACAAAATGCCCAAGGTGCAGAAGAGGGACCTTTGAGATCGATGAGCCTTTTGGGGAAGATTCGAACCGATCCCCTGTTCCTCCTCCTTCAGGGCCCCTCAGGATAAGACAGGGCGGAAAAACCATCCGGGTACCCAGGCCGACAGTAATCATAGATTCCCAGGAGCACATGGGCTACCGGTTTGAAAGGTTTTCGAACTGGTTTTCAGGAACGGTTCGAAGACGATTGCCCATCGGTGACTACACCCTTTTGGGGATGGAAGATGAGATCATCGTCGAACGAAAGACCCTGCCTGACCTTGTGAAGTCAATCATCCAGGAGAGAGAGGGATTTATTCAGAAGTGTGAGAGACTATCGGCCTTCAAGAAAAAGTGCCTGGTGATCGAGGGATCTCTGGGATTGCTAAAAACTCCCTATGAGGATTCACAGGCGCATCCCAATGCGGTATTAGGTAGCCTTATCGCAGCACAGGAGCGGTGGGACATCCCGGTTTACTTTCTCGACAGTTTCCTGCTCGCAGAAGAATTTGTGGCAAGTCTATTAAGCAAATACCATGCCTTTCAATGGCTTGAAACGAATGGATTTAAAAGATGTTTGATTGAGGGCGATATTTGACCCTCTAAAATTAGAAGTTGCCTCCTGGCTTGCCATCCTTTAACTTTTTTGATATGTTGGGGCAAATCTCGGGGGTGTACTGAAATCCATCAGGTTCCATTCATGAAAAGGATGGTGCGTTTTATCGTTATATATTAACCACGCCTTCCCCGATTCAATCGGGGGAAGACGATCAAGCTAAAATGGTTTGATTAACGAATCACGGTTTAACTCAGGAGTAACCCATGCCGGCGATTGCACCGGTTAAAGAATTGAGGATTTTCCAAAAGAAGGATTGGGGGTGCTTCGGTGGGATGGGATGAAGTTATGTTTGAACCAATGTCCCCTCCGGCCGCCCCTGAGGTAGCTTTAGTAATTTTCCGTTGAATATGGCTCGGAAATTGAAATATAATAAACACAGTGTTTATTACAGGCCGGTTAAATATCCATAGTAGACAAAGGTGGTATTATGTCTAATAGAGCAGGTCGTTATGTCCGACAGCCAACTGGATACCGTGCATTCATCCCGGCCCCACTCCCTCCTGATCCGCCGGTTAAGGTTGAGAGTAAGCTTCGCGATCGCCTCTCTGCTGCCGATTATGCCTTGGGGCGTCTTGATGGAGCAGTGCTCACATTGCCAAACCCTGATCTCTTTGTGTTCATGTATGTACGCAAAGAAGCCGTCCTTTCCAGCCAAATCGAAGGCACTCAAAGCTCTCTCCAGAACCTGTTAGCCGCCGAAGCCAAGCTCAACGATCCTGACGCCCCCGCAGATGTCAGCGAAGTCATCAATTATGTAAGGGCTATGAATCACGGCTTGAAACGACTAAGCGACCTTCCTGTTTCGGTTCGCCTCATTTGTGAAATTCACGCAGAGTTGATGAAAGGTGTGCGTGGGGAGCGGCTCACCCCTGGAGAGCTTCGCAGATCCCAAAATTGGATAGGCCCTTCGGGTTGTTCTTTAACGGAGGCCGCCTTTGTGCCTCCACCACCCCATGAGGTGCCCATTGCCCTGTCGGCCCTGGAAAGATTTCTTCACGCCTCAGACCCGCCACCTCCTCTTTTGCAAGTCGGTATGGCTCATGCCCAGTTTGAAACCATCCATCCTTTTCTCGATGGCAATGGCCGCCTCGGACGTCTGTTAATCACCTTTTTATTAGTCGAGAAGAGACTTCTCTCACATCCTGTGCTTTATCTTTCGCACTACTTCAAGCGCTATCGTGCTGAATACTACGATCGCCTGCAAGCCGTGCGCGATGCCGGCGACTGGGAAGGTTGGCTGGACTTTTTCCTGCAGGGAGTTATTGACGTTAGTCAGCAGGCCACAGAGACCGCCGCTTCGATTTTACGTATGCGAGAAGAGTACCGGGCTAAGATAACTGAACACCTTGGCCGTGCCTCATCCAATGGACATCGGATCATGGACAAGCTATTTGACCACCCCATCATCACGGTCGCCCGGGTGCGTGAATGGATCGGCATAACCACTGCTGGGACAAACCAATTGGTGAGGAGGCTTGTGGAGGTTGGGCTATTGCGCGAAATCACCGGCTATACCCGCAACCGGCGCTTTCGCTTTGATCCCTATCTCAAACTATTTGAAGAACCAGAGGAGATTGGAGGTTAAAACCCAATCCACGCATTTTCAGTGAATGGACACAGCAGGGTGAAACAGCGAGCCTCGAGTTTCAAGCTTCAGGTATTAAACGGAAAGCCGAGACGGGCAAGGTTTCAATGAAGAAAGCACCCCAGAAAAATTGAAAGGGGAGGGCGGGTAAAAATTAATTCGATTTTCAATATCTGACGCTGTGGCCTCGAACTAAACTTTTTTTGGGAAGGCTCTGGGAAAATAATGACAT
>OGCL01001132.1_pt1 | contig 24146 bp, 20 predicted proteins | sample 1570041 | NCBI WGS metagenome assembly OGCL01 (sample SAMN06266162, study PRJEB24511) | hot springs metagenome | isolation source: Hot spring water | place: South Africa: Limpopo | collected 2015-06-22 | reverse complement strand
AAGGGTATGGCTGTTCGCCATTTAAAGAGGTACGTGAGCTGGGTTTAAAACGTCGTGAGACAGTTTGGTCCCTATCTTCCGTGGGCGCTGCAAGATTGAGAGAGCCTGCTCCTAGTACGAGAGGACCGGAGTGGACGCACCTCTGGTGTATCGGTTGTCACGCCAGTGGCATTGCCGAGTAGCTAAGTGCGGAAGAGATAACCGCTGAAAGCATCTAAGCGGGAAACTCGTCTCAAGATGAGTCTTGCCGGGGCCTTGAGCCCCCTGAAGGGTCGTTGTAGACCACGACGTTGATAGGCTGGGTGTGGAAGCGCAGTAATGCGTTAAGCTAACCAGTACTAATTGCCCGTGCGGCTTGACCCTATAACTTTGATGACATGCCAAGATCACTTTGATCTCCACAGACCACTCAGTCTGTGACGCACGTCGCCGATCTCCAGTACTCACCGCAGTCTGAAGACGCAATCAATACAGCTGATTCCTGTACTCACCCTACAGTCGACTCTACGAATCCTCCAGGCCGCGCCCCAAGCGCAGCCTGGGCAACAGTTCAAGCCTGATGACCATAGCGAGTTGGTCCCACTCCTTCCCATCCCGAACAGGACAGTGAAACGACTCAGCGCCGATGATAGTGCGGATTCCCGTGTGAAAGTAGGTCATCGTCAGGCTACTTACCCCAAAAGGCCCTCAACCTCCAGGTTGGGGGCCTTTGCTTTTTGCCAGCCAAAACGTAAATGGGGGGCGGGCGGGGTGTGCTTGGAGTATAGTGACCGCATGTTTGATGTCCTCGTTTACGTCTACGAACACTACTGGCGTCCGGACGCCTGCCCGGAGGCTGGGTTGTTGGCCCGCAAGCTGTCTGCCGTAGGGTTCGAGCAGGAGGAGATCACCGAGGCGCTTGCCTGGTTGGATGGCCTGCACAGCGCTTCGCAACACGCCACCATGGGGCCTTCGGCGACCTCGTCGCGTGTCTACACAGCAGACGAACTGGAGCGGCTGGGACCGGACGCGCTGGGTTTTCTGCAGTTCCTGGAGGCGGCCCGCGTGCTGACGCCGGCGCTGCGTGAGGTGGTGCTCGATCGTGTGGCCGCTTTGCCCGCCGGGCCCGTCGCGCTGGAGGATTTCAAGATCCTGCTGCTCATGGTGTTCTGGAGCATGGGTGAGGAGCCTGACGCCTTGATTCTGGACGAACTGTTCGTCGCAGACGAAGAGCGTCTGGTTCACTGAGCGCCCGCGCCGCTCAAGTCGGATTTGCATCAGCCGAAAACCTGCTGGTGGCAGGCCTTGCCACGATGACAGGAGTCGGGTTGTGGCGATGTGTGGAGCGGATCGGTGGCAGCAGGGTACGGCGTGGCGGCGGGCAAGCGGCCTGATCCGTCTGGGTGTGCTGCTGTGTGCAGCCGTGACGCTGGCGGGCTGTGACCAGCTTGGCATTGAGACACCTCAGAAGCAGACGGAGCGCAAGATGGCCGAGGCCAAGGCCGTGGGTGGGGCCTGTCGGCATGCGCTGCGGGCCATTGAAGACTGCTACACCTTGAACCCCAAGGCCGACAAGTCGGCGGTGTACGAGGGCTGGCGCGAGATGGACGAGTACATGCGCGAAAACAGCCTTGAAGGGATCCCTCCCGTGGTGCCGCGTCCGGACCCCAAGGTCAAGCGCAAAGCGGACGCTGACGCCGAGGCCGATGGAGAGGATGTGATCGAAGAAGGCAAGCCGGCGGCATCGAAGGCGAAGGCCGCCTCCGGCGCCTGACGCGCGATCAGGCGATCACGGGTGCAGGGCTGCTGGCCCGAAGTGAGGGGGCCCTCCAGGCGCTCAGAGCTTCTTACAATGGGCGCTTCTTTGAAAGCCGATCCATTGCGTCCATCATGAACATCCTCCGATTCGAAGACCTCGTTGCCCAGGGCAAAGTGACTGGGCAGCGCGTGTTCATCCGTGCCGACCTGAACGTTCCGCAGGATGATGCGGGCCGCATCACCGAAGACACGCGCATTCGCGCCTCCGTGCCGGCCATTGAGCTGGCGTTGAAGGCGGGGGCGGCCGTGATGGTGACCTCTCACCTCGGCCGTCCGACGGAAGGCGAATTCAAGCCTGAAGATTCGTTGGCCCCGGTGGCACAGCGTCTCGGTGAGTTGCTGGGCCGTGAGGTCAAGCTGGTGAGCAACTGGGTCGAGGGGGTGACGGTGGTGCCTGGTGAGGTGGTGCTGCTGGAGAACTGCCGCCTCAACAAGGGTGAGAAGAAGAACAACGAGGAGCTGGCCCGCAAGATGGCGGCGCTGTGCGACATTTTCGTGCACGATGCCTTCGGCACGGCCCACCGCGCAGAAGGCACAACCTATGGCATCGCGCAGTTCGCCAAGGTGGCATGCGCGGGCCCGCTGCTGGCTGCCGAGATCGACGCGATCAACAAGGCGCTGGCCAACCCCAAGCGGCCGCTGCTGGCCATCGTGGCGGGCTCAAAGGTCTCGACCAAGCTGACCATTCTGCAGTCGCTGGCCAAGAATGTGGACGGCCTGATCGTGGGTGGCGGCATCGCCAACACCTTCATGCTCGCCGCTGGCCTGAAGATCGGCAAGTCGCTGGCCGAGCCGGATCTGGTGGGTGAAGCCAAGGCGGTGATCGAGGCCATGAAGGCGCGTGGCGCCGAGGTGCCCATTCCTGAAGACGTGGTCGTGGCCAAGACGTTTGCGGCCGATGCACCGGCGACCGTCAAGGCGGCGACTGACGTGGCCGACGACGACATGATTCTCGACATCGGCCCCAAGACGGCTGCCAAGCTGGCCGCCCAGTTGAAGGCTGCCGGCACGGTGGTGTGGAACGGCCCGGTCGGCGTGTTCGAGTTCGCCGCGTTCGAGCAGGGCACCAAGGCCATCGCGCAGGCGATCGCCGAATCGGACGCCTTCAGCATCGCGGGTGGCGGCGACACGTTGGCGGCGATTGCCAAGTACGGTATCGAGAAGAACGTGGGCTACATTTCCACTGGCGGCGGTGCTTTCCTTGAGGTGCTGGAAGGCAAGACCCTGCCGGCCTTCGAGATCCTCAGCAAGCGCGCCGCGGGCTGAATGTGATCAGCGTGCCTCGACCGGGGCGCGCTGCAGGGCATTGGCGGCCCGCACGGCGTCGTGCGTGCGCGCCAACGTCTCGGCCCAGGTGTCGTAGCCGGCAATCATGCCGTGCTGCCAGGGGTGAAAGCCAGGCTTGAACCACGCCAGGTAGGGACGCAGGAGCGGCGGCATCATGCCGCCCGGGCCGTACAGCCACCACAGGCCTTTGGCCCAGAGGGCCCAGCGCTGTCGGCGGTTGTAGCCGTCGACCTTGAGCATGTGGTTGAGGATCTGGAAGACGAACCAGGGAAACTGCAGGCTGACCACGAGCAGGGCCCACGCGCGGCCCCAGTAGCCCACCCTGGCCACATCGACCATGACGTCATAGGCCACGCCTTTGTGCTCGACCTCTTCGACCGCATGCCAGACGTACATGGCGCGGACGCGCGGGTCGGCATGGGCAAAGAGTTCAGGGCGCGCCACAAAGCTGTGTGCCATCAGCGCGGTGAGGTGTTCGGAGGCGGCCGTGAGCGCCAGGGTGCGCGCCCGGCTCATGCGACCGCGGGCCACATCGAAGAGCATGTGGCGCTGGTTGTTCTGGATGCGCTCGACCTTGACGCCCTGCCGGGCCAGCAGCGCGTTGAAGCGTTGGTGGACCTTGCTGTGCACCGCTTCCTGGCGGGCGAAGTCAAGCAGCGCCTGCTGGTGCGCAGGGTCGCTCAACTGGTCCTTGTAGTCGCGAACGCATGCAATGAAAAAACGCTCCCCTTCCGGGAAAAGCGTGGACATGGCGTCGAAGAAGCGGCTGCGAAAGGCATCGTCCCCGAACCAGTGGCGGGGAATGGTGTCGTCCAGGCCGAAGTCGAGGTCGTCTCGCACCACCATCGGTGCGCTGGCGTGCAGGAAATCGGCGGGGAGGGGGGACACAGCGGCCATGGCTTGAGTGTCGGCACCCGCCGCCGGGCTGTGAAGGGGGGCGGCCCGCATGAAGCGGGTTCGACCGCGGCATCGTGCACGCGCCGCGGACCCCGGTTCACGGCCACTTAGCTTGCCATGCCCGCGTCAGGCAGTTGAGGCGTGCAGGACTTCGCCGGCGAGGATGGGGTCGCCGGTGCGGTTGAAGGTGTCCAGCCACAGGCGGTAGCTCTGCATCTGGCCTTCGTCCCAGGGATGGAAGCCGGGCTTGAAGTACTGCAGGTAATGGCGCGCCATGCTGGAGTACAGCCCGCCAGGTTTGAACAGCCACCACATGCCTTTGGCCATCAGCTTGTACCGCTGGCCGCGCGAGAAGCCGTCGACCTTGAGCATGTAGTTCGCGGTCAGCAGGCTGTGGATGTTGAAACCCAGCGTGACCAGCAGCAAGGCGGTGACCCGGCGGAAGTAACCGACCTTGGCCACTTTCTGCATGACGTCAAAGGCCACGGCCTTGTGCTCGACTTCCTCCATGGCATGCCAGGCGTACATGGCGCGCATGCGGGCGTCCGCTGAGCCAAGGACCTCTTTGCGGGCGAAGAAGCCGTGGGCCATGATGGCGGTCATGTGCTCGGCCGCGGCGGTTTCTGCCAGGGTCTGCTCGGCCGAGAAGTACTTGCGCTCCACCTTGAAGAGCATGTGTCGGGTGATGCCTTCGAGCATGTCGACATCGATGCCCTGGCGCTTCAGGCGCTCGTTGTACTGGCCGTGCACGATGCCGTGCTGGCCTTCCTGGCGCATGAAGTCCTTGATGTCCTGCTGCAGCTTCGGGTCGGTGACGCGGTCGCGAAAATCGCGCACGCAGGAGATGAAGAAGCGCTCGCCTTCAGGGAAGATGGTCGACATGGCGTCGAACAGCCGCGTCTTGAACGGGTCGCCGCCAAACCAGTACTGGGGGATGTCGCCGTCCAGACCGAAGTCGAGCTTTTCGCGGGGAACGATGGTGTGAGCGTCGTGCATGGCGGAGTCCTCGTCAGTGCGTCTCAGGTTGTCGTCAGGCGTGGGCCAGACCTTGAGCAGACTGGTTGGCCAGGCGGTTGCCCGCCTCGATGGGGTCGCCCGTCTCTTTCAAGAAGCGCAGCCACGGCTCGTAGCTGGGCACCACCGGCTCCTGCCAGGGGTGAAAACTGGGCTTGAGGTAGCTGAAGTACTTGCCCATCATGGGCATGAAGATGCCACCAGGCTTGTACAGCCACCACAGGCCCTTGGCCCAGATCTTGGTGCGCTGCCAGCGCGTGAAGCCGTCGACTTCCAGCATGTGCTTCATGATGCGCAGCACATGGTAGGGGAACAGCACGGTGACCAGCAGCATGGAGCCGATGCGGGTCCAGTAGCTGGCCTTGGCATGGTCGATCAGCACGTCGTAGGCGACGCCCTTGTGCTCCATTTCCTCCATGGCGTGCCAGACGTAGAGGGCTCGGATGCGCGCATCGGCGTTGGCAAAGATGTGGGGGCGCTCGACGAAGCAGTCGGCCATGATGGCCGTGATGTGCTCGGACGCGGTGGTGATGCCCAGCGTGAACTCGCGCGAGAAGACCTTGCGGATGATCTGGAACAGGCGCTTTTCCTGGCCTTCCAGGATGGCGTCCACGTCGATGCCCTGGGCCTTGAGCCGGTTGTTGTACTGCGTGTGCAGCATGCTGTGCTGGGCTTCCTGGCGGGTGAAGTCCTTGATCTCCTGCAGCAGCGTGGGATCGGTGATGCGGTCTTTGAAGTCGCGCACACAGGTGATGAAGAACTTCTCGCCCACGGGAAAGAGTGTGGACAGCGCGTCAAAGAAGCGGGTCTTGAACGGGTCGTTGTCCAGCCAGTAGCGCGGGATGTCCTGATCCAGCCCGAAGTCGAGCTTCTCGCGGGGCACGATGGGTGGGGCGGGCATTTTCTTGTCGGTCATGGTGTCTCCTCGGCCAAGTCGCCAATGCGACGGTCGCATAAGTGGACTGTAGGGACGCAGGAAAACCCCTGCCATGCCAGGTGGCGACAGCAAAGGTAAATTGCGCGACAACGCGATTTAGGGAAAACGCGAGGGTGGCGCCCCGGAGCCGGCGTGTCAGCCCGCTGTCGAAGACGCGCGGCGGAAGGCGCTGGGCGTCATGCCTGACCAGCGTGCAAAGGCCTGGGTGAAGCTGCGTCGGTCGGTGAAGCCCAAGCGGTCGCTGATGTCCTCGATGCGCAGTTCGGGTTGGCTCAGCCAGGCCTGCGCGAGCCGGTAGCGCACACGGGCCTGAATGGCCGAATGGCTCTCACCCAGTTCCTTGAGACGGCGCTGCAGGGTGCGGGCGTGCAGGCCGAGCTCTTCGGCCAGGGCGTCGACGCCCAGGCCGAGCAGGCGCGGCTTGTCGGTGAAGGCTTGTTCGATCTGTGCGACCAGGGGCGGCACGCCTTGCGCGCTCAATGGGTCAGGGCGCTCGGCCAGTTTGCGCGCCAGGCGCTGTGCAGCCTGTTCGTGCAACACGGGGAAGGCGCCGCGCAGGGGGCGGTCCAGCAGGTTGCGGTCGAACCACAGCGCGTCCAGCGGGGCGCCCCAGGTGACGGGCACGCCGAAGTGCGCCTCGACGTCGTGCGCGTGGTCGTGCGGGGGGTGACGCAGTGTGACGCGCCCGATGGGCGTGTCGCCGGCCAGCAGGATGCGGCTGAACTTGACGATGGTGGCGAAGATGGCTTCGGCAAAGGGGGCGCCCTCCTCGGCGGGCGCGTCGTCCAGCCGGTAGCGCAGCGCGATGCGTGCCTCGTGGCCGTGCTCGGCCAGGGTGAACACGATGTAGGGGTTGACCAGCGGCGGGATCCATTCGAGCGCCTGAGCGGCATCGCGCAGCGTGGCGCTGGTGGTGATGAAGGTCTCGACGTCGGACAGGTACTCGAAGGCGAAGGTCTCACCCAGCACCAGCGGGAAGTGTTGCGGGCTGCCGGCTTCGCGCGCGGCCCGCATGCAGGCGTGCATCAGCCGCTGGATGGCGTCGCGCCGCACCATGGCGGTCTCGGGGTGGAGCTGCCGCATGTCGATGCCCTCGGCATGGAACAGCGCTTCGATGTCGATGCCGCATAGCCGCGCGGCACGCACCCAATTGGTCACCGTGACAAAGGGCACCGCGGGCGCGGTGTCGGTCACGGGGGCGGCAGGGGGGGGCGTCTTGCTGTGTGGCACGGCGTCAGCGGGCGGTCGATGCAGCAGTGTCGCCGAACTCGCGCAACCAGCGCAGCACCTCGGCGGCCGTGGTGTGGGGATGTTCCATGGGGTAGAGGTGGCTGCCTTCGATCCACGACAGACGCGGGCCCACGATCTGGCGGATGCCGCTCAGCCCGACCTGCCGGAGTTCGCGCGAACGGGTGCCGCCAATGAAGGCCACGGGGCAGCGGTGGGGGCGGCGGCGGAAGGTTTGCAGCAGCCGGTGTGGCACGGTGCGGTAGATGGCCGATTCGATGTCGCGGTCGAAACTCAGGCGCCGCGAGGCGCCGTCGGCGTGCGTCGTGGTGCCATGGGCCACGTAGTCGGCCAGCACCTCGGGATGGAATGCGGCAAACAGCGGCTTGGTGCGGAAATGGTCCTGAGCGGCCTGCAGGCTGGGCCACTCGTGGGTGCGTTGGGCCGAGACCCGGGAGGGCATGACGCGGTCCATGGCCTTGAGGCGCTTGGCTGCGCCCAGCCCGGCGGACTTCCAGCCGGTGACGATGGGTGAGTCGAGCACCACGACGCCGAGTGCCAGATGTGGGTGGCGGCTGGCCGCCATCAAGCTCAGGTAGCCGCCCAGGGAATGGCCCACGAGGTAGGCCGGCTGCTTCACATCGTGTTCGACGAAGTGACGCAGTTGCTCGACGAGATGAGGCCAGTCGGTCGTGACCGGGTAGCGCGGGTCGTGGCCGAATCGCTCAATGGCATGCACGGTGTGGCCTGCCGCACGCCAGGCGTCGAACAGCACGCGGTAGGTGCTGGCAGGGTAACTGTTGGCATGGGCAAAGACGATGGGGGGCAACATGACGGACGGCTGCGTTGCGTGTCGCGGAGTGTAAGGTGCGTTGCAATCGGGCATCAAGCGCGCGGGCTCCCCGGCTATTTCGCCGCTTGCATGCCCCGACTTTGGTGTGACACTGGTGCTTCGTCAACAGATCTGCTGAGGCCTCTTCATGCCGCGTGCCACGAAAATCGTTGCCACCCTGGGACCCGCATCGTCGTCTGCCGCGGTGCTGGAAGCCATGATGCGCGCGGGCGTGGATGTGGTGCGCCTGAACTTCTCGCACGGCACGGCACAGGACCACATCGACCGCGCCCGCCTGGTGCGCGAGGTGGCCGAGCGGGTGGGCAAGGTGGTGGCCATCATGGCCGACCTGCAGGGCCCGAAGATCCGTGTGGGCAAGTTTGCCGAGGGCAAGGTGATGCTGGAGACCGGTCAGCCCTTCGTGCTGGATGCCAGTCGCACCGAACCGGGTGACCTGCATGGCGTGGGACTGGACTACAAGGAACTGCCGCGCGACGTGAAACCCGGCGACACGCTGCTGCTCAATGACGGACTCATCGTGCTGACGGTCGAGTCTGTCAAGGGCGAGGCGGTGCACACGGTGGTGAAGATCGGTGGCGAGTTGTCCAACAACAAGGGCATCAACAAGCAGGGTGGGGGCCTGACCGCGCCGGCCCTGACCGCCAAGGACATGGAAGACATCAAGACGGCGGCGAGCTTCCAGTGCGATTACATCGCTGTGTCGTTCCCGAAGAATGCGACCGACATGGAAATGGCGCGCCAACTGGCCAATGTGGCTGGCGAGCCCTGGCGCCACCGTCCGGCCATGATCGCCAAGATCGAGCGCACCGAGGCCATCCCGAACCTGGAGGCCATCCTGCGCGCCTCGGACGGCATCATGGTGGCGCGTGGTGACCTGGCCGTCGAGGTGGGCAATGCCGCGGTGCCGGCGCTGCAAAAGCGCATGATCAAGATGGCCCGCGAGATGGACAAGGTGGTGATCACGGCCACGCAGATGATGGAGTCCATGATCGTCAACCCGGTGCCCACGCGCGCAGAGGTGTCGGACGTGGCCAACGCCGTGCTCGACGGCACGGACGCCGTGATGCTGAGCGCGGAGACGGCGGCCGGCAAGTACCCGATCGAAACCGTCGAGCACATGGCCGCCGTGGCGACCGAGGCCAAGTGGGCCGACGAGGTCACGCTGGACGGCGATTTCACCAACAAGAAGTTCGCCCGCATCGACCAGTCGATTGCGATGGGCGCGCTGTTCACGGCGTATCACCTGGGGTGCAAGGCCATCGTCGCGCTGACCGAATCCGGCTCGACCGCGCTGTGGATGAGCCGGCACAACATCCATGTGCCCATCTTTGCGCTGACGGCGCAGCCCCGGTCGCTGCGCAAGATGGCGCTGTACCGCAATGTGCGCCCGCTGCTGATTCCCAGTTTCTCGGACCGCGACGAGGCGCTGCGCCAGGCCGAGGCCGTGCTGGTGGACAAGGGCGTGCTGCGCCCGGGCGACACCTACGCCATCACCTGCGGTGAGCCCATGGGCCACCCGGGCGGCACCAACATGCTCAAGGTGTGCGAGGTGGGGTGACGCCTGACGGCGTGAGCGAAGAGCCAGGCGTCTGCACCGGCCCGAAACCGGGGGGCGCCGGGGCGATCGTCACTCGTTAGAATGGCGGCCAAGGGTTGGCACGCGCGAAGCACGCTTTCGCACCGTGTGGCACCCACCTTTTCACTCACCTTCGGACTATCGGGAATAGGGGTCACCATGGCACTCGTCTCTATGCGCCAGCTGCTGGACCATGCCGCCGAAAACGGCTATGGCATTCCGGCGTTCAACGTCAACAACCTGGAGCAGGTTCAGGCCGTGATGGCTGCGGCCGATGAGGTCGGTGCGCCCGTCATCCTGCAGGCCTCGGCCGGTGCCCGCAAGTACGCTGGCGAGAGCTTCATCAAGCATCTGATCCAGGCGGCTGTCGAGGCTTACCCCCACATCCCCCTGGTCATGCACCAGGACCACGGCACCAGCCCCAAGGTCTGCCAGGGCGCCATCGACCTGGGCTTTGGCTCAGTGATGATGGATGGCTCGCTGATGGAAGACGGCAAGACCCCCGCCTCGTTCGACTACAACGTCGAGGTCACCCGCAAGGTGGTCGAGATGGCGCACAAGGTCGGCGTGACGGTGGAAGGCGAGCTGGGCTGCCTGGGCAACCTGGAAACCGGTGAGGCCGGCGAAGAAGACGGCATTGGCGCCGAAGGCAAGCTGGACCACAGCCAGATGCTGACCGACCCGGAAGAGGCTGCTGTGTTCGTCAAGGCCACGCAGCTCGATGCGCTGGCCATTGCCATCGGCACCAGCCACGGCGCCTACAAGTTCTCGCGCAAGCCCACGGGCGACATCCTGGCCATCAGCCGCGTCAAGGAAATCCACAAGCGCATCCCCAACACCCACCTGGTGATGCACGGCTCGTCGTCGGTGCCGCAAGACCTGCTGGCCATCATCAACCAGTACGGCGGCAAGATGAAGGAAACCTTCGGCGTGCCCGTCGAAGAAATCCAGGAAGCCATCAAGCATGGCGTGCGCAAGATCAACATCGACACCGACATCCGCCTGGCGATGACCGGCGCGGTGCGCAAGTTCCAGTTCGAGAACCCGGACAAGTTCGACATGCGCGAGTGGATGAAGCCTGCCCGCGAGGCCGCCAAGGCCATCTGCAAGCAGCGCTACATGGAGTTCGGCTGCGAAGGCCAGGCGGGCAAGATCAAGGCCATCCCGCTGAGCGAGATCGCCGCGATGTACGCCAGCGGCAAACTGGCTCAGGTCGTGGCCTGAGCCTGTCGCCATGCCCCAGGCGTCTGGCCCGTCCAGCGCTTGAAGGCATGCTGGAAGCTGCTCTGGTTGGCGAAGCCCAGGTTGAGGGCCACGTCGATCAGCGGCCGTTCCCGGTCGCGCAGCAGCATCTGTGCCCTGGTCAGCATCACCTTGTCCACCAGACTGCGGAACTGCACGCCGCTGTGATCCAGCCGGGCTTGTAGCGTCCGCGGTGCCATGCCAAGCAGGCTGGCGACCTGCTCCAGGGTAGGCCGCTGTCCGTCCAGCGTGCGTCGGATGGCGTGCTCTACCGTTGCCTGCCAGGTGTCGGGCGCCAGCGCCATGCTGGTCAGCCGCTGTTCCGCGAGCGTGCGTAGCTCGGTGTGCACCTCGGCGTTGGCCTGGCGGATCGGCAGCCAGGCGATCTCGCTGGCGGCAATCAGACGGTTGTGCACACAACCAAAACGCACCTCGCCCCCAAATGTGGCCTCGAACAGGGCCCTGGCGTCGGCTCCGCCTGGACAGCTGAAACTGAACTCGGCGTCGCAACGCAGGTCAGGGCGACCCGTCAGAAAGCGAGCCTGGTGTGCCCATACACCCATGGACAGCATGATGTGGTCCGGCAACGGGTCGTCCACCAGGGGCACCCACGTCAGGCGACATGCATCGGCGTCCAGGTCGAATTGGGCCGTGTTGATGCTGTCCAGCAACGGTTCGTAGCGCTGCAGGGCCAGTGCTGCCTCGCCCAGCGTGGCGCCTGTCATCAAGAGGAAGCCGAGTAGTCCCAAGTGCCGCGGTTCGATGTGCGCCGCCAGTCGCAAGGCGTAGACAGGATCCCGCAGATGAGCCACGGCCCGTCGCATCAGGGTGCGGCACAACTCGGCACTCACCCGCTGTGAAGCCGGCGCCGCCATCACCTGGGGCAGGGCGTCGCCCAGCACCTGGGCCGGATCGTGGCCTTGCCGCTGCAGGTGTTCCACCATGGCCTGTGCATAACCCGCATTGGCCGTCCCCCGTCTGTCGTCATTTGCCCCCAGCGGAATCCCTGGGTTGGCGTGTTTGAGCACTTCCACAGCGCGGTTTCGTAATACCCGGATCGGGTGGGTTGCGAACAATGGATTCGAGCCCGGCACCCCTATGGACGCCGTCCAACTCCGCGAAGCCCGGAGTGGATCGCAGCTTGGCGTCTACGCCATTTGGGGGATACCCGGAGCCGACTGTTCACACAACACGGATCGAACCGAGGAGACAACCATGACCCATCCCGCATCCCGTTCTGCCTGGTGTCTGGCCTTTGCCGGCATGGTGGCCTGCGCCGCGCCGGCCAGCGCGAGCACGTATGCACAAACACGCTACCCCATCGTGCTGGCCCACGGCATGAGCGGCTTCGACAAGATCGGCCCGGTGGACTACTGGTACCGCATTCCCGGCAACCTGCGTCAGAACGGCGCCACGGTCTACGTGACGCAGGTGTCGTCATTCAACTCGTCCGAACTGCGCGGCGAGCAGCTGCTGGCCCAGGTCGAAGAGATCGTGGCCATCAGCGGCAAGCCCAAGGTCAACCTGATCGGGCACAGCCATGGCAACCATTCCAGCCGCTACGTGGCGGGCGTGCGGCCGGATCTGGTGGCCTCGGTGACCTCGGTGGGCGGGCCCACCTTCGGCTCACCTGTGGCCGATCTGGTCCAGGGCGTCTCGGATGTGGGCGGCCCCGTGCTGACCACGCTGCTGGCTTCAGCCGTCAATGGCCTGGGCAAGCTGATCGCACTGTTGTCGAGCAACCCGACGTTGCCGCAGGACTCGTTTGCCGGCATGAAGTCGCTGACCACCGCTGGCGCCGCCGATTTCAACCGCCGCTTCCCGGGCGGCGTGCCAACCACCCAATGTGGCCAGGGCGCCGCCGAGCACCGCGGCGTGCGCTACTACTCATGGAGCGGCGTGGGTCAGATCTACAACCCGCTCAACCCGGTCGACTACGCGCTGGCTTTGACGGGCGCCGCCTTCCGTGGCGCGCCCAACGATGGTCTGGTGGGGCAGTGTTCAAGCCACCTCGGCACGGTCATCCGCAGCGACTACCGCCTCAACCACCTGCACCAGGTCAACCAGCTGTTTGGCCTGGTCGGTCTGGGTGCGGATCCGGTCGGGTTGTTCCGAGTGCATGCCAACCGTCTGAAGCAGGCCGGTCTGTGAGCGTGGCCATCCATCGCCCGTCAGGTCGCGGCTGGCGCTGGGCGGGTGCGGCTGCGGCGCTGGTCGGCGTGTGTCTGGTCGGGTTGGTCTACCTGGGGTGGGAGCGTCCGTCGGCAGCGCCAGAGGTCTCATCGTCGGCGGGTGCCGCCTGGTGGGATGGCGCGCCGACCGGTCTGACAGGGCTCGGTGCAGAGGGCGCTGGGCCGGGTCTGCGCACCGGTCTCGAGGCCTTGCCCGGGTCACTGGCGGGGACCGAGGTCGACGGTCAGGCGCGTGCCGATGCCCAGGGCCAACTCGTGCTCGACCGCCGGCTGCGTGACCTGTTCGATTACTTTCTGTCGCTGGTGGGCGAGGAGCCCCTGGCCCAGATCCAGGCGCGCGTCGCGGCCTACCTGGGGATGCACCTGCCAGCGGCCGCCCGAGACCAGGCGCTCGATCTGTTCCGTCGCTACGTGGCTTACGGTGAAGCGCGCGGGCGGCTCGGCGCCGAGGCTGGCGGCTCGTCCTCGGCCATGGAGGCCGACGCGCTGGCGGCCCGACTGGGCCAGCTGGAGGCACTTCAGCAGCAGCACTTCTCGGCTGCCGAGCGTGCGGCCTTCTTTGGCGCAGACAACGCCGAAGACCGCTACACCGTGGCGCGCTTGGCCGTCTGGCAAGACGCCCACCTGTCTGCCGCGGACAAGGCGCGGCAGCTGCAGGCACTCAAGGATGCCTTGCCCGCCGACCTGCGTGCGCGGCTGACTGCAGCCGATGCCGTGGCGGACCTGCGCGCTGTGACCGAGGCCTGGGCCCGCGATGGTGGGGCGCCCGAGGTGCTGCGTGAGGCGCGCTTGCGGCTGGTGGGTGAGTCTGCCACCACGCGCCTGGAGGCGCTCGACGCGCAACGCGCCCAGTGGCGCGAGCGGGTCACGGCTTACCTGGCGCAGCGACAGGCGGTGGAGGCGGACGCCTCGTTGAGCGCGACCCAACGCACGGCAGCGTTGGCCCAGCTGCGGCAGCAGGGCTTCACGCCCCAGGAGCAGTTGCGACTGGACGCGGCCATGCAGGCCGCGTCTCCGCGCTGAACGGATGAGACGGCCGGCCTGGTCGGCGGTATGCTGCGGCGTCTGGGCGCAGTGTCCGCCCAGGCCATCAACGTGGAGACGCACATGCTCAAGCTTTACGGATTCCCGCTGTCCAACTACTACAACAAGGTGAAGTTCGCCCTGCTGGAGAAGGGCGTGCCCTTCGAAGAGGTGCTGGTGCACTGGGGGGCCGAGGGCAAGGAAGGCAAGTCGCCACTGGGCAAGGTGCCCTACATCGAAACCGAAGACGGCTTTCTGTGCGAGAGCCAGGTGATCCTGGATTACATCGAGGCGCGTTGGCCGAGCCCGCCGTTGGTGCCCGCCGATGCCTGGCAGGCCGCCAAGGTGCGCGAGATCATCACCTACTGCGATCTGCATGTGGAGTTGTGCGCCCGCCAACTCTACCCCCAGGCCTTTTTCGGGGGCAGCCTGCCCGAGAAGTTCATCGAACGCGTCAAGGGCGACCTGGCGCGCAACCTCGCGGCGTTTGCCAAGGTGGCTCGCTTCGAGCCCTACGCAGCGGGCGACACCTTCACGATGGCCGACTGCGCTGTGTACGTCAGCCTGCCGCTGGCGGCGCTGGCCAGCAAGCTGGTGTGCGGCCAGGACCTCGTGGCTGCGGCCGGCATCGACTGGAAAGCCTATGTGGCCCTGATCGAGCAGCGGCCTGCCGCGCAAAAGGTGGCAGCCGACCGCAAGGCCGATCAGGCCCGGGCCCTGGCGGCCAACCGCGCCAAGCTGGGCGGCTGAGGGGGCATCGACCGGGCGCGAGGCACAATAGCGGTTTGCCTTGGCCTCTTTGTTTCGCCTGACGGACCCTGCCCATGATCGCCGCCCTGCACACCTCGAATCTCACCTCTCTGCCGCTGCTGGCGCGTGGCAAGGTCCGCGACAACTATGCGGTTGGCAGCGATCGCATCCTGATGGTGGCCTCCGACCGCATCAGCGCGTTTGACGTGATCATGGGCGAGCCCATTCCGGGCAAGGGAGCGCTGCTGACCAAGATGGCGCTGTTCTGGTTCGAACTGCTCAAGGACGTGGCCCCCAACCACCTCACGGGCGACGACCCTTTGAGCGTGGTCAGCGCCGACGAGCGCGCCCAGGTCGAGGGACGGGCCATGCTGGTCAAGAAGCTCAAGCCCCTGCCGGTCGAGGCCGTGGTGCGGGGCTATCTGGCCGGCAGCGGCTGGAAGGAGTACCAGGACAACGGCATGGTCTGCGGCGTCAAGCTGCCCGCCGGCCTGAAGAACGCCAGCAAGCTGCCCGAACCCATCTTCACGCCGGCAACCAAGGCCGAGGTGGGCGACCACGACGAGAACATCTCGTTCGAGAAAATGAGCGAGATCATCGGCGCCGACATGGCCGAGAAGGTGCGCACGCTGGCCATTGCGCTGTACAAGAGGGCCGCAGATTACGCCCTGACCAAGGGCATCATCATTGCCGACACCAAGTTCGAGTTTGGTCTGGACGAGCATGGCACGCTGACCGTGATGGACGAGGTGCTGACGCCTGACTCGTCGCGCTTCTGGCCCATCGAGGGCTATGAGGCCGCGTTTGCCGCCGGCCAGAACCCGCCCAGCTACGACAAGCAGTTCGTGCGCGACTGGCTGGAGCAGGCGCAGGTGGGCGGCAAGCCTTGGAACAAGACCGCGCCGTCGCCCGCATTGCCACAGGACGTGATCGAGGCCACCGCGGCCAAATACCGCGAGGCGCTGGCGCGCCTGACCGGCCAGGCGATCTGACCCCACCCGGCCCGCCGAGGCGTCGGGCGCTCAGTCCAGCGGCGGCTCGTCGTCGTCGTCGGGGCCGGGCAGCACGGCGGGTGGCAGGCCAAGCGCCATCCGCTGGGCGGCGATGCCTTGTGCCCAATCGCGCAGCACCTGGGCCACGTCGCCCACGCCGGTCTTGTTGAGTGACGAGAACAGGCAGATGCCCACATCGGCCTCGTCGGTGACCACGCTGGCCAGCACGCCTTGGGCCTTGCGCAGCGATTCGGCTTGTTCCTTGCGATTGAGCTTGTCGGCCTTGGTGAGCAGCACCAGCAGCTTGACCTCGCCGGTGCGCACCCGCGGGGCCACGAAGGACAGCAGTTGCTCGTCCAGATCGGTGAAACCGTGGCGTGAATCCACCATCTGCACCACGCCGGCCAGGTTTCGACGCACCTCCAGGTAGTGGGTCATGACCTCTTGCCAGCGGCGCTTGGCTTCGCGCTCGACTGCGGCGTAGCCGTAGCCCGGCAAGTCGGCCCACAGCAGATCGGGCAGCTCGCGCGGGCCCAGCGCAAACAGGTTGATGTGCTGGGTGCGGCCTGGCGTCTTGGATGCAAACGCCAGTTGCCGCTGCTGTGCCAGCGTGTTGATCGCGGTGGACTTGCCCGCGTTGGAACGGCCTACAAAGGCCACTTCCGGCAATTCAGTGGCGGGCAGTTGATGCAACTGCGCGGCGGTGGTCACGAACCGGGCGGTGTGCGCCCAGGCCAGGGCGTCGCGGGCCGGGTCCACGGCGGCGCCGGTCGCAGGGGCGACTTTGGGCTGTCGTGGATGACGGTTCGATGGAGGGTTTGCAGGATGAGCCATGGGGCATTGTAAAATCTCTGGGTTTGACCGTTCCGGTTAGTCCCCAACACACCCAGCCCCAACGCCATGAAGCGCTTTTCGACCCTGATTGCCCTTGCCTCGGTGGCCCTGTCTCTGTCCGGCGTGGCGCGTGCCGACGCCAAGCCTGACGTCGCCGCCGGTGCCGCCAAGGCCAACATGATGTGCGTGGCGTGTCACACCGCCGACGGCAGCCGTGGCGCCGCAGCCAACCCCATTTTGCAGGGCCAGCATCCCGAGTACATCGTCAAGCAGCTGACCGAGTTCAAGGAAGGCAAGCGCAAGAACGCCGTGATGAACGGCATTGCCGCCGGCCTCACCCCGGAAGACATGCGCAATCTCGCGGCCTTCTACGGCAGCAAGAAGCCTGTCCTGGGCCAGGCGCGCGACAGTGCTGCGGTCAAGCTGGGCGAAAGCATCTACCGTGGCGGCATTGCGCGCAAAGGCGTGCCGGCCTGCGCGGGCTGCCACAGCCCCAACGGTGCGGGCATTCCGGCGCAGTATCCGCGCCTCAACGGCCAGCATGGCGACTACACCAAGGCCCAGCTGACGGCCTTCCGTCAGGGCGAGCGCACCAACAATGCCCAGATGGTGAGCATTGCGGCCAACCTGAGCGACGTCGAAATCAACGCGCTGGCCGATTACATCGCCGGCCTGCGCTGATTGCGCCCCTGCCGGTGGAACCGGCGCACAGAAAAACCATCTCATTCAGGCGGGCCCCTCATGCAGGGTGACCCGCCTTTGTGCATGGGGAAACCCTGCATGTCACCCGTCGTCCATGCGACAGTCGCCGGACCGGGTCGTGTCCGATGATCCGATGCACTGTTTGCCAAGCCGATGACCCAAGCCGCTGTTTCCGCCGTGCCTTCTCCGCGTCGCCCCTGGCGTGATGCGCTGGAGTTGTTGGCATCGATGCGCTTTGCGATCGCCCTGCTGACGGTGATCTGCATTGCCTCTGCCATCGGGACCGTGATCCTGCAGGGCGAACCCCTCGTGAACTACGTCGAGCAGTTTGGGCCTTTCTGGGCCGAGGTGTTCGGCACGCTGGGCTTGTATCGCATCTACAGCGCGCCGTGGTTTCTCGTGATCCTGGCCTTTCTGGTGCTGTCGACCAGCTTGTGCATCGCGCGGAACACGCCCAAGATCCTGGCTGACTGGCGCACCCACAAGGAGCAGGTGCGCGAGCAGGCCCTGCTGGCTTTTCACCACCACGCCGAGGGCCAGCTGACCGGCGACTTGAACGCCGCGCGCGACCGCGTGGCCGGCCTGCTGGCGGAGCAGGGCTGGTCGGTACGTACCGAGCAGCGCCAGGCCAGCCCGCGCGGCGGGGCGGGCATCATGTTCGGCGCCCGCCGCGGCGCGGCCAACAAGCTCGGCTACATCGCCGCGCATGGCGCCATCGTGCTGATCTGTCTGGGCGGCCTGTTCGACGGCGATTTGCTCATCAAGCTGCAGGCCTGGTCGCGCGATCTGCAGGTGTTCCAGGGGCCGGGTGACAACGTCGAGCGCAGTCGGCTGAGCGTGGACAACCCGTCGTACCGCGCCAACCTGTTCGTGCCGGAAGGGCAGCGGACGAACGCGGCCGTGGTGCAGATGGCCGACGGCATGCTGTTGCAGCCGCTGCCTTTCGATGTCGAGCTCAAGAAGTTCATCGTCGAGTACTACGACACGGGCATGCCCAAACGCTTCGCCAGCGAGATCGTGATTCACGACCCGGCCGAGCCTGCGCCCACGCCGTACACGGTCGAGGTCAACCATCCGGTGATCTACAAAGGCATCACGCTGTTCCAGTCCAGCTTCGAGGACGGTGGCTCCAAGGTGCAACTCAAGCCGATCCGGCTGGACGGTCGCGCGATCGACGCCGTGCCCGTGGACACGCAGGTGGGCGCGACCGGCGTGCGCCTGCCGGCCGCCTGGTGGGGTGACGGTGATGGCATGAGCCTGGAAGTGACCGATCTGCGGTTGATCAATGTGGAAGACCTCGCCCAGGCGCAACGCGTGTTGCCCGATACCCAGGGTGCACCGGTCACCGGGGCCATGCAGGGCTTCACGCGTCACCTGGGCTCGGGCGCCAAGGCGCCAGGCGAGAAGCGCCTGGTCAACATCGGCCCGGCCGTCACGTACAAGCTGCGCGACAGCGCGGGGCAGGCGCGCGAGTTCCACAACTACATGGCGCCGGTCACGCTGGATGGCAACGCGGTGTTCCTCGTGGGCGTGCGCGACACCCCTGCCGAGTCCTTCCGTTACCTGCGCGTGCCGGCCGATGAGGACATGAGCATGGCGGGCTGGTTGCGGCTGCGTGCCGCCCTGGCAGATCCGGGGTTGCGTCAGGCTGCGGCCGAGCGGCTGGCCGAGCGCACGAATCCTCAATCCAGCGAGCGGGTGCGGGCTGACCTGACGGCCTCCGCCCGGCGCACGCTGGAGTTGTTCGCGGGCACGCTGTCGCCCACGCCGCGGGATGGCGGTGCGCCTGCAGTCGATGCCGGCCAGCCGCAAGGCGGGCTGATGGCCCTGTCGTCGTTCATTGAAAACGTGGTGGCGGCCGAGCAGCGCGAGGAGATGGCCGGCTCGCTCATCCGCCTGCTCAACGGCACACTGTTCGAGTTGTACAACCTCAGCCGCGAGCGTGCCGGGCTGCCCGCGGTGGGGTTGGAAGACGAGACCACGCGCGCCTTCCTGGCCCAGGCGGTGCTGTCGCTGTCGGACGCGGTGTTCTACCCGGAGCCAGTTTTGCTGACGCTGGATGGTTTCGAACACCGTCAGGCCAGCGTCTTCCAGGTCACGCGCACCCCGGGTCGCAATGTGGTCTATCTGGGCTGCCTGCTGCTGATCATCGGCGTTTTCGCCATGCTGTACATCCGCGAGCGCCGCCTGTGGGTCTGGCTGCACGCGGATGAGCAAGGCCAGACCGCCTACCGCATGGCTTTGTCCTCAACGCGCCAGACGCTGGACACCGATCAGGAATTTGCGGCCTTGCGCGCGGCGTTGGCGCCCGACGCCGCGCCGCCCACCCCCGCGCCTGGCGCGGCCTGAGCCGCCACTCATTTATTTTCGGGATCCGATCATGTCGCTGTCCACTTCGCATCCTTCTGCTGCTCTGGCGGCCCCGGGCCGCCCCCGTGACCTGTGGGACTGGCTGTTCGCGCTCGCGCTGGTCGCGGTGGGCGGCTACACCTATGCCTTGCTGCACCCGCACATGGATGTCTACGAGAAGGCCATCCTCGCCGGCTCGGTGCCGTCGCTGGTCTGGCTGGGCTGGTTCTGGCGGCCGCTGCGGTTGCTGATGGTGGGCGTGGGCGCCGCGGCAGGCCTGGCCATCGTGCTGTACCGTGGCACGATGGACGGTCACGGCGCCGACCTCGTGGCCGGCGAGCAGGTCTTTTTGCTGAAGTACCTGCTGTCGTCGCAGAGCGCGATCCTGTGGATGAGCCTGCTGCTGTTCATGAGCACGGTCTTTTACTGGATCGGGGCGGTGACCGGCGGGCGCACGGCGACCCGCCTGGGCTCACGCATGGCCTGGGCCGGTGTGTTTTTTGGGCTGGTTGGCTCGTTCGTTCGCTGGTTCGAGAGCCACCAGATCGCGCCCGACATCGGGCACATCCCGGTGAGCAACCTCTATGAGGTGTTCGTGCTGTTCGCCTGGATGACCACGGCCTACTGGCTGTACTACGAAGACCGCTTTGCGCGCATGGGCCGCGACCTGGGTTCGCTGGGCGCTTTCGTGATGTTGGTGGTCAGCGCCTCGGTGGGCTTCTTGCTGTGGTACGCGCTGGAGCGCGGCGCACACGAGATCCAGCCGCTGGTGCCGGCGCTCAAGAGCTGGTGGATGAAGCTGCATGTGCCGGCCAACTTCGTGGGCTATGGCACGTTCGCGCTGGCGGCCATGGTTGCGTTTGCCTACCTCATCAAGGTGCGTGCGCAAGAGACGTCGTGGGTCAAGCTGCTGCCGCTGTGGCTGTTGGGTGTGATCCTGTGTTTCGAGCCACTGGTGTTCAGCGCGCGGCCGGGCAGCGAGTCGCCCATCAGCAGCTACTGGGCGGTGTACTTCGGCCTGTCGGCGTTGATCGTCGCGGCCATCATCATGGCGCGCAAGCGCATCGGGCAGCGGTTGCCGGATCTCGCGGTGCTCGATGACGTGATGTACAAGGCGATTGCCGTGGGCTTTGCCTTCTTCACCATTGCCACCATCCTCGGCGCGCTGTGGGCCGCCGAGGCCTGGGGAGGCTACTGGAGCTGGGACCCGAAGGAGACCTGGGCCCTCATCGTGTGGCTGAACTATGCAGCCTGGCTGCACATGCGCCTGGTCAAGGGCCTGCGTGGTGAGTTTGCCGCGTGGTGGGCGCTGATCGGGCTGCTGGTGACCACGTTTGCCTTCCTGGGGGTGAACATGTTCCTGTCCGGCCTCCACTCCTACGGCGCGCTGTGAACCCCGCCGCACCGGCCGTGCCAGCGGGCGCACGCGAGTGGGTCACCCCAGCCATCCTGGCGCAGCTGCGTACCGACCCCTGGTTCAGCCACCTGCCTCCCGAGTTCGAGGCGGCGCTGCTGTCCATCGCGATGCAGCGCAGACTGCAGCACGGCGAGCACCTGTTCTTCCGAGGTGATCCGCCTGACGGGCTGTACGCCATCCTGGACGGCACCCTGCGCATATCGGGCGTGACCGAGGCCGGCAAGGAGGCCATCCTGTCGCTGGTGGAGGCGCCGGCCTGGTTTGGTGAGATCTCGTTGTTCGACCGCCTGCCGCGCACGCACAACGCGGTGGCCGAAGGGGCGGTGCGCGTGCTGCACGTGCCGCAGGCCGAACTGAGCGCTTTTCTGGAGCGCGAGCCAGCCTTCTGGCGCGAACTGGGCGTGCTGATGGCGCTGCGGATCCGGCTGACCTTCATCAGCATGGAGGACATGGCGCTGCTGCCCTCGGAGACACGCTTGGCCCGCCGTCTGGTGTGGCTGGTCGAGGGCTCGACGCAGACCGCTGGCCCGGGCCCCTGGGTCGTGCCCATCAGCCAGACGCAGCTGGGCATGATGCTGTCGTTGTCGCGCCAGACGACCAACCAGGTGCTCAGCAGCCTGCAGGCGCAGGGGCTGGTGCGCATCGCCTATGGGCGCATCGAGGTGCTTGACCGGGTGCGGTTGATGGATGCCGCAGGCCTGTCGGCCACCGAGCGGCAGATTCTGGCGCAGTTGCAGGCCGCGGGCGTGCGCTCGGCGGGCTTGTCTGCCGGCGGGGGCGCGTCGGCCTGACTGGCTGTCACCGCGGCGCCTGGTCGGCCCGCGTGTCTACACGTTGTCCCGCGTTTGTCGGGAAACATCACCCGGTCATACCCGTGTTTGTCAGCTCCATGACAAGGCTGTCGGGCGCCTCTGGGAATGATGGCGCCGTCGTGAACCCATCATTTCAACGGAGACAGCCATGGTCCATGTGCCCTCAGCCACACCGCGCTCGCGCGCCCGCGGTGTGCGCCCCGCCCGAGTGACGCGCCCGGCCGTGCGTGCCGCCTCTGCCGCCGCGCTGGCCTGTCTGACCGGGGCCGCGCTGGCCGCCCCTGCGTTTCCCGATCAGGACGTGGTGTGTGGTTTCAACGCCCAGCGCGAGCAGCAGCGGCTGGCCTCCGCGCAGCAGTTTGCGCAGCCCGTGGTGCAGCAGATGATGGTCAACGGCGCGCTGGTGTGGCAGGCCGGCGGCACGCAGGGGCGCCCCACCCTGCGCCCGGGCGACCTGGTGGTGCTCAAGGGCAGGGGCTTTGGCGCTGGTACCGACATCGACTTCAGCAAGATCATGATCGGCAACAGCCGCGTGCTGGAGACGGACTTGACCATGTACGAGCAGAAGCTCGACATCCTCAGCAGCGCGAACTACGAAACCGGCAAGGTGCGTTTTCAGTGGCCCAAGGACATCGTGAGCTGGCGCGATGATGAGGTGGCGTTCCGCGTGCCTTCTCACGCGAGCAAGGGGCCATTGAAGCTGCAGGTGCAAAAGCGCGTCGGCCATCTGGAGTCGCTGAAGAAGCCCGGGCAGCCGCACAAGGTGATCGATGCCCAGCGCAACCGCCTGACCTCCGGTGGCGATCCGAACTGCGACGTGGTGTCGGTGTTGAGCGACGAGGTCAAGGGCATCGTGCCGATCGATGTGGCGGTCGACAACCCCAGTTTCGCGCAGATGGTGCGCCTGGGGCGGCAGGTGTTCTGGTCCTATGACTACGGCCTCGGTGTGGCGCACAAGTTCAAGAACCTTGACTGGGACAAGATCTTTGCGGGCAAGACGACCGATCCCTACACCCGTCAGAAGGCCAACCCCTACACCGCCTTCGGGGCCATCCCGGCGGTGCGTGGCCAGGTACCGGACGAGGCCATCGACGATGTGTTCTTCGACCCCTATCCGCAAGAAAGCCCCATCCCCGGCTTCCTGCTGGTCGACAAGCAGCTGACCAAGGGCAACACGACGAACACGGGCTGGGTGGGCTACCGCAACGCCGAGTCGTCTCATCCGCTGCTGGGCCGCGGCAAGTGGGCGGGCTTCAACTGTGCCTCGTGCCATGGTTACCAGATCAGTTACCAGAAGGGGGGCAGCACGATCACCAAGGTCTTCCCTGGCCTGCCGAACCCCTTGTGGACACAGCGCTGGACGGTACTGGGCGACAAGCTTGGCGAGACGACCGCCACCTTTTCCTACATTGAAGGGCTGGAGCCGGGGCCGAGCTTCGACAAGGCGAAGAAGCAGGTGGACAAGACGCCGCTGCTCTACCTGATGCCCGCAGGTGCCACCGAGGCCACGCTGACGCGCACCGCCGGCGAAGGCAGCCTGTACGACAACGATTACATCTACTCGCCCATGACGATCCCGAACGTGACGAACCACCTGCCGATCCGGCGGGCTTTGTCGCACACGGAGTCGTATGTCGGCTTCGAGGGCTCGTATGTGCACGCGCAGGAGCCCGAGGGCGCGATGGGCGCCATGGACCCGACTTCGCTGAAGGCGCTGACGGCTTACATGTCGGTGCTGGATCAGGATGACGATGACCTGCGCCACATCGGCATGTACCGCTGGCTGAAGTCCAACCAGAAGCTGGAGCAGACGGGCAACGCAGGCACGAGTGAAGGCGCCTTCGTGCAGCAGGGCTGGCAGGCTTACCCGTCGGTGGTGGCAGCCGTGAACCGCGGCAAGGCCGTGTTCGGTCAGGCATGCGCCTCGTGTCACACCGACCAGGTTGGCGCGCACACGAACGAGAAGATGATCCGCCTGGACGAGGTGGGGCGTTTCTTTGCGCCGACTGACTTCCAATACAAGCAGCAGTCCATCCGGGTGACTTACCTGCGCAACCTGTACTGGGTCAGCTCGCGTGGCTTGTTGTCCGATGGCCATGTGCGCAATCTGGAAGACCTGGTGCATCCCGACTCCGACGACATCCCGCGCGACATCGCCGCCATGCTGGCCGATGACGGCGTGATCGCCTCGATGTACGTCGTCGGCGAGAAAGCGCGGCTGTGGGAGCGCCGCGGCCGGTGGGAT
>OGCL01001131.1_pt1 | contig 24157 bp, 31 predicted proteins | sample 1570041 | NCBI WGS metagenome assembly OGCL01 (sample SAMN06266162, study PRJEB24511) | hot springs metagenome | isolation source: Hot spring water | place: South Africa: Limpopo | collected 2015-06-22 | reverse complement strand
GGCGTGCTGCGCATGGCGGCGATCAGCGCCAGTATCAATCCGCGTGAATCGGTGGTGGTCGGCTCGCAGACGCAGGTCGAGAACCTGCGCAAGATGCTGGTGGCCATGGTCGATGACGTGCGCGTGGCGCTGATCAAACTGGCCGAGCGTACCTGCGCCATTCGCGCGGTCAAGGAAGCCGACGAAGAGAAGCGTCAGCGCGTCGCGCGTGAGGTGTTCGACATCTACGCGCCGCTGGCTCACCGTCTTGGGATCGGCCACATCAAGTGGGAGCTGGAGGATCTGTCCTTCCGCTACCTGGAGCCGGAGCAGTACAAGCAGATCGCCAAGCTGCTGCACGAGCGTCGTCTCGATCGCGAGCAGTACATCAACGACGCCATGGCGCACCTGCGTCAGGAACTGGAAGCCACCGGCATCAAGGCCGACATCAGCGGTCGGGCGAAACACATCTATTCGATCTGGCGCAAGATGCAGCGCAAGGGCCTGCAGTTCAGCCAGATCTACGACGTGCGCGCAGTACGGGTGCTGGTGCCGGAGGTGCGCGACTGCTACACCACCCTGGGTATCGTGCACACCCTGTGGCGGCACATTCCCAAGGAGTTCGACGACTACATCGCCAACCCCAAGGAAAATGGCTACCGCTCGCTGCACACCGCCGTGCTCGGGCCGGAAGGCAAGGTACTGGAGGTGCAGATTCGCACCCACGCCATGCATGAAGAGGCCGAGCTGGGGGTTTGTGCGCACTGGCGCTACAAGGGCACCGACGTCAAATCCGGCTCCAACCACTACGAAGAGAAGATCTCCTGGCTGCGTCAGGTCATCGAGTGGCACGAGGAACTGGGTGATATCGGCGGCCTGGCCGAACAGCTGCGCGTGGATATCGAACCGGATCGGGTTTACGTGTTCACCCCCGACGGTCACGCCATCGACCTGCCCAAGGGCGCCACGCCGCTGGACTTCGCCTACCGCGTGCATACCGAGATTGGCCACAACTGCCGGGGGGCCAAGATCAACGGTCGCATCGTGCCGCTGACCTACAGTCTGCAGACCGGTGAGCAGGTGGAGATCATCACCAGCAAGCAGGGCACGCCCAGTCGCGACTGGCTCAATCCCAACCTGGGTTATGTCACCACCAGCCGCGCCCGGGCCAAGATCGTCCACTGGTTCAAGCTGCAGGATCGCGACCAGAACGTCGCCGCCGGCAAGCAGTTGCTCGAACGCGAGCTGGCGCGCCTGGCCCTGGTTGGCGCGGACTTCGACAAGCTGGCCGAGAAGGCCAACCTGAAAACCGCCGAGGACCTTTTCGCGGCCCTGGGCGCTGGCGACGTGCGCCTGGCCCATGCGGTCAACCTGGCCCAGCAACTGCTCGAGCCGGAACGCAGCAACGAGCAACTGGAGCTGATCCCGCGCAAGGCGCAGGGCTTCAAGCCGGGCAAGCGTGGCGATATCCAGATCCAGGGCGTCGGCAACCTGCTGACGCAGATGGCCGGCTGTTGCCAGCCGCTGCCGGGCGACCCGATCGTTGGCTACATCACCCTCGGCCGTGGCGTCACCATTCACCGTCAGGACTGCCCGACTGCGTTGCAGCAGACTGCGCGCGAGCCGGAGCGGATGATCCAGGTGAGCTGGGGCCCGGTGCCGGTGCAGACCTACCCGGTGGAAATCGTCATCAAGGCCTACGACCGTTCCGGTCTGCTGCGTGACGTCACCCAGGTGCTGCTCAACGAGAAGCTCAACGTGCTGGCGGTCAACACCCGTTCGAACAAGGAGGACAACACCGCCTCCATGTCGATCACCGTGGAGATTCCCGGGCTCGATGCCCTTGGCCGTCTGCTGGCGCGTATCGGTCAGTTGCCCAATATCATCGAGGCGCGTCGCCACCGCGTATCCTAGCGAGAGCTTTCATGTATCGACTCGACGACCTGCTGCACCTGATGGCGCGTCTGCGTGACCCGCAACACGGCTGCCCGTGGGATCTCAAGCAAGGCTACGCGACCATCGTGCCCTACACTCTGGAAGAGGCCTACGAGGTCGCCGACGCCATCGAGCGTGGCGACTTCGAGCATCTGCCGGGTGAGCTCGGCGATCTGCTGTTCCAGGTGGTCTATTACAGCCAGCTGGCGCAGGAGGAGGGGCGTTTCGACTTCGCCCGGGTGGTCGATGGCATCACCAGCAAGCTGATTCGTCGCCACCCGCACGTGTTTCCCGACGGCGATCTGTATGGTGCGCCGGATGCGGCGAAGCTGGAGGAGGCTGCGGTCAAGCAGCGCTGGGAAGAGCTCAAGGCACAGGAGCGTGCGGAGAAGGCTGCTGCCCCCGAGCAGCTTTCTTTGCTCGATGACGTGCCGGCTGCGCTGCCGGCACTCTCACGTGCGGCCAAGCTGCAGAAGCGTGCGGCCCAGGTCGGTTTCGACTGGCCCGAGGCACTGCCGGTGGTGGACAAGGTGCGCGAAGAGCTGGATGAAGTGCTCGAAGCCATGAGCGAGAACGACGCCGAGGCGGTTGCCGAGGAGATCGGCGACCTGCTGTTTGTCGTCACCAACCTGGCGCGCCACTTGAAGGTCGACCCGGAAGCGGCATTGCGCGCGGCCAACGGCAAGTTCGAGCAGCGCTTTCGCTTTATCGAACAAAGCGTGCGTGAAGCCGGGCGCAGCATGGACGGTTGCTCGCTGGAGGAACTGGATGCCCTGTGGGGCGAGGCCAAGAAGCTGGAGAAGCAGGCGCCTGGCTGTTGATGGATGCCGCTCGGATTGCATTCGGGTTGCGGCTTGGCTTTCGGGCTGGAGCCGCCGCTGCTTAGCCCTTATGCTGGGCGCCTTGGACTGGCAGCGCGAATCTGTGTCGCTGCCGCAACTGAATCATGTTCGGGATCTTTAGTCATGGGTCTTTCCCTGCGCGACCAGCTGCTCAAAGCCGGCCTGGTCAATGAAAAACAGGCCAAGCAGGCTGGCAAGCAACAGCAAAAGCAGAAGCGTCTGGTGCAAAAAGGCCAGGCCGAACTGGATGACAGCACACGCCAGGCCGCACTGCAGGCGCAAGCCGAAAAGGCCGCACGTGATCAGGAGCTGAATCGTCAGCAGCAGGAAAAAGCCGAGCAGAAAGCCCGCGCGGCGCAGGTCAAGCAACTGATCGAGCGTTCACGCCTGCCCAAGCTCGACGGCGAGGACTACTACAACTTCGTCGACGACAAGAAGGTCAAGCGCCTGCCGGTCAACACCATGGTGCGCAACAAGCTGTCCAACGGCTGGCTGGCCATCGTCCGTCATGGTGGTGGTTACGAGATCATTCCGCGCGAGGCTGCGCTGAAGATTCAGGAACGTGATGCCTCGCGCATCGTCCTGCTCAACACCCACGTCGAAGAGCCGGATGCCGATGATCCCTACGCGGCCTATCAGATCCCCGATGATCTGATGTGGTGACGCAGCGTCACTGCATGCTCGCGTAGGGCGTCGCGTTCAGCAGCGATTGCCGCTCAACAGCACTCGACCAAAGCTGGCGCCTGCATCCTGTGGGGTGATCGCCAGCAGGCGATCCATGCGCAGGCGCTGCTCACCATCGTTGGTGCGCACCAGCAGAAACTCTTCCTTGCTCGCCGTGGTTTCCGTGGTCAGGGCCTGGCCCAGCAGGTGAGAACCGTCGACCAGCTCGATATACAGCTGATAGCGGTGCATGCAGGCGATCTCCAGGTAGTCGTAGAGGTCGCAGGCCAAGGGTTGGTAGTCGTCCATCGAGTTATCCTCCGAGATCGCTAGAGCCTAGCCGAGAAATGGCTCCGACTGTTTTCCAGGCAGATAAAAAACGCCGCAACCCGGTACAGGCGTTGCGGCGTTTTCGTGTGGCTGGAGTGTTTACATCAGGGGGATGGTGTAGCTGACGATCAGGCGGTTTTCGTCCAGATCACCGATGCTCGCATTGGAGCGCACCATTGCGTTACGCCAGCGCACGCCGAGGTTCTTCAGTGGGCCTTGCTGGATGATGTAACTGATATCCACGTCGCGTTCCCATTCCTTGCCGCTTGCGCCACCCACGCCGTCAAAGCCGTCACCGGTCACGTAGCGGACGAACGCCGTCAGGCCCGGAATGCCATAGCTGGCGAAGTTGACGTCATAACGTGCCTGCCAGGATTTCTCGTCCTTGCGGGTGAAGTCGAGAATCTGGATGTAGTTGACGATGTAGGGATCGGTCTCGGTCAGGAAGGGGAAGGCGTTGTCGCCGCCGACCTTCTGATAACCCACGCGGAAGGTGTGCGCACCAATGCCGGCCCAGAGGTTGACCGAGGTCAGGTCGTTATCCAGCTTGCCGCCGAGTTTGCGGCCGTTGTCCTGGGAGTCGAAGTAGGCCAGGTTGGCGCCCAGCTTCCAGTCGCCGATCGGCTGCACGTGGATCAGGTTGTACAGCTTCTGGTCATAGATATCTTCCAGCTCGCCGTACCACACACCGACCGTGGTGTTGCCGCCATTGAACTTGTAGTCGCCGCCGGCGAAGTTGTAGCGGTCGCTTTCGCCGCCGACGTTGGTGGCGGTGATATCCACCCTGTCGGTGGATGCGCGTTGGTTGACTTCACGCAGTTGGCCGCCATTGAGCGTCAGGCCGTCGATTTCCTGCGAGGTGATCATGCCGCCGGTGAACACCTGTGGCAGCAGGCGCGAGTCGCCGGAGGTGACGATGGGCAGCTTGGGCATCAGCCCGCCGACCTTGCCGACGGTCTTGGAAATGCGTGCCTTGACCGCGCCGCTGAGCTCGGAATATTCGTCCGGCCCCTCGTTGCCGAAAGCGTTGGGCAGCAGGCCGGTGCCGGCGCGTTCATCAGACGAGTCGAGCTTCAGGCCCAGGCCTGCATAGGCGTCCAGGCCAAAACCAACGGTGCCTTCGGTGAAGCCGGACTCGGCCTTGAGGATGAAGCCCTGCGCCCATTCCTCGCGTTTGGACTGCTGGGCAGCCGTCGTGTCGCGCAGGTCGCGATTCATATAGAAATTGCGGAGTTCCAGCGTCGCTTTGCTGTCGCCGATGAAGTCAGCCTGTGCCAGGCTCGGCAAGGTCAGGCTGGCGCCCAGCGTGGCGAGGGCCACGGCGCGGGCGAGGGGAGTCTTACTCATTATTGTTGTCTCCTCGTTGTTATTAGCAGGTCGGCCACGATGTGACCGGCCAGTTACGGCGCGATGAAATAAAGCATCTCGATAGCGAGTCGACTGTAAGACTTTAGTCTCGCGGGGCTTTGAGCGTGGCCGGAGCGTAGGCGGGCGTGGCCTCTAGGTCGCGCTTATCAGGGATTTTCCGGGTTTGGCCATCGATCGGGAAAATCTCGTTCGAGCGCAAGCGAGCTGAGAAAAATCGACAACCGTTGGTCGATAAAGGTTAAAGCTTGCCTTTCAACGGCCGTTAAGTTCGGCAGATAACCTGTTTGGGTACCCCGTCATGAATCCTCTGAGCTCACTGAATTCCGCCGCTTCCCGCACTGCGCAAGCCAGCCAGGCTTTGGCGGCGCGCAGCAATGCCGCCGATGCCCAGGCCACCTTGGCCAATCGCCTCGCCGAGAAGCTCGGTGTGCCGCCGGGCTCGCTGTCCGGGTCGCGTGATGAATACACCCCTGAGAAAGTGGCGGGGCGGATTCTTGGCTTCATCGAGCAGCGTCTGCAGAGCGAGGCCGCTGCTGGCGCTGATCCGGCCAAATTGGACAAGCTGCTGTCCCAGGCGCGCGATGGTGTCGAGAAGGGCTTTGCCGAGGCGCGCAAGATTCTCGATGGCATGGGCGTGCTCAAGGGGCAGGTGGCCAGCGATATAGACGATACCTACAAGCGTATTCAGGATGGCTTCGGCGATCTCGACAAACGCTTCGGCAGCGCTGCCCCGGGCGCCTCGGACAAGGTTGCGGTGGCCGGTTACAGCGAGCGTTTCAGCGCGTTGGCGGAGACCTTCGATCTGTCCGTCACGACCCGCGATGGTGATCGCCTGCGCATTTCCGTGGCGCAGGCCTCGGCCAGCTGGTCGCAGAGCAGTTTCGCCGCTTCCAGCGACGGTAAGTCCACCACTGTGGTGGGCAGTAGTCAGTCTGGCAGCATGCGCATCGGTGGCTGGCAGGTGGATGTCGAGGGTGAGCTGGACGACGACGAGATCAAGGCGTTGGAGAAGCTTTTCAGTCAGGTGCAGGATCTCTCCGACAAGTTCTACGCTGGTGATCTGGCAGGTGCCTTCGACCGTGCCATGGCGCTGGATATGGACGGTGAGCAACTGGCTTCGATGTCGCTGCGCCTGACGCAGACCAGCGTGCGTCAGGCCACCGATGCCTATGGCGCCGTGGCTGGGCAGGGCGCCAGTGCGGTCAATGCCGGGCTGCAGGAGTATGCCCAGGGCCTGCTCGATGCGCTGCGCAGTGCCGGCGACCTGGCGCAGGATGCCGGCGGCATGCTCAAAGAGTTGCTCAAGGGCGGCTTCTCGCTCGATGAGCGCTTCGACCTGCCGCGCCTGGAAAAGGCCGACAGCCTCAACCGCAGCCTGCTCGACGGCTTGCAGTCGCTGCTTGCCGGTCAGGCGGGCAACAAGGGAGCTGACGCGAGCTGATTCAGGCCGATGCTAAACTGCACACCTTGCTGATAGTGAGGTGCGCTCATGACGCCTGAATGCCAACTTTTCGGAACCCTGGGCTGCCATCTTTGCGAGGTGGCCGAGGCGCTGCTCATGCCATTCGTCGAGAATGGGCTGCTGGTCGAGTTGATCGACATCGCCGAGCACGAAGGGATGGTCGAGCAGTACGGTCTGCGCATTCCGGTGCTGCGCCGCTGCGACAGTGGACGCGAGCTGAACTGGCCATTCGATGCCGAGCAGGTGGTGGCTTTTCTGAGCTGAAAGGCGCTACCGACAAATCTAAGGCAATAAAAAACCCGCCGATTAAGGCGGGTTTAGAGACAGGGATCGAACCTGTATCCTATCTTCTTGTTTTTAGAGGCTTCTTGTTAGTTCGATTTTTTCAGGGATACAGCAGGGGATACATTGTGTCCGTTCCTAGCCCATTTCAGGGGGGTAAATCGGCTATCGGTTTCGCCCTAATTCCGTGGCAGTGCGGGCGCCGAACTCTCGTAGCAGGAACAGGTAGTCTGGGCGCCGCGCACCATGCTTGACCGCGCAGCGATCGAGGTAGAGAAGCCAGGCATCTTCGCTGGCTTTGTCGGCGGTGGTCGGCGCGTCCGGGGGCATCAGCGATCCCTGGAGCCCGAAGGGCTCATCCCAGGTGCTGTGGCGGTAATCTAACTCTGCCCAGTCGTACAGGGTTTCGCCAGGGCTCGAGCCGGGCATGCCGTTTGGCTCCGCGCCGCTCTCCAGCAGGATGCGCATCAACTCGACGTCCTGGGCCAGCATGGCGGTGTGCAGGGCGGTCATGCCCTCATCATCCGGCCGGTTGGGATCAGCACCCAGCTGCAGGAGAAGGCGCAGCATGTCGGCGGCGAATGCCGGTACCGAGCCGGGGAGGATGAACGCGGAAACGACACGATCAAGCAAGGGCTCACCGTCATCCAGCGCATTCAGATCTGCGCCAGTCTGGGCCAACTGTCGTACCCGCTCGAAGTTGCCGGCGGTTGCAGCGTCTAGTAGCGCCTGAGAGATGGTGTCGGTTGTCATGCTGCTTCTCCTGTGTTTCCGCGCGCGGTAGCAGCAGGAGGTGGCCAATGTCGACTATGGCACTCTTCGTGACCGCCAGTTTGCTTTGCATCTTGGGTGCGGGCTGGGTGCCCTTATAGCGCTTATGCCAGAAGTTTTTCCGGGCGACGGACAGGTCTCGAACTCTACAGGAGGGTGTTCTACGGCCTATCTAGCTCGATTGGCCAGGCTCTGCACGGCTGCTGCCATCTAGATATCACTGAGCTACCATGCTTGCCTACTAGGGGAACCAGATACAGGCATGATATGGAGTACGTCGCTTCAGCCCTCACCGGCATCACGGCATTCTTCGCGTCGATCGACTATACGCCACTCAAGCACCTTGTCGACCTCAACGACGCTCGCAACCTAGCGGCCATTGTTGGTGTCGCCATCGCGCTCTATGCAGCCAGCAAGAAATGGGGCAACGCCGCCATCTACCAGGCACAGTTTGGCTACCAAGTGAATCGGCCGGCACGAATCACCAACCTGTCGCTTGCCAACCTGAAGGACAAGCCTCTAATCGTGTATCGAATCCTTGCAAGGTTCAACGACAGCAAAACCTATGTGACCCTGCAGGAGTTTAAGCCGCCGTTGGTCATTGAAGGCCTTAAAGCAACCTCGCTAGAGCCAGAACCATTCTCGTCACTTCAATGCGAGAAAAATCCGTTCGATGACTTCGCCATTAAAATGGACATCCTGCTTGTGACTGAGAGCACCGTCGTCAAGTGCAAGATTGCAAAATCACCCGAAACGCTTACCGCAAGACACCTGAAAGGGTTTGTCGAGATCGGCAAATCGACAAGGCTTTTCAATAAAAAGATCTACAACGAACAGGCTGCATATGCTCTGGTTTACCAGCATGCAGGAGAAGATCGGACCAGCTTCCTTCTCCATGGAGGACACATTACTGATGAATGGCCATTCCGATTCAACTCTATTCCTAGCGAAAGCATGAAAGACGAAACCAGTCTTAGCGAGGCTTTGCGCGACCTATCTACCCAGGTAGGCACACAAATACACGCAGTGAAACTCACCCGCTGAATCGCCCAGACGAAAAAGCCCGCACTCGGCGGGCTTTCTCTGCATCGGAGGACCACGCAGCCAGAATTGATGATCAGCGAAGTGCCGATGATGCCGACTTTGATTATCGGCCCGAAGGGCCTACTGCTGTTAGGCAGCCAGATCTTCTTTTTGCATGCCTACTTACCTTCGCCCATCCGTACCAGAAGGCGCTCCAGCCGATTCATCCTGGCGTTCAATTCTCCATTTGCCTGCGCAGCCTGATGACCAAGCTCGATTGAGGACGCCTGCATCATGACGCTGGCCTGCAAAGAGGCGAGCATACGGTCCTCTTTCGGTGTCAGGATCAACACGTGATCGCCTATTTCGATGTTCACAGTCCCGTCTGGGAGTAGCGATTTAGTCATGGGGCGCGCTGGCGGGTGCTGGTCGGCCGGGACAAAAACACCCTTGCCGACCCGAATAACCAACATGTCCTCAATGAGCGCTTTCAGTCGGTCATCAATGATCGACAGTTTCAGCTCGGTCAACGCATGCAGCGTCTCGCGCGTGACGATCTGTTCTTGAGCATGCAGATCCTGAACAGCCTGCAGCACTACCCGTGTGGATGATCGACTAGGCATGCTCTACCTCCCGAGCGGTGATCTGGTTTGGTGTCCAATCGAAGTTTTTTGAAGCGGCCAGGATGTTAGGTTTTGTTAGGTCCGCCATGTCGTCGGATATGGCGTTTCTGTGCGTACCACGCTGCGTACCGATGAGGTATGCATCGCTCAGTACCTCAGGTTTTATCAGGTGCATTTCCGTGTTAACCACAGTGTTAATAGCCGCCGCGTTAACCCCACCTTCAAGCAAGGAATGGGCGCATTGAGTACTCCGCCTCGCGCGCACGCGCGTACTGTGCGCAAAACTCGGCATCAGGCGCATTCCCGTTGCATCTTCTCCTCGATCGCCTGGCGCACGAACTCCGAGCGATTACCCTGGCCAGGGCGACGCTCGCCGATGGCTTCGACGAACTGATCCAGCTTCTCGATGGTGTGCTTTTCGATGCACACGATCATGCGGGTCTTGGGGGCGCCGCCGAAGCGGCGGTTTACACGGGATGCACTCATATCGATACCCTCGCTCAGTTCTTGGCGTTGATTTCCCAGCCGCCGGACGTGCCTCGGGCGATCAGGTAGTCGCCTTGGGCCAGCCCGGCTTTGTTCAGTGCGTTCCGAGCCTGAAGCTGGTTCTGGTAGTTGGCGGCCGTAACCTCCTGCTCTTTCTTCGCCAGGTAGAGCGCACGCCGCACTGCTACCTGCGTGGCGCCCGTTTCCTTGGCAATAGCGCCGATATCTGGCTCGACGCCGGCGGCGAGCTGCTGGCGTACTGTCGGTAGCAGCGAGTTGATGGTTGGTCTGGCGCTGCGTTCGGTATTGGCTTGTACGGTACCGGCGCCAGCGCCACCGGTGATCAGCAACGGCGGCGGCAGTGCCTGACCAGCACGCGCTGCCGCTTCTTGGGCGGTGGCCAGTCCGCCTGGCTGCGTGAGCACATCCGCCACCGCTCGATCTGAACCAGAGCGAAGCGAGTCGCGCACGCCGCGACCGGCTTTGTTGATGAGCTGAGAGAACAGGCTGCCGACAGGAGTACCAGCCAAGGCGCTGAGCACCAAGTCGCCGCCAAGGCCATCGGCATCCGCCATTTCGGCTGCACGGCGCGCTGTAGCGCTGTTGCCCAGGCTGCGCCCGGCCGTGGTGGACGCGCTCACCTCGAAGTCCAGAAGATCGCTCCAGCGCTGGCGGGCGGCGTCGTCCGGAAGCATGGCCGCCACCTTGGCGCGCATTTCCTTGCTGCGCAGGTACTTGGTCACATCGGCCAGCTTCGCCGGGTCGTTGCCCATCTTGTTGACGATCGCCGACACAGCACCAATGCGGAACCCTTCGAGCTCGGACGGGCTCAGTCTGCCGAGATTGGCCGCCAGCTCCTCGGCGCTGATGTTCCGACTCAGGATGGTACGGCCACTGTCCACCGCATCAATGTACTGGCTCGGCCCCGCCCAGGCTGCCCGGGCCTGGCGATAGGTCGGGCTGGCGGCGTCCATCATGTCGATCAGCTTGGTGCGGATGCCCTTGATGACACGGGCTTCGCTATAGTCGCCTGCGCGCTCGAGCGTGCCGACCTTGGAGTCGAGGGTCTTCTTGATGAAGTCCAGATCGCCAGTACTCGGCACGCTTTGCCGGGTGAAGGTGCCATCTTCCTTCAGGTCGATGAATCTGCCGTAGAACTCCCGGCCTTCATTACCGGCGCGGCGTTCGGCAGCCCGATAGGCCTCCTGCATGACCGGCCGCTTGAACAAGTCTTCGAGCTCATGCGTCCACGGTACGGGCTCCTGATAGGCCTTGGCATACAGCGGCTGGGCGTCTCGGGAGCGCTGCACCATCGCCTCTTCCACTGCCTGATAGGCGCTGCGCTGGCTGCCAGTGGCACGGCCAAGATCTTCGGCTGCACGGCTGAAGCTGTCGCGCTCGCTTTTGGTCAGATCCTGTAGCGCCTCGGTGATTCGCTGCGGCTGGGTTTGCTGCCGCTCAGTCAGCGCCGGGATGACCTGCGAGCGGCCAGCGCCTGGCGTCTGCGCCACGCGTTCAAGTAGGCCCTGAATGTTCTCCCCACCAGCGTCGGCGGGCATGGCGGCACCCGGGTAGCGCTGCTGCAGCTCATCCGCCTGGCGGCGGAATTGGTCAATGGTCATGCCATCACGCTCAAGGGCGCGCTCCACCTGATGCACAGCCGAGCGCTCAGGAGAGCGCAGGGCACCGACTGCTGCACGGCCGGCACCGAGCACCGCGGGCACTCCAGCACCGACCGCAGTCCCCAATGCAGCACCTTCGGCAGCCGCCGGAGCTCGTTCCAGCAGGTCGCCTTCTGCCGATCCCAGCCCGTACAGGCCGCCATATCCGGCGCCAATGGCGGCGCCTTCTCCGGTGGCCTGCTTCAGGCTGGGCGCAATTGGTGCTGCTGCAGCTTGCGATGCAGCGCGCGACAGAGGGCCAGCAGCAGCCTTGCCAGCAGACGGCAGCAGAGAGGCGCCGCCGGTGGCCACCATGGGCAGCAGACCGCCAGTAACGCCGCCCAACGCACTGGCCGCCGGGTTCTGCTCCCGAGCCAGACGATCAAGCGCGCGCTCACCTTCGACGTTCAGATCGTAGCGTTCCCGCCAGGTGTCACCATCGTTGCCGGTACCCAGGATCGGATTGAGCGCGGCCGAGGTGGCGCTGCTGACCTCATCGGCAAAGCCGAAGGTCAACCCGTCGTTGATCCCTCGAAGCAACGACCGGCCGGCACCGATACCGGCCCCTGCGTCCTGCTGGGCTGCAGGTTGTTCGATGGGCGCGCGCTCCCACGCAGACTGGCCTTGCTCGCTTCCGCCAGCGACCACAGGGGCATCCTTCCAGCTCGCCATTACGGTTTCCTCCGGGTGGTGCCATCGGGGGCGACGAACAGCGAACCAGAAGGGAGCGCCTCATAGTCGCTGTCTGTCTCGATCGCTACTGGCTGCCCGGCGGGCGTGTTGCGCGACGGAGTAACCTCGGCATCCTCGGTACCAAGCACCGCATTCACATCCAGCGGGTCAGCCCCTTGGGCCGACCGGCGATTGTTGATGATGCCCTGGCGGATACCCATCGCCCGATCATTCAGCGCCCGGATCTCTGCCAGTCGCTGCCTGACCAGTTCGGGGCTCTTCAAATTGGTCACCAGCTCATTCCAGGCGCGCTGGGCGTCGCCTTCGGTCTGGACACCTGTATTCAAGCGAAGGCTTTCGTTGCGCAGCTTTTCCAGCGTGCTGTTGAGGCTGGCATAGTTCCGCGCGTTCTGGCCGCCGATCCCGAGAGCGTTTTCCGCCATGCTGCGGGCATTCGTGATCAGGCCCAGATCCAGTTCACCGTTGGCGATCTGGTTGTCGATCCTGGCCAGCTCGCTGTTCATGGTGCGAGCGCTGCCGATGGCGGAAATATCATCGTCCTCGAGCCGTTGAACGCTGGCAGACATCTGGGCAGGTTTGTTCGCGGCGGTGCCTTGCAATGCCGAGTACGCCTGGCGCGCCATCAGCCGATCACTTTCGCTGACATTCGGATCAGCGATCACTGCACGTAGACGGTTCACACGCTGCGTATCTTCAGCCGACAGTCGGCCTTCTTCGATCTGCTGCTGCAGGCGCTGCTGGTTGAGCTGCTCGGTGCCCATGCGCTGCGTGTCGACGTTGCGGCGTAGATCCGCATCAGCGTTTTCCCTTCGTGCCTGCTGTCGCATCAGCTCCGTATTGGCCTGACGTTCCTCCATGCGAGCTCTCTGCCGATCACCCAAGGTCGGCGTGCGAGAACTATCGGGGATGATCGTTACCCGTGGGCCGGTACCCGACTGCCGCAGCGCAGCAGCGCGGATATCGTTTGCCCTGCCGAACCGCTCCAGCGCCATCTGCGCGTCACCTGGCTCACCAACTGAGAGCCCGCCACCAACACCATCGCCGATACGGCTCATGCCGCCGGCAGACATTGCTCCAGCGCCAGCAAGGGCGGAAGGGTCATTGCTGAACTCAGGAGCACCATTTGCCCCCAGTCTCATGGCGATGCCGTTACCTGCGTTGACCCAGCTGTTCCCCGGCTGTTGGCCAGCCTGGCTTGGCGAGGTCGAACCGTTTTCGTCTTGAGTGCGGGCGGCTCCCCCTACTGCGTCGCCCGGGCTGCCAGGTTGCGTCTCCTGAGCAGGAACAGGCCGGTTCGCGCTCATTGCCGCTCCCTTGTAGCCGGGCATACCAAAGCGCCCGCCAGATGCTGGAGATCCGGCGCTATCGCGAGGGCCGATCACTGGTTGCTCAAACTGGGCCTGCATGCGCTCGGCTCGCGCCGGATCACCTGCGATACCGGCAGCCCGTTGAGCCGCCGGCGTATTGGTGATATCGAAGCTCGTTTGTTTCGGCTTCTGCTCGTCGTCGACCAAGCCGCCATCTGCGAAGAAGTGCCGCGGTTCCTCCCGCGCACCACCCTTGGCGGCGGCCAGCATCGCTTTGTTCAGACCGAAGCCGGCGGGCTTGTGGGTGGTCTCCTTCACCTGATCGAGCAGGGCTGCGCCAATGGCATGCACCTGCTCTGGCGGTAGCTCGTACTCGCCATTGCTGACCGCCACCGGCACCTGTTTGCGTGGGATGCCGAGGCGCGGCTGCTCGCCCGGTTGCGCCTTGGGATTGCCACCATAGCCCGGGATGCCGAAGCCGAGTTTCTTCGTGGTGTCGGCCGGCAGGATGTAGGTTCCAGCCGGTACCGTCTTCTCGATGGAGTCAGAGGTGCCGGTACCAGGGCCGACGATCAGGCCACCATTGGCCGCGTGCTTGCGTTTGGGAAGTCCGTACATGAGAGCCCCTCCTTTCGGGATAGGCCCATTCTTCCTGCACTGAAAATGATGACAAAACCCCACAGGGGGTTAGGCATACAAATCGCCGCCGAATGTGGACTTTTGACAGCAGGGCAACGACAGGTTTTGACAGGTCTTCCTGCAGGGTGATGAGGTGCACCAGCGCTGTCGAATGTGAACTTTTGACTACTTCGCCAGGGCTGCATTCAGCGCTCGTGATGTTAAGTTTTGGCAAGTCATGCCAGCACAGCACTGAGCCGGGGCGGTGAGGTTTTGTGAGGTCCTGGCTATGAGAAAGGACGGAGTTTCGAGAGCAATACGCGCACACGCGTGCGCGCGCGTCGTATTGGTTGCAAAATTCGGCGGTACACGCGCACCGCCGTAGGATCATGATGACGCAGGCTGGTGCTCCTGCAGTAGTTCGGGGTGGGCCTGCAGGTGTTCTCGCTTCAGGCGCAGCAACAGATTTTGCCGGTGCTCCTCAGAAGCCTGCGCCTCTCTCTCGAAAATCCCATGCAATCGGAAGCCTGATTTGTTGCCAAGCTCCGCATGCACCGATTTTGCGGCCTCTAGGCGACGTTTGAGCACTTCGACGCACTCCAGCGCTGGAACCGCTCTGGAAAAGCTACGATCATTCTCCAGGGCGTCATCGATAGCCGCATACCTACTGGCGACCAGCGCAGACTGCAGCTCCTCCTCGATCTGCTGGATCGTTGCGCTGCCATCAAACATGGGCAGGCGCTTCACTTTTGCCAGGCGATCGGCTTTCGTGCGTGCATCCTGAGTAGCTTGAACCACCAGGGGATGATCGCTGAAGAGGGTATCCGGCAGCGCCCTTGCGACTGCATCAAAGCGCAGGGCGGGATCAGTTGCAGTTCTTCGAGCCCGTTCGAATGAATCAACGCTAACTCTCGTCATTGGCGGATCTTGTGGAGTGCAAGGGTGCGGTAGGTCGCTCATGGTTGTTCTCCTGTGGGGTGGTGTTGCCGGTCAGTGCGCTGGCCTATCAGCTGGGGAGTGGTAGTGCAGGCTGCACAGCTGGTTCAGATGCTCAATCAGTCCTTCTGCGTCCTCGGCGGTGATGCGCCAGGTCAGGTACAGCGCCCAGATGACGCCGCTGGCCTGATCTGCATTCTTCCGGAGAGTCGGTGTATCGCCGGCGATCGCCAGCAGCGAGCGCATCCATTCGGTCAACTCGTCGACCGTCAGAGGGCGCTGATGGAATGTCGCGAGCAGTTCGGCGCCCAGGAAGAGAGGATCTTCGCCAGCGACTCCGAGTCGCTTCTGGTCAGCCATGGGCGCCTCCCTGATGACGAAGAAATTCGCCGACCAGCTGCGAGCCGAATAGGGGCGCCCGCACTTCGTGAGCCTGTTTCACAGGCTGTAGACGGGTAGATGACCAGGCTGCGCCTGGTATATCTAAGAAGGAGTACAGTTTCTGTACCAAGTGAAACCGCTCCATGCGTACAGTTTCTGTACCGATGAGGGTGTTTTTCATGGCTGCTCAGGGCTCCATGGGTACAGTTTCTGTACCCTGTCGGTACAGTTTCTGTACCGGGTGATTTGATCTTTCGAGGCTGAATTTCCTGGGTGGTGTAGTGGTAGGCGACACCTCCAGTTTTCCGCCGCATTCGTCGATGGGCTGCCAGCTCAGCGCGTACAGAGCGCAGCAGCCACCAGGCTTGATGAAGCGACCTTCGCGGGTGCATGTGATCAACTGCTGCTCCTGCAGCTCTCGTAGTGCCTTCGCCAGCGTTGCCTTGCTACCGACGCCCCAGGCCTCGGCCTGGGTGAAGGTCGCCGACAGGTCGCCATTGTTGCCGCCACGGTACTGGCGCAGCAGGCCCAGCAGCACCTTCAGTGCACCGCCGGACAGTGTCCGAAAACTCTCGCTGTCCATGACCGCATGGGGCAGGGCGGCGAAGGTTCCGGCCGAGCTGCGTCCTTTGGATTTCCTAAGGCTTCGCGCCACGGTCGCTCCTCGAGCTTTTCCATGGGCGAGCCGATCCCGTCGGCGCATGGGCGCCGTTGTTTCGAGTCATGGCAGTTACTCCCTGGTGCTTTCGGCTAGAGCCCGCCGGCGCGGTTCAGACGCCAGAGCATCGTATTCTTCGGCACTGATGCGCCCGATATCACGCAAGGCGCACAGGTATCCGAAGGCCCAATCGCCGGCTATCTCACGCCCCGCTCTGGTCAAGCGGAGATCGTCAGCACGGTCGACGAATAGGGCGAGATGGCTTTCGCCAAGCTCGCTCAGGAGTTCGGCAAGGGTTCTCATGCGTCTTCCTCCGACTCGTCATCGCTCGCTGGCTCAAAGCGAGTCACCCCGTTGCGCAGGCCGAGCACGGCGGCGCGCGCTACCGACTGGGCAAAGCCACCCTCGAGGGAGGTTGTACGGCGGGCCATATCGGCGATGGCGTACTCAATGGCGTAGCAGGCCTCTGTCTCGTCGAATGCGGCCAGCGCCGCAATTTCGCCCTCGAAGTAGCCGATGCCCTTTTCCCAGTCGGCGTTCACGCCGGGGTTGTTCCGCGGCCAGTTGATCAGTCGGCCGTGTTCGTCGCGGGCGGTGAAGCTCAGGTCATCGCGAGAGCGGATCTGTGGTGTCTGCTTGGCAGTCATTGCGCACCTCCGCGAGCTTCGGTTTCCATCTCCTCGATCAGCGTCTGCAGATCTTCTCCTGCGACGCTGAGGCCGTTGCCGATCAGCTTGATCGCCTCCAGCAGACCGCCTTCCTGATAACCGTCCATGAGCTCTTCGCTATCACCTTCCGCGCGCTTCAGCGAGTTTTCCGCCAGCAGCTTAGCGATAGCATCGATGGCATATCCCGAGCGGCTCATCAGCTCGGCATCCGACTTGGTTCGTTCCAGTGCAATGCTCATGGTCGAACCTCCTTTACGCTGATCTTCTGGCCCAGGGCGGTGACAGCGAATTGCTCCAATCCTTGAGCGAGGAAGGCCACTTGACCGGCGATGACGTCATTCGCTTCGGCCACCTGGTGCTGTGCAGCAGCGATCAGTTGCATCAGGGCAGGGTCGCTGCAGGCTGCGCCGATCGCCTGCAGCTGCGTACGGATGGTCTGTAGCTCGACGCGGGCCACTGCTCGCACGTCGGCGACGTCGATTGCCAGAGAGTCGAGATCAGACATGGTCCACCTCCTGAGCTTCCAGGGCGCGAGCGCGGGCCATGGCCTGGTTGTAGCGCCGGAGGCGGACGGACAAGGATGAGTTACCGCGAAGCGCAGCGAGTGCGCGTGCTTTCCACGCTGCGGCGTGAGACGCAGACGGATTGGGGGCGTGGTGGTGCATCATTGGTGAAGCTCCTTTCGTTGAGGAGCTGCTACCGTTCGCGGCCAAGCGAAGGATGGTGGCAGCTGTACGCGGGTTGGCCGACCGGGACGAAAGGGGCCCGGCACACCCGAAGGTGTCCCGCGCACAGTTGCCATAAATCGCGGGCAACAAAAAAGCGCCCGTGTACTGCTTGGCGCTTGTGCGCCTCTCGTTACTCGACCGGCCAAGGTCGGCCGCGGGACTTACCGCGACACGTGAACCATAGCGCCAGTTGCCGCCCTTAGCAACTACACGCTTGCCGGAGGAACACCGCCGTTTCGGGCTTCCAGGCGCTGCCTGACCCAGGCTTTTACCTCGGAGAGCAAGAAACCAATTGGCGAGCCTCGCTGTCGAGAGATGGTCATTAGAGGCACCGGCTGCGGGAACTCTCCCTCGGCGATCAGCCTGTAAACGCTCGTCCTTGATAGTCCGGTCATTCTTATGACTTCCGGCAAGCGGATAAGCACGTGGTCGTCTGGGAGAGCGATCGGCGACTCTGTTTCCATGGTGTAATTTCCAGTCGTTTTGCTGGAGCATAGCCAGTACTCGAGACGCCGTCATTGCAGGTACTGCAGGGAGTTGGTGGGCGTCGTGGCCATTCATGCGGCGTGACTCCCGATGCGCTTGCTGAGCAACTGTTGCACGTACTGCAGGAGGTTGGCTTTCCGCTCGCCATAGGCCAGGGCCTGGCCAATCAGCACCGAGTCGCGCAACTCGACCAGGGTGACGATTTCCAGCTCATGCGCCGTGAGTTGGTCGCGATCGCGGCCAGCGAATGTGCCGGTGATCACCTCATTGATGAGTCTGGCTTCGTTGATGAAGTGGTGCCGCTGGGGTGTCTTGCCTTGGGCTTCGCAGTTCAGCGCCAGTGCATCGCACAGACCGCGATAACCGAGAGAGGCCTCGCGACGGGCATTGCCCCAGGAAGGGCCGGTGCCGCGCAGCAAGTCGTCGATATGCATGTCACACCAGACCGCGAAGCGAATATCGAGCCACTGGGCGAAGCGTACCGCCAGTTTCGGATGAAGCCAGGTACCTGGGGATTTTCCCCCTCGGCTTGAGCGCACCAGACCAAAGTGGTTCTGGCTCACTTTGCTTTCCAGGCCAAGGGCGCCGGCCATGGCCTCGATGTAGGAAGCCGTCTCATCGAGGCGCAACCAGTCCACGGGACGTTTGCCGAACCGCGCCGCCGCCTCGGTGGCGTTGATCCAGCCTTCTGAATTGAAGGCCACCGCGTGGCCCTGGAAGTCGAAAGGAACAATGCGGGCGCTCATGCTGGCACGTCCGGGGTACTGTCGGCGGGAAAGCGCATTTCGTCGATCGCGCGGATGATCTCGTCACGCCCGACACCTTCAATCGCCATGAGCCCTGCCATGGTCAGGAATACTGCAAAAGCGGCCACCCCAGTCGGAACGCCTTGACTATTGGCATAGCCGACAACTGCAGGTAGCACGTCGTCGAACAAGAAGGAGGCGTGATCTTCAACTCGGTAGCCGTTGTAGAGGTTCATGCTGGCGCCCCTTCGGTCCGAGTGGGCGCGGTGCCCAGGTAGTAACGTGCGATGCCGCGATGCTCTCGCCCTTGATCATCAGCCATGGTGATGCGCTGGGTTTTGATCGGGTGACCCGCTGCGCGGAGTTCGGCGATACGTGCGCCTGGGCGAACGATGTTCAGTTCCCGTATGGCGGTGAAGGTATCCACTGCCTCCTGCTGCAGGCGCGCGAGCAAGCGTGCGCGCTGTGCGCTGGTGCTGGTATCGTTGATGGGTGTCTTTTCGGGGCCGGCCTGTTGATCGGCCTTTTTCTTGTCTGCCATTTAGGCAACCTCCCCACGGAGCGCAATGCGCTTGCGTACCCAGGCCTGAACCTCGGCGAGCACCCAGCCAACGGGGGCGCCACGACTGCTGCTGTTACTCAAAGGCACTGGTCGGGGAAAATCCGGATCATCCTTGAGACGCTTATAGATCGTGGGGCGAGCCAACCCCGTTATCGCTTCCATTTCCGGCATGCGGATGATGACCGCGGCCGGATCAAACTGAGGAAGGCCTGCAGTGGAAGCCCGTACTGGAGGTGTTCTGTCCATCGCCGTATCCCGTTGTTATGTGTAGACGAGGACAGACTGGAGAAAGCTCGAATGTGGCGACAGAGGCGCCTACTAGCTCAATATGTAGTCAGCTAGCTGACTCTTGTTTCTTGGCCTTTTCGTAGTTCGCGATCCAGCGCTGCAGGGTTTCCTGGGTGATGCTGTATTTTCGGCAGTTCGTGCGAGCAAAGGCCGCCCTGCTGCTGTAATTCATCCGGTTCTCGTCCCAGTCCTTCAGTGCTTCCGGTTTTATGGCTGTGCTTTCTCTATGCCGCGCTTTCCCCCCTTCACTTCGGGGTATTTTTGAGCGGTGCTGGAAGGCTGCAGCCGCATGCTGCGCCACAAGCACCCCAAAGGGGATGCGCTCTTTCCGTAACTGTTCTGCTATTTGCCCCTGCAACCGAGCTAGCTGGAAGGCTGCATCACCAGATCGCTTGAGAGAGTTGCTTAGCTCTATGATTTCCCCTTGAGTGGCCTTGAGCTCGTCAACGTAGATCATATGCTGGGCCGCTATGACGGCGAGATGTTCAGGGGAACAAGTTGCTAGCAGCTCCAGAGCCAGCTTATTTGTGAATCGGTCATATTCCTCTTCGGTGATAACCCTAACACCAGGGCTCCACTTATCTGGGCGCGGTGGCGGCACCTGCTGCGTTTTCTTCGCATTGATAAAGCGCAGCCCAAAACCTTTAGCTGATTGCTCCTTCTCTTCGCTCATCGCACGCCCTCCCAGGCGCTCCCGCTATCTGAATAGATCGGCCAGCCAGGCGGGTGGGAAGTCCGCTTTTCGCCCCGTCGGGCTAGGCCGGTCGAGTAACCATTATGCTTTTCGCTTGATGCTCACCACATTGCCGGCCGCCAGTGTGTCGAGGTGGTCGGCATACCACTGCATCATCTCGCGGCGCTGCTCCAGGTAGATGGCCTTGTTGTAGACGCCGGCAACGCCATCCTCGGCATGCGCGAGCTGCGCTTCGACGTGATCCTTGAGGAAGCCTTTCTCACGCAGGATGGTCGATGCAATGTGGCGGAAGCCGTGACCGGTCTGCTGGCCCTGGTAGCCCAGTCGGCGTAGTGCCATGTTGAATGCCATATTGCTGCGTGGCTTGGTGCGATCGTTGCGGCCAGGGAAGAGCAGGGAGTAAGCGCCGGTCAGCCTCTTCAGTTCTTTCAGTGCGTCCAGTGCCTGACGTGAGAGCGGTACAACGTGCTCGCGGCGCTTCTTCATGCGCTCGGCTGGAATCGTCCAGGTGCCTTGCTCCAGGTCGAACTCGGTCCAGGGGGCTTCTCGAAGTTCGCTGGGGCGAACCGCAGTCAGCATCAGCAGCTGCAGGCCGAGTCGAATGTCATGGGCATGCGGATAGGCGTTGATCGCGCGCAATAGCGCTGGCAACTCGGCTGCGGTGACGTGCGCATAGTTCTCCACCTCCTTGGTCAGGAGATGTTTGTGCAGCCTCTCGATGGGGTTGTGTTGAGCTCTTCCCGTCGTCCAGGCCAGGTCGTAGATATCCATGCAGTAGCGGCGCACATTGCTCATCTGGTCGAGGATGCCTTTCTTCTCCATACCCCTGAAGAAGTTCAACCATTCCATGGGGGTGATATCGGCATAGGGACGTTTGCCGAATACGGGGAAGACGTGCAGCTCAAGGGCGCCGATGATCCTTTTGGCAGTACCGGGCTCCCAGCGGGCCCGCCGACCTTCGAACCATTCGCGCGCCAGTGGCTCGAACTTGTTGTTGGCCGCCGCCTCTTCGGCGGCTTTGCGTGCCTGCTTCGAGGCGATCGGGTTCTTGCCTGCCGCCGCATCTGCTCGTAGTTCGGTGGCTTTTTGGCGCGCCTGTGCGCCGCTGACCGCTGGATAGCCACCAATGCCGAGCCACGACCACTTCCCATCCGGCTTCTTGTAACGCAGCTGCCAGGACTTCTGGCCGTCTGGCTTGACTCGGAAATACAGCCCCTGGCCGTCTAATTCGCGGTACTCCGTAGCCTCCGGCTCAAGGTTGAGCAGGGTGGTGTCAGCGAGTGGGCGGCGCTTGATTTCGGCGCGTTTCATGGGCTTTGTATCCCCTGGGTTCTATCTTTTCCCGAGGATACACGCAGGGATACACGGCGGGTAGGTGTAGGCGTGAACAGAAATAAACAGGTAGAAACAAGAAAGCCCGCACGTGGCGGGCTTTCTTGAGGGTTCAGTAACAGCTGTGTACTGCTGTGAACTGTTATTTGGTCGGAGAGACAGGATTCGAACCTGCGACCTTCTCGTCCCGAACGAGACGCGCTACCAAGCTGCGCTACACTCCGAATGAGCCGTATTCTACCGAAAAACTTTTACCGCACAAGGGGTTAGCCTGAAAAAATCATCAGGCCGGTCATCCCTTTCTGCGGCCGGGGCGTGCCCTATTGTCCTTCAGCGCTGCCTCGGGCTCTCGCTTCAGAGTTCCTTGACGGTCTGCACCTGATCCTTGTTGATCGTGGCGCGCTTGCCGTCGAGTTGCTCGAATTCGTAGAAGCCGGATTCTTCATCGAACTTGGGTTTGTCTACCGTCTGTATTTCACGCCCGTCATTCAGGGTGATCACCGACGGCGTGGAGCAGCCGGCCAGCACAGTGAAGCCGATTGCCATCAGCAGGGCGGGGATTATCCGTTTGGTCATGGTCTGTCTCCTTGGGTGCTAAAGAGGTGCTATACCCTCGCTCAGACGTGAAACTGCCGTATGAGTTCCGCGCAGGGCTTCTCGCTTCAGCAAGGCGATATGCCGTTCGCGAGCGTTTCCGGTGTGTTCAGGTTGGCCAGGCGGGCATCTTCCAGCGTGCAGTCGACGGCGATGGGGGCCAGGTTGCCGAACCAGCGTTGCGGGCTGCGTTCACCGGATTGCCAGGCGTGTTCCAGGTCGTCTCTGAGCCCCGTGGGCAACAGGCAGAACAGTGGCTGCCAGTAGTTGCCCTGGCGGATCACCACCGGCCGGCTCCCTGCGTGGGCAAGCAATGACTCGATCAGTGCACGGTCCACCAGAGGGGCGTCACAGGGCAGCACCAGCATTTGCTCGTGGCGTGCCGCGGCCATGCCTGCGCGGATACCCGCCAGCGGCCCCTGAAAGTCCTGATCCTGATCTGCGACCAGTTGGTCGGCGTAGCGTGCATAGTGCTCCGTGTTGCGGTTGCAGGAGATGATCAGGTCGTCGCTCAACGGCCTGGTCAGATCATGCAACCACGCGATCAATGGCCGACCGCGCCACTCCAGCAGGCCCTTGTCGCGGCCGCCCATGCGCAGGCCTCGGCCACCGGAAAGCAGTAGCACCGAGCAGGTGGGGCGGGCGTTGGATGCGGGCATGTGTGCAGTCTCCGAAGGCAGGCTGTGTGATATAACAGCGCCCATTCTCTCCCAATTGGATGCCTGCCATGAACCATAAGGCCGACGCGGTTTTCGTGCCGCTGAACATTGCCGTGCTGACCGTCAGCGACACGCGCACGCTGGAGACCGACACCTCGGGTCAACTGCTGGTCGACCGTCTGACCGCCGCCGGGCACCAACTGGCAGCTCGCGTTCTGCTCAAGGATGACCTCTACAAGATCCGCGCCCAGGTGGCGACCTGGATTGCCGAGGATCAGGTGCAGGTGGTGGTGATCACCGGCGGTACCGGTTTCACCGGGCGTGACAGCACGCCGGAAGCGGTCGCCTGCCTGCTGGACAAGCAGGTCGACGGTTTTGGCGAGCTGTTCCGGCAGATCTCCGTGGCCGATATCGGCACGTCCACCATCCAGTCGCGTGCGCTGGCCGGTCTGGCCAACGGCACGCTGGTGTGCTGCCTGCCGGGTTCGACCAATGCCTGTCGTACCGCTTGGGACGGCATCCTCGGCGAACAACTGGATGCACGGCATCGTCCCTGCAACTTCGTGCCGCATCTGAAACAGGTGGGCGCCTGCGAGACACGCGGATGAGTGGTTGCGATCACCCCGGTCTGCTGCCCATGGAGGCGGCGCTGGAGCGCCTGCTGGCTCTGGCGGATGCGGCGCCAATCGAGCAGGTCGAGCAGGTCGTGCTGGCCGAGGCTGATGGTCGTGTGCTGGCCGAGCCGCTGATCGCGGCGCTGGATCTGCCGCCCTGGTCCAACAGCGCCATGGACGGTTACGCCCTGCGCCTGGCTGATTGCAATGGCCAGGCGTTGCCGATTAGCCAGCGCATTCAGGCGGGCACCGCGCCCACAGCGCTGGAGCCCGGAACCTGCGCGCGCATCTTCACTGGTGCGCCGCTACCGGAAGGTGCCGACACCGTCGAGATGCAGGAAAACGTTGAGCTGGATGAGGCAGGGCGCGTGCATTTCCGCGAGCCGCTGAAAGTCGGGCAGAACGTACGGGCTCAAGGTCAGGAAACCCGCAGCGGCGAATGCGTGCTGCCGGCCGGTACCCGCCTGGGGCCAATCGAGCTGGGGCTGGCAGCCTCTCTTGGCGCTGCACGGCTGTCGGTGCGGCGGCGCCTGCGCGTTGCCGTGCTGTCCACCGGCGATGAGCTGGTCGAGCCGGGGCAGGCGCTTGGGCCGGGGCAGATCTACAACAGCAATCGGCGTCTGCTGATTGCCTGGTTGCAGCGGCTGGGCTGCAGCGTGGTAGATGCGGGCATATTGCCTGATGACCTGCAGCGCACCCGCGAAGCGCTGGGCGCCTTGGGCGAGGTCGATCTGATTCTCTCCACTGGTGGCGTTTCGGTGGGGGAGG
>OGCL01001130.1_pt1 | contig 24173 bp, 21 predicted proteins | sample 1570041 | NCBI WGS metagenome assembly OGCL01 (sample SAMN06266162, study PRJEB24511) | hot springs metagenome | isolation source: Hot spring water | place: South Africa: Limpopo | collected 2015-06-22 | reverse complement strand
CGGGTCATTAGAGAAATGCTCTTCGAAAGAAAGTCCCTTATTGATATTCTCACCCTGAAGCCCGATAAACTGAAAATGAGAAGGGAAGAGCCCATTCAAGGCGCTCTATTTTAACCGGACAGCAATGGTTATTAATAATAAAAAAACCCTCTAATCTTGTGGTTAGTTAGAGGGTTTTTTATTTAAACTGTATAGTTTATTTGATTTTGAGTTTGTGTTGGTTTGTTAGGATTATTGTATGCATTATTAGCTTGTTGCATACTTGAGGTTCTGTTCGCTGCCTCATTAATCATTTGAGCAACAATGTTATTATTGTTGTTCTGATTAGTCTCCATGCTTTTTTCTGCACCTCGTGGTCTCTGTGACTCACCAGGAACACCAAGAGCTGGATTAGGGTTTAATCCACCGGATGCGTTGTTTTGTCTTGAATTCAATGTTACCCTATCTTCAGGCTGCTGGTTCTGTTGCTGAGCCTGTTGCAGTTGTTGAGTTTGCTGATCATTATTAGGCTTATTTTGGGTCTTAGCCATCATTAGATCTTGTGCCATCATTGCATTGTTGTTTTTTACTGTTTCAACTGCCATTTTAATCACCTCCTTAAAATTTAAATGTAAAGACTAAGGTTATTTTCCTTTGAGGAACCACTTGAATCTTTGTTAGTTTCAGAAGAATTTTGATTTTTCATTTCTTCTCCAACTTTTCTACTATATAGACTCTCATTATTATCAACTATTTCTTCTTTTCTACTATTATAACCAAGAACAGATCTCATTTTTAAAAACTGTTCAGGAGGAACCTGAGATACAACATTACCTTTTGTATCTCTGAACTTAATAACAGGGTAACCAGTTGCCTTATCAAATTCTAATTGTATGCTTTTTTGTGAAACATTATTATTATCATTATTATTATTTGTCTTTTCATTCTCAGTAGTCTTTTGTGAAAAATTATTATTATCATTGCTATTAATATTTGCCCTTTCCTTCTCAGTAGTCTGAGGGTTATTAGGCTTACTTTCATTATTATTTACTGGTCTTACTGCAGAACTACCAGACATAACTGAGGTGTTAAAAGTAGATGCACTTTCTGGATTTACCCCAACAGCTACATTTCTTTGAATATCATTCTTTTGATTGTAGTTTGAAGTTAGGGCATTGTTTACATTTGTATTTATGTTTATGTCTATCATCTTTTGACCTCTTCTATTACATTATCGTAAATAATAAAAAAAAATTCAACTATTTCTCACAGACCTTAAAATAGCGATAGGAAAGGCTGTTTCAGAATTTTTATAATCGACGATTTCATTTTAATTTTGCTTTATTCTTTATAATGTATTGCCTTTTGCTAAAGTTTCTCAAGATTTCTTTTATAAGGTGTCGTATAAAATTTTTCACCAACCCTTCCTACATTTTATTAAGTTCTCAGTTCTATCGCTGATTTTGGGTACGTTTAACCTGACGGGTGATATAATTATATCATTCCAGACCTTTTAATCAGAAGGGGGTTCTCTATTGCTTCTATCTCTGTTTTAGGGATTTATTTCGATTCCCCTTTAAATATTTTCTCAAAGATTAAATTATTATTTTTGTAATCTGCCTCAAGATTGTCGCCTTCTTTAATTTCACCTTCAAGGAGTTTTGTAGCAAGTTGATTAAGTATCTCTTTCTGTATAGCCCTTTTCAGTGGTCTTGCACCGAAAACAGGGTCATAACCTGCCATTGCAATATGCTCCAGTGCACTATCAGAAAGAGAAAGAGTTATCTTTTTTGTATCAAGATATTTTTTTAATTTTAAAATTTGTATTTTGACAATATCTTTCAATAATTCATCACTTAATGGATTAAATACTATAATTTCATCAACTCTGTTCAAAAATTCAGGTCTGAAAAAGGCCTTTAGATCATTCATAACTTGCTGTTTCAAGGACTCTTTAAAATTGTTTTCAATATATTTTTTTTCAGATAAATACTCCTGAATATGATGACTTCCAATGTTGGATGTCATGATTACTATAGTGTTTCTAAAGTCAACTGTTCGACCATGTCCATCTGTTAATCTGCCATCATCAAGAAGTTGTAGTAATACATTAAACACTTCTGGATGTGCCTTTTCAACCTCATCAAGCAGTATTACTGAATAGGGTCTCCTTCTAACTGCCTCCGTTAACTGACCCCCTTCGTCATAACCAACATATCCAGGTGGTGCACCTATTAGTCTTGATACAGTATGTCGCTCTTGATATTCAGACATGTCTATTCTTATCATGGCTGATTCATCATCAAAGAGAAATTCTGCGAGGGCCTTTGCAAGTTCTGTTTTGCCAACACCTGTAGGACCAAGAAATATGAATGAGCCTATTGGCCTGTTAGGATCTTGAATGCCTGCCCTTGCTCTTCTTATGGAATTAGATACAGCAACAATTGCTTCATCCTGTCCAACTACACGCTGTCTTAGTCTATCTTCCATAGTTAGTAATTTCCTTGTCTCACTTTCAAGCATTCTTGTAACAGGGACACCTGTCCACTTTGCTACAACCTCCGCAATGTCTTCTTCATCAACCTCTTCTTTTAACATTTTCCTTTGCTTTTGTATATGTGATAAGGCAATATTTTCCTTCTCTAACATCTTTTGTAACTCAATCAACTTGCCGTATCTCAACTCTGCTGCCAAAGAAAGGTTTCCCTCTCTTTCAGCCCTTTCAGATTCAATCTTTGTTTTCTCAATATCTTCCTTTATTGATCTGATTCTTTGAATGGCTTGTTTTTCACTCGTCCACTGTAATTTAAGAGTATCCCTTTTTTCATTTAATTCAGATATTTCTTTGCTTATTTTATCTAACTTGTTTTTTGCATCAAGGGAATCATCTTTTAACAGTGCCTGCTTTTCAATCTCATATTGCCTAATCTTACGCTCTATCTCATCAAGTTCAACAGGCATACTGTCTATTTCCATTCTCAAACGGGCAGATGCCTCATCTATTAAATCAATAGCCTTATCTGGTAGAAACCTGTCAGAAATATATCTATGAGACAGCATTGCTGAGGCTACAACTGCTGAATCCTTTATTTTTACACCATGATGAACTTCATATCTTTCCTTTAGACCCCTGAGTATTGATATTGTGTCTTCTAAAGAGGGTTCTTTTATAAAAATAGGCTGAAATCTTCTCTCAAGTGCTGGATCCTTTTCAATATGTTTTCTGTATTCATCAACAGTAGTAGCACCGACACAACGAAGTTCCCCACGAGCAAGGGCAGGTTTTAGCATGTTAGCTGCATCTACTGCACCTTCGGCTGAACCTGCACCCACAAGGGTGTGCATTTCATCAATGAATGTAATTATGTTACCCTCTGACTGTTCAATTTCTTTCAATACAGCCTTGAGTCTTTCTTCAAATTCACCTCTGTATTTTGATCCTGCAATAAGGCTCCCTATATCAAGGGCAACAAGTTTTTTATCTCTTAATCCTTCAGGGACATCACCTGCTACAATCCTTTGGGCAAGACCTTCAACAATAGCTGTTTTACCTACACCAGGATCCCCTATTAGCACAGGATTATTCTTTGTCCTTCTTGATAAGACATGTATCACTCTTCTAATCTCTTCATCTCTACCAATTACAGGGTCTAATTTACCTTTTCTGGCTAAATCAGTAAGGTCTTTTCCATATTTTATGAGCGCTTGGTATTTTCCCTCTGGGTTTGGGTCTGTCACCTTGTGGCTCCCCCTGATTTCCTTCATTGCATTTAACACATTGTCTTTGTTGACATTATGCTTATTTAATAATTCAGAGGCTTTACATGGTGTAAGTAAAATACCTCTGAGTAAATGTTCCACACTTATATATTCATCACCAAGGTGTTGAGCCTCCGCAAAGGCTGATTCTAATACCTTCTGTAACTTTGGGGATATATAAATTTGTCCAAGTGGTGTGGCACCTACTACCTTTGTAAATTTCTCTATTTCAGACTCACAGTCAACGAGTATTGAGCCGATATTTGCCCCTAGTTTATTAAGAATTTTTACAGCAATACCCTCTTGGTCTGAAAGTAATGCAAATAGTATGTGTTCTGGTTCTATTTGTTGATTGCCTTTTCTCCGGGCTATCCTTTGTGCCTCTTGTAAAGCCTCTTCACTTTTTATGGTTAATTTATCAAGTCTCATAATTATTCTCCCTCCTTTTTAAGGTTCTTTAAAAATTTTCTCAATCCTCTCTTGAAAATCAATTCTAATGTCTTCGTCTAAATATTTCATAATATTGTTAATCTCATTTTGTAATTCAAGTAGCCGATTTCTCATCCTTAAAATAATGTCAACCCCTGCTTTATTAACTCCCAACTCTTTTGTTAGTTTTATAACCAAGTTTAAAGTTTCTAAATCTTGGTCAGAATAAAGCCTTTGCCTATTTATCCTATGGGGACAAATAAATCCTTCCTTTTCATACATTCTTAGTGTTTGAGGATGCACCTCAAGTATCTTAGAAACAACGCTTATCATATATAGTGGTCTTTTTGTGTCATCATTTCTTATCTTCATATCTCTTCCCCCAATCTTTTCTTGGATTTTCCTTATAAAATGACTCAATTTCATTTATTAAGTATTTTGCCTTTTCAGGGATATCTCGTGGTACGACTATCTTGATTTCAACAAACTGGTCTCCTCTTTTTTTGGTTTTTGGGTCTATAAAACCTTTCCCAGAGAGCTTAAACTTCTGACCACTCTGGGTACCAGGGGGCAATTTCATCATTGCCATTCCTTCAATAGTTGGGACTTCTATCTTTGCCCCTAATATAGCCTCTCCAATTGTAATAGGGATTTGGACTCTCACATTGTTGCCATCCCTTTTTAGATAAGGGTGCTCTCTTAAATGGATTTTTATGAGGACATCTCCAGACGGACCTCTTTTATAACCAGCATTACCTAATCCCTTTAGCTTTACAACACTTCCATTGTCAACACCAGCAGGTATTTTAGCCTTAATTGTCTCGCTATTATATATCCTGCCTTCACCAGAGCAGTATTTACAGACAGATGTGGTTACCTTCCCTGTGCCTTTACATAATTGACAATTCTGAATTGATTTAAAAAAGCCTCTACTAACCTGACTTCGACCCGAACCTCCACAGACCTTACATATATCTGTTTTTTCTGCACCTAAGCCAGAGCAGGCAAGACATTGTTGTGCCCTCCTTAAATCAATAGTCTTTGTAACACCCTTAAATGCCTCCTCAAGGTCAAGTTCCATGCTTATGCTTATATCTTCACCTCTTTCATATTCTTGAGTGTAGTTTGAAAAACCTCCAAAAAGGTCTCCAAAAATATTATTCAGGTCTGACATATCAAAGCCCTTGAAGTCTTGAAAACCGCTAAAATCAAATGTTTCACCCCTGTCATAGTCAGCCCTCTTTTTAGGATCACTTAATACAGCATAGGCTTCATTGATTTCTTTAAACTGCTCTTCTGCAGTCTTACTGCCTGGATTTAAATCAGGATGATACTTTCGAGCAAGCTTTCTAAAGGCTTTTTTAATCTCTTCCTCTGATGCATCTTTCGATACACCTAAAATCTTGTAATAATCCTTTTTTGTTGTTTTCATATCTTTCACCTCACTTATTTCTTATAATAATATTTTAGTTGATCTATGTCAAGTATTTTTATTAGATGTGTAACATCAACTTGATAATGTCCTAATATAGCAAAGTAGAAATATTTAAAGTTTGCAAAACTGTCCAATTTGGTAATGTCAAAAGTTTTATGAAAGGCTATGACGATAATACGATGATTTATGCTGCAAACAAAAAGCTCACGCTTCTAAGGGATACTAGCCTGTTCCCGTTTGATCTGCAAAATCTATTTTCCAAAATCAATAGAAAATATAGACATATTCTATACATCTACTCTTAATCATGGGAAATAACTATTGGACTTAGTTCCGGCAAAGTCGTTACTATATGATAAAAATTATACGGGAGGAAAATATATGAGGCGTTTAAAAGCCATATCTCTTATTGTTTCTTTGATTTCTATTCTACTGTTTGTCAATCCTTCTTTTGCAAAGGAAAGACATGGAGAGGTTACGGTTCAGGTAAATCTCAATGCACCTGCTGATGCCAAAAATGTAAGGCTCTGGATTCCATATCCTGTATCTGATGAGCATCAAAACATAGAAGACATACGGGTAAAAGGCAATTTCTCCCAGAGTGGTGTTTACAGAGAAGGTGAAAATGGCAGTATGGCGCTTTATGCAGAATGGGAGGGCGCCATGAGAGAAAGGACATTAACATATACATTTAAGGTCAAACGAAAAGAGGTTATCAAGAAGGATTTTCCTAAAAAGGAACTTCCATTTTCTAAAGAAGAATTCAGTCAATATCTAAAGGCAACAAGCCTCGGACCAACCACAGGAAAGGTTAAAGAGCTTGCAGAGAAGATAACAAAGGGCAAGAAGACAAACCTTGAAAAGGCAAGGGCGATATATGATTGGATTGTGAATAACATGCACCGCGACCCCAATATTAAGGGCTGTGGCTTTGGAGATGTAGAAAAACTCCTCGTATCCATGGGAGGTAAGTGTGGCGACATCCATTCCGTCTTTGTTGCACTAACAAGAAGTGTTGGAGTGCCTTCAAGAGAAATCTTTGGAATCAGGATTCCAAAAGGCAAAGAAGGCGATATGACAAAGGCGCAGCACTGCTGGGCAGAGTTTTATATGCCGGGATATGGCTGGGTTCCTGTTGACCCTTCTGATGTAAGAAAGGCAATGCTTGAAAAGAAGACAAGCGACCTGAAAGATGTTAAAGACCTTGTTGAATACTTCTTTGGCGCTATTGAAGAAAATAGAATAGCATATCAGACAGGAAGAGACCTGGTCCTCAATCCTGCACAAAAAGGTGAAAAGATGAATTATTTCATGTATCCATATGCAGAGGCAGACGGAAAGGCATTGAACGAGGATTTGTTCGGATTTAATATTGGATATAAAATAAGTTTCAAAGTACTTTAAACAGGCCTTTAGCCTTTTCAATCATTAAATTTGAGGGTTAACAAGATGGAGGAACAAAAGAAAAAAGAAGGAGTCAATGAATCTGAAGAGTTTAGCAGGGGTGATTTCCTTAAGATGGTGGGCGCGGCAGGGCTTGGAATTGCGGGACTTGGTGCGATCATGAGCTCTCCTGCTTCAGCGCAGGAAGGCAAGAAAGGCAAGTATTTAATTATATTGACCAGCGGCAGCAACAACCCTAATCGCGCGATATTAGCCCTCTTGCTGGCTGACACTGTCCAGAAAAGAGAATTCGGAAGCGTCCATATATATATGGTGCTTGAGGGGGTAGAGCTATGCAAAAAGGGGCATGCTGAAAAGATAGTCTCCCCTGCATATCACAAGTTCGGAAACGCCTTTGACATGATGGAAAGAATACGGAAGAACGGCGGGACGTTCGGCGCCTGCCCGCCGTGTTTAGACTGGGTCGGCGCAACAGGAGAAAATAAATATGACTGGATAACGCCCCAGGGCGGCGACTGGCTCATGAAGAATATTCAGGATTCTATAGTCAGCTGGCTGTAAAACTTTTTACAGGCAGGCTGTGCGATAATGGTCGGGCAGCCTGTCTGCTACAGGACAAGGCCACAGGAGGTTATGATGGGTTTATCGAAAATGTTCGGAGTTGTTGCGGCTGTTATCATGGCACTTTCGCTTGCCGGTATCTCCTTTTCACAGGAGGCCAAGCCGGTAGAGTTAAATACAAGAGGCGCCTGTCTCAAGGTTAATGACTTTAAAGCCCTGATTAAAAGCGAGGTAAAAAAGATGAAGACGGGCGATACAATGAAGCTTATTATTGATACGCCGAATGAACCTGAAGCAACCGATGCCGTAAAACAGGAAGGGCACACTGTTATTGAAACTACAAGAAACAAGGACAAGGATTCCACTACATATACGATAAAGGTAAAGAAATGAAACGTACATGTCTGAAAGAGATACAAAAAGGAATAGAAATCTCCTTTAATCCTTTTTCAAAGGGGATTGGGGGGGGCAAATGAAAAATTGGCGGAAGTTGATTATTCCGCTATCCGTGTTCATTGCCGTGTTCATTGCCCACCTGCTCTATTATAAAATCGTTTCTCAAAACTCCAGCCCGATCTGGTGGAAGCTCTATGTGGTTACACAGATGTATTTCATAGGTTTCTCATTGGGATTGTCATTCGCCTTCGGCGCCTACGCCCTTACAATGATGAGAAGCAGGTCAAAGAGCGCGGTCGCCGGGAGCGCTGTGATTGCCTTTTTGGTATGGTTCACCAGCGCCTGCGGCGCACCGATGATTGCAATAGTTTTTGGAATTGTCGGCATAAGCATCGGCACAACAGCGCTGCCGCCGATAGCAAGCGCACTTATGACCATCCTGTTTATCTCCCTCGGTTATTTATGGCTTAAAAGAAAGAGCCTTTCCTGTGCAGATGCCTGCGCGGCTAAAACAAAAGAAAATGCAGAGGCATTTAAGGACATTGGGTTAGATATCGAGAAATTCAGCTCCCAGCAGTGTATCACAGGCGATTTGTATTCAAAGACCTTTAAGACGCAGGATAACAGGCCAAAGGCTATGGAGTATTTTGATAATATGGTTTCTGACATTTATGGAAGTCGCGTAAAAGAAATATTAAGTGCAAAAAAACAGGGACAGATTGTTGTTGGCAATTTCTGCGTATTTGTTCCAGAGGAATTAATTCTTGCAGCGGGTGGTGTTTCAATCGGGCTTTGTGCAGGCTCACAAGCTCCAATTGCAGACGCTGAAAAGGTTTTGCCGAGGAATATCTGTCCACTTGTAAAGTCTGCTTACGGCTATGCCCTAACAAAGGCCAATCCATATTTTCAGACTGTTGATTTTGTGTGCGGCGAGACGACTTGTGATGCAAAAAAGAAGACATGGGAATTAATGAATAAAGAAATCCCAACTTATGTTATGGAAATTCCGCAGATGAAGCGCCCAAAAGACAGGGATTTATGGTTTGAAGAGGTTAAGGACTTTAAGACAAAGATAGAGGAAATGAGCAAAAAGACAATTTCATCTGATTCGCTCACAGAGGCAGTGAAGATAATGAATAACAAGCGCAGCGCGCTAAAAAGGCTTAACAGTTTAAGGCATCACAATCCATCTCCTATAAGCGGCAAAGATGCGCTTCTTGTGGAACAGATAGCCTTTTATGATGATCCGGTAAGATTTACGGAAAAAGTAAATGCGCTTTGCGATGAGCTTGAAGGAAGGATTAAGGATGGTGTTTATGCAGCGCCTTCATCTGCGCCAAGAATTATGCTGTCGGGCTCTCCAATGGCCCTGCCTAACTGGAAGCTTCATAATATAATCGAATCGGCAGGCGGTATTGTTGTAAATGAAGAAAGCTGCATAGGCACCAGATATTTCAATGACAACATCGCTGAGAACAACAACAATCTTAATGATAAATTGTTAGCCCTGACAAATCGCTATATGAAAATCAATTGTGCCTGTTTTACTCCAAATGACGAGAGAATTAATCAGGTGTTTGAAGAGTATAAATCGTCAAAGGCTGATGGAGTAATCCATTATTCGCTTCAGTTCTGCCACACATACAATATTGAAGCAATTAAGATTAAAGAGGTCTGCGATAAAGAGGGAATCCCGTTCTTAGCTATAGAAACTGATTACTCATCTGAGGACATTGGGCAGCTCCGGACGAGGGTCGAGGCATTTCTGGAGCAGATTGGGGAGAGGGTATATGCCGGCAGGCATTGATATAGGGTCGCGGACAATAAAAGCTGTTTCCCTGAAAGGCGGCAGGCTGGTTGACTATCAGGTTGCCGAGAGCGGTTTTGATCCACGCAGGCAATCCCTCCAGATGATAAAAAAATACCATCCGGACCGCATTGTGGCAACAGGATACGGAAGGCATCTTGCAAAGAAACATTTTGCCGATGAGGTAATTACAGAAATCAAGGCGCATGCCATGGGCGCAAGGTTCTTTTTCCCGGACTGCCTGACTGTTGTTGATGTCGGCGGACAGGACTCAAAGGTTATTTCTCTTGACGGTTCAGGGAGAATTATAAATTTCCAGATGAACGACAAATGCGCCGCGGGCACAGGGAGATTTCTTGAGATAATGGCGGCATCACTCGGATTATCTATTGATGAATTCGGCATCGAAGCGCTTAGAGGTTCGGAAGATATAAAAATAAACAGCATGTGTACTGTTTTTGCAGAATCAGAGGTCATTTCAATGAAAAACAGCGGCTACGATCCTAAAGACATAGCAAGGGCAGTGCATCTATCTGTTGTTGAAAAGCTTATTGCCATGCTCCACAAGGTTGGATATGGAGGCAACATTGTCTTTTCAGGCGGTGTTGCAAAAAACCGGTGTATTACCAGCTTGCTGCAAGAGAAGCTGAATGTAAAGATCGAAACTCCGCCCGTTCCTGATATTACGGGTGCTATTGGAGCGGCACTTCACGCAGCTCAGACAATTGAGGATATGGACAGAACGGCGCATACCGCCGATTAAATTCCAAATTTTAGGGAGGTTTTGCCATGAAGTATGGAGCAAGAAATAAGATTATGGCAACCGTAAAGGCGGTAAAGAAAGGCGATATCATGTCCCTTGTGAAATACAATGTCAGCCTGCCCGCTGAAATGGCTTCTGTGCTTACTACGGAATCAGTTGATGACCTGGACTTAAAGCCTGGCGATACAGTGCAGCTTGTTATCAAGGCTATTCATGTCTTGCCGGTGAAAGAAGATAAGTGAATAAACCTTGGTTTGAATCTTGGCATTACTGGAAGATAAAAAAATGCAAGGGCTATACCTAAAGGGGGAGCATGGGGATATCGCCCCTCCTGGTCTGCAAAACCAGAGGTATAGCCGAAAAAAAAGCTATGGTGGGTTCGATTCCCACTGGTGCTCTTCATATTTGTGCTGAAATGTATTTTTAGGGGTGTGAGCATTGGATATTGGTAATAAAAATAGCGAGAAATCTTTTTTTCTTTATCGTACGGCTCTTTTTGACCGCTGTCTTGCAAAACTGCGGAAAAAGGGCGGAACTGCTGCCGCTGCTGCAAAGAAGGCGGATGACTTTATAAATAACCTTATGCAAAAGAGAAATAACTGCTGCCGGGAAAAGTTCAGACTTACTAGAAACGGGGAGTATCGCATAAAGAATTGCAAAAAGATCGATCTGGTCAGCGCGTATCGACTTGTATTTGTCCAGAGAGATCATCATTTCATTTTCCTATATGCAGGTTCTCATGACGACTGTTTCCGCTTTTAGAAGATTTAGACATGATTTTAAGGCTTAGAAAGATAGGAAGACTTAAGCGCCTGCCATTTAAAGTAGTCGCATCTTCAAGAAGGCTAAAAAAGGGCTATCCTTTTTCGCCTGTTGTCGTTAGTTTAAGAAATGCATTAATTGCTTTGTTATTTATCGCAGGGGTCAGCCCTTTTAGCCTATTAAGGCTATATAAATAATAAAATTCAGGGAGGCACACTATGAAAAGGCTTTCAAGATTAATGTTTGCTGCTTTTATAATTGTTTTTGCATTGTCAGCATACACAATAGCTGCAACAAGCAATGCCGAATTGCCGACTAAAGACAATCCGCTCATTATTGATGAGAAAAACAAAAGACTCCTGATCTACACAGAGGTTCATGAAATGAATGTGCATCAGCCAAATGTTCATTGGGGTGTGGTCTTTAAAGGAGGGAGATTTCAGGACAGGGCTATTTTAAGGGCGCATGCAAACCACCTCGATTTTCATGATGCTCTCATAAAGATAGGGGCAAAACCAGGCAATAACCTGACAAAAGACACAATAGGACATCATGTAGATGGCCATATCATTGAAGTTAAAGCAATAATACCTCCGTCAAATAAAGAATATAGCCTGAATGAGATATTTCATGATGAAAAGGGGAAAGGTTTCCATATAAAATTTGGCGGCAACAGGAAAGCATCAGAAGAACAAAATACAGGATGTATCACATGCCTTGAGAGTTGCTGGATAAGCATAACAAGCAATGCAAATTATCCTCAAACAGGAGCAATAAAGAGGTTTCTTAATCCGAATTCTCGATTTAAAGGGAAGGCAGAGGTTTTGCCTGAAGATGGGAAACCTGTCATTCTTATATATGCTCCTGTAAAGAAATAACACCTATGGATAAAGAAAAGGCTGTATACGAAAGGTATCAGCAGGCTGCTAAAAAGCCTGAAGAAGCCCTCTGTTGCCCTACAAGCTATAATCCTGAGTATCTGAAGGTCATACCTGATGAGATACTTGAGAAAGATTATGGCTGTGGCGATCCTTCCCAGTATGTGAAAGAAGGAGAGGTGGTGCTTGATCTTGGCTCTGGCGCTGGAAAGCTGTGCTATATAATTTCACAGGTGGTCGGCAGCTCAGGAAGAGCAATAGGCATTGATATGAATGATGAAATGCTTGCACTTGCAAGAAAATATAAAAATATAATCGGCAACAGATTAGGTTATCATAATGTGGATTTCAAAAAGGCAAAGATTCAAAACCTTAAGTTAGACCTTGAAAAGGTTAATGAATACCTTAAAAAACATCCTGTCACCTCTTCCGATGATTTGATAAGGCTTAACGAGTTTATAGAGTATCTTGAAAAGACAGATCCCCTGATTCCAGATAACTCTATAGATGTAGTGGTATCCAACTGTGTGCTTAACCTTGTAAAGCCTGAGGATAAGTCAATGCTATTTTCTGAAATTTACAGAGTACTAAAAAACGGAGGCAGGGCTGTAATAAGCGATATAGTCTCTGATGAGGATGTTCCAGTATACATGCAGAATGATCCTGAGCTATGGTCTGGATGTATTTCTGGTGCATTCCGTGAGGACCTATTCATAAAGACATTTGAGGATGCTGGGTTTTATGGGGTCAATATACTAAAGCATGACAATAGACCGTGGAGAACAGTCGATGGAATTGAATTCAGGTCTATGACAGTAGTTGCCTATAAAGGCAAGGAAGGCCCTTGCATTGATTACAATCAGGCTGTCATTTACAGAGGTCCTTACAGTGAAATAAAAGATGATGACGGACATGTTTTTGAACGGGGCAGACGAATTGCAGTGTGTGAAAAGACCTTTAATATCTTAAAGAGAATACCTTACATGGATGACTTTATATTCATAGAACCCTATGAGAAATTAGAACCAAGGCTATTTCCCTGCGGCAAGGGAGTTATCTACAGACATCCTTCAGAGACGAAGGGAGCTGAACTAAGGATTACAGATAATGACTCAGTGTGCTGTCCTACAGGGCAGTGTGATAGGTTTGAGCCATTTGCATTAAGGTTAAGCAGGACAAAAAAGAGACTCACAAAAGACACCATCAACGCAATTCAGGTAAACATCGGTAATCTTTGCAACCAGTCATGTATTCATTGCCATGTGGAGGCATCTCCAGAAGGCAGGAATGTGATGCCATGGGAAGTAATGGAAAAGATAATAAGCCTCATTAAAAAGAATCAAGGTCTTGTGGTCGATATTACAGGAGGAGCGCCTGAGCTACATCCTAAAATAACTGATTTTATATCCATGTGTTCTAATTACACCGAATCAATTATAATGAGAAGTAATCTTACAGCCCTCCTTCAAAGGTTAGAACTACTCCATATCCTAAAAGACCACGGGGTCACACTAATATGTTCATTGCCAGACATTTCGGATAAAAAGACAGACTACCAGAGGGGGGAAGGGGTCTTTAAGGATTCAATAAAAGCACTGAAGATACTGAATGAGCATGGTTATAGCTATGAATTACCCTTGCATCTTGTGCATAATCCAGCAGGGACTGTTTTACCAGAAATACAGGAGATAGTCAGTGAAAAATACAAAAGCCACCTTAAGGAAAAGTACGGGATTATTTTAAACAACCTCCTTATATTAAACAACATGCCGATTGGCAGATTTAAAAGACTCTTAGAACGGTCAAATGGCTATAAACAGTATATGGAAACCCTTTATCTAAACTTCAACCCATCAACAATAGATAACCTCATGTGCAGGAACCTCATCAATATTGGATATGATGGCAGGGTCTATGACTGTGATTTTAACAATGCCTTAAATCTGCCCATTGAGCCATCAATCGATGATGACATCTTAGAAAAGGTTTTTGGAAAAGATATCATCATAAGAGATCACTGTTATGGCTGTACTGCCATGAAAGGCTCGGGTTGTTATGGAAGTGTTATTAAATAAATCTCAAGAGTTCATTAATAATTTCTTAGAAAGCTGCACATCCTGCAGAACATGCAGAGAGGCTTGTCCATTTTTAGAAAAATATGGTAGCCCTAATGAAATAATCTCTGAAAGATCCGAGAGTGTCTTTCTGTGCACAAACTGTAGGACATGTGACTATGTCTGTCCTGTAAATCTGTCACCTTCAACTGTACTGCATTCACTTAAATACGAACTTATAAAAGAAGGCAGGCTGAGTGAAAAAACAAAGACTGCCATACACTCATCCTTGGGCTTTGCAGACAGAGGTCATAGATTTCCATTCTCTTACTATACTAAAACAGACACTGCCTTCTGGCCAGGGTGCTCCCTTTCAGGCACATCACCGGTAGTTGTTAAAAAAATTACAGATGCTTTAGGCAAACACCTTAATAAAAAAGTCGGCCTTGTCCTTGACTGCTGCTTTGACCCTTCATTCCACAATGGAGACCTCGATGCGGTGAAAGCGGCCTCGGAAAGAATAAAGGAGCGGTTGAAGAAACATGGAATAAAGCACCTGATTTTAGGCTGCACCAACTGCAAAAAAATATTCTCGCTTTATATGCCGGAAATCAAATCCGAACATATCCTTGAAGCGCTTCCAGATATGACCTCAAAACCAAAACACTCCATAGGCTTACAAAATGTCTATCTTCACCATCCGTGCCCATCATACAGGTTTGACAATATCAGGGAAAATGCAAACATACGCATTGCACAATCTGTAACCGTAACGGCACAGTCATCACGACCACTCTGCTGCGGACTTGGAGGCGCATCACATGCACTATCAGAAGAACTATCAGAACAATTCACAGAGAAGGTTATGGAAGATGCTAAGGGAAATCCTGTTGTCACCTACTGCATGGGATGCAAGAACAGATACCTTAAGAACGGCAAAGAGGCATACCATATACTTGAGCTTATAACAGATGCAAAACCTCTAAAACAGCCTGTTTCCTCAGGCCAAAAATGGCTTAATAGACTCACCCTTGCCTTAAAACAAAGAGTGTTGAATAAAAAGTTTCTCCTTGGCATTGCAGTGCTTATGACAATAATCATTGCCACATATCTCAGAAAACTTGGATATATTTCTCCAGAATGGCTATTTGACTTCATCAAGCAGTACAAAATCCTTGCCCCTGCATTGTTTATACTCATTTATGCAGTTGGTCCAAGTATATTTATTCCGAGCCTGCCGCTGACATTAGGAGCAGGCTTTCTCTGGGGGCCGTTCTGGGGAGTTATTTTTTCAATAACAGGAGCAACCATTGGAGCATCTGTTTCATTTCTGATATCCCGCTATATCTTAGGCAATGCTATAAAGGAAAGATTCAGCTATTCCAGATGGTATTTTCTCAAGGAAAAAGTTGAACAGCACGGGTGGAAGGCTGTTGCATTTACAAGAATAGTTCCAATATTTCCCTACCCTGTATTAAATTATCTTTTTGGCATCACTCCCATACCATTCTTTCACTATTTATGGAGCACATTTGCCTTTATGCTGCCGGCATGCATAGCATATGTAGCATTCGGAAGCTCTATGGGAGAGCTTATTTTAAGAGGAAATATCAAAGGGCTTATAATAGGTATCCTCATTGCCACTGCTGCGCTGCTGCTGCCTCTAACACTCAAGCCTATACTTAGAAAGGTGTTTCCTGAAAAAAACGAGCCATGAATAAGTCGGCATTGGGCATAATGTTCAGAATCCCGGAATACGGTAAGGTCAAAAAGCGGCTTGCCGCACATATAGGCAATGAAGAAGCTCTTAAGGCATATGCTTCCATGCTTTATGAGACTTTAAAAAATGTGCAGCATCTCAAAAATATAGATATTTACGGCTTTTACGATGGCACAATATCTAAAAACGAAAACCTGCTGAAAGGCATTCAGACCATGCCGCAGGATGGAAGATATCTCGGGGAGAAAATGTATAATGCTATAAAACATTTACATGAAGCAGGCTACGAAAAAATTGTTTTGATAGGCGCGGATTCTCCAGACTTGCCGATACATTATATAAAAGATGCCTTCTTAAAATTAAATTCCTTTGAATTTGTAATAGGTCCTGCAGTGGATGGAGGTTATTATCTCATAGGCATGAACATGCCTTTAGACATCATCTTTAAAGGAATAAAATGGGGCAGTAACAGCGTCTTGAAAGATACTATCTCCATTGCAAACAATGAAGGTATCAGATATTTTTTGCTTCCTCAATGGTATGACATAGATGACATTGAAAGTCTAAGACAGTGGAAGAATCAACAATTCTCTAATTCTTTCTTGCCATAAGGGGAGAGCATTCTCAGTTCCTTTATTATGGCCGGCATAATCTCAATAACTTTATCTATTTCTTCTTCCGTATTGTATCGGCTAAGTGAAAATCTTATGGAGCCGTGTATTGCATTGAACGGAATGCCCATTGCCCTTAAAACATGGCTCGGCTCAAGAGAACCGGATGTGCAGGCTGAACCCGATGAAGCGCAGATACCGTATTCGTCAAGCCTAAGGAGTATTGCTTCCCCCTCCACATATCTGAAACTCATGTTTGTTGTATTTGTAAGACGGTTTTCAATGTCGCCGTTAATCTGCGCGTCAGGGCATAGTTTAAGCAATGCGCCTTCCAGTTTATCTCTGAGTTTTTTAAGGTAATCTGCTTCTTTATCTAAATGCTCTTTTGCGAGTTCGCATGCCTTGCCAAGTCCGATTATTGACGCAACATTTTCTGTGCCGGCCCTCCTTCCATGCTCCTGATGTCCGCCGATTATGTATGGATAAAAACGCGTGCCTTTCCTTACATAAAGCGCACCCACCCCTTTCGGCGCATGCAGCTTGTGCCCTGAAATGGATAGCATATCAACCGGCAGTCCTTTGACATTAATTGGTATCTTTCCTACTGCCTGAACTGCATCTGTATGGAAAACTATTTTTCTTTCCCTTAAAATTTCTCCTATCTCCTTTATTGGGAAGATAACCCCTGTTTCGTTATTCGCATACATTATTGAAATTATGGCTGTATCATCATCCACTGCCTTGAGAAACGCATCCATATCAAACCTTCCCAGTTTATCTACAGGAAGAAATGTAACCCTAAAGCCCTTTCTTGCTAAGTGCTTGCAGAAATTAAGGACAGCAGGGTGCTCAACCCTCGTTGTGATGACATGCCTCTTTTGAGGATAAGATTCTATTGCGCTCATTATTGCGGTGTTGTCGCTTTCTGTGCCGCAGCTTGTGAAAATTATCTCTTCAGGCTCTGCATTAATAAGGACTGCAACCTTTGCCCGCGCATCTTCTATCTTTCTGTGGAGGTGTCCTCCAAAGGTGTGCATACTGGATGGATTGCCGTAAAAATCCTTGAGGTAGGGAAGCATCTCATTTAGCACCTCCGGGGCAATCGGCGTAGTTGCATTATTGTCAAAATATATCGGCTTCATTACTCCATTACTCCAAGTTTCAACCTATCTCTACAATAATATTCTCATCAACAAGCTCCCTTAACTTTTCCTGAATATTATTCACCGTAACACCGCCCATTGGGCATTCAACACACATTGCCCTCAGGGCAATAATAACCCTGTTGCCATCGATGTCTATAAGCTCAAGATCCCCGCCGTCAGCCTGAAGCCTTGGTCTTATCTCCTTTTCTATAACATCCTGAATTAATGCTATCTTCTGGAGGTTGGTAAGTCTCTTTTTAATCTTTGGCATTTCAGGCACTTTTATTGCCCATATATCCTTTAATATCTCCTCTATCCTCTGTATGCACGAGCCGCATCCGCCGCCTGCCTTTGTGTAGTTGGTTATCTCCTCGACAGTGGTAAGGTGGTTTTCTATGGCAACCCTCCTTATCTTATCTTCGGTGACTTCAAAGCATTGGCAGACGAGCTTCTCCTTTTCCTCAAGCAGTTTCCCTTCACCCCTGTAATTGGCAATTGCAGCCTCAAGGGCCTCCCTGCACATGACAGAGCAGTGCATCTTCTCCTTTGGAACTCCTCCAATGTATTCTGCAACATCTTTATTGGTAATCTTAAGGGCTTCATCTACAGTTTTGCCCTTTATGATTTCTGTAAGGGCTGATGAGGTGGCTATAGCAGAGGCACAGCCAAAGGTCTGGAACTTTGCATCTATGATCCTGTTCGTCTCCTTATCGATCTTGAGGGTCAGCTTTAGGGCATCTCCGCATATCATGCTGCCGACTTCACCGACAGCATCGGGATTCTCTATTTCTCCGACATTCTTCGGATGGCGGAAGAGCTCTTTTAGTTTCTCTGTGTACTCCCACATACCTTCTTTTTACCAGAGATTCCTGACTTTGTCAATCCAGTCATAATCACTTTAAATCTTAGACACCTTAAAGCCTTTTTTTGTTATAATTAAAATAAATGCTATATGCCTATTATAGGGGGCTTTAATGATCAGGCTTAAGGTTTTATTTCACGTGAATGAAAATGAAAGATGGAATGTTGCCCTTGGCAATATCACAAATCTTATTAAAGATATAGGTGTAGGCAATGCAAATATTGTGGTGCTTGCAAACGGTCCTTCTGTAGCCGCTTATGCCGATGCCGAGAAGGTTGAGATAATGAAAGACCTTTCCGAGAAAGGCGCCAAATTCCTTGCATGTAGAAATTCATTGAAAAAAATGTGTGCGGATAATGTCATCTGCATAAATGAAGAAAATCTTCCTTCTTTCATAGAAGTTGTGCCTGCAGGAATAACAGAGATTATAAAAAGACAGCATGAAGGATATGCCTATGTGAAGCCGTAAAAAATAAAAAAAGCCCTCCTGCATCGCAGGAGGGCTTTGCTTTAAGGCTATTATAGTTTTACTACATTAATTGCCTTTGGTCCTTTCGGGCCTTTTTCGACATCAAAGCTGACCGATTCGCCTTCTGCCAGCGATTTAAAGCCGTTGCCCTGAATGGAAGAATAGTGGACAAATACATCGGCGCCGTCTTCGCTTGTAATAAAACCGAAACCCTTAGACTCATTGAACCACTTTACTGTGCCGTTAGCCATCTTCTAAAATACCTCCTTGTTCTTGTACTAAAGTTTTAAAAATTCCTGCCAAACAAAAAGCCGCAAAGCTTAAAGTCTTTGCGGCCTCAATAGTTACAAAAACTTCCAAAACTTCGCATTCATAATGACACATCCTATTATAAAAAGTCAAACTATTTTTTCTGTCTGTTCCTCAATGCTGCACGAGCTGCCGCAAACCTTGCAATAGGCACCCTGTATGGAGAGCAGCTTACATAATTGAGTCCGACTTTATGGCAGAATTCAACCGACTTAGGCTCTCCGCCGTGCTCTCCGCATATTCCAATTTTCAAATCTTTCTTGACCTTTCTGCCTTTCTCGACAGCCATTTGCATGAGGGCACCGACACCGTTCTGGTCTATTGAGATAAATGGGTCTTCCTCGAGTATTCCATTCTCTATATAGACCGGTAGGAACCTTCCGGCATCGTCTCTCGAAAGTCCATAGACTGTCTGTGTGAGGTCGTTTGTTCCGAATGAATAAAAGTCTGCAATCTGTGCAATTTCATCGGCAGTTACGCAAGCCCTCGGCAGCTCTATCATTGTGCCAACAGTATAAGGGACTTTCACTTTATATTCTTGCTGGATTTTGTTTGCAGTGGAGACGACGATTTCCCTCATTTTCTGAAGTTCATTCACATGACCAACAAGTGGGATCATTATCTCCGGCATAACCTTAATCTTTTCCTTTGCAAGCTCGCATGCTGCCTCCATTATTGCCTGTGCCTGCATCTCGTATATTTCAGGATATGTGATTCCAAGACGGCATCCCCTGTGTCCGAGCATTGGATTGAATTCATGCAGTGATTTGTTCTTTGCAGATAATTTATCAAAAGGAACACCCATTTCCTGAGCAAGCTCCTCGAGTTCCTTATCAGTATGCGGCACGAATTCATGGAGCGGCGGGTCTAAAAGTCTTATGGTTACAGGAAACCCTGCCATTGCCCTGAATATGCCGATAAAGTCCTTCTTCTGATATGGAAGGAGCTTTGCCAGTGCCCTCTTCCTCTCATCAACAGTATCAGAGAGTATCATCTCCCTCATCGCCTTTATCCTGTCGGGACCGAAGAACATGTGCTCTGTCCTGCAAAGGCCTATTCCCTCGGCGCCGAAATTCTTTGCTACGGTGGCATCACCTGGTGTATCGGCATTTGTCCTGACCTTCAATGTCCTGACCATGTCCGCCCATTTCATCAGTTCTTTGTACCATGGATTTTTATCAGGGTCGGCAGGCAATAAATCGAGTTGGCCTTCGTATACCATCCCTGCTGTTCCGTTAAGCGTTATCCAATCTCCTTCTTTCAAGGTCTTTCCGTTTACATGCACTTCTTTTCTATGTACATCTATGACAAGTTCAGAACAGCCGACTATGCAGCACTTACCCCAACCCCTCGCAACGAGGGCTGCATGGCTTGTCATTCCACCCCTTGCTGTAAGGATGGCTTCTGCTGCGTGCATTCCATGGACATCCTCAGGTGAGGTCTCGTTTCTGACAAGTATTACCTTTTCACCCTTCTTTGCCCATGCCTCTGCATCATCCGCAGTAAATACAACCCTTCCGGTAGCACCGCCGGGACCGGCAGGCAATCCCCTTGCGAGAAAGATCGCCTTCTTTTCAGCAACAGGAGCAACACTCGGATGTAAAAGGATGTCCAATTGATCGGGCTTGATACGGAGTATGGCCTCCTCTTTGCTTATCAATTTCTGCTTCATCATCTCTACAGCCATGCGGATTGCGGCCTGGGGATTGCGTTTGCCTACCCTGGTCTGGAGCATCCAGAGTCTTCCATCCTCTATTGTGAATTCGATATCCTGCATATCCCTGTAATGCTTCTCGAGCCTCTTCTGGGTAGTGAACAACTGCTTGTATAACTGCGGCATCGATTCTTCCAAAGACGGCAGGTGCTGCGTGTCTGCTGTCTTGCCTGCCCTGTTGACAGGATATGGAGTCCTTATGCCTGCAACAACATCCTCTCCCTGTGCATTGGGAAGCCACTCGCCATAAAACACATCCTCTCCTGTAGCCGGATTGCGTGTGAAAGCAACACCTGTACCTGAATTTTCTCCTGTGTTGCCGAAGACCATTGACTGCACATTCACTGCAGTTCCCCATTCATCCGGAATCTTCTCGATCCTGCGGTATGATACGGCACGCCTGCCCATCCATGACTGAAATACTGCGCCAATGCCTCCCCAGAGTTGTTCCTGCGGTTCGTCAGGGAATTCCTTGCCGAGGGTATGTTTTATAATGGCCTTGAACTCGTCGCAGAGTATCTTTAAATCATCCACTGTTAAATCCGTATCGCTTTTATATCCCTTCTGTTTTTTCATTGCATCCATGGCATGTTCGAGTTTCTGGCGGATGGCCTCTCCTTCTTTCGGTTCCACACCTGCAGCCTTTTCCATAACAACATCCGAATACATCATAAGGAGTCGGCGGTATGCATCATATACGAAACGCTCATTATTTGTTTTCTTTATGAGTGCGGGGATTGTCTTTGTGGTCAGACCGATATTCAATACTGTCTCCATCATGCCTGGCATGGAACTCCTCGCACCTGAGCGCACAGAAATAAGAAGAGGGTCATTGGGGTCTCCGAACTTCTTGCCCATAATCTTTTCGACCTTTGCCATTGCAGCTTCAACCTGCGCTTTTAATTCTTTGGGATACCTCTTGTTATTTTTGTAGTAAAGCGTGCAGACTTCTGTAGTTATGGTAAAACCAGGAGGGACAGTAATACCTAAATTGACCATTTCTGCGAGGTTAGCCCCTTTCCCCCCGAGAAGGTTTTTCATTTCAGATTTTCCATCAGCCTTGCCATCGCCGAAGAAATAAACATATTTGGCCGCTTTAGCAGTCTTTGCAGTCTTTGCAGTCTTTGCAGTCTTGACAGGTTTTGCGGACTTTTTGGTTTTTTTCACAGCCTTCGCCATTGATTACCTCCAGAATACTGATAAATGATAATATTAAAGTCTTATAATTTAGCCCAATTCAATGAAAAAATTCAAGGAAACCGGATTTCTTATTTCCCGAATTCTTTCATCTTTAATTCTTTTCTCTTTATCTTTCCGCTTATGGTCTTGGGAAGGTCGTCAACAAATTCGATCTTTCTTGGATATTTATACGGAGCCGTGTTTTTTTTAACAAACTCCTGAAGTTCTTTAATAAGAGCTTCGGAGGGACTGTAATCCTTTGTTAAAACAATAAATGCCTTAACAACCTCCCCTCTTATCTCATCAGGACTTGCAACAACTGCTGACTCCTTCACAGCAGGATGCCCAATCAAAACGCTTTCTATCTCAAATGGACCTATTCTGTAGCCTGATGTTAGGATTATATCATCAGATCTTCCAACAAACCAGAAATAACCATCTTCATCCTTATATGCCCTGTCGCCTGTTATGTACCAATCTCCCTTTATCGTCCTTTCCGTTGCATTCGGATTTTCTAAATATTCCTTGAATAAACCTACAGGTCTTTCAGGCTTTATCTTTATTGCTATATCGCCTTCGGTATCTGTAGGTGCTGAATTTCCATTTTCATCGATAATATCCACAACAAATCCGGGGACAGGCAATCCCATAGAGCCCGGTTTTACAGGAAGGCATCTGAAATTTGCAAGGACATTCACTGTCTCTGTCTGTCCGTATCCATCATAGATATATCTTCCTGTCCTCTCCTTCCAGATTTCTATTATGTCTCTGTTAAGAGGCTCTCCTGCTGCAACAAAATGGCGGACAGCCCTGAATTTAAACTGTTCGACAGGTATGTCCTTAGCCATAATCCTGTAGGCTGTTGGAGGACCGCAGAATGTGGTGACAGGATATTTTTGCAGCGTCTCTATTATCGCCTGTGGTAAAAACTTTCCTTTTTTATAGAAAGAAAATACAGTTGCCCCCATATGCCAAGGGCCGAATAAGCTCGACCACGCTGCCTTTGCCCATCCTGTGTCAGAAAGGTTCCAGTGAATATCACCAGGCCTTAAATCTAGCCAGTATCTGCCTGTTAACATGTGAGCGAGTGGATAAGAGACATGTGTATGGATCACCATTTTGGGAGGTCCTGTTGTGCCTGATGTGAAGAAGATTAAGGCAGGCTCATCTGAAAATGCCCTTTCACCTTCAAACGCATCTGCTGTGTTTCTCTCTTCCATGTAATCGATCCATTCGGGTCTTTTCCCGATAACTACAAGAATAGGAACCTTAGATGAATTTTTTATAGCATCCTCAACCTTTGACGCTTCTTCATCTGTTGTAATAATTGCCTTTATATTGGTTGCCGATAATCTATATTCAATGTCCTTTGCTGTAAGCAACGTTGTCGCAGGTATCGGGACTGCGTTCAGCCGCATAACGGCAAGCATAATCTCCCACCATTCTGGAATATTTGGAAGCATAACAATGACCTTATCTCCTTTCTTAATGCCCATTTTCCAGAATGCGCCTGCCCCCTTTGAGGAAAGAGTTTTTAGTTCTCCAAATGAAAACCTCCTGTCCTGTTTGCCGTCTGTCCAGAAAAGGGCTGTATTATTTCTATCTTCAGCCCATTTATCAAAGACATCACGAGGAAAGGAAAATTTTTCAGGAACCGGCATAGAAAATCCCTGATATTCTTTCTGATAATCTTGCATATTTGGCAGAAGCCCCATGCAGAAATATTAGCACATTTTGATTTCAATAATACCGTTCATAACAGATTCAATATGGCTTCCTAAAATTAAATATCTGATGCAGTTTTTACTTGTGTCAAGCCAAAATAAAAATGTCCTGTTTTCACCAAAATGAAAATGTCCGGTTTCTACGCTGCCACCTCCGTTATATTTTTGGAGGCGTTCCTGCCTATTTTGAACTTCCTCCATGGGTGATCCGCT
>OGCL01001129.1_pt1 | contig 24199 bp, 20 predicted proteins | sample 1570041 | NCBI WGS metagenome assembly OGCL01 (sample SAMN06266162, study PRJEB24511) | hot springs metagenome | isolation source: Hot spring water | place: South Africa: Limpopo | collected 2015-06-22 | reverse complement strand
CCTGTTCCACTACCGCAACCACGGCGCCGACTACGGCCGGGTGCTGGTGGGCATCCAGGTCCCGCCCGAGGAGAAGGCGCAGTTCCAGTCCTTCCTCGACGGCCTGGGCTACCGCTACTGGAACGAGGCGCGCAATCCGGCCTACAAGCTGTTCCTGGCCTGAAGTCCCCCGCGCCTGCCGGACGGGGCCGGTGACTGAGCGTGCCCGCAAAAGGCGGCCAGAGTGGGGGCATTTTCTTGACTTGCATCAATCGCAGGCGAGGGCCATGAACGGTTGGGTTCAGGTCGGCGGTTGCAGGGCCGCCTCGATGGCCTGGATGCGCGCGCTGCGCACGGCGGCCGGGATCGCCGCGGCGGCCAGCCCGCGCGCCAGCGCCCCGGCATCCACAGCGCGCGCGGCGGCAAACGCCCGATACAAGCGCTCCGCCTGCACGAAAGGCCGCGCCTCCCAGCCCGGTCGCCCGTGAAAGTCCGCCTCGCAGGCTTGCACAAAGGCCTGCAGGCGTTCGGGGCGGCGAAAGGCATCGCAGCGTTCCAGCAGGTCGAGCAGGCCGCAGGCGTCGAGACGGTCGGCCTGGTGCGCCAGCCCATGCCAGCGCGTCACCGTCAGGGCCAGTTCACGACATTCGGCCGGAACGCGCAGGCGCTCGCTCACCGCCGTCACCGCCTGTAGGCCGGCCTCCTCGTGGCCGCCGTGAACGGGCCAGCGCTCGCGCGGTGTGAGACCCTTGCCGACGTCGTGCAGCAAGGCGGCGTAGCGCACCGCCAGGCCATAGCCCCGTTCGGCGGCGGTATCGATGACCCGCAGCAGGTGGTCGCCGGCATCGATCTCGGGGTGGCTGGCGGGGTCCTGGGGCACGCCGAACAGCCGATCGACCTCCGGCAACAGGCGGACGAGCGCGCCACAGTCCCTGAGCACCTCGAGCATGCGCGCGGGCCTGGTCTCCATGAGGCCGCGCGAGAGTTCCTGCCAGACCCGCTCCGGGACCAGGGCATCCACCTCGCCGGCGGCGACCATCTGCCGCATGAGTGCCAGCGTCTCGTCGGCCACGCGAAAATCGACGAAACGGGCGGCGAAGCGGGCCACACGCAGGATGCGCACCGGGTCCTCGGCGAACGCCGGCGAGACATGCCGCAGCAGCCGGTGACCGAGGTCTGCCTGGCCGCCGTAGGGGTCGATGACACGGCCCGCGGCGTCCTCGGCCATGGCGTTGATGGTGAGGTCGCGCCGGCGCAGGTCCTCCTCCAGGGTCACCCCCGGTGCGGCATGGACCTGGAAACCCTTGTAACCGCGCGCGGTCTTGCGCTCGGTGCGCGCCAGGGCGTACTCCTCCTGGGTCAGGGGGTGCAGGAAGACGGGGAAGTCCTTGCCCACCGGTCTGAAACCCAGGGCGGTCATCTCCTCCGGGGTGGCGCCGACGACGACGTAGTCGCGATCCTTGACCGGCAGACCGAGCAGGCGGTCGCGCACCGCCCCGCCGACGGCATAGACGCGGATGTGCGCGGGCAGGTGCATGAGCGTGGCGAGATCGAACAGCGCGGCCCCGACCGCTCACTCGCCCCGCGTCATCGCCGCGCCATCTCGCGATAGCGCTCGAAGCCGCAATGCGGGCCCACGCCGCGCAGGTAGTCGATCACCGCCTCGAGGGCCGTGGGCTGGCCGAACAGGGCCGGGAAACCCTCCGGACAGACGTTGTCGGTCTGCATGGCGTAATGGTTGTCGCGGGTCATGAGCTTCCGGCCGGGTTTGAGCTCCATGAGCCGGGCGAAGAAGTAGGACTGGGTCTGATCGAGCGGGATGATCCAGCGCTTCAGTCCCAGGGTGCGGGCGGTGAGCCGCAGCAGCTCGGCCAGGGTGTAGATGCGAGGGCCGCACAGGCTGTATGTCTGATCGTGGGTCGCCGGTTCGTCCAGGGCCTGCGCGAAGGCCCGCGCCACGTCACCCACATAGACCGGCTGGAAGCGGGCTGCGGCTCCGGCCAGGGGCACCACCGGCGCGAGTTTGAGCAACTCGGCGAAGAGCGAGAGGAAGCTGTCCCCCGGTCCGAAGATGACGGAAGGACGGAAGGCGGTGACGGCGAGCCCCGTGGCCCGGCCGATCGCCATCACCTCGGCCTCGCCCTTGGCCTTGGTCTGCTGGTAGACGCTGCGCGAGGCGCTGTCGGCGCCCAGGGCGCTCATGTGCAGCAGGCGCCGCACGCCGGCCTCGTCGCAGGCCTGGGCGACCCTGCGCGGCAGTTCGACATGGGCCCGCTCGAACTCGGCCGGGGTGCCGTGCAGGATGCCCACCAGGTTGATCACGGCATCCATGTCCCGAAACAGCTGGCGCAGCGTGGCCGGATCGTGCACGTCGGCCTCCACCACCTCGACGGTGGGCAGGACCGCCAGATCGATGATGCGCTGGCGCCGGCGCGTGGGCACCCACACCCTGCAGCCGCGCGAGGCCAGCAGGCTGACCAGGTGATGGCCGACAAAACCGCCGCCGCCGATGACGCAGATCTTCTCGTGTTTCATGTTGAGCCAGGGTCGTTGTAGGAGGATGGCAGGATTCTAACGGACATGGCGACGGCCACCCCAGGGCATGAATGTCGCCGTGTCCGTTCCCTCTCCTTAAGCCCCTCCCCCCGAGGGGGAGAGAAGCGTCGTGAGTCGCGCTCGCGACCGTCACGCTCACGCCTGCAGCCTGATGCCACACCGGCGTGAGCGGATGGCCTCAGCCCGAACTCTGATCGTTGCCTTCCTCGGCAGGGGGGGTGCTGCCGGAAGTCCGTGCCGGCACGATGCCCAGCCGGTCCTTGAGCGCGGTGCGCACGAGGCCCAGACGCTGACCGTAGTGCATGGCGTTGGCCATGACCTTCTTGACGTACTCACGCGTCTCCAGGAAGGGTATGGTCTCGATGTAGACCGCGCCCTCCAGAGGGACCGCTGCCTGCCAGCGGCGTGCCCGGCCGGGACCGGCGTTGTACGCGGCGGTGGCCAGCACGGGCGAGCCCTGCAGATCGTCCAGCACCCGTTTGAGGTAGAAGCTGCCGTAACGCACGTTGGTCTCCGGCTGGTTGACGTCCGTCCTGCCGCCGCGCCTTTCGCCCAACCGGCGGGCGATCCACGCGGCCGTGGCCGGCATGATCTGCATCAGGCCCTGGGCCCCGACGCTGGATCGGGCATGGGCCACGAAACGGGATTCCTGGCGCATGAGGCCGTAGATCCAGGCCTCGTCCAGCCCGAACTCGCGCGCACGGGCCTGGGCCAGGTCACGGTAGGGCGTCAGGTAGCGCAGGTCGAAATCGTGCAGTTCCCGCGTGCGCTCGGCGGTGACGATCGCCCGGTCGTACCACTGGCGCCGGCGGGCGATCTCGGCCGCCGCCAGCAGCGAGACGTCCTCGGCGCCGCGCAGGGCCCAGTCCCACTCGGCCACCGCATTGGCCGTGAGACCGATCTCGCGCAGCATCAGGGCTCGCCGGATGCCGGGCAGGGCCTCCACTCGTCTGACCTCGGCCTCGCTCACGCGGTAGTCGGCGGGTCGCGTCTCCAGACGCACCGGCAGTTCCTCGTCGGCCAGCAGGCCGTAGTAGTGATGGTCGCGCGACAGGCGGGCGAAGATCTGGTTGGCCTGAAAACCGGCCCCGAGCGCCTTGTGCGCCCGCCCGCGCCAATAGCGCCAGACCGCCTCCTCCTGCATCTCCGGCGGCATGGCCAGGATGGCGGCGAGCAGCTCCGCCCAGCGGCCGGCGCGCAGGTTTGCGCGGGCACGCCAGGCCAGTTGCGCCTCGCTGAGCTGGGTGCCGGCGCGGCCGAACCAGTCCAGGGCGCGATCGTCATGACGCCGGGCGGCATGCACGGCGAGCTGCCCCCAGCCGTAGCGCTGTTCGAGGACGCCGTACTTGTCCTGGTGGTTTTCCCACAGCCGCACGGACGCATCCAGGTCCGTTTTCGCCAGCTGGGTCAGGGCGTAGAGCGCCACCTCGGCCTTGGCGCGATTGTCCGGCTCCTCGGCCACCAGCCGTTCCGGCGCCTGCTGGGCGCGGGTGAGGCTGTTGGCGGCCAGGCGTTCGCCCTCCGGCAGGGCGGCATCGATCTCGCGCACGAGGCGCGGGTTGTTGGCATCCAGGGCCAGACGCAGGCGGACGTAGCGATCTTCCGCGCTCAGCAGGCCCAGCTCGAACAGCCGGGAGAACAGGCCCTCGCAGCCAAAGGGACGGTCACTGCCGGTGCGATAGAGCGGCAGCACCTGCTGGCGCGACAGCGTCTCGCCGCGGGCCAGCGCGGCCTGCAGGTCGTAACACTGCAGTTCCAGGTCCTTGCGCGCGAGCCGGGCGGCCCAGGCCTCGTAGGCCGGCCAATCCCCCCGTCGGGCCGCCTCCCGCGCCAGGTCCGCGCGCAGGCTTTCCGACAGCACGCTGTCCGGATACTGATGGATGAAACGGGTGCGTGCGTCGTGGTTTGCGTTGTTGGCCTTCAGCCGCCAGAACACCAGGTAGGGCTGCAACAGGTGGTCGGCGGGCAGCTTGCGGGCGTGTTGCTCGAAACGGTCTAAGCGTCCTTTCTGATAGGCCTCGCGGGCAGCCAGAAAGTCCTTTTCCCAGGCGAGGGCCGGGGAACTTATGAGGACGGCGAGGAGGCAGGCAAGGAACGGGCGGGGGCGGAACCGGTACACCAGGGGAGGGCGGCACAGCGGAAAACCGCACTCTATCGCATGGCCGCCCCGGCGTCCAAGACCGTGAACTACTCGGCCAGGCTCACCTGCACCCGCACGCGCACGCTACTGCCCGGGTCATAAGGCAGGAAGGCGGTGTATTCCCGACCCTGATAGCGGTAGACCACGTTGTAGCCGCTCAGGCGCCGCTCCCACTGGTCCACCACCCGGCAGCGTTCCTCGTAGCGGGGCCGGGTCGCGACCCGCTCGCCGCGATGGCCGTCGTTGTCGATGTTGTCGCCGACGATGGCCCCGGTGGCGGCTCCGACGGCGGTGGCCACGCTCCTGCCGGTGCCCTTGCCGATCTGGTTGCCCAGGATGCCGCCGGCGATGGCGCCGATCACGGCACCGCCGTAGGAACGAGAGGGCATGGAATAGTCATAGCCCACCTGCTCGGTCCAGCACTCCCGGCGGGGTGTGTTGACCTCCTCGTAGACCGGGGTACGGGCCACCACCCAGGCGGTGTCCTGGAAGACATCCTGGAAATCGCGTTTGAAGGGCGGCTTGGCCCAGGCGCCGGTGCTTGCGGCCAGTGCGGCCACCAGGGTGGCCAGGGCGAGCTTGCGTGTCGTGCCGTGCTTGTTTGTCATGATGATCTCCTTGCGTTTCATGGTCGTCGAACGGTTGGCCGGCGGCTCATCGCCTGCCGGGTCTATCCCTCACCTCGTTGCGACGCTCGAAGCCGCGACCGAAACCGCGCCCGGCGTCGTCATCCCGGTCATGGCGCTCGTCCGTCTGGAAGCCGCGTCGTTCCTGGGTATCGCGCGTGCGATACTCGCGCTCACGGGTGGGCTGTTCACGCCAACCCTCGATGATCTCCCGGCGGCGAAACGCGCGCTGTTCCGGCGGCAGTTCCAGCAGCTGCTCGCGGAATTGCTGCCGCAGCAGCGCCTGTTCCTCCGGCGTCATGCGGTCCCACCTCAGCTGCAGCAGACGGCGCTCCTCCGCACTCATCTGGGCGATGCGCGGCAGGGAATCGCCCCAAGGTGTGACGCTGTAGCCCGGATTCGCCATGACGTTGACCGATACCAGGGTCAGCGACAGCAACAAGAGGGGTTTCGCTTTCATGTCCGTTTCTCCTGTAGACGATACGCAGATTAGGTGGCGCCGGTTTCCCCGACGTTTCCCGCTGGGTTAAATTTGTAACAGTCTGTTTCCGGGTGTCGCCAGGGCCGTGCCCAGCCCCCCTCCGGGGACTGGCCTGCAAGACCCGGGACGGCCCTTTCTTGAGAGGACGATCATGGAACAAGCCCCCCACATCCTGGTGGTGGACGACGACACCGGCATCCGCGACCTGCTCAGCGAGTATCTCGGCCAGCAGGGCTATCGCGTGGATACCGCCAGGGACGGCAGGGAGATGGATGAACGCCTGGCGCGCGCCAAGCCTGCCCTGGTGGTCATGGACCTGATGCTGCCCGGCGACGACGGTCTGGCGCTCACCCGTCGCATCAAATCCACCCTGGGCTGTCCGGTGATCATGCTCTCCGCCCGCGGCGAGGATATCGACCGCATCGTCGGGCTGGAGGTGGGCGCCGACGATTACCTGCCCAAGCCCTTCAACCCGCGCGAGCTGCTGGCCCGCATCCGTGCCGTGCTGCGCCGCGGTGGCGAGGCCACTGCCAACGCACGGACCGATGAGCCCAGGACGAGCCGCTTCGGCGACTTCGAGCTCGACCTCGACGCACAGCGGCTCACCCGCGGGGACGAGGAGATCGCGCTCACCCACGCCGAATTCGCCCTGCTGCAGGTCTTCGTCGAACACCCCAACCGGGCCCTGTCGCGCGACCAGATCATGGACTGGCTCAAGGGCTATGAGCGCGACCCCTTCGACCGCTCCATCGACGTGCGGGTCACCCGGCTGCGGCGCAAGCTCGAGCCCGACCCCGCCAACCCGATCTATATCCGTACGGTCTGGGGCCAGGGCTATCTGTTCAACCCGAAGGGCAAGTGAGTCTCGCGAACGGTGAAAAGTGAGCAGGAAGCAGAACCCCCTCACCCCTCACTCCTCACCCCTCACCCCCATGCCCCGCACCCTCTTCGGCCGCACCGCGGCTGCGCTGCTCGTCGCCTTTGCCGTGCTGCAGGGCATCGCCCTGGCCGTGGTCTGGTTCAAGGTCATCGAGCCCCTGGCCCGGCGCACGGCGGACAATCTGGCCGGTCGCATGATCCTGGCGGCCCAGACCTGGGTGGAACTACCCCCCGCCACCCGGCCGGACTTCGAGCTGGAGCTGTCCCTGCACCACGGGCTGGAGCTGGGGGCGGTCGCCGACCGGCTGCCGATCCGGCTCGATGCCGGCTATTTCGACCGCCTGGTGGCCGAAGCCCTGAGTCAGCGGATGCGGCAGGCGGTCGAACTCAAACAGGGTCCGGCGCCCGACTGGGCCTGGGCCGAACTGACCGTGGGCGACCAACTCCTGCGCGTCGGTTTCCTGCGCGAGCGCTACGCGCTCGCCGCCCCCTGGGAAGCGGTGGCAGTGCTGCTGGCCGGCGCCCTGGGCCTGATGCTCCTGGCCCTGCTCATGGTCCGGCACATGAGTCTGCGGCTACGCGACCTGGCGATGCATGCCCAGACCGTCGGCCAGGGCCGGCTGCCCGAACGGCTGCCGGAGACCGGGGCCGAGGAGATCCGCGCCCTCACCCGGGCGTTCAACCGCATGGCCGACGAGGTCCAAGCCCTGCTGGAGAACCGCACGACCCTGCTGGCGGGCATCTCGCATGACCTGAAGACGCCGCTCACCCGCATGCGCCTGACCCTGGCCATGCTCGAGGGGGTGGATGCGCAGCGGTCTGCGCGCCTCGAGGCCGACATCGCCGAGATGGAACGGCTCATCGCCGACATGCTGGCCTTCGCCCGCGCGCTCAAGGCCGAGCCGCCGCGAGAGATCGATCTCGCGGGCCTGCTCGACGAGCTGGCCGACAAGGCGCGGCAGCTGGGCGAGGTGCACTGGCAGGCCGCGCGCCCCTGCCCCTGGCGGGTGGGCGAGTCGGCCTTCAGGCGTATCGTCGGCAACCTGCTGGAAAACGCCCTGCGCTACGGTGCGGGCCAGCCTGTGACGCTGGAACTTGTATGCGCTGAGGCAGAGACCAGGGTGCGGGTTTTGGACCGGGGACCGGGCATCCCCGCGGCGGAGCGGGAGGCCGTTTTCCGTCCGTTCTACCGACTTGATGCCTCCCGCAGCCGCGACAGCGGCGGCAGCGGCCTGGGGCTCGCCATCGCCCGCCAGCTCGCCGATGCACACGGCTGGCGCATCGAGCTCGCGGATCGCCCCGGCGGCGGCCTGGTGGCGACCGTGGTGCTGCCCGCCCTCACTTCGACTGGTACCTGAACACCAGCACCTCCAGCCAATACAGCGTCCAGCAGCGGATGGAGAAGTGCCGGCTGTGGGTCTCCAGTCGGCGCCAGACATGATCGGCGGCACGTCGCACGCGGATGGTCAGGGCGGGGGTCAGGGTGAGGGTCATGGCGGGCTCCCTAGTGTCTTGCCCTGAATGATGCAAGCAATATGCCAATGCACCCTGCGTCGAGCAGCGGTACAAAACCCGCAAGGAAGGGCACGAGCCGGGGATCGTTGTGCGCTCCGGCCAGAACGAGACGCCCTACCAATGCCGGAGACGTCGGAAACGACAGCAAGGCGTCGAGCTTTCGACACACGCACAGGCCGACGCGGCAGCGTGAGGAACGAAACGCCCGCAACCGGTTACAATTCGACCACTTCGTCCCGATCACCAGAACATGCCCGCCTTCCAGGACATCATCATGGGCCTCCAGCGCTACTGGGGGGAGCGGGGCTGCGTCATCCTGCAGCCCTACGACATCGAGGTGGGGGCGGGCACCTTCCATACCGCCACCTTTTTGCGCGCCCTGGGGCCCGAACCCTGGAACGCCGCCTACGTGCAACCGTCGCGCCGGCCCAAGGACGGGCGCTATGGCGACAACCCCAACCGGCTGCAGCACTACTACCAGTTTCAGGTGGCGCTCAAGCCCTCCCCCGCCGACATCCAGGACCTCTATCTCGACTCCCTGCGCGCCCTGGGCATCGACCCCGCACGGCACGACATCCGCTTCGTGGAGGACGACTGGGAGTCCCCCACCCTGGGCGCCTGGGGCCTGGGCTGGGAGGTGTGGCTAAACGGCATGGAGGTGACCCAGTTCACCTATTTCCAGGAGGTGGGGGGCTTGAAGTGCCGGCCGGTGCTGGGCGAGATCACCTACGGGCTGGAGCGCCTGGCCATGTACCTGCAGGGGGTTGAGAACGTCTATGCCCTGGAGTATGCGCCCGGTGTGACCTATGGCGACGTCTTCCACCAGAACGAGGTCGAGCAGTCGAAATACAACTTCGAGCACGCCAACACCGCATGGCTGTTCCAGCAGTTCAACGACTACGAGGGCGAGGCCAACCGCCTCATGGACGCGAACCTGCCGCTGCCCGCCTACGAGATGGTCATGAAGTGCTCGCACACCTTCAACCTGCTCGATGCCCGCGGCGCCATCTCGGTGACCGAACGGGCGGCCTACATCGGCCGCGTGCGGGCGCTGGCCCGGCGCGTGGCCCAGGCCTATCACGCCGCCCGCGCGGCTTTGGGCTATCCCATGCTGCGGCTGGACGGCAGCGAACCCTGGATCGGCGCGGAAGAGCAGACCGAGATCGAACGTCTGCGGCTTGCGGCCGCCCTGCCGACCGTTGCCCAAGGCACCGCGTCCCTCCTATGAAACCGGAAACACTACTCGTCGAACTCCGCACCGAGGAGCTGCCGCCCAAGGCCCTGCCCCGCCTGGCGGAGACCTTCGCCGCCCAGGTGCACGCCGGCCTCGCGCGCGAGAACCTGCTCGAGCCCGAGGCCGTCTGGGCCTGGTATGCCACGCCGCGGCGGCTCGCCGTGCGCGTGACCGCCGTGCGGACGCAGGCACCGGACGAGACGGTGACGGAGAAGATCATGCCGGTGGCCGTGGCCCTCGACGCGGAGGGCCGGCCCACGACTGCACTGCTCAGGAAGCTGGCCGCCAAGGGCATCCCCGAGGAGGCGCTCGCGCATTTCGAACGCCGCCCGGATGGCAAGAGCGAGACCCTGTTCTACCGCTACACCGCGCAGGGGCGCAGGCTGGCCGACTGCCTGCAGGACCTCGTCGAGGAGGCCGTGCACAGGCTGCCCATCCCCAAGCTGATGCGCTGGGGGTCGGGCGAGGCCGAATTCGTGCGGCCGGTGCACGGGCTCGTCCTGCTGCACGGCAGCCAGGTCGTGCCCGGCCGGGTGCTGGGTCTTGCCTCCGGGCGCGTCACCCGCGGCCACCGCTTCATGGGCGCGGGGGAACTCAACCTCGCTTCAGCCGACACCTATGTCGAGACGCTGCGTGGCGAGGGCTGTGTCGAGGCGGATTTCACCGCACGCCGCCGCGGCATCGAGACCGCGCTCGTCGAGGCCGCCGGCGCGGAGCAGGTGCTCATGCCAGCGGAGCTCTTGGATGAGGTCACCGCCCTGACGGAATGGCCGGTGGTGCTCAAGGGGACGTTCGATGCCGAGTTCCTGAGCGTGCCGCAGGAGTGCCTGATCCTGTCCATGCAGAGCCATCAGCGCTATTTCCCGCTGCTGGACGCCAACGGCCGGCTGCTGCCGCGCTTTCTCATGGTCGCCAACCTGGCTTCACCGCAACCCGAGCTGGTCGTCGCGGGCAACGAGCGTGTGCTGCGGGCGCGGCTGGCGGACGCGAAGTTCTTCTACGACCAGGATCGCAGGCGCCGCCTCGCCGACCGGGTGGCCGACCTGGAGCAGGTGGTCTATCACAACCGCCTGGGCAGCCAGGGCGAGCGGGTGCGGCGGCTCGTGCGTCTTTCCACGGCCATCGCCCGCGAGCTCAAGGCCGACGAGGCGCTCGCCGCGCGGGCTGCGCTGCTCGCCAAGGCGGACCTCACCACCGACATGGTGGGCGAGTTCCCCGAGCTGCAGGGGGTGATGGGCCGCTACTACGCCCTGCACGACGGCGAGGACGACCGCGTCGCGGCGGCCATCGAGGGCCATTACCGCCCCCGCTACGCCGGTGACCGGATCCCGGAGGGCAACCTCGCCCTGGCGGTGGCCTTGGCCGACCGGCTCGATGGCCTGACCGGCCTGTTCGGCATCGGCGAGCGGCCCACCGGTGAGAAGGACCCCTATGCCCTGCGGCGCGCCGCCCTGGGGGTGCTGCGCATGCTGCTGGAGTGCACCCTGCCGCTGGACCTCATGCATCTGCTGGAGCTGGCGCACGCCCAGTTCGACCGCGAGCAGGTCGCCGACAGCACGCCGGTGGATGTTTTCCTGTTCATGCAGGAGCGGCTGCGGGTCTATCTGCGCGAGCGGGGACATGCCCACGACGAGGTGGAGGCGGTGGTGGCGCAGCAGCCCCGGCGCATCGACCGCGTGCCGGCCCGGCTCGCCGCGGTGGCGCAGTTCCGGCGGCTGCCGGAGGCGCAGGCCCTGGCCGCCGCCAACAAGCGTATCCAGAACCTGCTCAAAAAGACCAGTGCGGCCGCTGCCGACATCGACCCCGCCCTGTTGCAGGAAGACGCGGAACGGGAGCTGCATCGAACCCTGCTCGCGGTGCAGCCGCGGGTAGAGGCCCGGCTGGCGGGGCTGGACTACACCGGCGCGCTGTGCGAGCTGGCCACCACCCGCCCGGCGGTGGACCGCTTTTTCGATGAGGTCATGGTCATGGTGGACGAGCCGCTGCTGCGCGCCAACCGGTTGGCCCTGCTCGGCCAGATCGCCCGCACCATGAACAGTGTCGCCGACATCGCCCAGCTCGCCCCACAACGTTCCTGATTCCTCCATGCTGGTGCTGTTCACCGACTTCGGCTGGACCGACCCCTACGTGGGCCAGATCAAGGCGGTCTGCGCCCGTTTGGCGCCGGGCCTGCCGGTGATCGACCTGCTGCACGCCGTGCCCGACTTCAATGCCCATGCCGGCGCCCAGCTGCTCGATGCCCTCAAGGACGCCTTCCCGGCGGACAGCGTCTTCCTCACCGTGGTGGATCCGGGCGTGGGCGGGCCGCGCGAGACCCTGGTGGTGCAGGCCGACGGGCGCTGGTACGTGGGGCCGGACAACGGCCTTTTGAGCATCGTCGCCGCCCGCGCCGCCACGGCGCGCCATTGGCGCATCCGCTGGCGGCCCGAGCGGCTGTCCGACACCTTCCATGGGCGCGACCTGTTCGCGCCCATCGCCGCCCGCATCGCCGCCGGCACGCTTGAGCAGGCGGACCTGGAGCCCGTCGCCGCCCCGACGGTGCAGTTCGACCCCGCCGACCTGCCGCGGGTGATCTACATCGACCACTACGGCAACGCCTGGACCGGCATCCGCGGCGGGCTCATGCAGGGCGGCGGCCTCGAGGTCAAGGGCCGGACCCTGCCGCACCACCGCACCTATGCCGAGGCCCCCAAGGGCGAGGCCTTCTGGTACGTCAACAGCGTCGGCCTGGTGGAGATCGCCGCCAACCGCGCCTCGGCCGCCGAACTGCTGGGCCTGAAGGTGGGCGAGCCGGTCAGGTTATCAGGATCGCCCGAAAGTCGTTTACATTAGTCCGCGTCGGCCCGGTGACGATCAGGTCGCCCAGCGCGGCGAAGAAGCCGTAGGCGTCGTTGGCTAAAAGATGCGCGCGGGCGTCAAGGCCCAGGGCGGCGGCGCGCGCCAGGGTGTCCGGCGTCACCCAGGCACCGGCATTCTCCTCCGTGCCATCGATGCCATCGGTGTCGGCGGCCAGGGCGTAGACGCCGCTCAAGCCCTGCAGCCGGATGGCGAGCGCCAGGGCGAACTCGGCATTGCGCCCGCCGCGGCCTCTCCCGCGCACCGTCACCGTGGTCTCGCCGCCGGACAGCAGCACGACCGGCGGCCGCCAGGGCGAGCCGTGCAGCCGCACCTCGCGCGCGAGGGCGGCGAACACCGCCGCCACCTCTCGCGCCTCTCCCTCCACGCAATCGCCCAGGATCACGGCCGGGATCCCGTGTAGGGCGAAGTAATCGGCCGCCGCTTCCAGCGCCGTGCGGCCGCCGGCGATGACGCGGTTTTCCACTTCCGCGAAGCAGGCCGCCCCCGGCTTGGGCGTGTCCGGCAGCTCGCCGCGCGCGCCGCGCTCAAGATGGGCGCGCACCGCCGGCGGGGCGTCCACCCGCCAGCGCCTGAGTACCTCCAGGGCATCGGCATAGGTGGTCGGGTCGGGGGCGAAGGGACCGGAGGCGATCACCGCCGGGTCGTCGCCGGCCACGTCCGAGATCAGCAGTGCCCGCACGGGGGCGCTGCTCGCGGCCGCCAGCCGGCCACCCAGCGTCCTCGCCAGGTGTTTGCGCACGCAGTTGATGTCGGCGATGGGCGCGCCGCTTGCCAACAGCGCCCGGCTCACCGCCTGCACGTCCGTCAGGGTGAGCCCCTCGGCGGGCAGGGTGAGCAGGCTGGAGCCACCGCCGGAGATCAGGGCGAGGATGCGGTCCTGCGGTCCCGCCGAGGCCACGAGGTCCAGGATGGCCTGCGCCGCCTCGAGGCCGGCGGCATCCGGCAGGGGATGCCCCGCCTCCACCACACGGATGCGCTGCGTCGGCAGCCCATGGCCGTGGCGGGTGATGACCAGCCCGTCGAGCCGGACCTCATCGCCGTAGGCGGCCTCCACCGCCGCCGCCATGGCGGCGGCCGCCTTGCCGGCGCCCACCACCAGGATGCGCCCCGGCGCAGGCGGCAGGTGCGGCGGCAGCACGCGCCCAGCCTGCGCTGCGGCCACCGCGGCCGCAAAGGCCGCGCGCAGGAGCTCAAGCGGTGCGCTCTGCATTCACACCCTCCGGGCGGCAGGGTGGACGACGGCGCCGCGGCCCATGAAGAAACGGTAGAGCAGCGGGATCACGAACAGGGTGAGCAGGGTGGACACCGCCAGCCCCCAGACGATGGCCACCGCCACCGGCCCCCACAGCAGGGATTCGCCACCCAGCCCCAGGGCCAGGGCGAGCAGGCCGCCGATGGTGGTGCTGGTGGTGATGAGGATGGGCACCACGCGCCGGCGGGCGGCATAGATGGCGGCGTGCAGCACGCTCATGCCGGCGGTGCGGCGGCGGTTGGCGGCATCGATGAGGACGATGGCGGCGTTCACCGCGATGCCGGTCAGGGCGATGACGCCGTACAGAGTGTAGAGACTCAGGGGGTTGCCGCTCACCACCAGGCCGAAGACCACACCGGTGAAGGCCATGGGCACCGTGGCCAGGATGAGCAGGGGCTGGAAATAGCTGCGGAACTGGGCGGCGAGGATGAGATAGATCAGCCCCAGGCCGAGCAGGAAGAGCGGCCCCATGGCATCCAGGCTCTCCTGGATGTCGTCGAGCTCGCCGGAGAAGTCGATGGCGATGCCTGGATACTGCGGCACCAGCTCCGACCAGATCGCCTGGATGCGGCGGTTGGCGGTGAGCGTGTCCATGACCGTCTTGTCGAGCTCGCCCTCGATAGTGATGGCGCGGCGCAGGTCGTAGTGCTTCACCGCCGCGCGCGCCTCCCGCACGTTCGGTCGCACCAGGGCGCCCAGGGTGGTGGTGCCGCCGCCGGGCAGGGCGACGGGGTCGTCCAGGGCCTGGCGCACGTCCGCCAGCGTGCGCTCGGCGCCGCGCACCCGCATCTCGACCTTGTCACCCTGATGGCGCGCCTCGGCGACGATCTCGCCGTCCACGTGCAGGCGTGTTAGGCGGGCGACGAGGCCGGGATCCATGCCGGCGGCGCGGATGGCCTCGGTGTCCACCGTCAGGATCAGCTCGCGCCGCCCCGGCAGGTCGTCGTCGGTCACATTGCGCACCGCGGGCAGCTCGCGGATGCGGGCCTTGAGCGCGTCGGCGGCGGCGCGCAGCCGCTCGTAGTCGTCGGCCTTGAGCCGGACCTTGATCGCCGGCTGCGGCGGCGGGCCGCCGGAGAGCACGGTATAGCCGACCTCGCCGGCCCAGGTGCGCGCGCCGAGGTCGCGGCGGATGGCCTCGACGATCTCATCGGTGGCGCGCATGTCGCCCTCGCGCGCGTTGAGCGATACCACCACCTGGCCGTGGGCATCGCCGTAGAGGGGCTCGGTCTCGGTGTACTTCACCCCGGCATAAGAGGCCAGGCCGCGCAGCTCACCGGCGCGCAGATGGGGCCGGATCGCGCCCTCCAGCCGCTCCACCTCCCGCAGGGTGACGTCGATGGCCGTGCCGGCCGGCATGTCCAGGTTGACGTAGAAGATGCGCAGGGGATCGAAGGCGAAGAACTGCAGCCGCACCAGCCCCCCGGCCACGGCGCCGATGGCGCCGGCAAACAGGGCCAGGATCAGGAGCATGGACAGCAGGGGATGGCGCAGCGCGCGCAGCAGCCAGCGGGCATAGGTCACCCGCAGGGCGTGCAGGAAGCGCGTGCGCGGGGCGTGCAGCCGGCTCGGCCGGGAGAAGTCCGGGCTGAGCAGGCTGACATGGGTGGGCAGCATCCAGAACGCCTCCACCAGGCTCAGGGCCAGGGCCAGGGTCACCACCAGCGGCACCACGCGCATGAAATCGCCGACGATGCCGGTCATGAGCATGAGCGGCAGGAAGGCGGCCATGGTGGTCAGCACCGCCGCCAGCACCGGCAGGCCGACGCTGGCCACCGCCTGCAAGGCCGCGTCCATGGCCTGCGCCCCGCGCGCCATGCGGTAGTAGATGTCCTCCAGGATGACCACGGCGTCGTCCACCAGCATGCCCAGGGCGATGATGGCGCCCAGCAGTACGCTCATGTTGAGCGTCCAACCGCCCGCGTGCAGGATCCAGAACGTGCCGGCGAGCGCGAACGGGATGCCCAGCCCCACCAGCAGGGCCATGCGGCTGCCGAGGAAGAGCCACGACACCAGCATCACCATCACCCAGCCCTGGGCAGCGTTGTTCTGCATCACGTCGATGGCCTGCCGCGTGGCGGTGGTCTGGTCGTCGAGCAGGCTCAGTTCGATGCCCTGCCCGGCCAGGGCCGCGTTCTGTGCCTCGATGTAGGCCCGGATGCGGGCCACCAGCTCCAGGGTGTTGGTGTAGGACTTCTTGTTCAGTGCCAGCAGCACTGCCGGCTCCCCCGCCTGCGAGACCAGGCTGGTGGGTTTCTCGCGTGCGCGCTCGACCGTGGCCACCGTCTCCAAGGGGACGGCATGCCTCGGCGCACGCGGGGAGAAGACGGTGAGGCCGGCCAGATAGCCGGGATCGACCTGCTGGCCCAGCACACGCAGCAGCCACTCGCTGTCCTGCACACGGGCGCGGCCGGCGGGCGTGTCCTGGAACCAGCGCGCCACCGCATCGGCCAGGTCGGCCGCCGTGAGCCCGCGCGCGGCCAGGGCCTCGGGCCGGAAACTCACGCGCAGTTCGGGGTCGGAGAGCCCGGTGGCGAACACCCGGTCCACCCCCGCCAGGCGTTCGATTTCATCCTGGATGCGCCGCGCCTCGCGGCGCAGGGTCTCGTCGAACGCGCGCCCGCGGATCAGCACCATGGCGGTGGGAAAGCCGCTGGAGGTGGTGATCTCGTACACCTCCGGCGATTTGACCTCGGCCGGCAGTTCGCGGTCGGCCGCCGCCTGCACCTCGCGCCGCAGATCGGTGACGCGCTTGTCGAACAGCTGCGGCGGGATGTCGCGGAAGCGCACCAGCATGTTCACCACCCCCTCCCGGCTGGTGCTGGAGATGAAGCGGATGTCCGGGATGCGGGCGATCGCCTCCTCCAGCGGCGCGGTCACCTTGCGCTCCACATCCTCCGCCCCGGCGCCGGGCAGCACCGCCACCAGGGCCAGCCAGTTGAGGTTGATCTCCGGGTCCTGCTCGCGCGGCATGGTCAGATAGGCCAGCAGGCCCATGACCAGCACCACCACGAAGGTGATGTTGGCCAGCGGGTGGTTGCGCAGCAGGGTCTGGTAGAACGGCATGCGCCCGTCCCGGTCGCAGGCTTACAGCGCGCCCTGGCCGCGCACCACGATGCGGCTGTCGGCACCCAGACCCTCGGCGCGCGCCGGCCGCCCCTCCTGCGCCGCCGGCAGGGGGTGGAAGCGGGGCCGGCCGGCGGCCTCGACGAACACCCCCAGCTGAGCGCCGCGCCTCACCAGCAGCTCGGGCGGCAGATGGGCCGCCGCCTCGCGCCAGATCAGGCGACCGCTCGCACCGACGGGGGCGCTGCGGCCGGTGAAGCGCAGACGCGCCTCACGCAGCCGGCTGGCCGGATCGATGGCCGGCGACAGGCGCGCGAGCCGCACCGGGTAGGCCTCCCCGTCGAGACGGAAACGCAGCTCGCGCGCCGTCGTGAGCGAGCCGGCGTCCGCCGCCTGCACCTCGGCCCGCACCTCGATACGGGAGGTGTCGATGAGGGCCAGCAGCGGGCTGCCCGGTGCCGTCATCTCCCCCACCTGGCCCAGGCGCTCGGCGACGATGGCGCGAAAGGGTGCGCGCACCACGCACTTCTCCACCTGACGCCGGGCGGCCTCCAGGGCGGAACGATCCACCGCCACGGCGGCGCGGGCGGCATCGTGCTCGGCCTGGCGGGCGTCGATCAGGTCGCGGCTGATGAAGTTCTCGGCGAGCAGGCGCTGCGCCCGTTCGAGCTGCAGGGCGGCCAGGCGTGCGCGCGCCGTGCTCGCCTCGAGCTGGGACTCTGCCCGACGGGCCGCGATCTCGTGATCACGGCAATCCAGCCTGGCCAGCACCTCGCCGCGCCGGATCACCTGCCCGGGCTCCACGGGCAGGGCCAGAATGGGGGCGGCGATCTCGGCGCTCATGCGCGTCGTATTGAGCGAGACCACCTGGGCCTGGGCCGTACGCTCCGGCAGCTCGGCCACCTCTTTGAGCGGCCTGGCCTCCCAGGCCGGGGCCGCCCACACCGGCAGGGCCGCCAGGAGTGCACAGGCGAAAATGAGGGGGGCGGTGCGTGACATGGGGCAGCGAGGGGGGGGCCAGGGCAGTCTAGTCCGCGGCCGCGGACAGGCGCAACCGCGCCTCAGGCCGGCGGCGGCACGACGAGATTCATCGGCCGGCCGGCGACGAAGGCCTCGATGACGCGGATCAGCTGCTCGCCCAGGGCCTGCATGGCCTCCCGGCTCGACCAGGCCACGTGCGGGGTGACGAGCAGGTTGGGCAGATCCAGGTCGAGCAGGGGGTTGCCCGCGTGGGGCGGCTCCACTGTGAGCACGTCCAGCGCCGCGCCGGCGATGCGCCGGGTGGTGAGCGCCGTGACCAGGGCGGTCTCGTCGACGATGCCGCCACGCGCGCAGTTGATGAGCACGGCGTTGCGCTTCATCAGGCCGAACTCGCGCGCGCCTATGAGGCCGCGCGTCTCCTCCGTGAGCGGGCAGTGCAGGCTCAAGTGGTCAGCGCGCGCCAGCACCTCCTCGAAAGGGGTGTAGCCGGGGCGGCATACAGCCGCGCCCTTATGCTCCGCCAGCAGCACCTGCATGCCGAAGGCCTGCGCCAGCCTCTCCACCCCGCGGCCGATACTGCCATGGCCGATCAGCCCCAGGGTGGAACCGTGGAGGTCGTGCATCTCATGGTCGAACAGGCAAAACTCGCGTGCCTTCTGCCAAGCCCCCGCGCGCAGGCTGGCCCGCCAGGCCACGAGGTTGCGGCGCAGCGCCAGCAGCAGCATGAAAACATGTTCCGGCACCGTGTGCTCGGCATAGCCGCGGATGTTGGTCACCGACACGCCACGCTCGTGGCAGGCCTCGAGATCGACGTTGTTGACCCCGGTAGCGGCCACCGCCACCAGCTTAAGCCGGGGCGCGGCGTCCAGCACGGTGCGGGTGATCGGCACCTTGTTGGTAATGGCGATGGTCGCCCGCCACAGGGCCTCGCCCGTCTCCTCGGGGCGGGTCTGCGGGTGCTCCACCCAGGTGTGGTCAAAGGCCGGGATGGGCAGCTCGGCGAGGAGGGTCGCGCGGTCGAGGAAGACGATGTATTCCTTCATGGGGGGCGATGGGATATCAGGGCGTAGGGTCGTCCGCTGCCTTCCCCAGACCGCCCAGGGCTTCGATCACCTCGACCAGGGCGGAGGAGTCGGATTCGGCATGGCCCAGGCCGACCAGGGCGTTCATCAGTTGTGCGGCCAGGGCCGAGGCGGGCAGGGCGAGGTTGAGCGCCTGCGCCTCGCGGGTGACGATGCCCAGGTCCTTCTGGTGCAGGCGGGCGCGAAAGCCGGGCGCGAACTGCCCCTCCAGCATGCGCTGCCCGTGCACCTCCAGGATGCGGCTGTAGGCAAAGCCGCCCAGCAGGGCCTGCCGCACCCGCTCGGGCGATACACCCTGGCGGCGGGCGAAGGTCAGGGCCTCGGCCACCCCCATGAGGGTGGCGGAGACGACGATCTGGTTGCAGGCCTTGGCCACCTGGCCGGCACCCGTTTCGCCCACGTGCACGATGTTGCTGCCCAGCACCTGCAAGAGGGGTAGGGCGCGTTCAAAACCCTCGGCCAGCCCGCCGACCATGATGGAGAGGGTGCCCGCGCGAGCGCCGGCCTCGCCGCCCGAGACCGGCGCGTCCAGCAGGGTCACCCCCTGGCTCGCCAGCCGCCCGGCGAAGTTGCGCGTGGCGGCGGGCGAGGTGGTGCCCATGTCCACCACCAGGGCTCCTTCCGCCAGACCACGCACCAGGCCCGCAGGCCCGAACAGGACCTCCTCCACCGCCGCGTCGTCGGAGACGTTGACGAAGACGATGCGGCTGGCCATGGCCACGGCTTGGGGAGACACCGCCACCGACGCCCCTGCCTCGGCCAGGGGGGCGGCCCGGGCGGCGGAGCGGTTGTACACGGTGAGGGGAAAGCCTGCCCGCAGCAGATTGAGCGCCATGGGCGCGCCCATCACCCCCAGGCCGACGAAACCGGCTGTTTCCATCCACGGCACCTCAGGACAAGTCAGCGTGAAGGTTAACCCGCGCGAAGGCGGTCGTCATCCACGGGCAAAAGTCTGGAATCGTGCTTCGGCTGCCGATGACTCAAGCCGGCTTGTCAGTCGGCACACACCGGATCATGATTCGTTCGCAGACACGATGACCACACAGACCCCGACATGCACCGCACCCCTCTGCTCGTCGCCCTCTCCGCCCTGCTCCTGGGCGGTTGCCTGTCCATCAGCACCAGCGAAACGCCCTCGCCGGACGTGTCCGCGAATGCCTGTCAGGGTCGCGAGCAACTCTGCCGCGAGCTCTGCGGCAGCGCCGGTGTGCAGTCCTTCACCTGCAACGCCCGGGCCGGCGTGAGCTTCGATTACCGCTGCGAATGTCGCGGGCGCGGCACCGCTTTGTGAGCGGCCGTCAGGGGTAAGCCGCACGCGCCGGGACCACAGCGCCAAGCCCATGGCAGGGCTGAAACGGTAAGCCTATCGTGGTGTATGGACTGCCGTGACATGAACGCAGAAGCCGCTCGCCCCTTTGACCCGGAAGCCCTGCTTGCGGGGCTGCCCAAGCTGCCGGGGGTCTACCGCATGCTCGGCGCGGGGGACGAACTGCTCTACGTGGGCAAGGCGCGCGATCTGAAGAAGCGGGTTTCGAGCTATTTCCAGAAGACGGACCACTCGCCGCGCATCGCGCTCATGGTCTCGCGCATCCGCGACATCCAGGTCACCGTGACGCGCTCCGAATCCGAGGCCCTGCTGCTGGAGAACAACCTCATCAAGGCCCAGGCGCCGCGCTACAACATCGTCTTCCGCGACGACAAATCCTATCCCTACCTGATCCTGACCGGGCACGACTACCCGCGACTGGCCTTCTACCGCGGCGCCACCGACCGCCGCCACCGCTATTTCGGCCCTTATCCCAGCGCCCACGCGGTGCGTGAGAGCATCCAGATCCTGCAGAAGGTGTTCCGGCTGCGTACCTGCGAGGACACGGTGTTCGCCCACCGCTCGCGCCCCTGCCTGCTGCACCAGATACGGCGCTGCAGCGCGCCCTGTGTCGGCCTGATCGCCCCGGAGGACTATGCCCGCGACGTCGAGGACGCCGCCCTGTTCCTGAGCGGCAAGGATGCCGAAGTGCTGGACCGCCTCACCGCCCAGATGGAACGCGCGGCGGCAGCGCTGCGCTACGAGGCGGCGGCGGCCTACCGCGACCAGATCCAGGCGCTGGCCCGCGTGCGCGAGAAGCAGTTCGTCGAGAGCCGCGGCACGCGCAACGCCGACGTGATCGCCGCGGTGCTGCGGGGCGGCGTGGCCTGCGTCTATCTGACCATGATCCGGGCCGGACGCAACCTGGGCGGCAAGGCCTTCTTTCCCAACGACGCCGAGCAGGCCGATGCCGCCCAGGTCCTGGAGGCCTTCCTCTCGCAGCACTATGCCGCGCACGAAGTCCCGGCCCTGGTGGTGCTCTCCGCGGAGGTCGAGGGCGCGCAGGCCTGGCTGGCGGAACGGGCCGGTCGCCGTGTGCAGGTGGTCACCCGGCCGATCGGCGAGCGCCGGGTATGGCTGCGACTGGCCGAAGAGAATGCGCGCCAGGCCCTGGCCGCCCGCGAGGGCCAGCGCGCCAGCCAGGAGGCGCGCCTGGCGGCATTGAACGAGGCCCTGCACGACAGCGGCATCGAGCGCATCGAATGCCTGGACGTGAGCCACACCCTGGGCGAGGCCACCGTCGTCTCCTGTGTGGTCTACGACCGCGGGGCCATGCAGCATTCGGAATACCGGCGCTACAACATCGCCAACCCGACGCCGGGTGACGACTACTACGCCCTGCGCGAGGCGCTGATGCGCCGCTACGGCAAGCTCGCGGCCGGGGAGGGGGTGCTGCCGGACCTGCTGCTCATCGACGGCGGCCGCGGCCAGCTCAACGTGGCGGTGGCGGCGCTCGGCGAGCTGGGCCTGGGCGACCTGCCCATGCTGGGGGTGGCCAAGGGCGAGGCGCGCAAGCCTGGCCTGGAGCAGCTCTTCCGCCCGGATGAGGCGGATCCCCTGCGCCTGCCGTCGGATCACCCCGGCCTGCACCTCATCCAGCAGATCCGCGACGAGGCGCACCGCTTCGCCATCACCGGCCACCGGGCGCGGCGGGCGAAACGGCGCAACCGCTCCAGCCTGGAGGACATCGAGGGGGTCGGGCCGGTGCGCCGGCAGCGCCTGTTGCAGACCTTCGGCGGCCTGCGCGGCCTGCGCGCCGCCGGGGTGGAGGAGCTGGCCCAGGTCGAGGGCATCAGCCGGGAGCTGGCGGAGCGCATCTACCGCGAATTGCACTGAGCCCATACACTGCGGGCATGCCGTTCAACCTGCCCAACACCCTGACCTGGCTGCGCATCGGGCTGATCCCGCTGTTCGTCATGGTGTTCTACCTGCCCGACGGCTGGTTGCCCAGGCATCACCTCAACATCGTCGCGACCGCCCTCTTCGCCCTGGCCTCCATCACCGACTGGCTGGACGGCTGGCTGGCCCGGCGCCTGGGGCAGACCTCGGCCTTCGGCGCCTTTCTCGACCCGGTGGCGGACAAGCTGATGGTGGCGGCGGCGCTGATCGTTTTGGTGGACCTGGACCGGGCCGGCGTGGCCGCGTCCCTCATCATCATAGGCCGCGAGATCGCCATATCCGCCCTGCGCGAGTGGATGGCCAAGGAGGGGCGCTCCAGGAGCGTGGCGGTGTCCTACATCGGCAAGCTCAAGACCACCGCCCAGATGGCGGCCATCCTGCTGCTGCTCTACCACGACCCCATCGGCTCCCTGAGCGCCCAGTGGTTGGGGCGCTGGCTGCTGGACATCGCCGCCTTCCTCACCCTGTGGTCGATGTTCCATTACCTGTTCATGGCCTGGCGTGCGCTGCGGGGGCAGGCCTCGACGGCTGCGGAGCGGCAGTTGACAAACCAGTGACGGCGGATAGAATTCTCACCCTCCGACGCGGGAATAGCTCAGTTGGTAGAGCGCAACCTTGCCAAGGTTGAGGTCGCGAGTTCGAGACTCGTTTCCCGCTCCAGTCATCAAGGGGAAGCCTCGGCTTCCCCTTTCGGTCTGCGGCAGGTGTTCTCCGCACCCGGCGCGGTAGCAAAGCGGTTATGCACCGGATTGCAAATCCGTGAAGGCCGGTTCGACTCCGGCCCGCGCCTCCACTGTTTTCCGTTCTGATCGCCCCGTTCTCTCTGACGCTGGCCGCGGCTTGTTTTGCCCGACAATGCCTTCGACCGCCCGGATGGTGGAATGGTAGACACAGCGGACTTAAAATCCGCCGCCGACGGAAGAAGGCGTACCGGTTCGAGCCCGGTTCCGGGCACCAGAGGACCCCTGATGAGCGAGATTGACGCCCCTTTCGAGATCCATGTTCACGGCGACGTGCCGCTGCGCACCGACGTGCGGTACGCGCAGTTGCAGGACGCGCTCAAGCCGCTTTGGGCGTACGCCGGTGCCAGGTCGCTCGCCGAGGGTGCCGCAAGTGTCTATGAGGAAGAACCCGGCATCGTGTTCGACTCCAAGACGCACACGCTGCACCTTTGCTGGACGGTGGCGGGCGACATGGGCTTTCGCCAGTCGCTGGACGAACTGTGCATGGGCTTGAACGAACTCGCCGAACAGGGGGCTGCGATCGAGATTTCGTTCTACGACGCGGAGTTCGACGAGGACGACGCGCCGGACGACGCCGAAGCGCGTGACGATTTCATGATGATCTTCGTGGGGCCCACGCCGGCGGCGATCATGCAGGTTCAGCGTGACCTGCTGGTGGACGATGTGCTGCATCTGATGGAGCGGCATTTCGACAAGTCCGAGCTGGATGGCGTGGTGCGCGAGATCGACCGCCTGTTCAGCCAGCGGTTTGACGCGCTGGTCAGTTCGCTCGACCTCGGGCGGGCGCCGCGCGGCAGCGGGCCGTCCGGCGGTGGACACGGCGGACGCCGTCCGCGCCATCTGCACTGACGCGCGTCCGGGTCGGCATCATGGTGCCCTCCGAAGCACTGAACCCCGGCGTTCGCCGGCGCGAGGTCTTCGGTTGGGCGATGTACGACTTCGCCAACTCCGGCTACACCACCGTCGTGCTCACGGCGGTGTACGCCGCCTACTTCGTCGGCGGCATTGCCGGTGGAGCCGAGTGGGCCACATTCGCATGGACGGCGGCCCTGAGCCTGTCCTATGCCGTCGTCATGCTGACCACACCCAGTCTTGGCGCGTATGCGGATCTTCGCGCGGCCAAGAAGCGCCTGCTGCTGTGGTGCACCGCCGGCTGTGTGGCCAGCACGGCCGCGCTGGCGTTGCCCGCGCCGGGGCAGGTGGCGCTGGCGATGCTGCTGATCATCGTCTCCAACGCGTTCTTTTCGTGGAGCGACTCGCTGATCGCCGCCTTCCTGCCCGAACTGGCGCGGCCGAGCGCGCTGGGCAAGGTCAGCGGCTGGGGCTGGAGCCTGGGCTACTTTGGCGGCATGCTGGCCCTGGGTCTGAGCCTGGGCTATGTGATCTGGGCCTCTGGCCAGGGCCTGCCGGCTTCGCACTTTGTACCGGTCACCATGCTGATCACGGCCGTGATCTACGGTGGGGCGGCGGTGTTCACCTTTGCGCTGCTCAAGGAGCGGGCCCAGCCCAACCCCCAGGCGCTGGCCCAGAGCGGGCTGGTG
>OGCL01001128.1_pt1 | contig 24201 bp, 22 predicted proteins | sample 1570041 | NCBI WGS metagenome assembly OGCL01 (sample SAMN06266162, study PRJEB24511) | hot springs metagenome | isolation source: Hot spring water | place: South Africa: Limpopo | collected 2015-06-22 | reverse complement strand
TGGTGGAGCTAAGCGGGATCGAACCGCTGACCTCTTGCATGCCATGCAAGCGCTCTCCCAGCTGAGCTATAGCCCCATCAGGGTACCGGTTGTTTCCGGCTCCGGGAACCCGTTGGAAAGCAGCGCTTTCGTCGGGGTGGCGGCTTGATACTTCCGGTCGTCGGAGATGGCAAGCCGAAAAATGAAAGCCCGGGCATTTTTTTAAGCCCGGGCTCGAAATCCTTGAAATATCAGACTTCGTCGTCGTCGCCGGTGACGCCGATCAGGCCGGTCATGTCATCGTCGTCATCGTCTTCGTCTGCTTCCAGGAAGGTGTCGTCGTCGTCGCCATCGATTTCGACGTCGTCGTCACCCATGTCAGGGATATCGTCGCCGCCAGCCGCATCGTCGGCGTCTTCAAGCGAGACGAGTTCGACGTCGGTGTTTTCGGTATCGACTTCCGCGACGTCCTCTTCCTCAGCCTTTTCCATGATGGCTGCGACCGAGGTTTCCTCGAAATAGGAAAGCGGCCAGGACTTGCCCGTGTACGGCGACACGATCGGGTCCTTGTTCAGGTCGTAAAATTTCTTGCCGGTGTCGGGGCAAGTGCGTTTCGTTCCAAGTTCTGCCTTCGCCACTGTCAAAGCCTCATGAAGTCGTGAAGAATAAGGGCATGCGCCAAGCGCCCGGCACGAGGCCGGCCAAACTGTAGTCGGTCCCCTTAATCGCTGGCACTGCGTCTGTCAAAGGCAAACTGCGACAGAAAAGGGGTTGATGTCGCACCACCTGGCCGAGCATGCGAGAAGGCGCTGTCAGGGCCGGCATCCCCCCGCCGGAGTTTGCTTGGCAAGCGGAGCCAAGCTTTGTATCAGACTGTCACCACAACCAGCGCAAAGAGGGCCTTATGATCATCGCCATTGACGGGCCGGCCGCGGCCGGAAAGGGGACGCTGTCGCGACGGATCGCCGAAACCTACGGCTATCATCACCTCGACACCGGTCTCACCTACCGTGCAACGGCGAAGGCGCTACTTGATGCGGGGCTGCCGCTCGACGACGAGGCCGTAGCCGAGCGTATGGCACTTAATGTGGAACTCGCGGGACTCGATCGCGAGGTGCTATCTGCCCACGCGATTGGCGAGGCAGCTTCAAAAATCGCCGTCATGCCGGCCGTTCGTCGCGCTTTGGTCGAGGCGCAGCGCGCCTTTTCGGAGCGCGCCCCCGGCACCGTGCTCGACGGTCGCGACATCGGTACGGTGGTCTGTCCCCATGCTCCCGTGAAGCTCTTTGTGACGGCCTCCCCCGAGGTCCGGGCCAAGCGCCGGTATGACGAGATCCTGACCAAGGGCGAGAGCGCGGATTTCGACGCGGTTTTTGCAGACGTGAAGAAGCGTGACGAGCGCGACATGGGGCGAGCCGACAGCCCCTTGAAACCCGCTGAAGACGCGCACTTGCTAGATACTTCCGAAATGAGTATAGAGGCCGCATTCTTGGCGGCGAAGGCTCTTATCGACGCTGCCCTGACGAAATGAAGTGACCAGGACCCGGCCAAAGCCGGAGCCTGAGGGCCGACATCCAGTCCCCGCGCCGGAATTGCTCTTCAAGAAGAGCGGATCGGTTGCCGGCCAAGATCAACACCAACCCCCGGCGCTCACGCATCCAGTGGGATGCGACTAGGAGATTTCATGTCTGTTTCTACCCCGTCGCGCGAGGACTTTGCAGCCCTCCTCGAGGAATCCTTTGCCAAGACCGATCTGGCCGAAGGCTATGTTGCCAAGGGCATCGTCACGGCCATCGAGAAGGACGTCGCCATCGTTGACGTCGGCCTCAAGGTCGAGGGCCGTATCGCTCTGAAGGAATTCGGTGCCAAGGCCAAGGACGGCACGCTCAAGGTCGGCGACGAAGTTGAGGTTTATGTCGAGCGCATCGAAAACGCTCTCGGCGAAGCCGTTCTGTCGCGCGAAAAGGCTCGCCGCGAAGAAAGCTGGATCAAGCTCGAAGCCAAGTTCGAAGCTGGCGAGCGCGTTGAAGGCGTTATCTTCAACCAGGTCAAGGGCGGCTTCACGGTTGACCTCGACGGCGCCGTTGCCTTCCTGCCGCGTTCGCAGGTGGACATCCGTCCGATCCGCGACGTCACGCCCCTCATGCACAACCCGCAGCCCTTTGAAATCCTCAAGATGGACAAGCGTCGCGGCAACATCGTCGTATCGCGTCGTACGGTTCTCGAAGAGTCGCGCGCCGAGCAGCGTTCTGAAATCGTTCAGAACCTCGAAGAAGGCCAGGTTGTTGACGGCGTCGTCAAGAACATCACCGATTACGGTGCGTTCGTTGACCTCGGCGGCATCGACGGCCTGCTGCACGTCACCGACATGGCATGGCGCCGCGTCAACCATCCTTCGGAAATCCTGTCCATCGGCCAGTCGGTCAAGGTTCAGATCATCCGTATCAACCAGGAAACCCACCGCATCTCGCTCGGCATGAAGCAGCTCGAGTCGGATCCGTGGGATGGCATCGCTGCCAAGTACCCGGTTGGCAAGAAGATCTCCGGTACCGTCACGAACATCACCGACTACGGTGCATTCGTCGAGCTGGAGCCGGGCATCGAAGGCCTGATCCACATCTCGGAAATGTCCTGGACGAAGAAGAACGTTCATCCCGGCAAGATCCTTTCGACCACGCAGGACGTCGACGTCGTCGTTCTCGAAGTCGATCCGTCGAAGCGCCGTATCTCGCTCGGTCTCAAGCAGACCCTCGAGAACCCGTGGCAGGCATTTGCCTACAGCCATCCGGCCGGCACTGAAGTCGAAGGCGAAGTCAAGAACAAGACCGAATTCGGCCTGTTCATCGGCCTCGAAGGCGACGTTGACGGCATGGTTCACCTCTCCGACCTCGACTGGAACCGTCCGGGCGAACAGGTCATCGAAGAGTACAACAAGGGTGACGTGGTCAAGGCTGTCGTTCTCGACGTCGACGTCGAGAAGGAACGCATCTCGCTCGGCATCAAGCAGCTCGGCAAGGACTCGGTCGGCGATGCCGCCGCTTCCGGCGACCTGCGCAAGAACGCCGTCGTTTCGTGCGAAGTCATCGGCATCAACGATGGCGGCATCGAAGTGAAGCTGGTCAACCACGAGGACATCACGTCCTTCATCCGCCGCAACGACCTGGCCCGCGATCGTGACGATCAGCGTCCGGAGCGTTTCTCGGTCGGTCAGGTTGTCGACGCCCGCGTCACCAACTTCTCCAAGAAGGACCGCAAGGTCATGCTGTCGATCAAGGCTCTCGAGATCGCAGAAGAGAAGGAAGCCGTCGCTCAGTTCGGTTCGTCCGACTCTGGTGCTTCGCTCGGCGACATCCTGGGCGCAGCCCTGAAGAACCGCAACAACGACTAATCCTCGCTGTTGACTGAATAAAAGAACCCGCCGGGAGCGATCCCGGCGGGTTTTGTTATGCATGAATGCGCGTCAGATGAGACCGGCCATCCGCAGATAGAGATCTTGAGTGGGCTCGGCCTGAAGATGAACCGACTCATCCGATGGTGAAGGCAATGCAGGCTTTGAGTACCGGGTGGAGGCCAGACGGGCCTCGCTGGCCTGTGTCTCCATGGGACCTGCCGCCTCTTCCGCGCCCGCTTCCTGTTCACCTTGATCCTCTGTCGAATCTTCGGGATCCTGGCCTCGTTCGTCCGGCTCTTCCTGGTTGGGCGCCTCCTGTTCTTCCTCCTCGTCCACCTCCCTGGGCTCAGAATCGTCGTCGATCAGGTAGGAAACAAATGGAAGGGGAAGACCCTCGCGTATAATTGCAAGGCGGACCGATGCCTGATCCGAAAGAACTGCGGCGGGGGGCAGTCCGGGCTCTTCTGCGGAGTCGCGGCGTATCAGCTCATGCAGTCTGGCGGCGTAATCGGCGCCGTCGGTTGCTTCTTCCGACATGGCCTTCTCCGGAACTGACGTCGATACCGCGGCTTCTGCGGAGCCCGAACGGTTACCCACTGGGTTTTGCGTTACCAGACTGGAGGGGAGCGTCTTCAACTGCAGGAGTGACCTGACCAAATCCGTGGTGAACAGCTCCGCAAGCCAGGATGCCGGCAGTGGCAAAACCGGTCTTGCTGCGGGAGTAGTTGACGTGAGGAATGCCGGCGACGGATTGGTAGCTGTCCGGCTGTCATCAGCCTCGGCCTGAGCGACCCGCCCGGCGGACGAAAATGGCGCGCGTGCGACTTCATCACTTGCCCGTTGCTGTCCGATGTTCTTGACCGCCGGCTGCGTGAGAGCCGGTGCGGCTTCGCTCTCTTGCAAAGCTTTATTGCCTGCGCTGGGTGGCTGTGCCGACGGGCTCACCGGCGAGACCTTCCCCATTTGCGGCCCCTCGGGTGCCGCCACTTGTGCCGGAAGCGAGGACGGCGCAGATGTTACGGCCAAGCGTGGTGGCAAAGCCGCCTCCAGACCTGACGATCTCGACAGATTGGATGACGTCTGCCGGGTGCTGATTTCAGCCTCACGCCCCACTGCGGGGCCTTCAAACCTTGTCACTGGCGGCTGCTGGACCAACTTCTGATCCGGCAGAGGCTTGCCGGACAGGGCTTGCCCACCGTCATTGGCTGCTGTCCGGCGTGCCGGGGGCATGTCGATCGAACGCCCATCGCTGGAAAGCTCACGGTAAGAGGAAATGACGGAGCGCATGCCGCCATCCCGATCCATCTGACGGTAGAGCTCGAGGTAGAGCGCCAGAGTTGTGCGCTCCGGTCCGGACGGGTTGGCCATGGCGTCCAGCAGGGTCCGGAGTTGGAGACCGGCGAAGGACTGGGATAAGAGTTTCTGCAGCTTGAGACGATCGCCAGCCGGAAGGTCCGCGATAGCAGCGATCAATCGCCCCATAAAACCCGTCAGGCTTTCGTCCGTCGCGCGTTCGATCTTCAGCGCAGAGCCCAACACCTCTGCCAGGACCGCGAGATTCTGTGACATCCGCTCAGGGGCCGATAGCAGCATGATGTTGAGCTGTCCGGCGACTGCTTCACCCCGACTGATCGCGGCTGGCACCTCCGGCGGGATTGCGGCCGTTGCTCGGGATGACACCTGATCCGGGCGCGGCCTCGACTCGGGTGCTGCCAGATAGGAGTTCGGGGACGCAAGGACTGGAGGAAGCATGGGCAACCTCTCCGGTTCTGGTGCCTCAGGATTACAACAGCGATCGAAGCGCCCTGGCGGAAGTTGCCACGGCCATGGCGCCAACCTGCCATTCCGCTTCGATCTTCAATCGTCGCCCGATATGGTTAATCAATTGCTAATCGTCGCAAGATCTGCAGGACTCCAGCTTCGCGCATAGATTGACATGCATCATGAAGGCGGCGGCAGACTGTCGCCGCGGGGACCAACGACAGGCGCAGGCATGACACGCAATCTTCTCCTGAATACGGACAGCTACAAGCTCGGCGTCTTTGCGCAATATCCAAAGGGTACGCGCGCCGTCAGCGCTTTCGTCACCACGCGCGGGAACTCATTCCGACCCGAGGTGATGTTTTTCGGCCTGCAGATGTTCCTAAAGCAATATCTCTCTGCCCCCATCACCCGCGCCGATATCGATGAGGCGGAAGAGATTGCAGCTGCCCATGGGCAACCTTTCGACCGGACGGGGTGGGAGCACATTCTGAAAACCCATGGCGGCATGCTGCCGTTGCGCATAGAGGCTCTGCCGGAAGGCACGGCGGTTCGCCGCGGCGTGCCGTTCATGCAGGTGGTAAACACGGATCCGCTCGTTCCCTGGCTCACCTCCTACATGGAAACGGCTCTTCTGCGTGCGGTCTGGTATCCCTCCACCGTTGCCACCACCGCGTGGCGCCTGCGCCTGGCGATCCAGCCCTTCCTTGACCGGACGACCGACGATCCGGTGGCTTTGCAGCCCAGCCGAATCAGCGACTATGGCTGCAGAAGCACATCAAGCGTAGAACAGGCCGCGATCGGCGGCGCTGCACATCTGGTGCACTTCCAGAGTTCCGATTCGCTGCCGGCCATCCTGCAGGCACGCCGCTTCTACAATACGTCCATGCCGGCCTATTCCATTCCCGCCGCAGAGCACGGGACGATCATCGCCTGGGGTCAGCCTCACGAGACCGAGGCCTATTCCAACATGATCGACCACTTCGCGAGCTTCGGAGCCTATTCCGTGGTCTCCGACAGTTTCGACCTCCACAACGCCGTTGCCGAAATCTGGGGCAAGAAACTGCAGACGAAGGTGCGGGCGGCGGGCGGTGTTCTGGTCGTGCGTCCCGACAGCGGTGACCCGATCGACACGCCGGTTCAAGTTGTCGCCCAGCTCGCCTATGCCTTTGGCACCCGCCTCAACGGCAAGGGTTTCAAGGTCATCGATGGCAATGTCAGGGTCCTCCAGGCCGATGGGGTCTCGATCCAGGACATACAGATGATCCTTGGACGGCTTGAGGGCATGGGCTTCTCGGCTGAGAACATCTCATTCGGCATGGGTTCCGGGCTGCTGCACAAGATCAACAGGGACACCATGTCCTTCACCATGCGCACCAGCGCTGTCCAGGACGCCGAGGGCCAATGGCGCCCCCTGGTCCGCCGTCCGGCCAATCCGCAGGAAAAGCCGCCAATGGCCGGCCGGGTCGCCGCGATCGCAGACGGCTATGATATCGTGACCGTACCCATGGAAGAACTTGGCGGACGTCCCAATCTGCTGCAGACTGTCTGGCAGAATGGCGAACTCTTGGTCGAGTCCAGCCTCGAAGAGATCCGGGCGAGAGCGACGGCGGCCAGTCTACCGCGCTAGCTCAGCCGATAAGGCGCATAAAGTGCGCGTAAAGCCCGGCCTCATCCGACGGAACCGGCACACGCTCGCCGAGGCCCTCGTCAGAACGGCTTCGTTCATCGACAATAAATGCGTCCAGCCAATTGGCCGGGGCATAGCGGGGACCTTGCTGCTCGCTTTCCGCTTCATCCGTAGGCGCTTCGATCCGGTCGAGTTCATAAGTGGAGTGAATGCCCGATACATGCTCGAGGAGGATACTGGATGCTTCCGTCATGGTCGCCTGATCAACGCCTTCATGAGAGCGGGCAACTTGAAACGCCCGTTCCGCTACCGATTTTCATGCAGCGATCATGCGAAGTCTCGGTTAATGAACCATTGGCAGGTTGCCCCTGGCTTACCCCAATTCTAATGGATGAGAAGATGGAAAGATGAGTTTCCGGCCCCCTGCATTTCTGCTGACGTCTTCGTCCGGGGCCACTCTCACGCCGCTCGATCTCGAGCTGGCGGGAGAGAAAGCCGACGCGCTGGCGCGTGCCGGTCGGAAAGCTGAAGAGGCGTTGGCGAAGCTTTTGGCCGCCCGCTCGCAGGAGGGCGCTGATCTGGACCCGCTGATCGATGCCGCAGCCGACGCGGTCTTTGCCCTGATGATTCAACGGGAACTGTGCGGGCTACGAAATCAGGCCGACATGGTCCGCAGGTACGGCGTGACGAGCGATGTCATGGCACGCGTTGGCATCACCCGGAAGCGTTAGCACAACGGGTCCGGGCTTCCCGAGATCTCTGCAGACAGACGTCGAAGCGAGAAAACTCAGGCTTAGCTGTGTGCAAAGATATCGGTATCTTCCCAGCCCAACAGATCCAGCTTAGCCCGGGTGGGGAGGAACTCGAAACAGGCCTGGGCATGCTCCAGGCGCCCATCACGCACCAGACGATGCATGAGCTTGTCGCGCAGGGCATGTAAATGCAGCACATCGGACGCCGCATATTCGAGCTGAGCCTGGCTTAGCGTCTCCGCCGCCCAGTCGGACGACTGCTGGGCCTTGGAGATGTCGATCTCCAGCATTTCCTTCAAGTTGTCCTTCAGGCCGTGCCGATCGGTATAGGTCCGGGTCAGTCGCGAGGCGATTTTGGTGCAGAAGACGCTGGTGGTGGTGACGCCAAAGGTTTGAAACAGGACGGCTATGTCGAACCGGCCATAGTGGAAGATCTTTACCCGCGCAGAATCCGAGAGCATGGCCACGAGATTTGGTGCTTCGGTCTGCCCTGCCGCGATCCGGATCACGTCGGCAGTGCCGTCACCGGGAGAGAGCTGAACGACGCAAAGCCGATCACGACGCGGGACAAGGCCAAGGGTTTCGGTATCGATCGCGACGGCATCCGAGTAGCGGGCGGCATCTTCGGGAGAGATATCTCCTTCGTGATAGCGAATTTTCGTCATCCTTGCCTCCGGAAGTCACTGGTCACTTGCTGCCCGCTATAGCGGAAAGCGCCCAGCAGCACCATCCCACGACCGAGCCGAGAGATCGGCATGCTCTAATAGGGGCGACCGAAGGGGCGTCGACAATGGCAGCCTTGTGATTCGTGCATGCTCCAAAGCCTATCAGTGCCCGAAGATGACCAAAAATTGCCCAAACGCACTTTCCATTTCTGCGTTTGGCGCCAAATCGAAAGAGACGAAAGGCCGTTTGGCGACACTCAAGACACAGGGGATCCGAAGAGGGCGCCCAGCTATGCGCCCAGAGCACTGCTGCGTTGCAACAACAGAGATTGGCAGGCCAAAGCGTTGTAGGTATAACAAAACCATCGAAGCGGCGCACTCCTCCTCCCAGCGCTGCTCGGTAGGATCGGCAATACTCCTCCTCCTCCCAATTGCCGATCAAGTTTAAGAGCCTGGCGCATCCTCCTCCCGCGCCAGGCTCTTTGCATTTCTGCCCCCCGCCTTACCCCACGCCGCATCGCTTTGCCGTAGACTTCGCTTGATGGCGAGTGCTACCGGCCCATATAACGCCTTCTGTTCGAAAGACGCCAAGGAGGCATGCATGACGGTGAAGTTCGGGACGAGCGGGTTGAGAGGGCTGTCGACAGATCTGGTCGGCTCGGTTTCAGCGCTTTATTGCACAGCCTTCGTGCGGCACATGCTGGCGACCGGAACGCTGCAGGCCGGGTCGCCGGTGGTGATCGGCCGCGATTTTCGACCCTCGAGCCCGGAGATCGCCGGCACGATCATGGCTGCGCTAAAGCGCCAGGGCCTGGAGCCGATCGACTGCGGGACGATACCGACACCGGCGCTTGCGCTTTACGGCGCGTCGATCGGAGCTGCCGGGATCATGGTCACAGGCTCGCACATTCCGGCCGACCGCAACGGCATCAAGTTCTACCGGCCGGACGGCGAAATCAACAAAAGCGATGAAGAGGCAATCACCCGTCTGGCAGTCGAACTCGCGTCCGATCCGGATGCCAACCGGGTAGAAACAGGCTCCGGCGCAGATCGGGAAGCCGAGGCGACCAAGCTCTTCATTGAACGCAATATCGGCATTCTGCCTGCCGACGCACTGACAGGCAGACGCATCGGGATCTACCAGCACAGTTCCGTCGCACGAGACATGCTGGTCACGGTATTCGAACAATGCGGCGCTACCGTTTTTCCGCTCGGACGCTCGGAGCAGTTCATCCCAGTCGATACCGAAGCCGTTTCACCGGAAACGGTGGCGCAGCTGGCCCGATGGACGGATGAACTGGCGCTTGATGCCGTGTTGTCGACCGACGGAGATGGAGACAGGCCGCTGGTCGCCGACGAGCATGGAACGCCACTGCGAGGCGACCTGCTTGGGCTGATTGCTGCCCGTTTTCTTGGCGCCTCGGTGGTGGCCACGCCGGTGACGTCAAATTCCGGGCTTGAGCAGGACGGTAGCTTTGCCGTGCGCCGCACTCGTGTCGGTTCTCCCTATGTGATTGCCGCGATGGACGAGGCTCTGTCGGCGGGAGAGAGCGGCGTGATCGGTTTCGAGGCGAATGGCGGCCTGATGCTCGGTTCCGACTTTACCATGTCCGGCAAGACGATCGATGCCCTGCCGACCCGCGATAGTTTCCTGCCGGCGCTCGCCGCGCTTGGTACCGCTGCACCGCGCGGTCTGTCGCTTTCCGCCCTCGTCGAGGATTTCAGCCTCCCCATCGCGCTCAGCGACCGGCTGGAGAATTATGCGACAGAGCGAAGCGGTTCGCTGATGGCGAATCTGCGCGAATCCCGCGAGCAGCTCGACTCCTTCCTCGCTCCACTTGGCTCCGTCCAGTCCGCCAGCGATATCGACGGCCTGCGGGTAACGCTCACGGACGGTCGTGTGATCCATTTCCGCCCCTCGGGCAACGCCCCCGAGATGCGCTGCTATGTCGAGGCCGCCGACAAGGATAGCGCCGCCTCACTCCTCAAGGATGGGCTTTCGCTGCTGGAGCGCTGGTCGGCCTGAACCGGCGAAGAGCCGCAGGCGTATTGGACATGACACAGAACAAGAGGATGTCATGACCAAGATTGCCTGGATTACCGGTTCGAGTTCCGGCATCGGCCGCTCGTTGGCGGAGCGGTTGCTGCGCGATGGATACCGCGTGGCCGTCAGTGCCCGGAGCGCGGATGCGCTTGCTTCGATCGCGGCGAGCCATCCTGGCAAGGTCGGCGTCTACCCTCTCGACGTCACCGACCCTGCCGCCGTCAAACAGGTTTTCGCTTCAATCGAAAGCGAAATGGGAGCGGTCGATCTCGCCATGTTCGCAGCCGGCTCCTACACCCGCGATTACGCCGAGGATTTCGACAGCGCGCGAACCCGCCAGATGTTCGAACTCAATGTTCTGGGTACAGCATCCTGCCTTGAGGCTGTGATGGCCACGATGATCGCGCGCCGCCGCGGTCATATTGCAGTGGTTGCCTCGGTGTCAGGTTATGTCGGGCTGCCGGGCGCTGCGACTTATGGAGCAACCAAGGCTGCGCTCAACGTGATGTGCGAAGCGCTTTATCCGGAACTCGAGCGCCACGGCGTCAGAATGACCATTATCAATCCGGGCTTCGTTGACACGCCGCTGACGAAGAAGAACGACTTCCCGATGCCCTTCCTCGTCTCGTCAGAGGAGGCGGCAGATACTATTGCCAAGGGGCTGGCAAAGGGCAAGTTTGAGATCATCTTCCCTTGGAAAATGGCACTTGCGATCCGGTTCCTGCACGCCCTGCCGCATTCGCTACGCTTTGCATTGACGCGCAAGATGCTCCGGCCAAAGGATCCATGACCGGAGCGCCGTCCCTGCACGTTGCAATCAAGAAGTTCAGGCTGGCTTGTCCAGCCTGAACTGCACGACGTCGATGCGGCCAAAGCGGAAGCCAACGGCGCAGTAGTGCAGATAGAGACGCCACATGCGATAGAAGCGGCGATCAAAGCCGAGCGGCTCTATTTTCTTCCAGTTGGCAGTAAAGGCACTATCCCAGGCGAGGAGTGTACGGTCGTAGTCGCGACCGAAGCGGAAGGTATCTGTGACCCTGAGGCCTGCTGCCACGGCATCGCGTTCGAAGACGGTGACCGATGGCAACATGCCGCCCGGGAAGATGTAGGTCTGGATGAAATCAGCACTCCGGCGATAGTAGTCGAAGCGGCTCTCGTCGATCGTAATCGTCTGGACGATGGCTTTTCCGCCGGGAACCAGACGTTCTTGAACCGCCTTGAAATACACGGGCCAGTTTTCTTCTCCGACGGCTTCGAACATTTCGATCGAAACGATCTTGTCATACCGGCCCCGACAGTCACGATAATCCTCCAAACGGATATCTACACGGTCGGACAGGCCCGCCTTCTGCAGACGTTCGCGTGCAAACTTCGCCTGTTCGGTGGAGAGCGTCAGGCAGGTTACTCGGCAGCCCGTCTTTCGGATCGCATGTTCGGCAAAGCCACCCCAGCCACAGCCGATTTCCAGAACGTGGTCGTCGGGCCCGATCTCGAGCTCTTCGACGATGCGCGCATACTTGGCCTCCTGGGCGTCGGCCAAAGACATGCTCGGAGCACTGTAGAGTGCCGACGAATAGGTCATCGTCCGGTCAAGCCAGAGACTGTAAAAGGCGTTGCCGAGATCATAGTGGTAAGCGATGTTGCGCCGGCTGCCTTTTTTGGAGTTCCGACGCAGCTTGTGGCGCAAGCGGGCCAGCGTCATGAAGATCGAAGAAGAGGCAAGCACGCGACCGAGCTGCGCTTCATTCGCCAGAGCAACTTCAAGCACCGCGCCGATATCAGGCGAATCGAGATCCCCCTCGATGAAAGACTGTGCGAAACCGAGCGTGCCATTCGTCAAGATCCGCAAGGCCGGTCGTGCACCTCGCACACAGAGAACAGCGTTTGGGCCGGGCTTTTCGCCAATCGCCACATGCTCGCCGTATCCCTCGAACTGGAGCGTCAAACGGCCAACAGCGATGCGATCGGCCCAGCGACACATGATGCGCTGCCAGAATGTGAGAGAGCTAACGACAGGGTGCATTTCCTGCTCAGCGTGACTCATGACTTGTTCATCCCATTCTGCGCAACAATCGTCGATGCTATTCTGGCTTCCGCAGGCTGGTGTCGGTAGATCGGAACTCCTTTCCACCAGAGCTTCAGCGCCTCCCAATGAATGCCCCCCATCACCTTGAGGGTCATCAAGGGATACTTCAGCAGCATGCTCAATAAGGCCGCGTCCGACAAGGGTCGCCGCTTGCCAGAAAACGTCGCAAAAAGAAGCGGCCCGTCCGGATCGGTTTCCCCGATATTGATGGCCACGTCCTCATCCGGAGGGCTGATGCGGAAATTATACTCGCAGTTCATTGGCATGAAAGGCGAGACATACATCTCCTTGGCGCAGCGGTGGCGCAGGACCCCACCGGCAGCATCTGCTTCCACCGGGATCACGTAGGTGTGGCGCTCGTTAAAGGTATTGCAAACCTCATAAAGGACCGCCGCCAGCCCGCCTTCCGCACGGTAGCAGAAATAGACGGTCAGAGGATTGAAGACGTAGCCGAGGATACGCGGATAGCAAAGCATGCGGATCTTCCATCCGGTGCCTTCAAGGCCGGCGGCCGCGAGGCGCTCCTCGACCCAGGCACGCAACTCGCCGGTGCGACCGTTCCCGTGGTCGACGTCATGAACCGAGTAGAGCGCGGCCCTGTTGTATCCGAAAAGGCGAAGGTCTGAGTTCAGCCTGTCGATATCATCAAGGTCGATCAACAGGGAAAAGACACTGTAGCGCAGGCTGTGCTTCTTCGGCCGGCTGCGAACATGCAGGACGTGCCCGGCATAAATTGCGGAACGCCCCATCATTCCGCAGCCTCAAGGCGGCGGCTGATGACGATGCGGCCCGATTCGTCGGCGACAGACCAGGGGCGTCGAACCCCGCCAATGGCTTCTGCGACGGCAAGGCCCGCCTGAAGACCGTCTTCATGGAAGCCACTGCCGAAATAGGCACCGCAGAACCAGGTGTTGCGGCGGCCCTGCAGCTCCCAGATCCGGCGCTGGGCGCGGATGGCGGCGACATCGAAGAGTGGGTGCTCATAGTTGAAGGTCTGGATGATCTTCGCGGGATCGATGGGACGGCAGGGATTGAGCGTGACGAAAAGCGGGGTCGTCGGATCCAGCGACTGCAGCTTGTTCATCCAATAGGTGACGCAAAGAGTTTCGCTCGCATCCGCCTGTTTTTCAGCCACGTAGTTCCAGCTCGACCAGACGGACTTGCGCTTCGGCATTAACTGCTCGTCCGAATGCAGTACCGCAAGGTTCGGAGTGTACTGGAACGATTCCAGCACCTCGCGCTCCTCGCTGTCGGCGTCTTCGAGGAGGTCAATGCTCTGATTGGCGTGGGTCGCGAGAACGACGTCGTCAAAAGCGTCGACGCCACCGCGCACATCCGTCACTTCCACACCAGAAATTCCGCGTCGAACGCCGATGACAGCGGTGCCAAGGCGGACTTCACCGGTGAAATCGGCAAGCAAGCGGGCAATGTATTCCCGGCTGCCTCCCTTGACGGTGCGCCAGCGCGGACGATCCTTGAGCGTCAGAAGGCCATGGTTCGCGAAGAAGCGAATGAAGGCATGGAGCGGATAAAGGCGCATTTCCGAGGCAGTCGTCGACCAGATGGCAGCGCCCATGGGGAGAAGATGATCCTCGATGAAGGACGGCGCATAATCTGCCGACGCGAGGTAGTCGCCGAGCGATACGCCTTCCAATTCGCGTCTGTCGAGAAGCTCGGGGGCTTCCTTGTAGAAGCGAAGTATGTCCTTGACCATGCGCCAGAAGCGCGGCCGCAGGATGTTGGATTTCTGACCCAGGAGTCCAGAGAGTCCCGAGCCCGAATACTCAAAGGCGCCGCCCCCGAGGGATGCGGCAAACGACATGTTGGAGGGCAAGGTCGGCACATCAAGGTGCTCGAAAAGCTTCACCAGGTTGGGATAGTTCCGGTCATTGTAAACAATGAAGCCTGTGTCGACGGGGATGTCCTTTTTTGCACCGGGCGCCAGAACGGTGTTGGAATGTCCGCCGAGGCGGTTCTCCGTTTCGTAGAGAACGACGTCAGAGCTTTTCGACAGCAACCAGGCGCAGGACAGGCCCGAAATTCCCGATCCGATGACGGCGATCCTGCGTTTACCGCCGGATGCGGCCCTCGTTATACCAGTGTCCATTACCCGCCCTTTGCTAATTGTTCCATCCAATGGATTTGGCAATGATTACGCAAGGCAATTCGCAATGGATCGATCGACGCGAATAAATTCGCTCACGGTGATCCGGGCGACAGACAGAGGCGTAGACCGCTTCATGATGAACGCGATACACATCTCGGCAGATGCGTGCCACAATGACCCCGGGCGAACAGCACGGCTACAGGTCGTTGCGCCGCTCAAACGAGGGAAAAAAAGCGTTTCGATGACCGAGTCGGTGGAAGAACTGGACCAGCGTAAATTCTCGCAGCTTTTGGCCGCCGTCGGCCGCGATAGAGACATCGAAGCCTTCGAGACGATCTTCAAATTTTACAGTCCTAAGGTACGTGCCTACATGGCAAAGCTTGCACGCGATGGGCAGGCCGCCGAGGAACTTATGCAGGAGACAATGCTGGCGGTCTGGAACAAGGCCGAGCAGTTCGACCCCACCAGGGGAAATGTCTCTAGCTGGATCTTTACCATCGCCCGCAACCAACGCATCGATGCGTTCCGGCGCGAAAAACGCCCGACGTTCGATCCGTCTGATCCGGCTTTCGTGCCCGATGACGTGCCCCCGGCAGATGTCGAATTCGAAGGCAGACAGGAGGCGGATCGCCTCCGCCGCGCCATGGAAACCCTACCACCCGAACAGCTCGAACTCCTCAAAATGTCATTCTACAGAGAAGCATCCCACAGCACGATCGCAGCCGAGCTCGGACTGCCTATGGGAACCGTGAAATCGCGTATCCGTCTCGCCTTTGCGAAGCTGCGCGCAGCATTGGAGGAGCGGGCATGACGCTCCACGTTCAACACCATATCAGCGACGAGCTGCTGCTCGACTACGCGACCGGAAACCTCGCCGAAGGCTGGAGCATTGCCGTTGCAACGCATCTGGCGCTTTGCCCGGCCTGCCGCGATCGGCTGTCCTTCATGGAGCACACCGGAGGGCAGATTTTGGAGGCGACCGAAGTGAAGGCAGAAGAGACCTCATGTGCCGACAGCTGGTCGGCGATGAAGGCGAAGCTGAAAGCGCAAGGCTCGTCACGCACGGCCACGGCGAAGGCTGTCGCAACGCCAGCGGACGTACCGGTCCTGCCCGAGCCTCTGCGCTCCTATGTCGGCGGCGACTTCGATGCCTTGAAGTGGAAGTCGCTGGGCCGCGGTGCCTATCACATTCCGATCAAGACCGGTGACGCCGAAAGTCAGGTTCGCCTGTTGAAGATCCCGGCCGGCAAGCCGGTGCCCGAGCATTCCCATGGCGGGCGCGAGCTCACCCTGGTGCTCAAGGGCGCGTTCACCGATGGTGAAACCGTGTTCAAGCGCGGCGACCTAGAAGAAGCGGATGAAACGCTGACGCACCAGCCGGTTGCGACGCCGGAGGAGGATTGCATCTGTCTTGCCGTGACCGATGCGCCTTTGAAGTTCAAGAGCCTCCTGGTCCGTCTGGTCCAGCCGGTTCTCGGTATCTGATTGAAGGCCGGGCGTGTGCCCGGCCGTGGGGGAAGACACATGCCTTACGTGATCGCCTACATCTCGACGGCTGTCGTCTTCTTTGCCCTCGACTATCTCTGGCTCACCCGGATCGCGATCGGTTTCTACCGCGAGCAGATCGGCAGCCTCATGCTGGCGTCGCCGAACTTCGCTGCCGCCGGGGTTTTCTATCTCTTCTATGTGGTCGGCGTCGTGTATTTCGCGGTGATGCCGGCGGTCTCGGCAGGCAGCCTGGTAACCGCGCTGATCAACGGTGCCCTGCTCGGACTTCTCGCCTATGGCACCTATGACATGACGAACCTCGCCACGCTGAAGGGCTGGTCGCTGCAGATGAGCCTGGTCGATATGGCCTGGGGCGCGTTCCTCACGGCAATCGCCGCGGCTGCGGGCTATCTGGCCGTCTCGCGCTTTGCACAGTGAGTGCTGGAAGGCACGGCCTGACCGCCCTATGTTTTCGGCATGATCAAGCCGGACCTTCTCCTTCATCCGACACCCGGTGGGCTCTATTGCCCGCTGGGTGATTTTTTTGTCGATCCGGTCCGGCCCGTCGACCGCGCACTGATCACCCATGGCCATTCCGACCATGCGCGCGCGGGCCATGCCCATGTGCTCGCCACCCGCCAGACGCTCGACATCATGGCGATCCGCTATGGCGAAGACTTCTGCGGCACGTCGCAGAGTGCCGACTTCGGGCAAACCATCTCCCTCAATGGTGTCACGGTCCGCTTTCATCCGGCGGGCCATGTGCTGGGGTCCGCCCAGATTGAGATCGAGGCGCAGGGTACGCGCATTGTCGTCTCCGGCGACTATAAGCGCGGGGCGGATCCGACTTGCGCGAGTTTCGTGCCCGTGCCCTGCGACGTCTTCATCACCGAGGCAACCTTCGGGCTGCCCGTCTTTCATCATCCGGAGCCACGGCGCGAAATCGAGAAGCTTCTGAGATCGCTCCAGCAATTTCCCGAGCGCAGCCATCTCATCGGGGCGTATGCGCTGGGGAAGGCGCAGCGGGTGATCTCGCTGATCCGGCGCGGCGGTTACGAGAAGCCGATCTATATTCACGGCTCCATGGCGCGGCTCTGCGACTATTATGGCGAACAGGGCGTCGAGCTTGGCGACCTGAGACCCGCCACCACCGAGGATAGGAAGTCTGGCGCCTTCAAGGGCGCCGTGATCATCGGTCCGCCCTCAGCCTTCAATGATCGCTGGGCGCGGCGCTTCGAGGATCCGCTGGCGATCTTCGCCTCCGGGTGGATGATGGTGCGTCAGCGGGCGAAGCAGCGCGGGGTCGAACTGCCGCTTGTCATTTCCGACCATTGCGACTGGCCGGAGCTTCTCGACACGATCCGCGAGGTGGGCCCGCAGGAGGTCTGGGTGACGCATGGGCGCGAGGAGGCCCTGGTGCGCTGGTGCGAGCTTGAGGGCATCAAGGCTCGACCGCTGCATCTGGTCGGCTACGAAGACGAGGGCGACTGATATGAAGGCTTTCGCCCGCCTGCTCGACCGCCTCGTTCTGACGCCCAGTCGCAATGGCAAGCTGACACTTCTCGTCGACTACTTCCGCGATACCGCCGACCCGGATCGGGGCTATGCGCTGGCTGCCCTTACCGATGGGCTCGACATCAAGGGTGTGAAGCCAGCGCTTCTGAAGGAGCTGGTTCTGGAGCGGATGGATCCGATCCTCTTCCAGTATTCCTACGACTACGTAGGTGACCTTGCCGAGACAATCTCGCTGGTCTGGGAGCCGCAGGCGCCGGAGGCGGAAAGCGACCAGGATCTCGAAAGCCTTTCGAAGATTGTCGAACGGCTGCAGCGCCTGGGACGAAACGAAACGCGCACGGTCATGCGCGATCTCTTCGACCGGCTCGACACATCGGAGCGGTTTGCGCTGATCAAGCTCGTGACCGGGGGATTGAGGATCGGGGTCTCGGCGCGTCTCGCCAAGCAGGCGCTCGCTCTGTATGGCGACAAGGATGTCGTGGATATCGAGGGGCTCTGGCACGGGTTGAAGCCGCCTTATACCGAGCTGTTCGCCTGGCTGGAGGACAAGGTCGACAAGCCTGTCCTGTCGACGCCGGCGATTTTCCATTCGGTGATGCTCTCGACGCCGATCGAGGACAAAGATCTTCCAAATCTCGATCCGCAAGACTTCGCCGCGGAATGGAAGTGGGACGGGATCCGCGTACAGCTCTCCTGCTCCGGCGGGAAAAGCCGGCTTTATTCCCGCTCGGGCGACGAGATCTCGGGAGCCTTCCCCGATGTGATCGAGGCAGCGCAGTTCGATGGCGTGATTGATGGCGAGCTTCTGGTTGGCGGCACGTCGCGGACGAATGCACCGACGCGCACCTTTTCCGATCTCCAGCAGCGGCTCAATCGCAAGACGGTTACGGCGAAGATGCTCGACGACTATCCGGTCTTCATCCGCGCCTATGACATCCTGTTCGATGGCGATCTGGATGTGCGGCCGGAAACTTTCCTTGCGAGACGCGAGCGGCTGAGTGCTCTCGTCGATCAGCTGGAGCCGCGCCGTTTTGATCTTTCGCCGCTCGTGCCCTTTTCGACCTGGGAGGAGCTTGAGAAGCTTCGCGCCGCGCCACCCGACCCGGTGATCGAAGGCGTGATGCTGAAGCGGCTGGACAGTAGCTATCAGGCAGGACGCGCCAAGGGACCATGGTTCAAGTGGAAACGCGACCCGATGAATGCGGACGCCGTGCTGATGTATGCGCAGCGCGGACATGGGAAGCGGTCCAGCTACTATTCCGACTTCACCTTTGGGGTCTGGACGGCCGTTCCCGGCGAAGGGGATGTTCTTGTGCCGGTCGGCAAGGCCTATTTCGGTTTTACCGACGAGGAGCTGGAGGTGCTCGATCGCTTCGTGCGCAACAACACGGTGGACCGTTACGGCCCGGTGCGGGCGCTGCGGGCCGAGCCGGAGCACGGTTTCGTCGTGGAGGTGGCCTTCGAAGGAATTGCGCGGTCGACCCGGCACAAGTCGGGTGTCGCGATGCGGTTTCCCCGCATCGCGCGGCTGCGTCAGGACAAGCTGCCCAAGGATGCCGACCGGCTGGAGACGCTGGTCTCGCTGATCGACAAATAGGTCAGCGCATCGTCAGGCAGCGCGAGACGCTGTCCTGCCAGCCGGCGATCGCCGCTTCGCGCTCGCCGGCGTCCATTCCCGGCTCAAAACGGCGGTCGCGCTTCCAGGTGGCGGCAAAGCCCTTCTGGTCAGGCCAGAGACCCGCGCGGGAGCCGGCAAGCCAGGCGGCACCGAGGACGGTGGTTTCCAGAACCACCGGACGATCAACAGGAGCCGCCAGAATGTCGGCCAGGCGCTGCATCGTCCAGTCGGACGCGACCATGCCGCCATCGACACGCAGCACCGTCTTGGAGGCACTGCCGTTCCAGTCCTTCTTCATGGCCTCCAGCAGGTCATGGGTCTGGTAGGCGACACTTTCGAGTACGGCACGGGCAAATTCAGCCGGGCCAGTGCCACGGGTTAGGCCGAAGATCGCGCCGCGGGCATCGGCATCCCAATGCGGTGCGCCGAGGCCAGTGAACGCCGGGACAAGATAGACGCGCTGATGCGGATCCGCCTTGCTGGCCAGCGCATCGGTTTCCGAAGCGATCTTCACAAAGCCCATCTGGTCGCGCAGCCACTGGACGGCAGCGCCGGCGATGAAGATTGAGCCCTCAAGAGCGTAGGTCGTCTCGCCATTCATCCGATAGGCGATCGTCGTCAGCAAGCGGTTCGAGGAGGCGACGCGGTCCGGTCCGGTATTCAATAGCGCGAAGCAGCCTGTGCCATAGGTCGACTTCATCATGCCCGGCTCGAAGCAGGCGTTGCCGATGACGGCCGCCTGCTGGTCGCCGGCAACGCCGAGGATCGGGATTTCAGCTCCCAGCACGGCCTTGTCGGTGATGCCAAAGTCATCGGCGCAGTCCTTGACCTCCGGCAGCATGGCGCGCGGGATTTCCAGGATGGACAGAAGCTCGTCATCAAAGCGGTTTTCGCCGATGTCGTAGATCAGCGTACGCGAGGCATTGGTCGCGTCGGTCGCATGGACCTTGCCGCCGGTGAGCTTGTAGATGAGCCAGCTGTCGACCGTGCCGAAGCAGATCTCGCCGTTTTCGGCGCGCGCCTTCAAGCCGTCGACGTTCTTCAAGAGCCAGGACAGCTTCGTGCCGGAGAAATAGGGGTCGAGCAGCAGGCCGGTCTTTTCCGTGAAAAGCGGCTCCAGCCCCTTATGCTTGAGTTCGTCGCAGAAGCGGGCGGTCCGGCGGTCCTGCCAGACAATGGCGCGGTGAGCAGGCTTGCCGGTGGCGCGGTCCCAGACGACGACGGTTTCGCGCTGGTTGGTGATGCCGATCGCGGTGATATCACCGATCTTGATGTTGGCGGCGGAGAGCGCTTTCTCGATGGTCGCCAGCACAGTCTGCCAGATCTCGTCCGCATCATGCTCGACCCAGCCCGAATCCGGGAAATGCTGGGTGAACTCCTGCTGGGCGACGCCGACGATATGCATCTCGTGATCGAAGATCATCGAGCGGGTCGAGGTCGTTCCTTGGTCGATGGCCAGAATGTAACCGCTCATCAGGCTCAAACTCCTTAAGTGAAGAAGCCGGGGCGTAGATTTCGCCCCGGCGGTTGTCAATGGATCAGGTCGTGGACCCGATCACTTCTGCCAGCTCTTGACCAGTTCGTCATAGTTGACGGTGATCGGCTGTTCCTTCTCGTTCTCGATCTTCAGCTGCGGAGCGAGATTGCCCTTTGCCACAGCATCGGCATTCCACTCTTCGAGGGTCTTTTCCTCGGCGAGCTTCGGACCGATGTCGCCCTGAACTCCAGCGCGTTCGAGACGCTCAAGGACCTTTTCCTGCTCAGCGCAGAGCGAGTCCATGGCTTCCTGGGCGGTCTTGGCGCCGGAAGAAGCGTCACCGATGGCCTGCCACCAGAGCTGCGCCAGCTTCGGATAGTCAGGAACGTTGGTGCCGGTCGGCGACCACTGGAGGCGAGCCGGCGAGCGGTAGAATTCGACCAGACCGCCGAGCTTCGGAGCACGCTCGGTAAAGGACGGATGGTCGAGGGTCGACTGACGGATGAAGGTCAGGCCGACATGGCTCTTCTTCACGTCGATGGTCTTCGAGGTGACGAACTGGGCGTAGAGCCAAGCGGCCTTGGCACGGTCTTCAGGAGTGGACTTCATCAGCGTCCAGGATCCGGCGTCCTGATAACCGAGCTTCATGCCGTCCTTCCAGTAGACGCCATGCGGGCTCGGAGCAAAGCGCCACTTCGGCGTGCCGTCCTCGTTGACGACCGGCAGGCCTTCCTTGACGAAGTCAGCGGTGAAGGCGGTGTAGGTGAACATCTGCTGGGCGATTTCACCCTGCGACGGCACCGGACCGGATTCGGAGAAGGTCATGCCCTGGGCAGCCGGAGGAGCATACTTCTTCATCCATTCGAGATACTTCTCGATGGCGTAGACGGAGGCCGGGCCGTTGGTGTCGCCACCGCGGGCGACGCAGGAGCCGACCGGACGGGAGTTTTCGTCGACCTTGATGCCCCACTCATCGACCGGAAGGCCGTTCGGGATGCCCTTGTCGCCGTTGCCAGCCATGGAGAGCCAGGCGTCGGTGAAGCGCCAGCCGAGCGACGGGTCCTTCTTGCCGTAGTCCATGTGGCCGAAGACCTTCTTGCCGTCGATTTCGCGACCGGTGAAGAATTCGGCGATGTCCTCATAAGCCGACCAATTGACCGGAACGCCGAGGTCGTAGCCGTACTTCGCCTTGAAGTCGGCCTTGTTCTTCTCGTCGTTGAACCAGTCGTAGCGGAAGAAGTAGAGGTTTGCGAACTGCTGGGTCGGCAGCTGATAAAGCTTGCCATCCGGAGCGGTCGTGAAGGACTTGCCGATGAAGTCGTCGATGTCGAGGGTGGGGCTTGTGACGTCCTTGCCTTCGTTCGCCATCCAGTCGGTCAGGTTGCGGACCTGCTGGTAGCGCCAGTGGGTGCCGATAAGGTCGGAGTCATTGATGTAGGCGTCGTAGATGTTCTCGCCCGACTGCATCTGAGTCTGCAGCTTTTCGACGACGTCACCTTCACCGATCAGGTCGTGGGTGATCTTGATGCCGGTGATGGCGGTGAAGGCCGGAGCAAGGACCTTCGATTCATATTCATGCGTGGTGATCGTTTCGGAAACGACCTTGATCTCCATGCCGGCGAAAGGCTTCGCGGCATCGATGAACCACTGCATTTCGGCTTCCTGGCTGGCACGGTCCAGTGCCGACATGTCACCGACTTCGGCGTCCAGGAACTTCTTCGCCGCTTCCATGTCGGCGAAGGCTACGCCCGTCATTGCCAGAAGCATGGCGGCCGTCGTCGTCAAAAGGTGCTTTCGCATTATGTCCTCCCTAAGGTTGCGATTGCATTCAGGTTTCAGTCTCTAGGATGGCGACCTCCCGCCGCCATCCATCTTGTCTTGCCCTAGACGAAGCGGAAAACGCCGATGGCGTAGACCACTGACAGGGCGAGAGCCCACCACAGGTTCGGCCCAACCAGACCGAGCCAAGCGAGATTGATGAAAGCCGATCCGAGCAGCGACACGAAGAGACGGTCGCCGCGGGTGGTTTCGAAGCGCAGTATTCCGGTGCGCGGATTGCCGCCCGGCGACAGGTATTCCCAGATCGCCATCGACAGGATCAGGCCGAAGATCACGAGGAAGAATATCGTGGTCGGCAGCGTCCAGGCCATCCATGTAAAGTTCATTGAAGCCTCCTCAGACGCGGCCCAGGGCGAAGCCCTTGGCGATGTAATTGCGGACGAAATAGATCACGAGTGCACCGGGGATGATCGTGAGCACGCCGGCTGCGGCCAGCACGCCCCAGTCCATGCCGGAGGCAGAAACCGTCCGAGTCATGATGGCGGCGATCGGCTTGGCATCTGTTGTCGTAAGAGTACGGGCAATCAGAAGCTCGACCCACGAGAACATGAAGCAGAAGAAGGCGGCGACACCGATGCCCGAGGCGATCAGCGGCATGAATATCTTCACGAAGAACTTCGGGAAGGAATAGCCGTCGATATAGGCGGTTTCGTCGATTTCCTTCGGCACGCCGGACATGAAGCCTTCGAGGATCCAGACAGCGAGCGGCACGTTGAACAGGCAGTGCGCGATGGCAACGGCGATATGCGTGTCGATGAGGCCGAAGGCAGAGTATAGCTGGAAGAAGGGCAGCGCGAAGACGGCCGGCGGCGCCATGCGGTTGGTCAGCAGCCAGAAGAACAGATGCTTGTCACCGAGGAAGCGATACCGTGAGAAGGCATAGGCTGCCGGCAGTGCGACGGCGACCGCGATCACAGTGTTCATGCACACATAGATGATCGAGTTGATGTAGCCCTTGTACCACGACGGATCGGTAAAGATCACCGCGTAATTGGCAAGTGTCGGGTTGACGGGCCAGAGAGAGAAGGCGCCCGTGATCTCCGCATTCGTCTTGAAGCTCATGTTGACGAGCCAATAGATCGGCAGGAGCAGAAAGATGATGTAGATTGTGGGAACCAGAAAGCCGAGGCCAGTGCGGTTATCAGTGCTTTTCATGATTATCTCCTCAGCCCTTCGCGTCACTGTTGGTCATGACGGTGTAGAAAACCCAGGACAGCGCGAGGATGATCAGGAAGTAGATGATCGACATTGCCGCCGCCGGACCGAGGTCGAACTGGCCGACCGCCATCTTGACGAGGTCGATCGAGAGGAAGGTGGTCGAATTGCCCGGGCCGCCGCCCGTCAGGACGAAGGGCTCGGTGTAGATCATGAAACTATCCATGAAGCGCAGCAGCACGGCGATCAGCAGCACGCGCTTCATCTTGGGCAGCTGAATGAAGCGGAACACGGACCAGCGCGATGCGCCGTCGATCTTTGCGGCCTGATAATAGGCATCCGGGATCGAGACGAGACCAGCATAGCAGAGCAGAACGACGAGGCTCGTCCAGTGCCAGACATCCATCACGATGATGGTGACCCAGGCGTGGATCGGGTTCTGCGTGTAGTTGTAGTCGAAGCCCAGAGCGTTCAGCGAATAGCCGAGAAGACCAATGTCGACGCGGCCGAAGACCTGCCAGATGGTCCCCACGACATTCCACGGAATGAGCAGCGGCAAGGCCATCAGGACGAGGCAGACCGGTACGCCCAATCCCGTTTTCGGCATGTTGAGCGCAATGAAGATGCCAAGCGGCACCTGGATCGCGAGAATGATCATGGAGAAGATCAGGTTGCGTCCGAGCGCATCCCAGAA
>OGCL01001127.1_pt1 | contig 24277 bp, 28 predicted proteins | sample 1570041 | NCBI WGS metagenome assembly OGCL01 (sample SAMN06266162, study PRJEB24511) | hot springs metagenome | isolation source: Hot spring water | place: South Africa: Limpopo | collected 2015-06-22 | reverse complement strand
AGCGGCAGCGATTCGTTCCGCTTCAGTGTCTGCCGGAGCTGTGTTCCCGTTCGCGTAGGCGGGCATCAAGCGCCGTCACCAGCAACGCAAAATCCTCGGCGCCCCGGCTGCGCGGCGCGTAGGTACGGATCGGCTGGCCGGCGGCGAAGGCTTCGGCGAAACGGATGTTCGGCGCGGATGGCCGGCAGCACGCGCGAGGCGCCGAACTCGACGGCCACCTAACTGGTGACGGCGCGGTACTGGCGCACATGGCCGGCGGCCATCGTGGGCAGAAAGCCGAGGATCTTCAGGCCACGATTTTCGCGCGTCATGATGCGGAACAGCGCGCGCATCAACTGCCGCACCCCTTCGTAAGAAGATGGTGCGGCACATAGGGCACCAGCAGCCGGTCGGCGGCGATGAGCGCGTTGATGAGCAAGGCGAGCGAGGGCGGCGTATAAAAGTCAGTGCGGTCGGCACGGCGGCAGGCAGGAATTTCCGCCATAGCGGTAGAGCAGCAGCGCGGCATCGTCCCGCGCTGAGGCCCAGCGCGCCAGCGCTTCCCCGGCGAGCCGCGAGGCATCGATCCCCGTCTGTCCGCACAGGGTCGCCAACGGCAACAGTTCCGGCAAGCCGTCCGAATACAGCGCCAGCCACTCGCCTGCGGCCAACACGACGGTCTCGGGGCGCAGCCCTTGGTAGCCGGCGCCGACGATACCCCGAGCCCCACCGAGGCGCAGTTCGCGCTGCCGGCCGAAGAGCACGGCGCGGATGCTGCCGACCGACGCCACGCTGAGCCGGTCGCCTTCGACCTGCGCCAGCGCCAGCGCCGCGCCGCGCGTGGCGTGCAATGCGGCGTCACAGGCGGCGAATATTTCGTCCAGCGACAGCGCGCGCCGGGTAGCGACACAATCGACTGCCGCTTGGGCGGCCACCGCGGCCTCTGCGCCGTGGCCGAGACCATCGGCGACGAGCAAGGTCAGGCGATCGACGTCCTGCCAGAAGGCGCAGCGATCGCCGCACTCGCTTTCGCCCGGCATCGGCCTCAGCATGCAGCCGACCGTGCTGGCCGGGGAATCACTCATAAGGCTGATCGTCGGTCTCTGTCAATGCGGGCTCGGCCCACTTACCCGTGGGCGCGGGCTTGCCCGCGATGGGGCGGTTGAACCTGTGCAACTGCGGTATGCACAACCAAGGAAACGCCGAATGAATTGCTGCGCCGGTGCATCGCGGCACGCCCTCCCACGCCTCAGTCGCCTTCACCATCGGTTGCACTCCCGCAACCATGCAGCCGCTTCCAAGCGCGCACGCACGTGCCTTCGCCTGGCCGGCTGTCGATCTCCAACCCATCCATCAGTCGTTCGATGCCGGACAAGCCGCAGCCCAACCCGCCGGCAGTGCTATAGCCCTCGTGTCGGGCCTGCGCGACATCGGCGAGGCCAGAGTCCGGTCGGTGGTCAGCAGTTCGACGCCTACGGCATTGTCCCTCGCCTCGAAGAGGCCGCCGCCATGCAGCCACAGGTTGGAGACCAGTTCGGTCGCCGCGGTGGCAAGGTAGTTGACCTCGGTCGGCGTCAGTCCCAGCGCCTGAGCGAAACGGCGCACGGCTTCGCCGATGTCGGACTCGCCGCTCACTGTCAGGCGCACGTGCAGATCCGGTGCAGGATCGATGTCCACCGCCTCAGGTGCGCGGCCTGTGCATCGTCACCGTCACGCGCGTGGCCGGGCCGGGATTCGATCTCGAAGCCGTCCACCAGCCGCTGCGTGCCGGGCAGGCCAGCGCCGAGACCGCCGCTGGTGCTGTAGCCGTCCTGCATCGCACGCCCGATGTCCGGAATGCCTGGGCCGTAGTCGGTGATGACGACCTTTATAGCACTGTTTTGCTCATCGGAGATGTCGCTGATCTCGCAGTGGCCGCGACCGGCGTATTGCAGCACGTTGCGCGTCAGCTCGGAAATGGCCGTGGCCAGCCGGGTCTGGTCGGCCAGGCCGAAACCGATCAGCCCCGCCACCCGGCGCGCTTCGGCGCGGGCGCGCACGATGTCGGTCTGTTCGACGATGCTGATCTCCTCGACCGGCGCATAAATGCCCACCAGCATCACGCCTCCCCATCCGGGAAGATATCGGCGCGCTGGGCGATGCGTGCGTTCAGCCGCGCGATGGCCTGTTCGAGGTCGAAGACGCAGTCGGCGCCGAGCAGGCCGCGCCCCATTTCGACCAGCGTCATCGCCACATAGGGCTGGACGCCGGAGATGACCGCCTCGGCGCCGAGCAGGTGCGCCATGCTCGCCGTATCGTTGAGCACGCGCGCCATGTAGGAGTCGACGATCTCGAGTGCGGAGATGTCGATGGCGACGCCGAGCGCCTCGATTTCGGCGATCTTGTGCACGATGTCCGACTGGAATTGCATCACGTCGGCGTCGGAAAGTTCGACTTGGATCGAGGCGAGCAGGATGCGCCCGAGTCGCAGGATGGGGATTCTCATCGGGTTTCCCCGCTGGCTGCCCCGATCGCAGCCCTGTTGGCCGCGCCGTGATCCAGACCGCTTCCGGCCATCGGCACGATGCGCCGGCCGACCATAGCCAGCGCCTCGGCGACGCCGGCACGCAGGCTGGCGCGGCTGATGACGTTGACGAAGTCGATGTTCAGCTTGGTCAGCGCCAGCGCACCCTCGGGACTCAGGCCGGTCAGGACGATGCGCGCGCCGAGCAGGTGCGCCGCGTCGATGGCTTTCATGATGTGGCGGGCGACGCCGGTATCGAACACCGGCACGCCGGTGACGTCGAGGATGGTCACCACCGCTTCGTGGCGGCTGATCGCGGCCAGCATGCGCTCGGTGAACTGGCGGGCGCGGACGGTGTCGATGACGCCGATGAGCGGTACCAGCAACACCTTGTCCCACAGGCGCACCACCGGACTGGAGAGCTCAACCAGCGACAGGCTTTGCTGGGCGATGATGCGCTCGCGTGTCTTGACATAGGCATTCAGGCTGAGCAAAGTCAGCCTGTCGAGCACGGCGTCGAGCCGGACCAATGCTTCGGCGCGCACGGCTTCGCGTTCGCTGGCCGTCTCGCCCCCCTCTTCGCTCTCCAGACGCAGCAGATGGCGCGTCAGCACATTCTTGAGCAGGATGACGTAGCGCGCGCTATCGGTCGGCGCTGAGCCATGACCGGCGGGCTCGACACGCTGGCCCGCTTCACCAGTTCGCTGCCGGCATCGAGCTTCGCCGCCCCCTCATCCGCCTGCTGTCGCAAGCTGCCCAACAAGGCATCGAACAGCAGCGTCATGCGGCGGCGCAACGCGTCGATGCGCCGCTCATCGCCGCTGGCATCGTTGCTGGAGCGCGTCACCGCGCCCAGCCACTCCTCGACGATCAGCCAGCGATCGCGCTCCAGCATGGTTTCGATACGGTCGGGTGTTCGCTCGGACATGATCGATGTTCTCCCGCCGCGTCGCCCCCGGGGCCGCGGCTCTCTTTCACTTTGAATATCTACCACAGCAGGATAGCCGCATCCACACCGGGGGGCAAGGCCGATTTCCGCCAACGCTGAATGACGCCGGACGGGCGTTTGCCTCTTCCTCCCGTGCGCAGCGTTGTCCAGCGTTGCCTGCGCCTCGCTGCCCCCGACGGGAACTTACCGGCCATCCTTGCATCCGGTGAGGGCGGCGAGCTGCGTCAATGATTCGAGACGCTCAAGCCTGCCTTCGCGGTAGAGATAGGCGCTCGGCGGCGCGGCGGTGGCGAGCACGTCGGCGCCGGCGCAGAGCGTGCCGCCCTGATAGCAGCGGGCATGGAAAGGCGCGACGACGATGGTCGCCGTCGGTGAGCTGAACGTCTTGGGAAAGCGGTGCTCGGCCCAGTCCAGCTGACAGTCTACCGGCTCGCTGCACCCGGTGCCGTTCAACAGACGTTCGACCGGTGCACTGCCGCCCGCCGTGGCGAGCGGCATCCGCAGCCGGGCAGTGCGCGCGCCGGGAGCTTTGGGCACGAAGGCGATCAGCGACGAACAGCCTTCGCCCGCGGCCAGCGTCTTGCCGGAACAGCCATCGGAATGGGCGACGATTTCGAAGTCGGCCGCGCTGGCTACCGAACAACCGAGCGCAGCACAAGTGACGACTTCGGCATCGATGACGGCCTGCCCGAGCCGTACTGCATTGGCGCCACGGTTGAAGAAACTGAAATACTGCGTGGCATAGGTTTCGCCGAGCGGCACCGGGCCGAAGTGGTGCTCCGGTCCCGGGTCGGTCAGTTCGAGCTGCGCCTGGGCACCGAGGCTGGTCGCCAACGCCAGGGTAACGATGGCCGAACCGACCCAGGTGCGTTTTGGCTTCCGTGCCGAACGCTGGTCCATCTTCATTTCCTTCTCAGGGTGGAATAGCGGACGGCAAGCTCGCCGACCGTAAGGGAAACGCTGAAAAAGCCGCGAGCGAAATGAAGGGCCGCATCGGCGATGCGTTGCCCACGTCAACCTTCGGCAAAGGGATGACGCAGGACGATGGTCTCGTCGCGATCCGGCCCGGTAGAGATCATGTCCACCGGCACGCCACAGAGCGCTTCCATGCGCTGCAGATAAGCGCGCGCCGCGGCCGGCAGAGCATCGTATGAGCGCAGGCCGACCGTGCTGTCTTTCCAGCCAGGCATCGTTTCATAAACTGGCTCGCAGCGTTCGAGTTCGTCGGCGCCGACCGGCAGGATGTCGGTGAACTGGCCGTCGAGACGGTAGCCGGTGCAGATCTTCATCTCTTCCAGGCCGTCGAGCACGTCGAGCTTGGTGACACACAGGCCACTGACACCGTTGATCTGGATCGAGCGCTTGAGCGCGGCGGCGTCGAACCAGCCGCAGCGGCGGGCGCGGCCAGTGGTGGCGCCGAATTCGTGGCCGCGCGTCGCCATGTGCCTGCCGGCATCGTCCTGCTTGTCCTGAGCGTCGTACAACTCGGTCGGGAAAGGGCCGGAGCCGACGCGCGTCGTATAAGCCTTGGTGATGCCGAGTACATAGTGCAGCATGCCCGGGCCGACGCCGGCGCCCGCCGCAGCACCGCCAGCGGTGCAGTTCGACGAGGTGACGAAGGGGTAGGTGCCGTGGTCGATGTCGAGCAGCGTGCCTTGCGCGCCCTCGAAGAGCAGGTTGGCGCCGGCTTTGTGGGCGTCGTAGAGCGCGCGCGGCACGTCGGCGATCAGGCGCGTCAGACGCAGCGCGACGGCCAGCGCACCATCGAGCACTTGCTGGAAATCGACGGTCTCGGCGCCGAGGTAGTTTTTCAGCACGAAGTTGTGATAGTCGAGGTTTTCCGCCAACTTCTCGGCGAAACGCTTTGGGCGCAGCAGATCTTGCACGCGCAGCGCCCGCCGCGCCACCTTGTCTTCATAGGCCGGGCCGATGCCGCGGCCGGTGGTACCGATCTTCTTCGCCCCTTTGGCGGCCTCGCGCGCCAGATCGAGCGCCTGATGGTAGGGCAGAATCAGCGGGCAGGCTTCAGAGATGCGGATGCGCGCCTCGGCATCAACGCCCGCCGCCGCCAGTTCATCGAGCTCCTTGACCAGCGCTTCGGGCGAGAGCACGACGCCATTGCCGATGTAGCAGACGACGCCCGGTCGCAGGATGCCGGAGGGCACGAGATGCAGCACGGTTTTCTTGCCGCCGATGACCAGCGTGTGGCCGGCGTTGTGGCCACCCTGAAAGCGCACCACCCCTTGTGCGTGGTCGGTCAGCCAGTCGACGACCTTGCCCTTGCCCTCATCGCCCCACTGCGTGCCGATGACCACCACGTTCTTTGCCATGTTCATTTTTCCTTCAACGGTTCGATCGTCCAGTGTCCGTCGCCGTGACGAACGAGTCGCCGGTCGCAGCCGGCTTCGCACCAGGTACCTTCATGCCCCGGCAGTTCGAGCAGAACGCGCTCGCCCGCGGCGCGCCAGCGCGCGATCTCGGCCGCGGTCGCCGCATCGCCCGGCCAGGGCGCCAAAATGGCGCCACCCACCGACACGGGCGCGATGAGCCGCGCCAGCATCTTCAAATCCAGCGAAAAACCGCTCGCTGGCCGCTGGCGGCCGAATACGGCACCGATGTGGTCGTAACGTCCGCCCAGGGCGATCGCACCGGCAGCGCCATCGGCATAGGCGGCGAACATCGCGCCGCTGTGGTAGTGATAACCGCGCAGGTCGGCCAGATCGAAGCCGACCGGCAACGAATCGATGGCGGCAGCGAGACGGGCGAGATCGTCGAGCGCCTGGGTGATGGCTGGCGTTTCGGGCAAATGCCGGCGCGCCAGAGTCAGCGCCGTCGGCCCGCCGTAACAGTCGGGCAGCGCCAGCAGCGCCGAGCGCCAGGGTTCGGCGATGCCGACCAGGGCGGCGCGCAGCGCCGGCACGTCTTTCTGTCGCAGCAGCGTGAACAATTCCTCCTGCCGTGCGGCCGGGACTTCTCCGCCCGCAGCGAGCGCACGGAACAGGCCCGCATGCGCCAGATCGATGCGACCGGCGCGCACCTCGAGGCCAACCAGCGCTGCGGCGAGCAGGCGCACAATTTCGATGTCGGCCTCGATGCCGGCATGGCCATAGAGTTCGGCACCGATCTGTAACGGCTCGCGGCTGGCGAACAGGCCCATCGGCCGGGTGTGCAGCACGCTGCCGCAGTAGCACAGGCGGGCGACGCCGCGGCGACCGAGCAGATGAGCATCGATGCGCGCCACCTGCGGCGTCGTGTCGGCGCGCAGGGCCATCGTGCGGCCGGAAAGCTGATCGACGAGTTTGAAGGTCAGCGGATCGAGGTCCGAACCGCTGCCGGTGCGCAGGGCTTCTTCGTACTCGAGCAGGGGCGGTGCAACGAGCTGGTAGCCGTGCATCGCAAACAGGTCGAGCAGCGCGCGCCGCAGCCGTTCGATGTGCGCCGCCTCCCCCGGCAGCACATCCTCGATGGCCTCGGGCAGCAGCCATTTCATCACGTCACTCCCAGCAACAGCAGCAGACCGATGAGCATCGACACCAGGCCGACGAAGCGGATCTGGCCATCGCGTAGTTCGACGGCGCGCCGGAAGGTCTCGCGCCAGACGCGCGGCGCGGCGAACGGCATCAGGCCTTCGATGACCAGCATCAAGGCAATGGCCATGAGCAGGGTGGACAGCATGAAGACCAACTCCCTTTCGAGAACGGACGCACCGAGCTTTCCAGTCCTTCGCGACAGGAAACGGCGGAGCAGATTGAAGTGGAATCGGGGAAGCTTACTTGCCGCGCCCGGAATTGCGCAGATACTTGAAGAAGTCCGAGTTCGGTTCGATGACCAGGACGTCGTTCTTGCTGCGGAAGCTCTGGCGATAGGCTTCCAGCGAACGGTAGAACGAATAGAACTCTGGATTCTGGCTGAACGCCTGACCGTAGGTGGCCGCGGCCTTCGCATCACCCTCGCCCTTGATCTTCTGCGCCTCGCGATAGGCCTCGGCGATGATCACCTCGCGCTGGCGGTCGGCATCGGCGCGGATCTTCTCCGCCTCGGCCGCGCCTTCCGAACGCAGTTCGTTGGCGACCCGCTTGCGCTCGGTTTCCATGCGGCGATAGACCGACTCGGACACCTCGGGCGGCAGATCGACGCGCTTCAGACGCACGTCGACGATCTCGACGCCGATGTTGCGCATGTCGGCATCGGCTTTGCGCTGCACTTCGGCCATGATCTTGTCGCGCTCGCCGGAAACGACGTCATGCACGGTGCGTTTGCCGAATTCTTCGCGCAGACCGGCATTGACCGTCTGAGCGAGACGCGTGCGCGCTACTTGCTCGTCGCCGGCCACCGAGATGTAATACTGGCGCACGTCGTGGATGCGCCATTTGACGAAGGAATCGACCTGCACCGGCTTTTTCTCGGCAGTCAGGAAACGCTCTGGCTCGTTGGCGTCGAGGGTGAGGATGCGGCGGTCGAAATAGCGTACGTTCTGGATCAGTGGCCATTTGAACGACAGCCCCGGCTCGGTGACCACTTCCTTGATCTCACCGAGCTGGAAGACGATCGCGTATTGCCGTTGATCGACGGTGAAAATGGTCAGCGCGGCCAGCGTCATCAGGCCGAGCAGCAGCGTCGAAACGAAGGTCAGATGGCGTTGCATCAGCGCTCTCCCCGGTCACGCGAACGCAGTCCGTCGCGCGAGCGACTGTCGGTAGCCGGCGGCAGCGGCAGTTCCAGTGCCGCATTCTCGCGTGCCGAGGCATTGGCCATCGCCTCGGCCGCGCCGCCGGCGGCGGCAGCGGCCTGCGGCGCCGCGGCGGCCATCAGCTTGTCGAGCGGCAGGTAGAGCAGATTGCCCTGTCCCTTGCTGTCGACCATCACCTTGCTGGTATTGCTGTAAACCTGCTGCACCGTTTCGAGATAGAGGCGCTCGCGCGTCACTTCCGGCGCGCGCGCGTATTCGGCAAGGATCTGCTTGAAGCGCGAGGCATCGCCCTCGGCCTGGGCGATCATGCGCGCCCGGTAACCGGTGGCTTCCTCGAGCAAACGGGCCGCCGTACCCTTGGCTTTCGGAATGACATCGTTGGCATAGGCTTGCCCCTCGTTCTTCTGCCGCTCACGGTCCTGGCCGGCCTTGACGGCATCATCAAAAGCGGCCTGCACCTGCTCGGGCGGCTGCGTGCTCTGCATGGTCACGGCGCGGATCTGGATGCCGGTCTGGTAACGGTCGAGAATGTCCTGGATCAGCTTCTGCGTATTGGCGGCGATGACATCGCGACCCTCGTAGAGCACGAAGTCCATACGGCTCTTGCCAACTACCTCCCGGATGGCCGTCTCGGCGGCCTGCATCACCGCATCGTCGGGATGACGGTTCTTGAAGACGTAATCGACCGGGTCCTTAAGCAGATACTGCACCGCAAACTGCACGCTGACGATGTTCTCGTCGTCGGTAAGCATCAGTGCTTCCTTCAGCACCTTGTTCTTCTCGGAACCGCGGTAGCCGACCTCGATCGTGCGCACGCCGGTGAGGTTGACGATTTCGTGGCTACCGATCGGCCAGGGCAGACGCCAGCGCAGGCCCGGTTCGGTCGTCTCGCTGTAACGGCCGAAGAGCAGCACGACGCCACGCTGACTGGCATCGACGATGTAGAAGCCGCTGCCTAGCCAGACGACCAGCACCAGCGCCAGCAGGAGGCCAATGCCGCCGCCGAACTGGCGGGGACTGAGCGGCGGCACACGCCGCCCGCCATCGTTACCACCGCCGTCGCGACCTTTATCGCCGAGCAAGGTCGACAGGCGCCTGTTGAAGTCGCGCCACAGGTCTTCGAGATCCGGCGGACCGCCGCTGCCGCCGCGACCGCCACGATTACCGCCGCTGCCCCAGCCATGGTCATTCAAGGACATGAAAATACCCGTGATCACGTGTCACCCTGTCGATGAAAGAGGAAGATCCGCCGCCTGCACTGCCTGACGCCCCAACCAAAGCCGCGCCGGAACTCCGCTCGCGCGGATTCGGCCGGTCGGCGGAACATACGCGGGCCACGTGGAGGCAGCCGTTTCCCGGGAGACCCTGCCTATCCCCGCAGATCGGCGGAAACGCAGCCCCCGGGGGGCGGTTCGGCACGCCGCGACGCTAGGCCGCCGGCCGCACCGTGACGCTGCCGGCCTTTCCCCGGCCAACGGAGAGGGCATGTTCGGCCAGCGCCTGACGCAGTCCTTCCAGCCCATCACCGGTACGGGCCGAAAGGCGGATCTTTTCGATCTTACCATATTCGTCCCGCTCGACGCCTGCCGGGCTGCCGGTCAAATCGATCTTGTTCAGCACGACGATCTGCGGCACCGCGCTCGCGCCGATCTCGGCCAGCACGGCGTCGACGGCGGCGATTTGCTGCTGCCGATCGAGGCTGGCGCCATCGACGACATGCAGCAACAGATCGGCCTCGGCCGTTTCCTCGAGCGTGGCGTGGAACGCGGCCACGAGCGAGTGCGGCAGATCGCGGATGAAGCCGACGGTATCGGAGATGACCATCTGCCCGGCGCCTTCGACGAACAGCCGCCGCGAAGTGGTGTCGAGGGTGGCGAACAGCTGGTCGGCCGCATAGGCGCCGGCCTTGGTCAGCGCATTGAACAGCGTGGACTTGCCGGCGTTGGTGTAGCCGACGAGCGAAACGGCCAGCACCTCGTTGCGTCCGCGCGCGCGGCGGCGTACCCGCCGCTGGCGTTCGAGTTGCGCCAGACGCTCCTTCAGCAGCGCGATGCGCCGGCCGAGCAGGCGACGGTCGGTCTCGAGCTGGGTTTCGCCGGGGCCGCGCAGGCCGATGCCACCGCGCTGCCGTTCAAGGTGGGTCCAGCCGCGCACCAGCCGCGTCGCCAGATGCTCGAGCTGGGCCAGTTCGACCTGCAGTTTGCCTTCATGGCTGCGCGCGCGCAAGGCGAAGATGTCGAGGATCAGGCTAGAGCGGTCGACGACGCGCCGCTCGAGCGCCCGTTCCAGATTGCGCTGCTGCGCCGGTGACAGTTCATGGTTGAACAGTACCAGTTCGCCCCCTTGCTCTTCGAGCAGCACGGCGATTTCCTCGACCTTGCCCTTGCCGGCAAAGGTCGCCGGATCGGGACTGCGGCGCTTGCCCTGCACGATGGCCAGCACGCGTGCGCCGGCGCTTTCGGCCAGCAGGCGAAATTCCTCCAGCCGGCCCGCCTGGTCGGCCTCGCCGAAGTCGAGCTGCACCAGTACGGCGCCGTCGCCCGCGGCTGGACGCTCAAACATGCCCCTCGCCCACAGACGGCGCCGGCACAGAACCGGATGCGCTCACTCGCCGGCCGGCTGGTGGCTGAAATTGACCGGCCGCGCCGGCACGATGGTCGAGATGGCGTGCTTGTATACCATCTGCGTCACGGTGTTTTTCAGCAGCACGACATACTGATCGAAAGACTCGATCATACCCTGCAGCTTGATGCCATTGACGAGATAGATCGATACCGGCACATGCTCGCGCCGCAGTGTGTTGAGAAACGGGTCTTGCAGCATCTGGCCCTTGTTGCTCATGGGGATCCCCCTTTGTTATGGTCGGTGAATGTGATCGATTGCGTTGCCGGTGCGTGTGCGTCTGCTCAGGCGCGGCGGTCGAAGGGATTGTCGCCGCTGCGATACTGGATGTGCAGCGGTGTGCCGACGAGGCGAAAGGTCTCGCGAAAGCTGTGCTCCAGATAGCGGGTGTACGACGAAGGCATGTCGTCGAGCGCATTGCCGTGGATGACGATGGTCGGCGGATTGCTGCCGCCCTGATGGGCATAGCGCGGCTTGGGACGCACATTGCCGCGCCGCGGCGGCGCCTGTTTCTGCACTGCGGCTTGCAGCACGCGCGTCAGCTTCGGCGTCGGCAGTTTGGCCATCGCCGAAGCATAGGATCGGTCGATCGCCGCCAGCAGCGCGCCCATGCCCTGGCCGCTCATCGCTGCGACGTAGTGGATGGGCGCGAAATCGAGGAAGGCGAGTTTGCGCGCCACCTCGCGCTTGACGCGTTGCCGGCGGTAATCGTCGAGGGCGTCCCATTTGTTCACCGCCACGACCAGCGCCCGTCCGGCTTCGATACAGAAACCGGCGATGTGGGCGTCCTGATCGGCGATGTCCTGACTGGCGTCGAGCATCAGCACCGCGACATTGGCCTGCTCGACGGCCTGCAAAGTCTTGATGACCGCAAACTTCTCGATGGTCTCGTTCACCCGCGCCTTGCGCCGCAGCCCGGCGGTGTCGATGAGCGTATACCGCCGGCCGTGGCGCTCGAAAGGCACCTCGATGGCGTCGCGCGTCGTGCCGGGCAGATCGAAGGCGATCACCCGCTCCTCGCCCAACAGGGTGTTGACCAGCGTGCTCTTGCCGACATTGGGCCGGCCGACGATGGCGACGCGCGGCCCAGCATCCTGCGCCTCGTCGTCTCTGGCAGCGACCGGGAAGGGCGCCAGCGCCAATTCCAGCATCTCGCGCACACCTTCACCATGCGAGGCCGAAATCGGCAGCGGATCGCCGAGGCCCAAAGCATGGAATTCAGCCGCCACCATCGCGCGTTGCAGCCCCTCGGCCTTGTTGACGAGAAGCAGGATCGGCCGGCCGCTGCGGCGCAGCAGATCGGCGATCACCTCGTCCTGTGGTGTCAACCCGCTGCGGCCATCGACGAGAAAGAGCAACATGTCGGCTTCGGCAATCGCGGCCTCGGCCTGACGCGCCATCTCATGCACGATGCCTTCCTTCGCCTGCGGCTCGAAACCGCCGGTATCGACGACGAGAAAGGGCCGCTCGCCGAAGCGGCCGTGACCATAGAGGCGGTCGCGCGTCAGCCCCGGCTGATCGGCCACCAGCGCGTCGCGCGAGCGTGTCAGACGGTTGAACAGCGTCGATTTGCCGACATTCGATCGGCCGACGAGCACGAGCGTCGGCTTCACGGCAGACGGAAGGCAACGAGGCCGGACAGACGGGTCTGCACGACGAAACCGGAAAGTGCCGAGGACGCTGGTCTCGACGGGTCTTGCGCGAAAGTCAGCCCCACCGGCACGCCGGTCACGCCTCCGGCCTCCAGGCGATACCGGCCAACCGCTGCGCCCTCGGCGCCGCGCAGCACGTGCAGCACGCCTTGGCCGTCGGCGACGACGAGATGCTCGCCGACGACGAGCGGACGGCCCGGTTGCCGTCCGCGCAACAGATCCTGCCGCCACAGGCTGGCGCCGTTGCCGACGTCGAGGGCCAGCACCAAGCCCTGATCGTCGACCAGCACCAGCTGCTTGCCGACGAGCATGCCACCGACACTCGAAGCATGCTCGCGCAGCCACAGCGGCGCGCCGGAGCGCCGGTCGAAGCAGGCCGTGCGTCCTTGCCAGGCGACGGCACAGACCTCGTGGGCGCCGACGAGCGGGTTGCCGACGACGTCGGCGACGCGCTCGAGTTCGGTCGTGCCCTTCGGCGTCGCCACCGTGGCTTCCCAGAGCAGTGCGCCGCTGGCTGCATCGAGCGCGACCAGCTTGCCGCCGGGGAAACCGGCATAGAGACGCCCATCGGCGAGGGTCAGGCCGGCGGCCGAGCGCAGGGTCAGCGGCGGCAGATTGCGCTGATAGACCCAGCGCCGTTTGCCATCGCTGGCATCGAGCGCGAACAGCCGACCGTCGTTGCCGCGCAGAAAGACCTTGCCTTCGCCGATCGCCGGCGGGGCGATGACCTCGGCGCCCAGGCGGGCGCGCCACAGCTCACGGCCATCGGCGGCAGCATGGGCGATGGCCTCGCCCTGGGCGGTACTGACGACGACGATCCGACCATCGCTGGCCACCGCCCCGGCCAGCCGGCCCAGGCCGTCGACGCGCCACAGCGTCTTGCCCACCTCGATGCGCGCCAGTGTACCGGCACGCGCGATGGCGAAGACGGTCTGACCAACCACGGCCGGCGTATAGCCCAGATCGCCAACTTCGCCGAGATCGACCCGCCAAACCGGCGCCAGCGGCAGACCGCCGGCCAGCGGCGGCAGCTCCGGCCACTTCGCCTCGCCGCTGGCGAAAGGATTGAGGCGATCGAGCGAAGAACAAGCGGCGAGACCGAGGATCATCAGGCCCGCGACGACCAGTCCGGCCGCACGCTGCGGCAACGCGCGCGCGTCGAGCCTCATGCCGTCACTCCCAGCGCATCACGCTTGACGCGAATCAACTCACGATAGGCCTGATGCCGGCCGTCATCCATCCGCCCATCCGTACCGTCTTTCTTGGCCGCCGCAAGACGTTCGAGCGCCGTGTCGTAGGCGGCGCGCGCCTCAGCCTTCTTGCCGCTCGCCGCCAGCGCATCGGCCTTCAGTTCGGCCTGGCGGGCCTGAAACGGCATCGGAAGATCATGGGCCAGCGCCTTCAGCGCCTCGTCGTAAGCCTGCTCGTCGATGAGCAGCGCCGCCAACCGCAGGCGGGCGAGCGCACGCAACGTTTCATCGCCCCCTTTTTCGGCCGCCCATTGCAGCTGGGCGCGCGCCGTCTTGCTCTCCCCTTGGTCGACGTTGATCTTCGCCGCCAGCAGAGCGCCCATCGCCGCATAGGCCGTACGACCATATTTGTCGATCAGCTCGCCGGCCAGATCGCGCGCCCGTTTCGCGTCCTGCTGCGTCACGGCCTGCTGCAAGCCACCGTAGAGCACCGAAGCTTCGCTGGCCTGCTGCCGCTGCCACCAGCTCCAGCCCTGCACGCCGACGACGGCAATCGCCAGTACGCCGATCGCGCCGGCGACCCAGTTGCCATACATCTTCCACCAGGTTTTCAGCTCGTCGAGCTGTTCCTGTTCTTCCAGATCGTAGGTTGCCATCTCGTTTTCCTAGTCGAGCCAGACCTGCACCGCAGGCACGAGCGCTGCGATGCCGACCCGGCACTGTGAGCCCTCGGCGCGCAGCGGCTTGACGCTGGCCTCGCCGGCGGCCGCTTCGTCCTCGCCGACGATCACCGCCACGCGCGCGCCGCTTTGATCGGCCCGCCTCATCTGCGCCTTGAAGCTGCCGCCGCCACAATGCAGCTGCACGGCGAGTCCGGCGTCGCGCAGCGACTCGGCCGCCACGAAGGCCAGACGCTGCGCCACCTCGCCCTGGTGCAGCACATAGACTTGTGCGATGCTTTGCCGTTCCCCATCGCGGCCCTCAGTCAGCGCCAGCAGGCGCTCGAGGCCGATGGCGAAACCGCAGGCTGGCTGCGGCTTGCCGCCGAGCTGTGCGATCAGCCCATCGTAGCGACCACCGGCACAGACGGTACCCTGCGCCCCCAACTGCTCGGTGACCCATTCGAACACGGTCAGGTTGTAATAGTCCAGTCCGCGCACCAGGCGCGGATTGAACCGCCAGGGGATTTTGGCCGCGTCGAGCAAGGCACAGACGCCGGAAAAATGTGCCCGCGAGGCTTCACCGAGGTAGTCATAGAGCCTGGGCGCGGTCTCGACGATGGGCTGCATGGCCGGATTCTTCGTATCGAGGATGCGCAGCGGATTGCTGGGCAGCCGGCGCTTGGCTTCTTCGTCGAGCGAGTCGCGATGCTGCTCGAAATGGGCGATCAGTGCGCTGCGATGACGCGCCCGCTCCTCCGGCTGGCCAAGGCAGTTCAGCTCCAGACGCATCGTCCCCGCCAGGCCGAGCTCGCGCCACAGGCGAGCGATCATGACCATCTGCTCGGCATCGATGTCCGGCCCAGTGTAGCCCAAAGCCTCGACGCCGAGCTGGTGGAACTGACGATAACGCCCTTTCTGCGGCCGCTCGTGGCGAAACATCGGCCCCAAGTACCACAGCCGGCGCGGACCGTCGTAGAGCAAGTTGTGCTGCAACACGGCGCGCACGCAGCCGGCTGTCCCCTCCGGACGCAAGGTCAGCGGCTCGCCGCTCAGCGTGTCGATGAAGGAATACATCTCCTTCTCGACGATGTCGGTGACCTCGCCGATGGCGCGGGCGAACAGCGGCGTCGGTTCGACGATGGGCATGCGCAGCGGCCGGTAAGCATAGGCGGCCAGCCAGCGGCGCAGGCGCGCCTCGAGCGCTTCCCAACGCTCGGCCTCGTCGGGCAGGATGTCGTTCATGCCCCGCACGGCCTGCAGATTCTTGCTCAATTCCGGCTCTCCCGGGCAGGAAACTTGTGGATCACATAGTCCTCGACGATGCGCTTGAATTCCTCGGCCAGTTTCTCGCCGCGCAGCGTGGCGACGCGCTGGCCATCGACATAGACCGGTGCGCTCGGCGCCTCGCCGTTCCCCGGCAGCGATATGCCGACGTTGGCGTGCTGGCTTTCGCCCGGACCATTGACGACGCAGCCCATGACGGCGAGTGTCATGCGTTCGACACCGGCATGGCGCCGACGCCACTGCGGCATGCGGGCGCGCAACCAGTCCTCCATCTCGGCCGCCAGCTGGCGAAAGGCGACGCTGCTGGTGCGGCCGCAGCCGGGGCAGGCGGCGATGAAAGGGGTGAACGAGCGCAGCCCCAGCGCCTGCAGAATCTGCTGCGCCACCACCACTTCCTGGGTGCGGGCGCCACCAGGCTCCGGCGTCAGAGAAACGCGTATCGTGTCGCCAATGCCCTCCTGCAACAGCACGGCCAGCGCCGCGGTCGAAGCGACGATGCCCTTGCTGCCCATGCCAGCCTCGGTCAGCCCCAGATGCAGCGGGTAGTCGCAGCGACGGGACAGCTCGCGATAGACAGCGATCAGCTCCTGCACGCCGGAGACCTTGCACGACAGTACGATGGCATCGCCGGGCAATCCGAGCGCCTCGGCGCGTGCCGCCGAATCGAGGGCCGAAGCGATCAACGCCTTGCGCATCACCGCCTCGACGGCGGCCGGCTGCTCCCGGCGCGCGTTCTCGTCCATCAGCCGGGCAAGCAGTTCCTGATCCAGGCTGCCCCAGTTCACGCCGATGCGCACCGGCTTGCCGAAACGGCAGGCGAATTCGATCAGACGCGCAAAGCGTTCGTCGCGCGTCGCGCCGCGGCCGACGTTGCCCGGATTGATGCGCAGCTTGGCCAGCGCCTCGGCACAGGCCGGCACGTCGGCGAGCAGTTTGTCGCCATTGAAGTGGAAATCGCCGACCAGCGGCACCTCACAGCCGCGCGATGACAGGCGTTCGCGGATGCGCGGCACCGCCTCGGCTGCTTCGCGCGTATTCACGGTCAGACGCACGATCTCGGAGCCGGCCTCGGCCAGCGCCACGATCTGCTCGACGGTGGCGGTGACATCAGCGGTGTCGGTATCGGTCATCGACTGCACGACGATGGGCGCGCCGCCGCCGATCGCGATGTCGCCGACGCGCACGCGGCGCGTGCTACGCCGTGCCAACGGGGCTGACTTCGTATCGTTCATGCGCCCTCAATCCAGACGCAGGCGCGCGACTTCGGCGCGTGTGTGCGGGGTCAAGTCGATGCGCCGTTGGCCGTCGAACAAATCGACCTGGGCGGCATTGCCGATCACCAGATGCAGAGGCGGCCGGCCGGACAGCGTCTGCCGTGCGCCGGCCGGCTGCTCACCGGCGAGCACGACCTTCTGGTTGGCATCGCGCACCTCGATCCAGGCCCGGTCGCGAAAGACGAAGGTCAGCCGCCGCAGATCGTCCCCAGGCGAGGCGGTCTCGGCCACCGGCGAGACGGCTGGCAATGGCACCGTCGCCGCCACGGCCGGCGCCGCCGGCATCACGGCTGCAGCGGGAGCTGACACGGCGGCATGCGGCGCGACCGGCGGAGCCGGCACGGCGGCGTTGCCGGGCGCAACGGTGGATTTCCCGTCGGCCACCGGTGCGACGGGCGAGACGGCGGCCGTGGCCGGCACCGCTTCCACGCGGCGCTGCGACAGCGCCGACGGCACACGATCGCCGAAGAAATGCCAGGCGCCGATGAGCAAGGCGGCGATGCTCAACACGATGGCCATGGCGGTCAGCACAGTCGGGCCATGCTCGCCCTTGGGTGCGACCGGTCCCATGTTCGACGGCTCACGCACGTCGGGCAGCGCCGCGGGAACGACGGCATCGAGAGCAGCGAGCAGGCTGGCCTCGCTCAGGCGCAAATGACGGGCATAGGAGCGCACCAAGCCGCGCACGAAGGTCGCGCCGGGCAAGACCGCATAATCGTCCGCTTCGAGGGCCTTGATCTGGCGCGTCGCAAACTTCGTCACCTTGGCCACATCCTCGACGCTCAGGCCAGCCGCCTCGCGTGCCTCGCGCAACAGCCGGCCAGGCGTTTGCGGCGCCGGCGACACGGAATCCCAGTTTTGCGCTACGTCCTGAGCCTCGCTCATTCGTACTGTCCCTGCTGCAATTTCTGATACTCGGCTGAATCCTGGAACCTGCGCCGCATCTCGCGCAGCCAGCGCATCTCGGCTTCACGGTCGCCCGCCTTGCGCTCGATGCGCAGCGCCAGCCAGGCCGATTCGGCATTCGGCTCGATCAGGCGATGCACTTCGGCGAGCAGCCGGCGCGCGTCGTTGTAACGTCCCTGACGGTAGCGAATGTCGGCCAGCCAGAACAGCGGCACCGGCGTCGTCGGATCGAGCAACGAGGCCCGCGCCAACACTTCCTCGGCGCCCGCATCGTCCTTGACGCGCACCCGGCACACGCCCTCGTTGGCCAGCGCCCGCGCCGGCGACGGGTAGAGAGGATTGCGCGCGGCGCGCTGGAAATGGGCGAAGGATTCGCGCTCGCGGCCGTTCTGGCAGAGAAACCAGCCGTAGTTGTTGTTGATTTCCGGATCGTTGGGGGCCAGGGCGAGCGCCTTGCGGAAATTCTCTTCGGCCAGATTTCTTTCGCGCAGTTCCATGTGCACCAGGGCCAGCAGATTGTAGGCCGGCGCATAACGGCCATCGGCAGCGAGCGCGATGCGCGCCTCCTCGAGCGCGACGGCAAAGCGGCCGGCAGCGAGATAAGCCGTGCCCAGTTCGGTGTGCGCCTTGGCCTGTCGTTCGGCCTCGGTCGTCGCCGGCTGCTGCGATACCGGTGGCGCGATGCCTTCGTTGCCGCCGCGCGTCGGGTTGTCGACGCAGCCACTCAGCACGACGAGGGGCACCAGCAGCCCCCAATACCTGGGGAAACGCTGAAGAAAGCCGCGAGCGGGAAGAAGCAGGAAGCGCGTATCAAGCAGCGCCCGCAACCGATCGAGCAGATCGGCGAGGAAGCGAGCACCGCGCAACGCCGCGAAGCGCCCACGCAGCAATTCATTCAGCGTTTTCCTGGCCCGCGCCAAGCTGTCGAGCAAGTCCGACGCGCGCACTGCAGCCCAGCGGGGCAAGACCGCCGCCCGGTAGCGATTCCGGGTCGGGTTCATACGGCTGCCTCCAATGAATTCGTCGTCATCGGTGTGCAATCGCTGGACCAGCGGGTCAGCGTGCGCCGGCTGCGGTCACGCACCTGGCCGGCGAGCTGACCGCAGGCGGCATCGATCTCGTCACCGCGCGTCTTGCGCACCGTCGTGACGAAGCCGGCCTCGATCAGCGCCTGCTGAAAGGCCCGCACGCGCGCCGCCGAGGGGCGGGCAAAACCGCTGCGCGTAAAAGGATTGAAGGGAATCAGGTTGAACTTGCAGGGCAGATCGCCGACCAGCGCAATCAGCTGTCGCGCCTGCTCGAGACCATCGTTGACGCCGGCGAGCAGCACGTATTCGAAGGTGACGAAATCGCGCGGCGCCTGCGCCAGATAGCGCCGGCAGGCGGCCATCAATTCGGCCAGTGGGTACTTGCGGTTGATCGGCACCAGCGCGTCGCGCAGCGCATCGTTCGGTGCATGCAGCGAAACGGCCAACGCCACCGGGCAGTCATCGCGCAGCCGGTCGATGGCTGGCACGAGGCCGGCGGTCGACACCGTCACGCGCCGGCGCGACAGCCCATAGGCGCGATCGTCGAGCATCAGGCGCAAGGCGGCGACGGTGTTGTCGTAATTGGCCAGCGGTTCGCCCATGCCCATCAGCACGACGTTGCTGATCCTGCGCTCGCCCTCCTCGCTACTGCCGGCGACCTGGACCGCGCCGAGCAGCCGATTGGCCAGCCAGAGCTGGCCGATGATCTCGGCAGCGGTCAGATTGCGGTTGAAGCCTTGGCGGGCGGTGGAACAGAAGGCACAGTCGAGCGCACAGCCGACCTGGGTCGACACGCAGAGCGTGCCTCGTCCGGCCTCGGGGATGAAGACGGTCTCGACGGCATTGCTCATTTCACCGCCGCCCGCCTCATCGACGGCCAGCAGCCACTTGCGCGTACCGTCGGCGGCCAGCGTGTCGCGCAACGGCCGCGGGCCGCGAATCTCAGCGACCGTCGTCAGATCGGCGCGCAAGGCCTTGGCGACATCGCTCATCGACGCGAAATCGTCGGCGCCGAAACGGTGGATCCAGCGCAGCAACTGGTGGGCGCGAAACGGCTTTTCGCCGCGTCCGACCAACCAGTCGCCGAGCTGCTGCGCATCGAAACCGAGCAGATTGACTTTCACGCCGCACCGACCAGGCTGCTTCAGCGACCGGAGAACACCGACAGCTCAGGGAAGAAGTAGGCCACTTCGACCTTCGCGGTCTCCGGACCATCCGAGCCATGCACCGCGTTGGCGTCGATGCTCTCGGCAAAGTCGGCGCGGATGGTGCCTTTTTCGGCTTTCTTCGGGTCGGTGGCGCCCATCAGCTCACGGTTTTTGGCGATGGCGTTCTCGCCTTCGAGCACCTGGATCATCACTGGTCCGGAAGTCATGAACTGGACGAGGTCCCGGAAAAAGGGCCGCTCCTTGTGCACGGCATAAAAGCCGGCCGCCTCGCGCTCGGACAGCCAGGCCATGCGGGCGGCGACGATCTTCAGGCCGGCGGCCTCGAAACGGGCATAAATCTGGCCAATGACGTTCTTCGCCACGGCATCGGGTTTGATGATCGACAAGGTGCGTTCGACAGCCATTGCTTTTGCTCCGCAGAATGTGGGAAATCAGCGATTTTAGCCGACTTGCGCTTCACCTGCGGATTTGTGCCACAACGCGAGCCGAATCACCACGCAGCGCGGGCGCCCGGCCAAGCCAGCCGAAAGCACATGCTAGACTCGCCAGCCTTCGCCGCGATTGCCCGGCGTTCCGTCCCCGCGAGGTTTTTCCCATGGCCGTCAATCTTCTTCCTCCCGTTGCCGCCGATCTGCTGCCGGTGGCCGGCGTGCGCCTCGGTTCGACCGCAGCCGGCATACGCAAGGCCGATCGCCTCGATCTGACGCTGATCGAACTGGCGGCCGGCAGCCAGGTCGCCGGCGTGTTCACGCAGAACCGCTTCTGCGCCGCGCCGGTGCAGCTTTGCCGCAGCCATCTCGCCCACTCGAGCGCTTGCCGTGCGCTGCTCATCAACACCGGCAACGCCAATGCCGGTACTGGCGAAGCGGGCCTCGCCGCGGCACGGGTCAGCTGCGAGGCCGTCGCCGCGCTGCTCGGCTGCACGCCGCAGGAAGTGCTGCTGTTTTCGACCGGCGTCATCATGGAGCCGCTGCCGGTCGAGCGGCTGATCGCCGGCCTGCCGGCCTGTCACGCCGCGCTGAGCGAGGACGGTTGGTTCACCGCCGCCCAAGCGATCATGACCACCGATACGCTGCCCAAGGCGATATCGAAACGCATCGTCCTACCCACCGGCATGGTCACCATCACCGGCATCGCCAAGGGCGCCGGCATGATCCGACCGAACATGGCCACCATGCTCGGCTTCATCGCCTGCGATGCCGCCATCGCGCCGCCGCTGCTTGGCGCACTGACCAGGGAAGTGGCCGACGCGTCGTTCAACTGCATCAGCGTCGATGGCGATACCTCGACCAACGATTCCTTCATCCTCATCGCCAGCGGCGTCGGCAAAGTCAGCCTCGCCGACACGGCGTCGGCCGGCTACGGGGAATTGCGCGCGGCGCTGATCGAGGTAGCGCGCCATCTGGCACAGGCCATCGTGCGCGACGGCGAGGGGGCGACCAAATTCATCGAGATCGCCGTCGAGGGCGGCCGCGACCGCGACGAGTGCCGCGCCGTCGGCTATGCCATCGCCCAGTCGCCGCTCGTCAAGACCGCTTTCTTCGCCTCCGATCCCAACCTCGGCCGCATCCTCGCCGCCATCGGTTATGCCGGCATCGCCGATCTCGACGTCACCGGCGTGCGCCTGTGGCTGGGAGACACTTTGGTCAGCGAAAACGGCGGCCGGGCGGCAAGCTATCGCGAGGAAGACGGCGCCGCGGCAATGCAGCCGGCGGAAATCCGCGTGCGCGTCGATTTGGGCCGCGGTCAGGAAAAAGCGGTGGTATGGACCTGCGATTTTTCCTACGATTACGTGCGCATCAACGCCGACTACCGCAGCTGAACGCTCGTGAAGGAAACGCTGACGAAAGCCGCGAGCGGGATGCCGCGCGGCGTGGCGCGTTCACTCGCCCAGCGATGCGTAGGCCGAGCGATGGGTAAGCATGGTGGGTGTTGACGGGATCGAACCGCCGACATTCGCCTTGTAAGGGCGACGCTCTACCAGCTGAGCTAAACACCCACGCCTATCGGATCGTTCCAGCAATGTGGCGATCCTGTCGGACGAACCGGTCACTACGGGTCACAGCGAATCGGACGAGTGAGCCATTTTAGCATCATCCGGCCCGGGGGCGCGAGCCGTTTCGAGCACAGCGAGCAGCGGGAAATCGGGCCGGGCACGCCGCCGGCGCAGCGGTTCAGGCAGCGCTTCAACGCGCCGCCGCAACCCCCTGAAAGTCAGCCGCGCTGGCACGGCGTCCTGCGCCCCGCCGATGGTCGGATCAGTTCAACGTGCGCGCCAAGGCCAACCGGCATTCGCGCACCAGATCCTCGTGCTCGGGATGCAAGGCCAACAGATTGAAGAGCTTGAGCATGCTTTTGCGTCCGGCCTCCTCCTGCCAGTGGCGATCGCGGCGGACGATTTCCAGCAGGTGATCGAAGGCGGCGCGGTAGTCGTGCTGCAAAGCCAGCGCATTGGCCAGATCGAGGCGCGCCTGCAAATCGCCGGGGTCAGCCGCCAGACGGGTTTCGAGCGCCGCGACATCGACACCGGCGCCGCGCATCGCCAGTTCCAGACGCGCCTGCAGCGCCGCGACACGCTCCTGGTCGCGGCAGCGGCTGGCGATCGCTTCCAGCCGTTCGCGCGCCTCGTCGAGCCGACCGGAAGCCAGAGCCAATTCGGCATAGTCGAGATGGGCCTCATCGTTGGCTGGATCGAGCCCGATCGCTTCGCCGAGCAAGGCAAATGCTTCGGCCAGATCGCCGCGCGCCCGGGCCTGGCGGGCAGCGTCGATCCGCGGCGCTGCCGGCGACGGGATCAGGCGATCGAGGAAGTCGCGGATCTGCGCCTCCGGCAGGGCGCCGGTGAATTCATCGACCAGACGACCGGCGACAAAAGCTTTCACCGCCGGAATGCCGCGCACGCCGTAGCGCATGGCCAGTTCGCCGTTTTCGTCGGAATTGACCTTGGCCAGCAGAAAACGGCCGCCATACTCGGCCGCCAGCTTCTCGAACAGGGGCTTGAGGATACGGCAAGGCTGACACCAGGGCGCCCAGAAATCGACGACCACCGGCACCTCGTGCGAGGCGGCGAGCACCTTGTCATCGAAGTCGGCGGTCGTCACGTCGAAAGCGTAAGCAGCCACGATTTTTCTCCTGGAAAAAAACTGATATGCGGCCGTGAAGGGGATAAATCAAGCCGCAGCATGATTCCTTGCCGCGATTTTTTCCCACGGGGGGTTTACACCTCGCGATAGCATGGCTTATAGTCCGCGCCCATGTTTTCCGGCGCCAAGAATTTTTTCCGCAGCAGCCGAACCAACCTCCTCGGCACAACGCCGTCTTTCCTCTTTTTACTGGCTTTACTGGCTATGCCGCCGGCCTTCGCCGAGCCGGTGGCGGCTGAAACCGGCACGATATTCGGTCGCGCGCTCGACCGCGCTTCGGCAGCGTCGGCATCGGCGGCGGCATCGATCGAACAGGTCCTCGATAACGCGCTCGACTATCTCGGCATCAGCTACCGGCGCGGCGGCAGCAATCCTGAAAGCGGTTTCGACTGTTCCGGCTTCGTGCGCCACATTTTCCGCGAGGGTCTCGGTCTCTACTTGCCGCGCTCGGCGCGCGAAATGAGCCAAGTCGGCGAAACGGTGAACAAGCAGGAGCTGAAGCCGGGCGATCTGGTGTTCTTCAATACCATGCGTCGCGCCTTCTCGCACGTCGGCATCTATCTCGGCGATCATCTGTTCATCCATGCGCCGCGTGTCGGCGGCGTGGTGCGCATCGAGGACATGCGCGATCGCTACTGGGTCAAGCGCTTCGACGGCGCCCGTCGCATCGGCAGTTGGTAAACCCGGCCCGGCTCCCGACTGCACCTTCGTTCTGCCGGTGGATCCCCGGCCCGCGCTTCCCGACTTCCACTGTGATGGCGCAGTGCACCGCGCTGCGTTAGCCTGCGTTATAGTGATCGTCATGAGCGACACCACCGCCTGCTTCATCGACGTCGCGCAGCTGCGTATCGGCCTGTTCGTTTACCTCGATACCGGGTGGATGGGCCATCCCTTCGCCCTCAACAGTTTCAAGATCACCTCCCACGACCAGATCGATGTCATCCGCGGTCTGGGGCTGAAGCGTCTGCGCTATTCGCCGGAAAAAAGCGATCCACCACAGGCTGATGCCGCATCGCTCACCGGCGGCGATGCGGCGGAGACGGCAACATCCGCAGCCCACACCGCCGGAGACGGAGCCACGGACGACGGGGCGACGGCGGTCCCTTCTCCGACCGCTGCGCTGCCCGGCGTAACGCTCGCCCGTGAGGAGCGGCGCGAACTGCTCGCCAGCCAGCGCGCCTCACTCCAGCTCTGCGAGCGACAATTTTCCGCGGCGTCGCGCGCTT
>OGCL01001126.1_pt1 | contig 24310 bp, 20 predicted proteins | sample 1570041 | NCBI WGS metagenome assembly OGCL01 (sample SAMN06266162, study PRJEB24511) | hot springs metagenome | isolation source: Hot spring water | place: South Africa: Limpopo | collected 2015-06-22 | reverse complement strand
CGCCGCTCGCCGGCCGCAGCGATCTCGTCGCGCGCGGTGCGAAGCCGCGAATGCTGCTTGGCCGCGTCCTCGCTTCCCCGCCCCACCAGCCTGCGCGTCTACGAGAGTTTCGAGGAGCATGCCATCGCCGTGCGCACCCTCCGCGGCGCCGGTCTGCCTGAAGCCTGGTACCGTGGCCCGATGTTTTCCTTCGCCAACCACACCGCTATCTTCGGCCCCGATGAAGCTGTGCCGATGCCCCGGGGCGCGATGCTCGATTACGCCCTTGGCCTGGCCTGCGTGATTGGCCGGCAGGCGCGCGACCTGCTGCCCGAAGAGGCTCTGACGGTGATCGCCGGGTACACGCTCGTGAATGCCTGGGTGGATCGCGACGCAGAAGAGAACGAACTGGCTCTGGGCTGCGGCCCTGCTAAATCACGCGATTTTGCTACCTCGCTCGGCCCCTGGCTGGTCACCCCCGATGAGCTTGAACTCTACGCCGATGACGATGGGCGCCTCAACCTCGTGCTCAGCGGGCGCGTCAATGGCATTGAACGCTGCCGCGCCGTGAGTGGCAACCAGTTCTACAGTTTCGCTGAACTGGTTGCCCACGCCAGTCGCGGTGTGACCCTCTACCCCGGTGAGGTGATCGCTACCGGCGCCGTGGGCGGTGGCACGCTGCTAGAGAGCGGCGGCGGTTATGGCCCCTGGCTGGAACGCGATGATGTGGTAGAGCTGGAGGCAACTGCTCTCGGTGTGCTCCGCAATGTGATCGCCTGAGCGCAAACCTGTTCACCCTGTACGTGCTCACGCTTCTCATGGGTGCGCGGGCAGCTTGCCCGCATCCAGACCATTGCGGGCGGGACGCCCGCGCACCCGGGGTGACGCCTTACCCCATATCGTAGGTTCACCCTTTTCCTGGAAGCGCGGGCAGGTTGCCGGCACGAACACCGATGTGGGCGAGATGCTCCAACGCTGAACACGCGCCCTGAATGCCACGAGTTGCGCTGGTACGCCCTATCTGGTATAGTCGCATCAGATTTCGGCTCCTACAGCGGGAGCTTAAGGGCGGACAGAACATCCGAGCCAACGTGGCTTGGACCGCATTGGAACACCCCTGCGCGCGGCTCTGGTCTCCCCGCTCCAGCTTCACTGGAGCGGGGCCGGGGGTGAGGGCCAACCAGCGCATCCCAACGCCGTAAGCCCGTTGGCGTCCACAGGTTCTGTCCGCCCCTGAACAGCAGGAGTCAGTGAGGGTTGCGCCTACCGACGAGCTCCTTCCCGCGACTGCTGAACACGAACGATGGAAACCAGCGAATACACAACCCTGGCCTCGGTTGAATTACGCCACTGGTGGCACCGTGGTATGCGCGCCATCAGCGCGGTGCTCCTCGATCCGCATTACGCCAGGTGGCCCGGCCTGCGCATCCTCGATGCCGGCTGCGGCACGGGCGGCGACGGCCTGTTCCTGGGCCGCTACGGGCAGGTGATCGGTATTGACTACAGTCCCGAAGCCCTGCGCTGGGCCAGCCAGCGCATGTCTGGCCGTGTCAGTCGAGGGTCGGTGCTCGCCCTGCCCTTCGCCGATGATAGCTTTGATCTGGTCACGTCCTACGATGTGCTGTACCACCAGGGGGTGCCCGATGAGGCGACGGCCCTGGCCGAGGTGCGCCGCGTGCTGCGTCCCGGCGCTCGTTTGCTGCTGCGACTGCCCGCGTACAACTGGCTCCGCTCGCGCCACGATCGGCAGGTGCACACTCGCCGCCGCTACACCGCCGGGCAGGCGCGTGCAATGCTCACGGCTGCCGGCTTTGAGGTCGAGCGATGCACTTACGGGTTGACCCTGCTCTTTCCCCTCTCGCTGGCCACGCGCCTGCTTGAGCGCTTCACGCCCGATCGGGGCGATGCGTCGGCGATGTCGCTGCCTGCTGCGCCGGTCAATGAATTGCTGCACAACGTTATGGCTCTGGAAGCGGCCTGGATCGCCGCCGGCAGAGATTTTCCGTTCGGCCTCTCGGTGATTGCCCTGGCCCGTAATGCCAAGCCGTTCACGCCACGCCCACCAGCCGCCGCGTCGCGTCCTCAGCCTGTGGAGGTCCCCCGATGAGCCTCAGCGCGCCGCCGGCTCTCTTCCAGGAGGCCCTCGACCGCCTCAGCGCCAGCCCACGCCTCTGGGACGCGCTGCGCTGGACGGTAGAAGCCGGCTTTCAGGGCGAACGCCTGGCGATTGCCCGCGAACTGCGCCCCTGGCATGGCGACCAGCGTCGCTTTCTCGACCTGGGCTGCGGCACCGGCGTCTTCGCCGCCGAGTTTCCCCCCGGGCGCTACGTCGGGGTTGACATTGCGCCTGGCTACCTGCGCTTCGCCGCCCGGCGTCGCCCGGGCGCCTACGTCGTCAGCGCCGGCCAGGCTCTGGCGCTGGCCGACGCCAGCTTCGATGCCGCGCTGGTGCTCGGCGTGCTCCACCACCTGCCCGATACCACCGCCCGCGTCGCTATGGACGAACTGGCCCGCGTCTTGCGTCCTGGCGCCGTCGTGCTGGTGATGGAGGATACCCCGCCACCCGCAGGCCAGAACCTCGCAGGTCACCTCATGCACGCCCTCGACCGGGGCGAGCACATCCGCTCGGAGGCCGAATACCGGGCCATCTTTGGCCCCCACTTCGCCATCGAACGGGCCTACCCGATGCGGAGCGGTATCTGTGATTATGCCGTTTTCGTTCTTGAACGCACACCATGATCAGCGACCAGCCACGCCAGTCCAGCGACCATCTGTTCGCAGGCGCACAGCGTATACCAGCAAAAAGGTTCGCCATGCTTCCGGTCCTCGCTATGCTGCTTACCGCCAGCGCCCTGACCGTCGTCGGCGAGGTGCTGCTCAAACTGGGTATGAATGCCGTCAGCGCGCGCGTCGGCCACTTCTCGTTCGACCTCGGGGTGCTCTGGGCCACCTTCACCGACTGGCGGGTTCTCCTGGGCTTTGCGCTGGTCTTCGGGGGCGCGCTCTTCTGGCTCGGCGTGATCTCCCGCGTCAATCTCTCCTTTGCCTACCCGCTGCTGGCCCTGAACTATGTGATCATTCTCATCCCCTCGCGCCTGTTCCTCAACGAGACGATCACTCCCTACAAGCTGGTTGGCGCGGTGATCGTCGTGATCGGGGTGGTGATCATCACCTGGGGCGCGGCGAGCCAGCACTGATCGCCCCGCTGCTCGCCTCCTCCGCGCGGAGCGCAGGAGTGGAACTCCTCGCGCTCCTGGTGTGCGCCCTGGGCCTCTGGCTGCTGGCCTACCAGGCGCCCCTCGACCACACGCTGTTCATTGGCGGCCAGCCGGCCCTGCAACGCCGCGAGGATGATGCGCCGTTCCTGCGCGGCGCTCACGGCTCCGAGCCGCCCGAGCGCGTGCGCGCCTCCGACGATCCACGCGGCTACGTCTGGTGGTGGGAGGCGCTGGAACAGACCGGTGGCCGACCCTACCGCTGGATGCGCCCTGAGGCAGCCATCGTGCTCCCCGGTGCGGGCGGTGGGCTGCACGTTGTCTCCCTGCTCGCCGCGGGCGGCCCCGCCGCCACTGGAACCGTCTGGGAGACCGGCCTGGGGGCGCCCTACACTCTGACCATGCCCCCCGGTGAGCCGCGACGCTACTACCTTCTGGCCCGCTCTGACCGCGCTGGCGATCTGCGCGTCACCATGCGCTCAACGTCCTTTGTCGCTCCCGGCGACCCGCGTGACTTGAGCTTCGTGCTCTACGAGGTTCGACAGAGCAGCGCGCGGGGCCTGCCCCGCGCTCCTGCCTGGCCGACCCTGGCCTGGCTGGCGCTAACGATTACGCTGACCTCTGGCCTTGCCCGCGGCCTGGGCATGGGCCGTCGCGGCGCGCTGGCACTCGCCGGTGGCGCCATGCTCACTGCCGCCTGGCTCCTGGCCTTCCACCGCCTGGCCCTCACCGTCTTCGCGCCACACCTGGGATTGCTGGCCCTCAGTTGCGTCGCTCTCACCGGCATCGCCTTGCTGTTGGTGCAACCTCGCGCCGGACCCGCAGCGCGGCCCGCCATCGGCCTGATGGTCCTGGCCTTTGCCCTGCGCGTGGGCGGGATGATCCATCCCCAGGCCCTCTTCAGCGACCTGGGGTTGCACGCCAATAACCTGTTCAGGGTCACCCTGGGGGCGGTCTTTTTTACGACCGGTCTGCCCGGCGACGCCGGCGGCGGCCAGCAACCCTACCCGCCGGGGATGTACCTGCTGCTGCTTCCAGGTCAGGTGCTTGCCGGCAGCGACGCGGCGCGGCGCTTGCTGGTGCAGGGCGGCGTGGCCCTGCTCGATGCGCTGAGCATTGGCCTGATCTGGGCGCTGCTGGGTCGGGCAGGCTTCGGCAGGCGCACGCAGATGTTGGGTGCGCTGCTCTACCTGCTGCCCACGCCGGCGCTGGAGTCGTTCTCGATCGGTGAGTACGCGAACCTCGGCGGTCAGGCCCTGGCGCTACCGCTGCTCGCCATGCTGGGCCTGGGGCTGGCAGGGGAGCGGGCGCTGGCGCAGCGGCCCTCGCGGGGGCGTGTCTGGCCCCTCGCCGCCCTGACAGTCGCGGTGGGTCTGGCGCTACTGGGCCATTCCGGGGTGACGCTCTCGGTCGGCGCGCTCATCGCGGCAGCCTGGTTCTTCGCCTGGGCAACCCGGCTACGCGGTCGAACGCCGGCCATCGCGCCACTCGGGCTGACCCTGGCCGGCGCCCTGGCCCTGGGAGGGGTCGTGCTGATCTTCTACAGCGCGCCGATCTTTGTGGAGGCCCTGGTCGAACGGGGGAGTAGCGGCAGCGGCACGCCCCTGCCGAGGGTGTTGAGCGACAGCCTGGCGGCCCTGGCGGGCCTGGCCCCGCCCCAGGGCACGCGGGTGAGCCTGCCGCCGCTGATCGGCGCCCTGGCAGCGGCAGGCCTGGCCCTCGTGTTCATCCGCAACCACCCGCAGGCTGCGCCGCTGCGCGCCCTGCTTGGCGCATGGTGGACCGGCGTGGCTCTCAGTCTGGGCCTGCTTGTTGTGGCCGGTCAGGGTGTGCGCTGGGCCATCTTTCTCTACCCGGCGCTGTGCGTGTCCGCCGGCCTCCTGCTGGCGGCGCTGGCCCGCCGGGGTCGCGGGGGCAGGGTCGTGGCTCTGGTAACCCTGGCCCTCATCCTGGCTGCGGGCCTGGGCGCCTGGATCGTGCAGATCCGCGACTATATTCACACCTGAGCAGACCAGAGCCACCGGGGAGCGCGCCAGCCCCCCCGGGGCTGCGCCGCACGATGCCGGGATGCGCCATGGAGAGGCGCAGCACCCGGGTGTGGCGGCGCTGCGCTGTCGAGCGTGTCGGTCGTGTTGCGCTGCATCGTTGCGACCGCGTGACCCTGGGGTAGCGGTTTCTCCGCCCTTCCCACCAGAGCAAAGGGGGATAGGGCAACCTGCTTGCCCCATCCCCCTTTGCGCAGCCTCAGAAGGACGCCCGGGCTTGCGCCCCTCGCCCCGGCGCGTTCCAGAGAAAGGTTGACACCTGATCCTCAGTTGCGCGCGATGTCGCGCACCACGTCGGTCACCGAGAGCACCCCGATCGGCTTCACGCCCTCGCCAGCCTCTTCCACCACGACAACGCGGTGGATGCGTCGCTCCATCATGAGACGGCTGGCGTCCTGCACGGTATCAGCCGGTCGTACCGAAACCACATCGGTCACCATAATGTGTCCGGCGGTCAATCCGCGCCAGTGCTTCCAGTACTGCTCGTAGAGGCGCGCATTGACCAGGTCCGTGCGCGAGATCAGTCCGATCATGTTGCCTTCATCGTTGACCACAACGAGCGCGCTTACATCCTGTTCCGACATTTGCCGCGCTACATCCTGGATCGGGGTCTCGCGACGACACGTCAACACGCCGTGATGCATGACCTCACCCACAAGACGTTCCATATGCGCTGTCCTTTCGAGGCATGAAGATCCAATTTGTGACACAGGGTACATACGAGTATACTGGTTCTGACACACTGCGTCAACTACTCGTGCGGGTAGGGCAGATGGGTGGGCACGACACCATCCTCCCTACCCATTCGCATAAGGTTGGTTCCCGGGAGGGCGTAGCCCTCCCAGACCCTCCCCTCAGGGAGGGGCGTGGGGAAACCCGGTTTCCCCATATTCGATGAAGACAAGTTTTTTCTTCGGGAGGGCGTAGCCCTCCCGCGCGCGGGCTATGTTCAGGGATGATCCCCACTCATAAGTGCGCGCGCCAGCGTGAGGGCGACCACCTGGCGGCTCCCCGCGGCGCGGAGCGCCGCCGCGCAGGCGCCGAGGGTCGCGCCAGTGGTCAGCACGTCGTCCACCAGGATGGCACGGGCGGGCGGAGGCGTTGGTGCGCGCCAGGCAAAGGCGCCGGCTACGTTCGTCTGGCGTTCGCGTCGCCGCAGACGGGCCTGGTGGCCGGTGTCACGCTGGCGGATCAGGCCATCGGCCAGCACGGGAAGGCTCCAGCGTCGGGCCAGATGGCGCGCCAGCTCCGCGCTCTGATTGAAGCCGCGCTCCGCCAGCCGTTCGGGGTGCAGCGGTACGGGGATCAACGCATCGCCATACGGGCACTCGCCGAGGCTGGCGGCGAGCGCGTCCGCCAGCACCCGCGCCACACGCCGCCGCCGCTGGTACTTCAGCGCATGCACCGCGCGGCGCACGCTCCCCTCGTAGCGCCAGGCTACCACAATAGCGTCCAGACCAGCCGGAGGTGCTTCGTCTGCCACCGGGCGCGCCGCCCCGTGACAGGCGGCGCAGAACAACGCGCCAGCGCCCCCGCATCCCACGCAGCGATCGGGGAACACAAAGGCCAGCGCGCGCTCGATCCACTCGGCCAGCAGGCCATCCATGGTGGGACCTCCTGGAACATAGGGAAATCCGGCTTCCCCGATTGAGGTGAGCCGTCGAGCCACGCCTTGCCCCGCCGGCAGGGACCCGGGGCAACCCGCTTTCCCCTATGTTCAATCGTGGATTGGTGGCGCCGTATGGCGCCTCAGCATGTATACCGCCTACCCTTGCCCGCGGGTACGTCCTTGCGAACGTGCTATAATGTTTGACGGTACAATGCTGGGTATTGGCGCAGTGCTATGCCGTTTGGCGCGCATATGTCGATTGCTGGTGGAGTTGCCCGAGCCTTCGCCCGTGGGCGGCAGGTCGGCTGCGAGACCATGCAGATCTTTTGCAAGAATGAGCGCCAGTGGGAGGCTCGACCGCTCAGTGACGAGGAGGTTGCCGCGTTCCACGCCGAGCACGCCCGCAGCAGGATTGACCCGGTGTTCGCCCACGCAGCGTACCTGATCAACCTGGCCAGCCCGGACGCGACGCGCTGGGAGCGCTCAATTGCCGCCTGCGCCGATGAGCTTGAACGCTGCGCCCGGCTCGGGGTTCCCTACCTGGTGCTCCATCCAGGCTCTCACATGGGGAGTGGGGAAGAAGCGGGCCTGGCCCGCGTGGCCGCGGCGCTCAACCGGCTCTTCGCTGCCGGGGCAGGCGATGCGACTGTGGTATTGCTGGAGACGACCGCCGGCCAGGGGACGGCGCTCGGGCATCGCTTCGAGCACCTCGCCCGGCTCTGCGAACTGTCGGATTGCGAGCAGCGACTCGGCATCTGCGTAGACACATGCCACATCTTCGCCGCCGGCTACGATATTCGTTCACCCGAAACGTATGGCAATACCTTTGCCGCGCTCGATCGGCTCATCGGCCTTGACCGGGTCAGGTGTTTCCATCTCAACGACTCGCAGCGCGAGCTGGGCAGCAAGGTCGATCGCCATACACACATCGGTCAGGGGTGCATCGGCCTTGAAGCCTTTCGGCTGCTGGTAAACGACCTGCGTTTCCGAAATGTGCCGATGATCCTTGAAACGCCCAAAGGCGAAGACATGGCCGAGGATGTGAAAAACCTGACCCTCTTACGCTCCTTGCTCGTCCCGCTGGCGGCCTGATACCGCAGCCAGACTCGGGCGCGTCGCACTCACTTGTTGTCAGGAGAAAACGCTATGGCACGCGTACGTCGGTTGCTCTTGATCGGCGCCCTGGCCGGGATCGGGTACTTCATCTGGCGCTGGCAGCGCACACGCACGGAACAGACGCCCCACATCGGGCCTCCAGGGGGGCCGGAGACTCGCTACAGCCCCGCCACGCCTCCACCTACGCCCCCGACCGAACAGCCCCCCGCCGCGGGTGGCCCCGCTGCGCCCGGCGGGCCGCGTCCGATTCCAACCCGCGTGCATCGGGGGCCGCCTCCGGCGCCCGGCGCGAAACCGCCGCGCGCTGCTCAACCCGCCCCTGAAGCAGCGACCGTGGCCCCGGCCCAGCCGTCCGTGGGGCGTGAGGCGGGCGCTAGCAGCCCCTCCCCGGTGGTTGAACGCCCCGTCGAGACGGCTGCCGTAGCCGCCCCCGAAGCTGCTGCACAACCAACCGCCGCCGAGGTGCCTGTGCAAGAACCGGAAGCTGTCGCTGAGACTGTCGAAGCAGGGTCCGCAGAGGCTCTGGCTGAAGAAGTGGGAGCCGAGGCTCCGGCGGAAGAACTCGCTGTCGCCGAGACTGCCGAAGCAGGGGCCGCAGAGGCTCTGGCTGAAGAAGTGGGAGCCGGGGTTCCGACGGAAGAAGCCGCGGTTGCAACCCCGGTAGAGGAACGAGCAGAAGCAGAAAGGCTGGTTGCTCGGGAAGTGGCGGGCGCTACGGCTTCAGCCGCAGACGCAGCGCCGGTCGAGGAACCCCGCCCGGCAGAGGGTGTCACCCTGGTGAACGTGAACACAGCCGATTACGAGAGCCTGGTGGCGCTGCCGGGCATTGGCCCGGCCCTGGCACAGCGGATCATCGCCTACCGTGAAGAGCACGGCCCGTTCGCCAGCGTTGAAGAACTCCAGGAAGTGCAGGGGATCGGCCCCAGGAACCTCGACGAGTTTCGTCATTTGATTACCGTCTGACCGCGCAGCAGCTCCGTGAGGTTGCCCCTCAAACGGCCATTTCAGACGGTCAACCCCTCGTCATCGAGCTGCTGCGACACGGGGCTGCGCGATCCGCTGAGCCGCCAGATCAAATTGCCCAGGGCAGGACCAAAGCGATTGATGAAGCGCTGACGGTCGCGGCCCTGGATATAGATCTGGCGCGCCAGTTCCCGGAGTTGCATTTCGTCGAAGCCCGCGCTGGCTGCTTCCTCCTGGACAACTTCAAAGCGCACATCATCGAGGCCAAAGGTTGCCGCCACGTCCACGAGATGGGGGATAGACTCATAGGGCGGCACCAGGGTCACGTCGCCGCGACTGAAGATACCGTGCTGGCGGGCCCGGGCCACTGCCTGTCGCACCTGCTCGCGAGCGGCGGTTGACTCAAACACCTGGGCGGCGTTGATCTGAAAGCGCAGCGCCTCACAGCCGGCGCGGGCCATCAGCGCCACGAGAGCAGCATCGAGGTCTCCGGGACGGGCCATAGCTTCCCAGCTAATCCCGGGAGCGGCTTCGGCGAGCCGCGCAAGCCATTCCTCGATCCAGGCCCTATCACCGGTGATTGGCACATCAGGGATCAGGAAATGGCGAATGCCAAACTCCTGCGCCACGCTCCGCAACTCGGCGACAATCTGCGTCGGCGAGCGGAAGATGATGTGCCCGGTTTCGATATCACCTGCGCCGATCAGCACCGTCGTCTGCAACTCGCCACCTACCGCCCGCAGCGGGTAACGTTCGAGGGAAAGCAAATGGCGCGCCGGAAACGGCAACTGATCGACGGCCAGCGGAGTGGTAAGGCTTGTGCCAGGCTCCACGCGGGCATGCCCTAGAATCCGGCGCAGCACACTGGGGCAGACCCGGGAGGCATCCCATCCGGAGCGGCTCATCGCGGCAGACACCACCGTGGCAAACCCATCCGCGCGGAGCACCTCACCGACTGCGGCAAGGAGATCGGGGTTCTCGCCGGCCGCTACCACCACCTGCGGGCGGAACGAGCGAAGGAGTGGCAGCACCGTTTCCAGCGAGGCCTCGGGTTCCAGCGCCAGATCATAGATGCGCACGATATGACGGCACTGCTCGAGCAGTGTGGCCAGGTAGGCCAGAGTGAGAGGTGGGACCGCTTTCTTCCCGATGGCGGGAAGCGCGATGAGAGCTATGTTCACGAGCGGACCTCACAAGAGCAGGGGAGCGGCGCTTTCCCGAATACTATACCACAGTTTCACACCATTGTTGATAAATCGTTAATGACTTTCTGGCAACTGTAGATGACAATCTTCTTGCGATACACACTCGCACGATCGGGGCACGTAAGCGGAAGGTTGTGCCACCCGGGAGGGCTGCGCCCTTCACACCCTCTCACACCGGGCAAGATTCGCCTCAGGCGGCTGACTCGCGGATGACCTGTTCGCGCCGCACGAGGGGCAGGGCGAAGGTGAAACGACTGCCTTTGCCGACCTCACTTTCAACCCAGATCCGCCCGCCGTGTCCCTCGACGATCTGCTGGCAGATCGAAAGACCCAACCCCAGATGGGCGCCGTGCTGCGAATTGCGGTTCTCAATCCGGTAGAAGCGGTTGAAGATCTTATCCTGCTGATCAGCAGGAATGCCCACGCCAGTGTCAACCACGTGCACCAGGACTTCACCGGCCTGCACTTCGCCGGTGATAGTGATCGAACCGCCAGCCGGCGTCGCCTTCATCGCATTCTCAACCAGGTTCGTAATGACCTGACCGATCCGCTCGCTATCGATCAATAATTCGGGCAGATCGTCGGGCGCCTCGGCGTGGATATGCAGGCCAAACTGTTCAGCCTGCACCTGAAAGCGGGCGCCGGTGGTCAGGATCAGGTCGGTGAGACTCGCCCACTGTGGCTGAAGGCGCAGGCGCCCTGACTCGAGCCGATTGAACTCCAGCAGTTCGGTGATCCTGCCCTTCAGCGCATTGGCCTGCTCATCGGCCATGCCAAGGAACTCCCGTTGCAGGTCGCTCAGCGGACCAGCCTTCTCCTGAAGCACCACTTTCAAAAAGCCATTCAACGTATTGAGCGGATTACGCAGCTCGTGTGAGACCATAGAGATGAACTCCACCCGCTGCCGCTCCTGCAATTTCTGACCGGTGACATCATGGATGGCGAAGGCTACCAGACTATCGCTATCATCGGCTACTCGTACCAGCGAAGCGTAGATCTGATAGTGACGCTCCTGATCATCCTGACCGACCTGCACTTCCTGGCTGATCAGACCGCTGGCCTTCTGGCGCACTTCCCGGTTCAGGCGATCAAGCGCTTCGCGGAGGGCGCCGCTGTGGGCATCGCTGTAGTGGAGCACCTGATAGGCTGCCGGATTCCCCAGTACCAGGGCTCCCTGTTCATTCACCACGATCAGGCCATCGCCGATATCGCGCAACACCGCCTCGAGCATCAGGCGCTGGCGGGCCAGTTCGGTGTGCAACTTGGCATTGTGGATGGCAACGCTGGCCTGAATACTGAACGAGGTGAGGTGGCGCAATTCGGTTGCGGAAAAGACATGGGGCTGCGTACTCGCCACTGTTAATGCGCCAAGCACATAATTATCCGAGTCGATCAGCGGCACGCTCAGCGCCGCCAGGGCGCCGGTACGTTGCAGGTCGTGCCATTCGGCCTCCTGGCGCGCGTCATCTACGATAACCGGAGCGCGCGTTTGCACCACCTGCAGCGCGAGTTGTTCAGGCCAGCCGGGCAGGAGTTGCCCCTCGCCGCCGAGGGTGCGATGGGCACAGCCATCGGCCTGCACCATCGTCAGCGCGGCGGCGCTGACGTGGTTCGGCCCGAGCATCTGCGTGAGGCTGTCGAGAATCTGCTGCAGCACATCATCGAGGCTCAACGACCCGGTAATCGCCCGCAGGCTCTCTTCAAGCGCCTGCTGGCGCCTGATCCGCACACGCAGGTCGTTGTTGACGCTCTCCAGCTCTCCGACCCGCTCGATATACTCAACGCGCGCAGCGTCCAGGCGCTCGCTGAGGCGGCGCGCAGTCCACAGCCGATATTCGGCCAGGCTCAACAACAGCATAACGAAAAACGCGCTGCCGCCGACAAGGCCGACAAACGCCAGGGCATGTTCGGTTGCAAATGGTGTGGTTCGCTCGCGCGCATAGAGAACCGCGAGGTACAACACGCCGAGCATCGCCGGTACGCTCATCGTCCAGAGCGCATGGCGGCGATAGCGCAGCGCTTTCAGCACCATAACGGCATAGATAGGAAAAATGCCGAGGGTCAGCGGCCCGCTAGAGATGAGCAGATAGGTTGCCAGTACGGCATCCGTGAGGGTGGAGGCGAGGATCATCAGGAGGGTGCGCTGTTTGTGCCCTTCCTGGAGACTCGCGTTGACGGCGATGAGCAATCCGAGGTTGACCAGCGCATAGATCAGCAACCCGAAGGTGGTCACGCTACCGATGGGCATACGAGCGAACCACCAGGCCAGCGCCAGCACCGGGAGGGGTAACAGCGCGCGCAACCCGTCGCGAATGCTGGTCCGCAACCATGGCTCGGCGCGCTCAAAGAGCGTATCAGTCGAAGACATCGCCAATCCCTGCCTCCCCCGGCGGCGCTTCAGGTCACGCGCTGCGCCTCACAGGTTAGGGCTCCGTCAAAGTCTGATTGCTGCACCGCGCCGGGGACGTACCAGACACGCGGCGAGACCCGTGCTGCAACGAGACTGCCCCTTTTGGGAAGGCACGGAGGGGCTTTGCCCCTCCCCGGGCCAGAGTCTCGTTCTCGTTGTAGTACTCACCATTTCAGGTAATCCGTTGGTGATCAGGCACGACATTGGTGCATTCGGATACGCCACACCCGAATCTGCAATCGTTCCTCTGCAAGCAGCAATCGCCCTGGCGGCTCGCCAGGCCGGCTGTGATGAATCTTGTTTCAGGGCTCAAACTTGTAGCCGAGGTTGCGTACGGTAATCACGTGGCGCGGATGCTCGGGATCCTTCTCGATTTTGGTGCGCAGGCGCCGAATGTAGACTGCAACCAGGTTGCTCTCGCCCTCATACTCATACCCCCAGACCTTGCTGAGGATCTGGCTGATGTTGAGGATGCGACCCGAGTTCTTCATCAGGTAGTACAACAACCGGAACTCCAGCGGGGTCAACTCAACCGAGCGCCCATCGGCGAAGAGCACCTTGTGCTCCACCGGGTCCAGGGTGATGTCGCCCTGGCTGAGGCGTGACGAAGGGTTAAGCATGTCGCTGTTGCGGCGCCGGAGCACGGCTTCGACGCGGGCCAGCAACTCGGAAGGTTCATACGGCTTGACCAGGTAATCGTCGCCGCCGATCTGCAACCCCATCACGCGATCCTGCAATTGCGTGCGTCCGGAGAGGAAAATGATCGGCACATCCGAGTTGCGCCGTATCTGGCGGCAGATATCGAATCCGCTCGTCTTCGGCATCATTACATCGAGCAGGATCAGGTCGGGATTGTGCTGCTCAACCGCCTGGAGAATGCCTTGCGCGTCGTACGCTTTGCAGACCCGATAGCCCGCCTCTTCGAGCACGAATGAGGTAAGCTTGACGCTGGGAATATCGTCATCGGCAACCAGAATGTGCATAGCCTTGTCTCCTTCATCAACAGGGGCTGAAGATCTGACGCTCATCCGCGGCGCAACGCTGGCGCAGGGATGGGTACGCGACGCGCACGGCCCAACCAGGAGGAATACCCATTGTCAACATCAACGACAATCCCGGATGGATTAGCGCTTGCGCCCTGACGGGCTGTCGTTAATACTAACTCCTGGCATTACCAGAAAGTTACGCCCGCTTTCAGAAAAATCAGGAGCAGGTGACCTCGCTACCCGCGCTGCAGCTACACGAGTGTCATCGCGAAGCATCGGGCGGTGACGGCAGGCAGTATATTCTGGCAGTTTCGCGTCCTGGCGTCAAGCGGCCAGTAGCTGCTCGCACCCGGGATAAAGCGCCACCCCGGGTGCACGAGCGGGACGCCCGCGCGCGGGTCTCCGGCCCGCGCTCCCGGGTTCGCCAGCGGTATCTTTGCATTCGCCCTGCGGGAGAGCGTCGGTAGCGTATACTCGTGGCCCGCCGTAACGCACCCTTCGATGTGGCCTGCTCAGGCGCCATTCACGGGGCGCACAACGCCGGAATGAACATACATATGTTCCTGGGAGGGCGTAGCGTAGCGGCGCCGCCGCGCCGCTACGCCCAAACCCTCCCGCGCGCGGGCTATATTCGCATCAGGGCGTATCACTCGGCAATGGCGCGGTTGGGCGCCTGGCGATCCTCGCCCGCGATGCGGTCGGCATCCATCCCTGACCCGTTGAGGAGTTCCAGGCGCCGCTCGCGGATCAGCGACGCAACGATCGACAGCGTAATGATTGCGGCGACAACACCCAGCGATATGCCGGTAGGAACGGCGAAACTGGCGCCCAGCAGCAGCCCCGTCAGGTCGGGGAGCACCATCTTCACACCCACGAAGGCCAGCACCACCGCCAACCCCAGCCGCAGGTAATGGAACTTGTGGACTACGCCGGCCAGCACGAAGTAGAGCGAACGCAGCCCGAGGATGGCGAAGACGTTTGAGGTATAGATGAGAAAGGGATCGCGGGTGACGGCGAAAATAGCCGGGATCGAGTCCAGGGCAAAGATGACATCGGTAGTCTCGACCATAATCAGCACCAGGAGGAGGGGCGTGGCCATGGTCATCCCGTGTTGCACGGTAAAGAACTTCTGGCCGTCGTAGGTGGTGCTGACCGGCACGAAGCGGCGGAAGAGGTTGAGCACAGGGTTCTTTTCCGGCTCGATCTTCTCGTCGCCGGCGGTGGCCATTTTGATGCCGGTGAAAATGAGAAAGCCCCCGAAGATCCAGATGACCCAGTGGAAGCGCTTGATCAGTTCGACGCCAGCAAAGATCATGCTCGCGCGCATCAGCAACGCGCCGAGGATCCCCCAGAACAGGACGCGGTGCTGGTACTTAGCCGGCACCGCGAAGTACGAGAATATCAGCACGAAGACAAAAATATTGTCCACGCTCAGGGCTTTTTCAATTAAGTAACCAGTGAGGAAGGCCAGCGCCGCATCGCCCGCAGTATAGGCGCTGTTGGGGATCAGGCGCTCCCAGAACAGGAAGAGCAGCAGATTGAAGAGCATCGCCAGGCTGATCCAGACGACGCTCCAGATGGCTGCCTCTTTGAGCGCTACTGTATGGGCCTGCCGGTGGAATACACCCAGGTCCAGGGCCAGCATGGCCAGGACAAACAGGTTGAAGCCCACCCAGAGCCAGAGCATTGTGTCAAACACGGGACATTCCCTTACCTGGTGCGTCCGGCGACGTAGCGCGCGCCCGTTGCCGGGGGAGCGGAGAGGTGAGAGGGTCCGACCCTCCCATGCGTTCCCCATTCTATCACATATCCACAGCGCGTACGTGTTCACGCTTCTCCCGGGTGCGCGGGCATCTTGCCGGCATTCAGGTCATTGTGGGCGGGACGTCCGCGCACCCGGGGTGACGCCTTACCCCACATGTGAACACGTACGCACCAGCCCTGCCCCCTGAGCAGCCTTCGCGTCATAATGCTATACTATCGCTCGTCGCCTGTATCCGGCCCGGGGGAGCCGGCGAGACATGCGCGCGCCTGCGCCGCACCCTGACAAGATGACAACAGGTTTAGTCCTGGGAGGGCTTCGCCCTCCCAAACCCTCCCCGTGTAGAGGGCGTGCCACCTCCAGGCACAGGTTGATTTTCGGGAGGGCTTCGCCCTCCCAAACCCTCCCCTCAGGGAGGGGCGCGGGGAAACCCGGTTTCCCCGTATTTTCACCTCAGGAGGAATCGTCTATGGCATCGGCAGAACCGCCTCGCACCCTCATGGACTTCTGGCTCGACGCGCAGCGGCAGACCTGGCAGCGGCTGTATGGCATAACCGACGGCCAGGAGGGACCTCCCGCTCTGCCGCAGATGATTGCGCAGTGGCAACAGGCTGCGACGCAGGGCTTCACAGTCTGGCTCACCGGAGCCGACCCTTTCGCCCAGGTGATGTCGCGCCAACTGATGAATGCGCAAGGAACCATGTTGCAGGTGATTGAGAGCCTTGCGCGCTCGTGGCAGGATCTAACGCCGCGGCTCGCCGCCGGCGAAGACGAAACGCGGGCATTGCGCGAGGCCGCTGAGCATCTGCGGCGCCAGTTCTTCCCCGAACCGGCTACACTTGCGCGCGCGATCCAGGAGAGCAGCGACCTCTGGCGGCTCTACATAGAGGAGATGCAGCAACTGTCCCGGCCCTGGGCGGAGGCGCTGCGTCCGACGCCGGGCGCGCCTCCCGGTGGCAGCGCCTTGCTGGAACTGACCAGCCTCTACTGGGATGCCTATGAGCGTTCGTTCGGGCGCCTGGTTGAAAGCCCGCGTATGGGCTTCTCACGTGAACTGGAGGAGAAGTTGCTCCGCGGCTTCGATGCCTGGGCCGACCTGCGCCGCGCCAGCATTCATTTCCAACTGGTTGTCGCTAACATCTGGACCGATGTGTTCGAGCAGGTGCTGCGCGGCCTGGCCGAACGCAGTCAGACGGGCCGCCCTATCCAGAGCCTGCACGAATTGCTCCAGTTCTGGACCGGTGTGGCCGACCGGCAGTTGGAGGCGGCCTTCTCCGGTGAGGCCTTCCTGCAGGCCCAACGCCAGTTGTTCAACGCCGCGATGCGCTACCGCCTCCATGAGCAGCAGATCGTCGAGTTTGGCCTGCGGGCGAGCTATGTGCCGACGCGCAGCGAGATTGACGAGGTGCACCGCAACCTCTACGAGCTGCGCAAGGAGCTGCGGGCGTTGCGCAAGGAACTGCGCCAGGCGCGCGAAACTCCGGCCCGGCGCGCGCCTGCCCGCAAGAAGTCTCCGTGAGCGCCCGTCGGCACTCCGCGTGGGGAAACCCGGTTTCCCCACCTATGTTCACATCAGGCCCTATGCGCAGGGCGCACAACGCCGCGATGAACACAGGTGTATGGTTGGGAGGGCTTGCCGCTCCCACAGGCAGGGGTATGGGGAAACCCGGTTTCCCCATATGTTCACATCAGGAGACCCGCGATGAGCCAGCCTCCTATTCAGCTCAATCCCGTTAATACGCTTCACGAACTGACCGAGATGCATCGCAAGCTCGTGGAAGGGATGCGGACCCTGAGCCGCATGCGCCACGATGATATCCAGGTCGGCACGACACCGAAAGATCCAGTCTACCGCGAGGACAAGCTGGTGCTCTACCGCTACCGGCCCCTGGTCGAGCAACCGTTCCCCATTCCGCTCCTGATCGTATACGCTCTGGTCAACCGCCCCGCTGTGGCCGACCTGCAGCCCGACCGCTCCCTGGTGCGCAACCTGCTGGCCCAGGGGATGGACGTGTACCTGATCGACTGGGGCTACCCCTCGCGGGCTGACCGCTACCTGACCCTGGAGGACTATATTGCCGGCTACCTCGATACGTGCGTGGATGTGGTGCGCGAACGCCACGGCCTGGAAAGGCTCAACGTGCTCGGCATCTGTCAGGGCGGCACCTTCTCGGTCTGCTACGCAGCGCTTTATCCGGAGAAGGTGAAGAACCTGACGGTCATGGTGGCGCCGATTGACTTCCACGCCACCCAGGAGGGGCGGAGCGGGCTGCTGAACCTGTGGGGCCTGGGGCTGGATGTGGATCAGCTTGTCGAGGCTATGGGAAACATTCCCGGCGAACTGATGAACTTCGGCTTTGTGATGCTCAAGCCGCTCCAGCTCAATTTTCAGAAGTACCTGGACGCCCTCGAGATGATGGACGACGAGCAGAAGCTGCTCAACTTCCTGCGTATGGAGAAGTGGATCTTCGACAGCCCGGATCTGGCGGGCGAGGCGTTCCGCCAGTTTGTCAAGGACTTCTTCCACGCCAACAAACTGGTTCGCGGCGAGGCCGAGATCGGCGGGCGCCGGATTGACCTGCGCCGGCTGACGATGCCGGTGCTGAACATCTACGCCGAACAGGACCATCTGGTGCCGCCGCCCTCGTCCATCGCTCTCGGCGACCACGTGGGCACGTCCGATTACACCCTTTGCGCCTTCCCGGTCGGGCACATCGGGATGTACGTGAGCGGTAAGGCCCAGCGTGACCTGGCGCCGACAATTGCCAACTGGCTCAAGGCGCGCGCCTGAGCGAAGGTGAACCACTCCTCAGGCAAGGTTCGTAGGCGATTTACCGTTTGCAGCGTTTCGCCCGCCTTGAGGGAGCGGGAGGCCAGGGGGTGGGGACCAGCCGCCCCTCAGAACGCCCTCCGCCAGCAATCCTCTACCTGCAAGCTCCTCCCTCCCCGTCAAGCGGAGAGGGGGGAGGAGTCATTGGGACGTCACACGCGAGCGCCCCCTTCTCCCGCAAGGGAGCGGGGGGCCGGCGGGGTGAGGACCTCCCCCCACGCCCTGCACGACAATCCAACTAAAATCCAGAATCCACAGTTCAGGCAAACGCCATCTCAGGAGTATAATAAAATCAGACAGCCATCCGCCATCACCAAGGAGCACCCTATGCTTCCCCCCACTGTGCGGCCCGCGACCCTCGATGAGACCAGCCTGGCGCGCATTCGCAGCCTGGAGCAGGAGTTCGGCAGCGTTATCGTGGCTTACCAGCCCGAAAGTCCGTTTGCCCCGCTGAACGAGGAACAGTTGCAGAAGCTCAAAGCGTTGGAACAGGAGCTTGGCGTGGTGTTAGTGGCCTTTACGCCGCGGGTGGCCGCGACGCAAAGCCACTGACCTGGCAACCGGCTTGTGATGGGCCGGGTGTTGCGGGGAGGGCTTCGCCCTCCCACGCCCCTTCCAGCGCCGCATCCATCACCAGCAGTTCGTAAGTGGCCCGCTGCCTTCCTACCCCGGCTCCGCTGCTGCCGGCAGGGCGTAAATCCCCTCGCGCTCCAGCCGCAGCGCCACGCTTGCCCCCACCACGCCCGGCGGCGCATCCAGCTCAAAGCTCAACGTCAGTCCCGCGGCGAGGCGCAGCTCGACCCGATAGACCCGGCCCCGAAACTGCGCCTCGACGAGCGTCCCCTCGACACAGGTCTCCGCCTCGCTGCTGACCGTCCGCGCCGCATCGGGGTAGATCACCACGGTAGCGGTTTGGCCGGCGCGCAGCTTCGCCGCTGCGCGGCAGGCCAGCGGCCCCAGGGGCGTCTCCACCTGCCCGTCGGCGCGGAAGACGCCGCTGACGATGTTGCCCAGCCCCAGGAAACGGGCGGCCCACTCGCTCGCCGGCTGCCGGTAGATCGCCTCGGGCGCGCCGACCTGCTCGATGCGACCCGCGTTGAGCAGCGCCACCATATCCGCCAGGGCAAAGGCTTCCTCCTGGTCGTGGGTGACATACAGCGTCGTAACTCCCACGGCGCGCAGAATAGCCCGCAACTCATCCTGGAGGCGCTCACGCAGCGTTCGGTCGAGGGCCGCCAGCGGCTCGTCGAGCATCAACAGGCGCGGGCGCGGGGCCAGGGCACGGGCCAGGGCCACCCGCTGCCGCTCTCCGCCCGACAGATCGTAGACCCGGCGCGAGCCGTAGCCCCGCAGGCCCACCAGATCGAGCAACTCGACCACGCGGCGCTCACGTTCCGCGCGCCCCATGCCGTGCAGCCCGAAGGCCACATTGCTCGCCACGTCGAGGTGCGGAAAGAGCGCGTAGTCCTGGAACATCAGCCCGAAGCCCCGCAGGTGCGGCGGCACGCCGTCAATGCGTTCGCCTTCCAGGCGCACCGTTCCACTGTCCGCGGCTTCCAGTCCGGCCACGATCCGCAGCAGCGTCGTTTTGCCGCACCCCGAGGGGCCGAGCAGCGCCATAATGGCGCCGGACGCCACCTCCAGGCTCACATCGCGCAGCACCGGCGTTGTGCCGTAGGTCTTGCAAATGTGCTCGAGGGCGAGAAACCTCAGCGCTCCTGGCTGGTGCGGAGCGCGTTGATCGCGGCCTGCTGGCTGGTCCATTTGAGCGGCGGCAGTTCGTCGAAGGGCACCACGCGCGTGTGGCGCCCTTCGTGGCTGCCGGTTAACGCGCCGCCAACTGCATCGGCGGCGAAGCTGAAGACGATGTAGAACATGCGCGGATCGCCATACGAGGGGCTATGGGTGTAGGTGAGAAAGCGCGGCGCGCTAAGGCGCAGGCCAGTCTCCTCCTCGCCTTCGCGAATGGCCGCATCGGCGGGATCTTCGCCGTACTCGACATGGCCAATCGGCAGGTGCCAGATCCCCCGATCCGGCTCGATGTCGCGCTGCACCAGCACCACGCCGCCCTGGTGAAAAATGACCACCGTCGAGGCGATGTTCGGCAGAGGGTAGTGGACCCAGCCGCACGCCGGGCAGCGCTGCCGGCGCATGTCGAACATCTGCGCCACCTCGAGCGGCGTCGCGCAGCGCGGACAAAAGCGGAAGCGGTAGCGCTCAGGGTACTCTTCAATCGTTGGTAACGGCATACATGCTTCCAGCCGGCGCGGTGGCAGGCCCTCCGCATCGGGAGGGTTTGGGAGAGCGCAGCCCCCCAAAAATAAACCCATCTTCACTGTATCTTTGTACGGTACAGGCGCATAGAGGGCAGAAGTAACGCCGCAAGCGCCGCGTGCAGGCCCGCAGGTCAGGCCTCGCGCAACAGCAGGGCGCGCAACTCGGCGACACTATGGGCCAGCGCATCGGGTCCGGCGGCCTCCAGCGCCTCGCGGGCGCCGTAGCCGTAGGTCACGGCAATGCAGGGGATGCCATTGGCTCGCGCCCCGGCCACATCGTAGACGGTATCGCCAACCATCACACACGACTCGCGCTCGTCAGGTCGCATCCGGGCGAGCGCCGCGGCGATAATGTCGGCCTTGGCGCTGAGGCTGGCGTCGGGCGACGCGCCAAAGGACGCATCGAAGTAGTCGGTCAACCCGAAGTGGTCAAGGATGGCCTCGGCCACGCTGTGCAGCTTGGAGGTCGCCAGGAACAGGCGGCACCCCCCTGCGCGCAGATCACGCAGCAGCTCGGGAATGCCCGGGTAGACCCGGTTCTCGTACATCCCGATTGCCCGGTAGCGTTCGCGATAGGCGCACACGCCGCGCATAGCCAGCTCTTCGTCGCCGAGATAGGCGCGAAAGCTGTCGTGCAGCGGTGGCCCGATCCACGAGCGCAGCGTCGTGTCGTCGGGCGGGTTGACGCCCAGGCGCTCGAGCGCATGCACAAAGGTGCGGGTGATGCCGTCGTATGGGTCGGTCAACGTGCCGTCCAGATCAAACAGGACGGCGCGGTAGCGCGGAAGGTTCATGATGCTGCATGCCCGTCGTGTGAAGGTCTCCCCTCACTATACCACCCGATTTTCCGGGTCACAACTCCGGCACGAAGAGTACCAGCATGGTATACTACCATACAGATCCCATTGTTATGCTCGCCAGAACCAACGTCGCCCCCCACCAGGGTGAAAACGGGGTAAGCCCCGGAGAGCTGGTCCCTCCCAGATCTTTCCCACCGGGAGGGCATAGAGACCCTGTGGAGGTGTGGAGGTGAATGCAGAGGGAGGTCTTATACCTCCACAGCTCTACACCTCCACACCTCCACGGATTGTCAGGCGGATTTAAACCATAGGCGTCGGTACCACTTCGACAGAAAGGCAGCCAACCGCATGCTCACTTCCATCAGCGACGTGCGCGATCTGCTGGCCACCCAGCAGTATATAGCCTCCGATGAGATCGCCACAGCGATGTTCCTGGCCGACAAGCTCGGCAAGCCCCTGCTCGCCGAAGGTCCGGCCGGGGTTGGCAAGACCGAGCTGGCCAAAAGCTGGGCCGGCGCGACCGGCCGTGAGCTGATCCGCCTGCAGTGCTATGAGGGCCTTGATGAGACCAAGGCGCTCTACGAGTGGGAGTACGCCAAGCAGTTGCTCTATACCCAGTTGCTCCGGGAGAAGTTGAGCGATCTGCTCGGCGATGCGAAGACGCTGCGCGAGGCTGCCGATCGCCTGGCGGGCGAAGAGGACGTTTTCTTCTCCGAACGCTTTCTGCTGCCGCGGCCGCTGCTCCGGGCATTGACCAGCGAGCGCCCCGTGGTGCTGTTGATTGATGAAATTGACCGGGCCGATGCCGAGTTTGAGGCTTTTCTGCTCGAAGTGCTCAGCGATTTCCAGGTCTCTGTGCCCGAACTGGGTACCATCAAGGCCCGGCACATGCCCACCGTGCTGCTGACCTCCAACAACACCCGCGAGTTGAGCGAGGCGCTCAAGCGCCGCTGTCTCTACATCCACATTGATTACCCCGACCTTGAAAATGAGTTGCGGGTGGTGCAGCTCAAGGTTCCCGGTCTGGCCCCGCGCCTGGCGCGGCAGGCGGTGGAGCTGGTGCAACGGCTCCGCGAGATGGATCTGAAGAAACACCCCAGTGTCAGCGAAACGCTCGATTGGGCCAGGGCGCTGGTGGAGCTGAATAGCCGCCAGCTCGATAAGGCCACCCTCGACACCACGCTTAGCGTGCTGCTGAAGTACGAGAGCGATATCCGTCGCGCCCGCCGCGCCCTCCAGGGCGGCCCCGAGCGGCCTGACCGCCCCGAGCGGCCCGACCGCCCCGAGCGGCCCGACCGGCCCCGGGGCGGCTATCGCGGCGGCGAATGGACCAATTGATACCGTGCGATCGGAGTGAGCATGGATCGTCGCATTACTGAGTTTATCGCCGCCCTGCGCGCTGCCGGGGTGCGGATCAGCCTGGCCGAGACCGCCGACGCGATGCGCGCCGTCGAGCAGGCGGGCATTTCCAACCGCGACCATTTTCGCCTGGCGCTCCAGGCCAGCCTGATCAAAGACGCGAAGGACTTCGGCGCTTACCAGGAGTTGTTCCCGCTCTACTTCGGCCGGGAGGCGCCCCCGCCGCTGCAACCGGCCGGTGGGGGCCAGCTCTCCGATGAGCAGCGCGAGCAACTGCTGCGTCAGCTTCAGCAGATGCTCGCCCAGCTCAGTCCCCAGCACCTGGCCAGCCTCTTCCGCTCTATGGTCACAGGTGAGCCGGTGTCGGGCCAGCAGATACAGGCTATGCTCGGCCAGATGGCGCCCCCGGCGATGAGCAACCAGCGCTACCGTGAGTGGATGACTCGCCAGGCCCTGCGCGACCTGCAATTCAACAAGCTCGAACAGGCGTTGCGCGACCTGCTGGAGCAGTTGCGCCAGCAAGGCATGGCCGAGGAGGCCCTGCGAGCGATTGAACAGGCTGCCCGTGAGAACCAGCAGGCCCTCGCGGAGCAGATCGGGCAGGAGGTGGCGCGGGAAATGGCCGACATTGCCCGCAGCGAAGGGCGCGCCCGCCCCCGCCAGCGCTCAGAGGCGGAACTGCTCGACCGGCCCTTCGAGCGCCTCGATGCGTGCGATCTTGCCGATATGCGCAAGATCGTCAATCGCCTGGCGGCCCGCCTGCGCACCCGGCTCGCCTTGCGCCAGCGCCGCGGTAAGATGGGCACCCTCGATGCCAAGAATACCATCCGCACCAACCAGCGCTTCGGTGGCGTGCCCATGGTGGTCAGGCATCGTAAACGCCACCTGAAGCCCAAACTGGTCGTCTTCTGTGACCGCAGCGTCTCCACGCAGCACGTGATGACCTTCATGCTGCTGATGATCTATTCTCTGCACGACCAGCTCAGCCGCACGCGCTCGTTCGCCTTCATTGACCGGCTCTACGACATGACCATGTACTTCGCCGAGTCGCGTCCCGAGGAGGCCATCGAGCAGGTGATGCGCGAGATCCGGCCCACCCGAAGCTACAGCACCGACCTGGGCAGCGCCCTGGGCCAGTTCGTGCGCGACCATCTGGGCACGGTTGATCATCGCACCACGGTGATCATTCTGGGAGACGCGCGCAACAACGAGAACGACCCGAACCTGGAAGCCTTTGAGCAGATCGCCCGCCGCGCCCGCCGGGTGGTCTGGTTCGCGACGGAGGAGCGCTGGAAGTGGGGCGTGTACGACCCCGGCTCGCTCAGCAGCGATATCTACCGCTACGCGCCGATGTGTGACGCGCTGCACGAGGTAACCAACCTGCGCCAGCTCGCCGACGCGATTGACCGGCTCTTTGTTCGTTAAAGGCTGATCGCGCGCCCATTCGCCCCTTCCCCTGAGGGCGGACAGCCCATCCGAGCCGATGTGGCTTGGACCGCATTGGAGCGCCCCCACGCACAGCTCTGGTCTCCCCGCTTCGACAGGCTCAGCGCAGGCGCTCCAGCGAAGCTGGAGAGGCCCGCCTTGAGCCTGTCGAAGGGGGCCGGGGGTGAGAACCAACCAGCGCATTCCCACGCCGTGTTGTGGGTCATGCATCGGCTGGACGGAGAGAGGGTGAGGATCTTCCCCCTGCCCCCCGTGCTAGCCAAGCTGGAGCGGGGGAACAGGCTGCTCCCGCCCCCCTCTCCACCGTAG
>OGCL01001125.1_pt1 | contig 24341 bp, 22 predicted proteins | sample 1570041 | NCBI WGS metagenome assembly OGCL01 (sample SAMN06266162, study PRJEB24511) | hot springs metagenome | isolation source: Hot spring water | place: South Africa: Limpopo | collected 2015-06-22 | reverse complement strand
CGCTGCTTCCACTGGTCCCCTGTAGATTAGCAACTGGTTTCTTTACGTTTTCACATCCTATGAGACTTGACAAATACGCTCTAAGACTCTCTCGTGCCGCGGCTGTCCTCATGGCAGGCATATTCGGGGCATCCACCGTTGGCGCGCAAACTGTGAGTATCCACCCCGGTACGAGCGGCTGTAGCGGCTCGTCGGCAATCGTGATACCGCCTGCAGGTGGAACTGCGTCCTTTCACGTCTGTATCAATTCATCCGATCCCCCGACCCGAACCTGTGGTATAGGGTATCGTGTTACCGAGAGCAGCAGCGCAGGCATGACGCTCACTGCCCGGAACCTCGGAACCGCTTACCCTGACCCGATCGTTGCTAATGCCGCTTTCCTCACGGCCCCTAACAACGTTCTCGGGCCAACCTCCGCTCAGGCTGGAGCCACGGTCTTAGACGGCATTACACCTATCATGCCAGCGAGTGGTATCAAAGTGGCGGATTTCACGCTTAACGTTCCCGGAAGCGTGCCTGCCGGTTCATACTTCCTTGGGCTGTCGTCGGTGCTTCTCAATATTACTGGTACGACATGCGATGACATTGATCCTGGTGGCGCGAGTGATATCCCACTACTTTCACCCACGCCGCTGACGGTCACGAAGTTGGCCACTCCCGCCACCGCCGTCTTCACCATTTCTCCCGCTTCGGTCACGGTCACCGAAGGCGGGGCCACCGGGTCGGCTACGGTCACCTGCACCGGCAGCCTGGACAGCAGCGGCACGCCGATCACTGTCCCGTTCACTCTCTCGGGCCACACCGGTAACTTTTCTGTTGCGCCCGCCTCGCCGCTGACATTTGCCAGCTGCCCGTCCACGCAGACCCTGACGATCACGCCGCGTCCCGCAGATGCGATCGTACAAGGGACGGTTAGCGGCACCATTACGTTGGGGACGCCCAGTGCGGGTTCGCTCGGGACGGCGACGACGACGAATGTGACTGTGCAGGATTCGCCGCCGCAGACGGTGACCGTGGCAGTCAGCCCGGCGTCGGCCACGGAGGAGGGTGGTGTGCTGACCTACACGTTCACGCGGAGCGGCACACCTGCCCAGATTGCGGCGGCGCTCAATGTGAACATTACTCCGCCGGCGTCGTCTCCGCGCTACAGCTCGACCTGCACCACCTCGCCTCTTACCTTCGCAGCCGGCTCGACGACCACCACCTGCACGGTCACCGGCACAGGCAATACCGCTATCGACGGTAATGTCAACGTGACGGTCAGCGTGGCGGCAGGTACGGGCTATGTTGCTGGCTCGCCTTCGTCTGCCACCGGTACGATCACGGACAATGATGTTCCGGTGCTGGCAGTTGCTGGCGCGACCGGCACGGCCGCGAGCGCCAGCGTGACTGAAGGCGGCACGGTGACGTTCTCTGTGGCATGCCCCGCCTTGGCGTCCGCCGCCACGTTCAGCTACACGGTGACGCCTGCACTCACAACCGGCGATAGCTTTTCCACTGGCTCGGCGTCCGGCAGCGTGACGTGCCCGGAATCGCCGACTTCCAGTAACGTCGTGGCCGTGGTCATCTCGACGATCAATGACTCGGTCGTTGGCAACAACCGGACGTATACGTTCACCATCAGCGCCGCTGGTGGTCCGCCGAATGCCGTAATCACCCAAGCGTCGGCAACCTTCGCCGTGCTGGATAACGACGCTCCGACACAGATTCCGACCTTGGGCGCCTTCGGTCTCGGGCTGATGGGCTTGATGGTTGCCCTGATCGGCGTCGTGATGCAGCGGCGTCGCCGGGGATGACGGTTCCGGGGCGGATCTAATCCATCCTGACCGCTATTGAACGAAGGCCCGCTTCGGCGGGCCTTTTTCTTTCTGCGTCACTCAGTGCTTGCGCTCAGCGGTTCGGCGTGGTGGCTGCTGACTTGGGCTTGGGCTAGCGTCGCCCTAGTCGCGGGTGAACAGAGCCATCGACTCCACGTGCGCCGTGTGCGGAAACATGTTCGCGATCCCGGCGGCGCGCAGCCGATAGCCCCGGTCACGGACGAGTACGGCGGCGTCTCGTGCCAGTGTCGCCGGGTTGCAGCTGACGTAGACGATGCGTTCGACCCGGCTGGCCGATGCTCTCGGCAGGCGCTTGACGACTTCGATCGCGCCGTCGCGCGGCGGATCGATCAGCAACTTGTCGAGATGAGGCAGACGGCTGAACCAGTCCTCAGCAAGTTCAAACAGGTTGGCGGCTTCGAACCGACAGCGTTCGCCGAGCCCGTGTGCATTGGCGCCAGCCCGGGCGCGGCGGACCAGGCTGTCGGCGCCTTCGATGCCCAGCACGAAAGCCGCCGTGCGGGCGATCGGCAGCGTGAAGTTGCCAAGGCCGCAGAACAGATCGCCGACACGGTCGGTCGGCCGCAGAGCCAGCAGGCCGACCGCACGGCGCACGAGCACTTCGTTGATGGCAGGATTGACCTGCGTGAACTCGGTGGGGCTGAAGACGTGCTGCACGCCGAACTCGTGGAGCCGATAGCCTGGCAGCGGAGTGTCGAGCAGCGGATGCGCAGAATCCGGACCTCTCGGCTGAAGCCACCACTGGATGCCATGACGTTCCCCGAACGCCCGCAGGCGTTGCCGATCGGTCTCGCCGAGGGGTTCAAGATGACGAAGGACGAGGACGGCTGGCCCATCGCCCTGCGCGTACTCGATCTGTGGCACACGGTCACGCACGGACAGAGTGGAGACCAGTTCACGCAGCGGCATCAGCAGTGCGGCGATCGCGGCGGGCAGAACGTGGCAGAACTGCATGTCGGTCACATAGCTTGAACGCCGTTCATGGAAACCCACCAGGACGCCACCTTTCTTCGGCACGTGACGGACCGACAGCCGCGCCCGGGTGCGATAGCCCCACGCCGGACCGATGATCGGCGGCAGGATCTGCTCGGCGCGGACGTTGCCGATCCGCGCAAGGTTGTCCTCGAGAACCCTTTGCTTGACCGCAATCTGGGCCAGCGGATCGACGTGCTGCATGCTGCAGCCGCCGCAGACGCCAAAGTGCTTGCAGCGAGGCTCGACGCGCAGCGGCGAGCGGCGGATGACATGTTCGGCGACCGCACGGTCGTAACTGCCCTTGCTGCGCGTGATGCGCGCCTCGACGATTTCGCCCGCTAACGCCCCCTCGACGAAGACGGTCTTGCCGGCGAGTCTCGCCACGCCTTGGCCTTCGTGGTCGAGCGATTCGATGCAGAGTTCGGGCATCCTTGTGAAAGGCGGTGAGTCGGGGCCGGGATTCTGCCAGTCCGAACGGAATCGAGCTCTCGGGAAACGCTGAAGAAAACAGCGAGCGGGATGAAGCGCAAGGCGCACGGAGCACAGCGACCGAAGACTTATCAAATAGATACGCGAGGGAGCGACAACGCAGTTGCGGCGCAGGCTCACATCGTTGAGGCCGATGTGAAGGAAGCGGCCGAAGCCAACAGTGCGCAACGCGGCGATTCGCCCGCACAGCCATTGATTCAGCGTTTCCCTAGAATTCCGCGCGCCATTCGATGCAACGCCGATGCCACCGTCCATGCCCACGACTCTGCTCGCATTCGACACCGCCGGCGAAGTCGGCTCGATCGCCCTGGTTCGCGGCGTGGCCGGGGCGGCGGTGCTGCTGGACGAGGCAACGCACTGCGGCGGAAGCGAGCTTTCCGGCTGGTTGGTGCCGGCAATCCTCGATCTGCTTGCGCGGCACGGCCTGGAGCGACCTGACGCCGTTGCCTGCGGCATAGGCCCCGGTGCGTTTACCGGCGTCCGCACGGCCTGCGCTACGGCCCAGGGCCTCGCGTTCGGCTGGCAGCGGCCCCTGTACGCGGTCAGCACACTGGAGGCGCTGTTGCAGGTCTCGTTGCTGGCGACGGAATTCGAACTGCCCAACGGACGGCGTGCCGTGGTGATGGATGCCCGGCAGGGGGAGGCATACGCAGCCGTCTGGGACATTGCCGAACCCGACGCGGCGCAGGCAGTCTCCGCTGTCCTCGTCGACCCACCGACGCTCGTGCCGGCATCGGCCATCGGCGGCTGGCTGGTGGCCCGGCAGATCAGGGCGGCCTTCGGCACGGCGCTCGACGCCGCAGCGCTGGGCGAGGCGGCGCGCACCGGCATCGTCTGCCTCCCCTCTGCGTCGCTGCCTTCGTTACTCCGGCAGGCGGCGGTCGGGGTCGCCCGCGTGGCCATGCGCTCCGAGGCGGAAGGGCGCACGGTCGATCCGCTTCAACTGACACCGCACTACGTGCGTGATCGCGTCGCGCTGACCGAAGCCGAGCGCCGTCAGGCGTTCCACGGCTTACAGGCCACGCGGGAGGCGGTCGCCTGATGGTGCGGCGGGCACCAAGCCAAGACTTACCCTGCCGGGACGCCAAAGTCGAGGGTCTAGCGTCCTCGACGTCGTCGCGGGAAGTGACCTTGGTGCTGTCCGGGCCGATCGTGCTCGACTGGTGTCGTGCAGAGATCGGTCCCGGCGATGAAGCCGCCATCGCTGATCTGGCAGCACTGGACGCGCTTTGCAACTCGCATCCGTGGAGCCGGGAGGATTTTCTTCAGAGCCTTCGCGATGGGCATTTGTGTTTGGTTGCCCGGGCCGATGATGGCCACTTGATCGGCTTTGCCGTGGCAAGGGCGTTGCCGGACGAAGCCGAATTGCTGCTGATCGGCATCCATCCGGAGCACCGGCGCGAAGGTGTCGGACGGTCCCTGCTGACGGCGCTGGAGCGTCGGCTGGCAGCTCTGGGCGCGCGATGCATGCATCTGGAAGTTCGCGCCCTCAACGTCGGCGCACAACGCTTCTACGAGTCGCTTGGCTACCGCAGGAGCGGCTTGCGGCGCGCCTACTACCCGGCCGGCCGCCATGCTAGCGAGCGCGAGGATGCCGTGCTGATGACGCATGCGTGGTCGGAGGCGACCGTGCCGACACAGCCGACGACGGGGGGAGTATGAGCAAACCGCTGTCGTTGGATCGTGCGACGCTGTTGTATGAGATCGGCATCACGCCGCGTTGGGTGTGGCGGGAATCCGCGCGGACTTCGGCGGCCACCGCAGCGTCGAGCGATGGCGCCGGCCCTGAAACGCCACCGGCGGGGGCCGATCCGCCAGCATTCGCCGGCCGACCCGCCGAAAGCGAAAACATCGACGCGATGTCGTGGGGCGAACTCGAGGCGGCCATCCGCACCTGTCACCGATGCGGTCTTGCCAAAGCGCGCCGGCAAGCCGTACCGGGTGTCGGGGATCGCACCCCGAACTGGTTCGTCGTCGGCGAGGGCCCGGGTGAACAGGAGGACGCGAGGGGCGAGCCCTTCGTCGGCCCAGCCGGGCGGCTGCTCGATGCCATGCTGGCTGCGGTCGGCCGGCGGCGAGGCGAGGGTGTCTACATCACCAACGTCGTCAAGTGCAGGCCGCCAGGCAATCGCAACCCCGAGCCTGAGGAAATCGCTGCATGTGCTCCGTTCCTGCGCCGGCAGCTTGCGCTTGCCAAACCCAGTCTCGTGCTGGCGGTGGGCAAGTTCGCCGGACAGACGCTTCTTGGTCGTGAGGAGACCGTAGCGGCCTTGCGCGCGGGGGGTGGACAGTGTGTTCTGAGTGCCGAGCCTGTTCCGGTGGTGGTGACTTATCACCCTTCCTATCTGCTGCGGACGCCGACCGAGAAAGCACGCGCCTGGGAGGATTTGCAACGCGCCGTCGCTCTGTCTGCACGCGGCAATGCGCACGAAAAGCCATAGCAGGCTGATGAAAAAACGCCTGCCGTGTTGCGCGCTGTCGGTTTCGGCACTCTCAGCGCTTTCTTCAGCGTTTCCCTAATTCGTGGCGAATGATTGAACTTTCGCGGCGCGGAAGGCATATTGCGGCGTAACCCGAAGTCATCAATGCAAAGCCAGACAAGGAAATGAAGATGCATCAGGCAATCAAGCGCTTACTGCTCGGTTTGGTCGGTGTCGCTGCGGCGGTGGGCCTGAGTGGCTGCGGCTACAACGAGATGGCGCAGGGGGAGGAGTCGATCAAGGCCGCCTGGGCCGAGGTGACCAACCAGTACCAGCGCCGCGCCGATCTGATCCCGAACATCGTCAATACGGTCAAGGGCTTCGCCCAACAGGAGCAGGAGGTCCTGACCCGCGTCGTGGAGGCGCGGGCACGGGCAACCCAGATCACCGTATCGCCCGAGATGCTGAACGACCCGCAGGCCATGCAGCGCTTCGCCTCGGCGCAGCGGGAATTGGGCGGCGCGCTGGCTCGCCTGCTCGCGGTGGCCGAAAACTACCCGCAGCTCAAAAGCGATGCCGTCTTCCGCGACCTGACGGCCCAGCTGGAGGGTACCGAGAACCGCATCGCTGTGGCGCGAAACCGCTACATCAAGGCCATTCAGGGCTACAACAACGCAGTCGTCTCGTTCCCTACCAATCTCACCGCGATGGTGTTCGGTTTCAAGAAGAAGGAGCAATTTCAGGTCGAGAACGAGGCGGCGATCAAGCAGGCGCCGGTGGTCGACTTCGCCAAGCCGGCAGTACCCGCGAAGCCTTGATCCGGGCCGAACCGACGGGCCGCGCAACGCGCCGGTCCGAGTGTCCTGCCGGTTCCGCCGGTGGCGGCCGCGCGGCGGTAGAGAGGTGTCCGCGTCGACAGCCAGGCAGTCTGCCCGGGCAGGTCGACCGACGCCTGCGCATGGCTGTCGCCACCGTGCTGGCGCTGATGCTCGCCGCCGCTGCTTGGGCGTCCGACGGACTTGCCACGATTCCACCGTTGGCGAGTCGGGTCACCGATCTCACCACGACGCTGTCTGCCAGCGACCGGGCGTCGCTCGAGGCGCGGCTTGCCGAATTCGAGCGCAAGACCAAGGGGCAGTTGGCGCTTCTCGTTGTGCCGACGGCCCAGCCGGAAACGATCGAACAGTTCGCGCTGCGCGTCGCGGAGACTTGGAAAATCGGTCGCGCCGGTGCTGATAACGGTATCGTCTTAGTACTGGCGATGCGGGAGCGCAAGGCGCGGATCGAGGTCGGGCGTGGTTGGGAGGGCGCCTTGCCCGATGTCGAGGCCAAGCGGATCATCCGGGAAGTGATGGCGCCTTTCTTCAAGCAGGGCCAGTTTGCGCAGGGCGTCACGGCGGGAATCGACAAGATCGAACTGGCCGTGGGCCGGGAGGCCTCGACCAGCGAACCCGCCTGGCAGAAAGGTCACCTGAGTGATCCGGCCGACGCACTCTGGGAGCAGTTGGCCGCGTTGGCACCGATTGGGCTCGGCGTCGTCCTGGTGGCATCGTTCTTCCTGTCGCCGATTCTCATCGGAGGCGGCGCGGCTGCCGCAACCTATCTGATGACGGGTTCAGTTGCCGCCACCGCGGTCTGGGGGGTGGTGGCGCTGATTCTCGCGGGCCTCCTGCGCGGGATCTTCGGGTCACTGCGACGGCGTCCGTTGGGCGGTCGTCGCATCCATCGCGATCGCGCATGGGGCGATGGTCCCTGGATCTCGACGGGTAACTCGAGCGGCTGGAGTTACGGCGGTGGGTCGTCCGGTGACAGCGGATGGAGTGGTGGCGGCGGTGATTTCGGCGGTGGTGGCGCCTCGGGGGATTGGTAATGGGCTCGGCATCGAACTCGGCGCCAAGGACCTATCTGCAGCGGCTACGAGCGCATTTGCTGACGCCGCGTCGGGTCGTTGATCGCGCCTTGCCGGAGCCTGCGCTCGACCGTCTGGAGCACTTGGTCGGCCAGGCGGAGGCGGGTACGAGCGCACAGTTGCGCCTGGTCGTCGAGGCCCGCTGGCCGCTTGCTCACGTGCGCTGGCAGTCCCCCCGGGCGCGTGCGCTCGACTGGTTTTCGCAGCTTCGGGTGTGGGATACGGAGCACAACAACGGCGTTCTAATCTATCTGCTGTTCGCGGAACATGACGTCGAGATCCTGGCCGATCGTGGCTATAACGGCCGAGTGACGGCGGCGGCGTGGGAAGCGATTTGCCGCCGCATGGAGCATCGGTTTGCGGCAGGGGACTTCGAGGCGGGTATCGCGCTGGGTGTGCAGGCCATCGGTGAGCTGATGCGTGAGTGCTTTCCATCCGATGAGGCACGCAACGAGCAGCCTGACCGGCCGTTGATCCGGTAGCGGGCCGTCGAAAGACGAAGCGTGGATAGCCGGATGCGCTGGCGGTCGGATGCGTGCCTTGGCCGGCTCTTAAAATCTTCGGGTGGTGACGGCGAAGTTCCCGGTTGCAGCGGACGATGCGCCGTTTGCTGACGTCCGCCTGTCGCTACGCAGGCAAACCGCGCGGCAGCAGCGCGGGTAAACCGCCCCAAGGCATTCCCGGTCCTCGCGGCTCCGCATCGCCACCCGGACGCTCCCCAAAGGGCCTGTCTGGGCACCTGCCGGGATCTCGCCGGCGTAATGCGCTGGCGAGAGATACCCATCCACCCGAACCACTCCGATGAGCGAATCTGTCCCGCCGAATTCCGACGACAACCACATCATCGCCGAACGCCGCGCCAAACTGGCCGCGCTGCGAAGCGCCGGGCCAGCCTTCCCAAACGACTTCAGGCGACGCGATCTGGCGGCGGATCTCGGTCGGAACTACGGCGGGCGCAGCAAGGACGAGCTCGAGGCCGTGCGTGCGGAAGCGACGGTTGCTGGACGCATCCTGCTGAAGCGCGTCATGGGCAAGGCGAGCTTCGCCACCATCCAGGACGTGTCTGGCCGCATTCAGCTCTACATCAACGATGATGCTGTGGGTGCGGAGGCGCACGCTGCGTTCAAGCATTGGGATCTGGGCGACATCGTTGGCGCCACCGGCACCGTCTTCAAGACGATGAAGGGGGAACTGTCGATCCATGTCCGCTCGGTGCGACTACTTACCAAATCGCTGCGCCCGCTGCCGGAGAAGTTCCACGGACTTACCGATCCCGAGCAAAGGTACCGGCAGCGGTACGTCGATCTGATCGTGAACCCGGAGACTCGACGTACGTTCGAGATTCGATCGCGCATGGTCGCCTTCATCCGCGACTTCTTCGTCCGGCGTGGCTACCTCGAGGTAGAGACGCCGATGATGCACCCGATCCCGGGAGGGGCGGCGGCGCGGCCGTTCGTGACGCACTACAACGCGCTCGACCAGGCCATGTTCCTGCGCATCGCACCGGAGCTCTATCTCAAGCGCCTGGTGGTCGGCGGCTTCGAAAAGGTGTTCGAGATAAACCGCAATTTCCGCAACGAGGGGCTGTCCACCCGACACAACCCGGAGTTCACGATGCTCGAGTTCTACGAGGCGTATCAGGACTACCGCTACCTGATGGATCTGACCGAGCAGTTACTGCGCGAATGTGCGCTCGGGGTCTTGGGCACCACCACGGTTCGGTTCGGGGAGGCCGAAATCGATCTGGGCCGACCGTTCGACCGCTTGACGATGGCGCAAGCGATCGTGAAATACAACCCCGACTACACGCTGGGGCAGTTGGAAGACACGGCCTTTTTGCGCGCGGCGCTGAGCAGGGCGGGGGAGGAGGTCCTGCCGACCGACGGGATCGGCGTTCTGCAGCTCAAGCTGTTCGAAGCTACGACCGAGGCGAAGCTGATCCAGCCGACGTTCATCGTCGCCCATCCGACGGATGTTTCACCGCTTGCCCGTGCCAACGACGCCGATCCGAGCATCACCGACCGGTTCGAGCTCTTCATCACCGGGCGCGAGATCGCCAATGGCTTCTCGGAACTCAACGACCCGGAAGACCAGACCACCCGCTTTCTCGCTCAGGCCCGCGCCAAGGAGGCCGGCGACGAGGAAGCGATGTACTACGACGCCGATTACATCCGTGCCCTCGAGTACGGCATGCCGCCCACGGCCGGCGAGGGCATCGGCATCGACCGGCTGGCCATGCTGTTCACCAACTCGCCGTCGATTCGGGACGTGATCCTGTTCCCGCAGCTTCGCCGGGAAACCTGACCGGGCGGCCGTTTTCTCCCGCGCAGTGGTGGGGCAGCAACGGAGCCGGCCGGGCGGGTACGATGTGGCATTGCCCGCACCGACCGGAGGCCCCCATGGCGAAAGCTGCTAACGATCTCTGCAAGTCCTATCGCATCAAGGGCAAGTTCAAGCTCGCCGACTTCGATCCGGAGGCCACCCCGTTCTCCCGCGGCGACGAAGGCGCGCTGAAGGCGCGGCTCGATCGGCTGGCGAGCGAACTGGACGAGGCGCAGGATCGTCTGCACACGGGCGGCACGCGCAAGCTGCTTCTCGTGTTGCAAGGTATGGACACGAGCGGGAAGGACGGCACGATCCGCTGGGTGTTCTCGAAGACGTCCCCGCTCGGCGTGCGGGTGGCGGCATTCAAGGCGCCCACCGAGGAAGAGCGCGCCCGCGACTTCCTGTGGCGTTGCCATGCCGTTGTGCCGCGCAGCGGTGAAATCATGATCTGGAACCGCAGTCACTACGAGGACGTTCTTGTGCCGGTCGTCAACGGATGGATCGACCCGGCCGAGACGAAGCGGCGCTACGGACACATCCGTGCCTTCGAGCAGTTGTTGACGGATACCGGCACGACGGTGCTGAAATGCATGCTTCACATCAGCAAGGATGAGCAGCGAAAGCGGCTGCAAGCCCGCATCGACGACCCTGCCAAGCACTGGAAATTCAGTTTGGGCGACCTGGAGGTACGCAAGCAGTGGCCGCTCTACATGAAGGCGTATCAGCGCGCACTCGCGGCAACCTCGACGCCGGAGGCGCCGTGGTATGTCATTCCGGCCAACGACAAGCTGCATCGGAACCTGATGGTGGCCGAACTGTTGCTGTACACCCTGGCGGCGATGAAGCTGCCGCCACCCGATCCCAACCCCGCACTGGTTGGACTGCGCGTGGCCTAACGTTTCTCCGACCGGCGAGCGAGTCGCAGCGGCTGGCTCCCGCTGACGCGACCTGGATTGGTCAGATTCTCCGCGAGTGATGCACCAGATGCCTTCGTCCGACGCAAACAGGGACACCATCGATCGCACGGCCGAGATCGCTGCCATCGTTCAGACTGCCCGCTCGTTGCGAAACTCCGATCCTGCCCGAGGGGCGGAGCTGGCCCGCCAGGCCGTCGTGACGGCGCGCGAGCAACTCGCCGCCACACACGATGACGCCTGGCGCCTTGTGTTGGCCGAAGCACTTGCGGCGCAGGGCCACTGCTGCCGGCGTTCCGGCGAACTCGGCGAGGCCATCACCGCCTGCTCGGAGGCCGCCTTGCTGTTCGAATCCCTTGGCCAGGCTTACCCGGAATCGCTGGCGCGCAGTCAGTGGGGCATCGCGCTCGTGCAGATGGGGGATCTGTCTTCCGGGCTGGTCCAACTCGAGCAAGCGTTGCGGCTGACCCGGGCGGTAGGCAATCGGGAGCATGAATGGGACTGCCTGCTCGACATCGGGGTCGTCTGCAACATGCTCGGTGATGATGCGCGGGCGATCGAGCTCTACTCAGAAGCGCTGGCTGGATTCGAGTCCTGCGGCGACGGCTATCACGCCGCGTCTTGCCTGAACAACATGGCGTATGCCCACATCTGCTGGGGGCGACGGGAACGCGTCGCCGGCGATCCGGCGAGCGCGCAGGCACACTTCGCCAAGGCGCGCAAGCTGGCCGAGCGGGCAATTTCGCTCGCTGGTGCCGCTGACGACATCGATTTCTATGCTACCTGCCACAACACGCTAGCCGAGGCGCAGCGCGAGGCAGGAGATCTGGCCGCCTGTCTGGACACATTGCATCGGCAGCTGGCTCTGACCGATCGAGTGATGGGGCAGCGTGGACGCGCCATCTGCCTCTACGGGCTGGCCGATGCGCTGATCGAACGCGGCTTGCCTGCCGACCTCACCGAAGCGGAACGCCTCCTTCAACAAGCCGACGACCTCTGCCGCATGCATCAACTGGCCGAGATCCATTCGAGCGTGTTGCGATCGCTGTCTCGCCTGTACGAGCGGCGCGGCCACTGGGAGAAGGCGCTGGCAGCTTTTCGTGCCTATCACGAGTTCGAGTTGCGCCTGCGCTCGGAGGCCGCGCAGCGGTCTGCCCAGGCGCTCGAGGCGCGACTACGTGTAGAGCGGATGCAGGAGGTGCTTGCCCAGGCGCGTGCGCGTGAACAGGAGCTGTCGCTGCTGACCGAACAGCTGCGTGTCCAGCAAGCTGCCCTCGAGCGTCTTGCGAACCTCGATTCCCTGACCGGGATCGCCAACCGTCGCGAGTGGTGGCGGCGCTTCTCCGCGGCATGGTCGGATCGACCAGAGAGTTTGGTCTTGCTACTGATCGATCTCGATCATTTCAAGCGAATCAATGATGAGTTCGGGCATGCAACGGGCGATGCAGTCTTAGTGTCGGTAGCGGCGGCGCTTGCGCGGATCGTCGAAGGGAAGGGATGCGCAGGGCGCTTCGGCGGCGAGGAGTTCGTCGTCTGGGCACGCGTCGACGATGCGCAGGATGCAGCACGTCTGGCTGACTCGATCGCCTCGGCACTTCGAACCGTACCGGCGGCCATCGGTCACGCGGGACTTCGCGTTTCGGCCAGCATCGGTGCGTGCCTCGGCGACGCGAGCCTATCACCCGAATCATGCATCGCTCGAGCGGATCAGGCGATGTACTCAGCCAAGCGTTCCGGTCGGGATCGGGTCGTCTTCCTAACAGGCTGTTGAAAAACGACTTCGGTGGGCCATCTGCTTGGTTGCGCGGTGGTGGCTTCGGCACGCCTGCCTTTCGGCAGGCTTAACCTTGGCAAAGCCAAGGTTAAGCCTGCGCCGCAACTGCGTTGTCGCTCCTTCGCCAATCTGCTTGATGTGTAGCTCCGGCATAACCTGAAGGTTAGCCCTCGCTGAAACTCGCGTCGCTCGTCTTATCGGTCGCTGCGCTCCGTGCGCCTAGCATCTGGCCATCCTCGCTACGTTTTTCAACAGCCTGCCAAGCGCGTGAATCCTCCTCAGCGATTCCACCAACCCGAACGGAGGTGACGTCCGGGCGGCCCGTGACGACGCGCGAATCGCCGCGGCAGTCGATTTCTGACTTGTGTCAAACGGTCTGAATTCAAGGCCTTGAACCCGCTGCACGTGACCGTATTTTCCGGGCATGTGAAGGTGATCATCTGCCTTCGGGGCCGTAAGCCCGCCAACTTGTCCAGATAGGAGATCCATCATGCATCCGCTTCTTGCCCGCACCCAGACGCCCTCCCTGTTCGACGAATTCTTCCGTGATTTCGCACCCGGCTTCTTCGTCAAGCCCCTGCACGGCGAGCCTCTGCCGTCGCGGATCCCGCTCGAAGTCAGCGAGAGCGAGAACGAATACGCAGTGAAGGCTGAAATTCCAGGCGTCGACAAGAACGACATCCACATCGATATCGACGGCAACGTCGTCACGCTGCGTGCCGAAATCAAGCAGGAGGATCGCAAGACCGACGGCGAGAGGGTGTTGCGCAGCGAGCGCTACTACGGCGCCGTCAGCCGCAGCTTTCAGTTGCCGATGGAAATCGACGCGAGCGCGGCCCGGGCGAAGTACGAGAACGGCGTGCTCGCCGTCACCTTGCCGAAGAAGGTCGCCAACACGGCCAAGCGTCTGCAGGTCGAGTGAGGTTGCGACAAGGGTGGCGGTCCTCGGGCCGGTAGACTGTGGCACCGCGCCCGCGTTGGGCGCTCGCGCCGCATCCGCATGGAATTCGCCGACCGCCTTTCCAACGTAGAGACTTCCGCCATCCGCGAACTGTTCAAACTGCTCGGCAAACCGGGCATCATCAGCTTCGCGGGTGGGTTTCCGGACGCCGCCCTGTTCGACGTGGAGGGCGTGCGAGAGGCTGTGTCGAGCGCGCTTTCCGTTGATTCGGGAGGTGCGTTGCAGTACGGCGCGACGGAGGGCTACCAGCCGCTCCGCGAATCGATTTCGGCTCTGCTGCTCGGCAAGGGGTGTGTGGTCGCGCCTGATCGGCTGATCGTCACCACCGGCAGTCAGCAGGCGCTGGATCTGATCGGGAAGACGATGATCTCGCCAGGTGACCGCGTGATCGTCGAGGCACCGACCTTTCTCGCCACGATTCAGTGTTTCCGGCTCTATGGCGCCCAGTTGATCGGCGCGCCGGTCGATGACGATGGCGTCGAAGTCGAAGCCCTGGAACGGCTGATCGTTGAACATCGTCCCAAGCTCGTCTACCTGATACCGACATTCGGCAATCCGAGCGGTGCCGTTCTGTCGCTGGAACGCCGCCGCCGCGTGCTCGAACTGGCCGTGCGGTATCGCGTGCTCGTGGTCGAGGACGACCCATACGGCGACCTCTGGTTCGAACAGCCGCCGCCCCCATCACTGTTGGCGCTTGCGCAGCATTCGGCCGAGGCGCTCGCATGGCTCGCCCATTGCGGCAGCCTGTCCAAGGTTCTCTCGCCGGGCCTTCGCGTCGGCTGGCTGGCGGCACCGCCGGCGCTTCTCGCCAAAGCAGTGATGTGCAAGCAGTTCAGTGATGCCCACACCAGCACCTTCGCACAGGCAACAGCGCATCACTACCTGAGGTCGGGACGGCTTCCGGCGGCGCTCGCCCGGGTGCGTACCGCCTACGGCGAGCGCGCGCGGACGATGGCGGCGGCACTGGAACGCGAACTGGATGGTGCGGTGCGCCACCTGCCGCCCGCGGGCGGGATGTTCATCTGGGCGCGGCTGACCGCGCCCGGCGCCGATGCGGCGGCCTTCGCTCAGCGCGCCATTGAACGCGGTGTGGCCTTTGTGCCCGGCGCGCCGTTCTTCGCCCACGATCCGGATCGCGCGGCCTTTCGCATGAGTTACGCCACCTCGGACACGGGCCGCATCGAAGAAGGGGTGCGCCGGCTGGCCCAGGCACTCTGAGGAAACGCTGAAGAAAGCAGTGAGCGGGATGAAGCGCAAGGCGCACGGAGCGCGGTGCCCGAGAAAACGAGCGAGGCGAGTTTCAGCGAAGGCTAACCTTCAAGGTTATGCCGAAGCTACACGTCAAGCTGACAGGCGAGGGAGCAAGCACCGCGCAACGCAGCGATTCGCCCGCGCAGCAATCCATTCAGCGTTTCCCTGACAGAATCTAGTCGGCGCTGGTGCCTTCACCCTCATTCGTCATGCCCGGCCTCGATCGCGACACCCCCATCCCAACCGAGATCACGCTGGACCGTACCCGCAAGCTGCTGGTGCTGGATTACGGCGGAAGCCGCCACGAACTCACGTTCGAGTATCTGCGGGTGATGAGCCCGTCGGCTGAGGTGCGCGGACATGGCCCGGGACAGGAGGTCCTGCAAGTCGGCAAGCGCAATGTAGAAGTTGTCGACTTGGAGCCGGTCGGCATGTACGCGATCCGCCCGCGATTTTCCGACGGCCACGATACCGGGATCTACTCCTGGGACTACCTGCATCGGCTGATCGTCGAGCACGATACGGCCTGGGCCGACTATCTGCGTCGCCTGGAGGCGGCGGGCGCCTCGCGCGACTGAGGGAACGGCACGCATGTCCGAGAGCGACGAGTCGTCCACTCATTTCGGTTTCGAGCGGGTGCCTCGCGGCGAGAAAGCGGGGCGCGTGCGCGGCGTGTTCGACTCGGTGGCTCAGCGCTACGACTTGATGAACGACGTGATGTCGGGCGGCCTGCATCGGCTGTGGAAACGCTTTGCGGTGGAGCAGCTAAGACTCCGTCCGGGCGAACGCGTGCTTGATCTTGCCAGTGGTACCGGCGACCTTATCGCGCTGATGCGCCGCGACGTTGGCGACGGCGGCAGTGTGATGCATTCCGACATCAATGCGGCGATGCTCGCCGAGGGGCGCCAGCGGCTGCTGAACCAGGGCGTCCTCGCCCCGTCACTGCAATGCAACGCCGAACATCTGCCGTTCGCCGCCGGAAGTTTCGACGCTGTCACGATCGCCTTCGGTCTGCGCAATGTGACCAACAAGGACGTAGCGCTTTCGGAGATGTACCGGGTGCTGCGGCCGGGGGGCCGCGCGCTCGTGCTCGAGTTCTCGCGGCCGTCGCCTCTCATCCGGGTGCCGTACGACTGGTACTCGTTCAGCGTTCTGCCCCGGTTAGGGGAGTGGATCGCGCGCGATCGCGCCAGCTACGAGTATCTCGTCGAAAGTATCCGGATGCACCCCGATCAGGCGACCCTCGCAGGCATGTTCGAGCGCGCCGGGTTTGCGCGGGTGAGCTACTGGAACCTGAGTGCCGGCATCGTGGCTGTTCACCTCGGCTGGCGTTTGCGCTGAAGCGAACCAGCCGGTGTTTCATCCGCGTTGGCCTCCGACCATTCGCCCGCGCAGCCATTTATTCAGCGTTTCCCAAAGGCGGGATATCACCGTTCTGGCCCGGCGGCACTTTTGCGTAAGATTCCGGTCTCAGTTGCCGGGATATCTCTTTCGGACGACGTTGTCCGACCCGCGTCCAAGTTTGTAGTCGAGAGGTCATCATGTTGAAGACGTTTTCTTTGATCATCGCGGCTGCGGCGCTTGCCGTTTCTGCCGCTGCAGACGCCAAGCGTCTGGGCGGAGGCAAGTCGGTTGGTGCGCAACGCGAGGCGCCCGCCGCGACTCGCCAGACAGCGCCGCCAGCGGCCAACCCGCAGGCGGCGCCAAGCGCGGCCGCTGCACCGACGGCCACCGCTGCCGGAGGCGCTGCAGCTGGCGCCGCGGCCAAGTCCGGCATGGCGCGCTGGGCAGGCCCGCTGGCGGCCATCGCCGCCGGGCTCGGGCTCGGTTACCTGTTTTCCCAGCTTGGGGCGGGCGGCTTTCTGATGTTCCTGCTGGTCGCCCTTGCAGCGGTCATTGCCTTGGTCGTTCTTGGTCGCCGTCTGCTGCGTGCGCCGGCGCCGGCCACGGCCAACGGCGCGCCATTCGAGTCGGCCGCCGGGACGGCGGCTCCGGTTCGCTTTGAAGCTGCGACGCTGGGCGGCGCCATGGCAGCAAGCATTCCGGAAGGGTTCGACAAGGCCGGCTTCGAGCAGCAGGCACGTCGGCAGTTTCTCGCCCTGCAGGCCGCCAACGACCGCGGGGATCTCGATGCCGTACGTGAGTTGACTACCGACGAGTTCTACAACCAGGTGGCCAAGGATGTCATCTCCGGCAACGCCGAGGCGACACAGTTCGACATGCTCGACGCCGAACTGCTGTCGATCGACACCGATCGCGGCATGCACTGGGCAGCCGTCGCGTTCTCCGGCACTGTCCGTGAGGATGGCATGGTGATGGGCTCACCGTTCCGCGAGGTTTGGAATCTCAACAAACCCGTCGACGGCAGTCGCGGCTGGCTGCTCGCTGGCATCCAGCAAGCCTCGTAGGCTCGCACTTTGCTTTTCAGCCGAGGGAACGCTGAAGAAAGCGGCGAGCGGGGTGAAGCGCAAGGCGCCCGGAGCGCAGCGACCGAAGACTTATCAAGTGGATAGGTGAGGGAGCGACAACGCAGTTGCGGCGTAGGCTAACCTTGGCTTCGCGAAGGTTAAGTCTGCCAAAAAGGCAGGCGCGCCGAAGCCAACACCGCGCGACGCAGCGATTCACCCGCGCAGCAGTTTATTCAGCGTTTCCGAAGGCCGCCTGCATGCGGCCTTCTCTCATTTCCAAATGGCTTCAGACCGACAATCGCGTGACAGGCCGTTGAAAAACTACCGCGGTGGGCCATCTGCTGTGTTGCGCGGTATTGGCTTGCGCGCGCCTCGCATCTGGCCATCCTTGCAACGTTTTTCAACAGCCTGCTAATGCTGTCTTCCGGACTGATCGCCCGCGGCCTGTCTCGCTTGCTGTCGTATGATGCAGCGGCCAAGGATCGTCTACGACCGTACGCTGGCAGTACGCTCCAGATGCGGATGCCACCTTTGGCCGTGACGCTCTGCATCACACCCGAAGGTGATTTCACGGCCTCTGAGGCGGAGGGGGCACCGACCGTGACGGTGGAATTTCCCCTCACTGCGTTGCCGCTTCTGGCGCAGGGGCAGGATGCGGCGCTGCGTGCGGCGCGCATCGAAGGACGGGCAGGGCTCTTGCGCGATGTGGCGGCTGCCATGTCGAACCTTCCACTTGCTGCAGAGGCGGAGCTCGAACGTTTCGTTGGCCCGATCCTGGCCCACGAGCTGATGCGTCTCGTGGCGGCATTTCAAGCACTGGCCGACAGTGGCCGGCGCTCGATCGAAGAAGCGGGCGCCCGGTATCTGCGGGACGAGGCCGGCATCGTCGTCCGGCGAGAAGAGGTCTCACAGTTCGCTGCCGACCTGCAACGACTGCGGATCGAGGTGGAGGAGCTCAGCAACCGGGTCAAGGCACTGGCTCGAGCCTGAGCTGCGCCGCGCGGTTCGCCGTCTTGCGCGTTGTCGTAGGTCTTTGCCCGGCCTGCCCCTTGGGCTCGCCTACGCAAGCTATCACGGTCGGTCCCGCCCGCATCGCGCCCTCCGATGGGTTCAGTGTTTGCTCAGAGTTCGCGCTTTGCGGCATCGACGTCGAGCCACTCCATCGCGTCCGCCGGTTCGTGTGCCGCAGCCTCCGCGTACAGCCGCTCGATATCCTTCATGCGCTTGTCCCCGAACAGGCGATACAGGCCGTCGGCCATTTCGGTGCGTGCGATCGCGCTCTCCGGATTCAGTTTGAGAGCCCTTTCGTAGTGCTCGACTGCGGCATCCTTGCTGACGCCGTAGGTGACCTTTCCTATCATCACGCCGACCTTCTCGATCACTTCGGCATGAAAGGTACCGAGTCCGATGTGCGCGTCGGCATGCTTGGGCTCTAGGCGGATGGCCGTTTCGAGCGCGGCCTTGACCTTGCCACCGATGCCTTCGGCCAACGCCTTGGCTACGCCGATCAACTGACCATAGCGGCCGAGAGCATAGGCCTGCAGGTAGAAGGCGTTTGCGTTGCTGGCCTGTGCTGACTGCAATGCCTCACAGCGCTCGGCGACGGCCTGATAGAGCCTCACTTTATCCGCATCGCTCGGCGCGAGGTAGTTGGCGTAGATGCAGGCGGCCTTGTTGGCGGCGTTGAAGCCGGCGAGACCAGCCGCGAGGCCGGCTTCATGGGCGGCCTGGAAGTCGCCGCGGTGATAGAGCCGCCAGGCGTCCTCGACCGCCGCATCGGATGGAAATGGCTCCGCATCTCCTTTGTGGAGGCGCGCCCAGCGCTTTTTCAGGGCCGCGCCGGCTAGATGAAATGCATCAGCGGGGCCCGGAAAGGTGGTCCATGCGGTTTTCTTGGTCACCATGTGCGGTTCCTTTGCAGGCTGGTGGCTTGAAATGGGCGGGCGAGAGAGTGCGGGGCGGGTGTTCAGCGATACTCAACGGCGAGCTTCTCGAACAAAGTGCGCGCGTCCCCGGTCAGGTAAGGCGCGATCATTGTCATCACCTGGAACACGCCACGGCTCATGGCGGCGGACTCGTCCAGCTTGCGCGGGTTCATCACGAAGCTGTAGCTGTACCAGTAGGTTGCGGTCAACACCACATTCGTTGCGACCGCCGAAATTTCTCCCTTGGTCGCGACGAGCTCGCCGCGCTCGCGAAGGTCGTGCATCAGCATCTCAGCGCTTCTCTGGGCGTTCTGCAGGATCGTCTTGAAGTGCGTTTCGATGATGCGGTTCTTCGCCAGCAGGTCGTTCAGGTCGCGGTAGATGAAACGGTACTTCCAGATCTTCTCGAATACCAGGTGCAGCCAGAACCAAGCGTCCTCGACGTTCGCGCGCCGATCCTTCTGCATCGCAAAGAGTTCGTCCATCTCGCGCTCGAACTGCACGAAGATGCGGGTGACGATCTCGTCCTTGCTGCGATAGTGGTAGTAGAGGTTGCCGGGCGAGATATTCATCTCGTCGGCAATCGCATTGGTCGTGACGTTCGGCTCGCCAATGGCATTGAACATTGCCAGCGAGACTTCGAGGATGCGCTCCCTGGTGCGGCGCGGCGCTTTGCGGTGCATGAACCTATTGTGCGGATTCCGTTGCCTGCTGGCAATCGATCGACATCATCGCCGCCCTGCGCTGACGTCAGCGTTGTGCCAGGGCGATCTCGAGCGAGTCGAGCGCCTGCGTCAATCGACGCACGGCGTGTCCCGTACGACCGCGCGGCGAGCGCTGCGCCGTGGGAAGCAACCTTCGTGCGGGATCGGTCAACGCGCGTTCGTGGATTGTGATGCCATAGCGTGCAAAGGCCGGTCTCAGGACATCGATGCGGGCGCGTAACTGCGCACGGGTGTGCTGGTAAGCATGCTCGGCGAGCCGGCGCCTGTGGGCATAGGAGAAAAGGCTCGAGAAAAAGAGATCTGCATCGCCGCGCGATGGCTCGAACACAATGAGCTGGGCGTCTGGGTAGGTGTGTGCGTAGCTCTCGATCCCCTTCTCGAAGCGAGAGTGGATCAGCGCGCGGAACGTCTGCGAGAGCACCGCTGGCAGTCCGCGGGCGACGAGATGAGATTGCGCCCGTACAGCTTGCGTCGCATCGAACGGTACCAGCGGATTTACACAGATCACGAGCTTGGCGCCGGACTCAAGCACGCTCGACGCGTGCACCGTTTTGTTCAATGCGCCATCCACGTAGTGGCGGGCACCAATCCGGACTGGCGGATACAGCACGGGCAGTGCAGCCGACGCCTGTACGGCTTGTGAGATCGGTACGTGATTGAGGTGAGGTCGTCCGAACTCCACGGTCTGGCCCGAGTCGAGGTCGGTGGCGACGACGAACAGCGGTGCGCGGAGATCGCGAAAGTCGTTGCTGCGCCCAGGTCGGCTGAGGAGCTGGCGAATGGCCTCTTCGATCGCGCGGTTGTCATAGAGGCCGGTCGGTACCGCGACAGCCAGTCTTCGCATTTCGCTGAACAGTCGGCCGGGCGATAGAGAGCGTGCGGTCGACCAGATCGAATTCGCGATGGCGCCGGGCAAAAGGGCGGCCCGGCGCACATACTCGTCGTACGCGGGGCGCAGAAAGATGCGTGGGTCGAGCAACTCCCCGTCGTCGCCTTCGTTCTCGATGAACAGGCGCACCATCTCGCGCGGCGGAATGCCATTGACCAGCCCTGCGGCGACGAACGCCCCCGCACTCACCCCAACGTAGGCATGCAGGCGGGTAAAGTCGAGTCGAGGCAGAGCTTCGGCGAGCGCTTGCAGCGCGCCGACCTCGTAGACGGCGCCGAGCGGTCCGCCCCCGGCGAAGGCAAGTCCGATCGGGGGCCGAGCGTGAGCCGGAGGATCAAGCGACGTCATGGAAAGCAAGGCAGATGCAGAAGAAAGCAGCGAGCGGGACGAAGCGCAAGGCGCCCGGAGCGCAGCGACCGAGACATATCAACTAGACAGGCGAGGGAGCGAGCACCGCGCAACGCAGCGATTCGCCCGCGCAGCCATTCATTTAGCGTTTCCCAAGTAAATACGATGACGGCCACCGAAGTGGCCGTTCTTTCCAAAAGTGCCTCGTCGACTGCTCTCACCGGAGATTCGACGAATGGCAAGCGGGGCGAGCTGTCAGTTCGCTGCCGGCTTGGCCTTGCTGGCGGCCGGCTTGCGCCTTTGGGAAGCTGCCTTGCGGGTCTTTGCGCCGATTGTTGCGCCGTTCGTCAGGGGCTTGCCTGCGGTGCCCGCCGACTCCCCGTTGAGTCGCGCGACCTGCTCGGTCAAAGCATCCACACGTGTCAGCAGTGCCTCGATGTCGGCCTTGCTGGGTACCCCCAGCCGGTTGACGGCGCGACCCACGCGCTCCTCGAAAACGCTCTCCAGACGGTCCCACGCACCCTGTGCCTTGCTGGTTGCGTCGCTGATGCGACCCGTCACCTCATTGGTGACATCGTTGACTTGACTGTCGGCGAAGCGTTTGACTTTGCTCTGCAGCTGAGCGCCTTCTTTCACCAGTGCTTCAAACACTTTGCCACCTTCTTCCTGCGCTTTGGAAAACGCGCCAAGCCCGGCGAGCCAGATTTGCGTCGACGACTCTTTCAACTGCTCGATCAGGTTGTTTGCGCTGGCCTTTTCGGCGGTCTTGCTGAATTTCTTGACCATCGGATTCTCCCTGCGTGGGTCGGTTGCTGACGAAGCGAACGTTAGGACATTCCCATAGAGCCCGCATCCTAGAAAGCCTGTGTTTTCTAGGAGCCGCGCTCTAGAATCGATCGCATTCAAAGACACGCAGGACGCATGCTCAGGGTCGTCCTTGCGGTCATAAGGAGGAGAGCGTGAATCACTTCGTCACCGGTGCTTCCGGTTTCATCGGCAAGCGTCTCGTCCGCAAGCTGCTCGAGCGCAAAGGCACAACGGTTTACTTTTTGATCCGCGCCGAGAGCAGGCGAAAGGTGACGAAACTTCAGGAGTACTGGGGCCCGGATGCCGCCAAGCGGACGGTGGCGATCGCCGGCGACGTCACCAAACCCCTGCTTGGTGTCTCTGCGACGGATCGCTCGCGGCTTGCCGCCGCGAAAATCAAGCATTTTTTCCACCTCGCTGCGGTGTACGACATGGAGGCGAGCGCGGAAGAGAACGACCGCGTCAACGTCGACGGTACGCGTCATGCCGTGGCGCTCGCCAACGAGATCAAGGCTTCGCAGTTCGATCACATGAGCTCGATCGCGGTCGCCGGCAACTACGAAGGCGTGTTCCGCGAGGATATGTTCGAGGAAGCCAGGGAGTACCTCGATCACCCCTATATGCGCACCAAGTACGAGAGCGAAGCGATCGTGCGCGGTGAGTGCGCCATGCCGTGGCGTGTGTATCGGCCGGGTGTCGTGCTGGGTGATTCTCGAACCGGCGAAATCGACAAGATCGATGGTCCCTACTATTTCTTCAAACTGATTCAACGGCTGCGTTCTGCCTTGCCGCCATGGATGCCGGCGATCGGCATCGAAGGCGGTCGGATGAACATGGTGCCAGTGGATTTTGTTGTCGATGCGACAGACCACATCGCGCACGCCAAGGGTCTCGATGGACGAGCCTTCCATCTGACCGACCCGGCGCCGATGCGAATCGGCGACGCGCTAAACGTTTTCGCCAGGGCGGCGCATGCCCCACAGATGGCTTTGCGCGTCAATGCAGCGCTGTTCGGATTCATTCCGCAGAACGTGGTCAAGGGCATCATGATGCTTGCGCCGGTGCGGCGAATCAAGAATGCGGTGATGAAGGATCTCGGCATCCCCGAGGACGTACTCGGCTTCATCAACTATCCGGTCCGCTTCGACTGCCGCGACGCGCTGAAAGCACTCGAGGGAACCAATATCGCGGTGCCCGAACTCGAAAGCTACGCGTGGCGACTCTGGGATTATTGGGAGCGGCACCTCGACCCCGATCTCTTCATCGATCGCACCCTGAAGGGGCAAGTCGCGGGCAAGGTGATTCTGGTCACCGGTGGCACCTCGGGCATCGGTCAGGCGACAGCACTCAAGATTGCCAAGGCTGGCACGGCCAAGGCGGTGATCGTCTGCGGACGCGATCCGGAAAAGATCGACGAAACCCTTGCGTTGGCAAGAAAGGAAGGTGTAAGCCTGCTTGCTTATCAGGCGGACGTGACTGATGAGGCCAGTTGTGCGGCTTTCGTGCAGACGCTGACCGAGGTTCACGGCGGCGTCGATATTCTCGTCAACAACGCCGGTCGATCCATCCGGCGCGCGATCGAGAACAGCTACGACCGCTTCCACGACTTCGAGCGCACGATGCAGGTCAATTACTTCGGCGCGCTCCGGATCACGCTGGCGCTGTTGCCTGGCATGAGCGAGCGCAGAGGCGGACATGTCATCAACATCAGTTCGATCGGTGTGCTCACCAATGCGCCGCGCTTTTCAGCGTATGTCGCCTCCAAGGCCGCGCTCGACGCGTTCACGCGTTGCGCTGCTTCCGAGTATGCCGACCGAAGCGTGCATTTCACGACCATCAACATGCCGCTGGTCAAGACGCCGATGATTGCGCCGACGAAGATCTACAACAACGTGCCAACCCTCGAGCCGGAGGAGGCGGCCGACATGATCTGTCGTGCGATCGTCTACAAGCCGGTACGCATCGCAACGCGACTTGGCGTGCTCGGCCAGGTGCTGCATGCTTTTGCACCGCGCGTGGCGCAGATCATCATGAACACCAGCTTCCGGATGTTCGGAGATTCAGAGGCCGCAAAAGGCAAGAAGAATGAAGTCACCGGGCCCTCGCCGGACCAGCTCGCGCTGTCCAACCTGATGCGGGGCATCCACTTCTAAGGAAACGCCGAACAAGTTGCTGCGCGGGCGAATCGCTGTGTTGCGCGATGTCGGCTCCGGCCGCTTCGCTTCACATCGGCTGCGCCGATGTGAGCCTTTGCCGAAACTGCGTTTTGGCTTGCGCCGCAACTGCGTTGTCGCTCCCTCGCCTAACAGCCTGATGCAAAACCCTGGAACGATTCTGCGCCGGCTGAATCGAAGCGTGGAACGAATCTTTGGCGTGAGGGGGG
>OGCL01001124.1_pt1 | contig 24356 bp, 18 predicted proteins | sample 1570041 | NCBI WGS metagenome assembly OGCL01 (sample SAMN06266162, study PRJEB24511) | hot springs metagenome | isolation source: Hot spring water | place: South Africa: Limpopo | collected 2015-06-22 | reverse complement strand
GCGATCGGCCAGGATCGCTCGTTTCTGCGCCTGATGCATTTCTCGGCCGAAGGCCGACTACTATTCTCCACCGGCGCCAAGCCGGAACACTGGCTGACCGAGGCGGCAAAGCGCACCGCCGTCCAGCCGGCATTGAGTGAAGAATTATTCATCGCCGACGTGCCCGCCGACGCCTATGCCCAGGCCTGGAGCCAGCCGGTGATCCACCGGCTGTCGCGCGAGGAGGGCCTGCGTGGCGATTTCGTCATCGCGCTGATGGATCTGGGCTACATCGCCCGCCGCTTCGAAAACTTCCATCTCGGCAACAGCGGCGAAATCGTCATCCTCGCTGCCGATGGCCGCGAACTGCTGCGCCTGCGCGGTGGCAGCCTGGAGACGGTCGAAGCGATCGCCGGCAGCGAGCGACACCGCCTGGCCTTCAGCCAGCCGAAAGGCACGGTCATCGAGCGCACACGCGACAACCACGAACGCCTCTATGCCTTTCACCGCATCGATGGCGCACCGCTCGCCGTGCTGGTCGGTCGCACGCGCTACGATGTGCTGTTCGAGAATGCCGCCAAGCAGCGCAAATACTGGGGCTCAGCGCTGCTGCTCACCCTCTTGAGCCTGGTGCCGACTGCGCTGTGGATCGTCATGGCCCGTCGCCGCCTGCAGCTGATGCAACAGCTGGCGCTGGCGCAGGCCGAAAACAAGCGTCTGATCGAACAAATGGAGCAGGAAAAGCTGGCGGCCTACCGCATGGCGACCCACGACCGGTTGACCGGACTGGCCAACCGCATGTTGTTCAACGAAATCGCCAACCGCTACGTCGCCCAGGCCAAGCGCCAGCGCGGCCGCTTTGCGGTGATGTTCGTCGATCTCGACCGCTTCAAGCCGATCAACGACACCTGGGGCCACAAGGCCGGCGACCAGTTGCTCATCGAAGTAGCGCGCCGGCTCTCTGGCTGCGTGCGCCAGACCGACCTGGTCGCCCGCTTCGGCGGCGACGAGTTCGTGGCGCTGGTCTCCAGCCTGCGCGGCCCGCGCGATGCCGATACGGTAGCCGCCAAGATCGTCGCCCGGCTTTCCGAGCCTTATACCGGCATCGTCGGCGAAGCGCTGTCGGTGACACCGAGCATCGGCATCGCCTTCTATCCCGACGATGCCACCGAGGTCGACGCGCTGCTGCGCCAGGCCGACACGGCGATGTACGAGGCCAAGGCGCAGGGACGCGCTACCTGGGTGTTCGCCGATGCGACGCTGAACCGCCGTCACGACCTGCACACGGCCATCGAGGCGCAATTGCCGGCGGCGATCAGGCAGCGGCAGATTGGCCTGTACTATCAGCCCATCGTCGACCTGAAGGACTTCCGTATCGCCAGTTTCGAGGCGCTGGCCCGCTGGCCGCACCCGCAGCTGGGCAATCTCTCGCCGGCCGACTTCGTCGCCGTCGCCGAGCAAAGCGGCCAGATCGGGGCTTTGGGCGAATACCTCATCGAGATGGTAGCGACGCAGATCGAACAATGGTGGCGCAGCGAACTGCCGCTGCTGCCGGTGGCGGTGAATGTCTCGGTGCGCCAGCTGCGCACGGGCAACTTGTTCGATTTCATCGCCCGCACACTGGAGCGGCACGCCGTGCCGCCACGCTATCTGACCATCGAGATCACCGAGACCGGCTTGATCGACGCCAGCGACAAGGTCATCAATATGCTGACCCGACTTGCCGGCCTGGGCGTGCATTTGGCCATCGACGATTTCGGTACCGGCTTTTCCGGCCTCAGCCATCTGCGCACGCTGCCCGTCGAGCGTTTGAAGATCGACCGTTCCTTCGTCAAGGACCTGCGCAACGACATCAACGACGCCACCATCGTCAGCAGTACGATCGCGCTGTCGCACAACCTGAAACTCAAGGTCATCGCCGAAGGCGTCGAGACGCGCGAACAACTCGCCCACCTGCGCGCCAACGGTTGCGACTACGCCCAGGGCTTCTTCTTCTCACCCGCGGTCGCGCCGGAACAAGTGCCGGCCTTGCTCGCCCAGCCAGACGTGTTTGCTCATTTGTTTGCTTCCACAGAGCCCACATCATGATCGTCGTTCTCGTCCGCAATCTGACCGCCCTTTTCGTAGCGGCCATTGCTGCATTGGTCTTGTCGGCTTCACCGATCTTGGCGGCCGAAAGCTGCGAATCGCCGCCGGCGCTGCGCTTCTCGCTCGTGCCGGCTGGCAATGTCGAAGAGCGCCTGAAGGCTTATCAGCCGCTGCTCAAGCGCATCGAACTGCTCACCGGCAAATCGGTCTTGATCGTGCGCCCGCAGTCCTATGCCACGGTAAGCGAGGGACTGCTGGCGGGCACGATCGACATCGCCACCATCGGTCCGGCCGGTTATGTCGCGGTGCGCGCGGCCGATCCGCAGATTCAGCCCTTCGCGACCATCGCCAAACGGGAAGGCATCTACCAGGTCGCTGGCCCGTTCTACCATTCGCTGCTCATCGTGCGCGCTCAGGGACGGTTCAAGGACATCGCCCAACTGCGGGGCCGTCATCTGGCGCTCACCGATCCAGCCAGCACCTCCGGTTCGCTCTTGCCGCGCCGCCAGTTCACGCCGGTGATCGGCATGCCGCTGGACAAGTATTTCGGCCGCATTTCGTATTCCGGCAGCCACAGCAAATCGATCGCTGCGCTCGCGCAAGGCGAGGTCGATGCCGCTTTCGTCGCCTCGACCAATCTCGAAGACGCGCTGCACACCGGCAAACTGAAGGCCAGCGACGTGCGCGTGCTGTGGACGTCCGCCCCGATCGCCTACGATCCTTTCGTCCATCGCGGCCAGCTCTGCGAACCGCTCAAGCGCCGGATCCGCGCTGCCTTCCTGACCGAGGCCGCCGCCCTGCAGCCGGTGCTCGACGATCTGCGCGCCGTCGCCTTCGTGCCGGTCGGCGACGAACATTACGCCGAGGTGCGCGCCGCGCTGGCGACGGCGCCACGCTGACCGGGCCGGCCCGACTGTCGGTCAGGCTGGAACGTCATTCCCGCCTCGGCACCATGCGCTCGCAGCAGCGATGATGAGTGCCTACCGTCGCCTATAATCGCCGGCCACGGTGCTGCGCCGTCCGCAGCGACACACTGTCCGGACGAGGGGCTGGCCATGACGCCGCAGCGCGTGCCCGATGAAGAACATTGCCGGCAGACGAAGGTCCGAGACCTTCGAAAGTCAGCCCCGTCGGCACGGCGGCGGCCTCTGGCGCCAAGCGCATGCCGCGCCTGACGCTGATCGCACCCGATGGCACCCACCGGCTGACGATCGCCGCTGGCGACTCGCTGCGCGAAGCGCTCGATGCGACCGAACTGCGCGTGCGCGCGGCCTGCGGCGGCAACGGCAGTTGCGGCGCCTGTCTGGTGCGCTGGATCGAAGGCGAAGTCAGCCGGCCGACCGCGGCCGAATATCTCAAGCTCGGCCCCGAGGAACGCGCTGCCGGCTGGCGGCTGGCCTGCCAGTTGCGTCTGACCGGCGATGCCACCCTCGCGCTCGACCACCCGGCCCCGCCTTCACAATGGCGCTCGATCGCCGAATTGCCGCCGCCGATAGGCCGCCTGCCCGAACTGGAACAGCATATCTATGGCTTGGCCGTCGATCTGGGCACGACACACATCCGCCTGTCGCTCCTCGACCGTAAAAGCGGCCGGCGCATCGCCAGCCGGCGCGGTCCGAATCCGCAGCAAGTGCATGGCGCCGACGTGCTCAACCGCCTCGATGCCGCGCTCGGCAGCGAGCGCAAGGCGGCCGAACTGGCCAAACTGGCGCGCACGGCCATCGTCCAGGCGCTGCGCGACGTCCTGGCGCGCGACTGCGGCGAGGTAACGCCGATGATGGCCGAGATCGGCGCCGCACTCGTCGTCGGCAACACGGCGATGCTGGCCCTGCTGGCGCAGCAAGGGGTCGCCGAACTGCTGGCGCCGGAACACTGGCAGAGCGCCATCGACTGCCGGCCGCGCGCCACCGACTGGCAAGCACAGTGGTATCTGCCGCACGCCCGCATCGACCTCGCGCCGCCGCTGGCCGGATTCGTCGGCTCCGACCTGCTCGCCGACCTGCTGGCCTGCGACCTGTGCCAGCCCGACCGGCCGGCGCTGCTCGTCGATCTGGGCACGAACAGCGAACTGGCGCTGTGGGATGGCGCCCGGCTGCGGGTCGGTTCGGTGCCGGGCGGCCCGGCCTTCGAGGGCGCCGGTCTCAGGCGCGGCATGCCGGCCGAGCCGGGCGCCCTCTGTGCCGTGACGGCCGAGGGCGATGGCTTCCGTTGCCAGCGCATCGGCGATACCGACGCGGTGCGCGGTATTTGCGGCTCCGGCCTCATCGACGCCACCGCCGTGCTGCTCGCCCAAGGCCGGCTCAAACCCTCCGGCCGTTTCGCTACTCCGCCAGGAGCGACGGGGCTGGCGCTCATCCCCGGCGAAGAACGCAGCAGCCTGTTCGCCGGCGACATCGACGCGCTGCAGCGCGCCAAGGCGGCGACGGCGGCGGCGATGCGCCTGCTGCTGCGCACCGCCGGTCTCGCCTGGGCCGATCTGAGCCGCCTGGTCGTCTGCGGCGCCTTCGGCCACCATCTGAATCTGCAGCATGCCCGCGCCATCGGCCTCCTCCCCCCGCTGGCAGACGAACGTATAGAATTGATTGCAGAGGCGGCGCTTCTTGGCTGCGAGCGGGCGCTGCTCGCGCCGGGAGGAAAAGAATGGCTGGGCGCGGCGGCGCAGCAGGCCGTCAGCCTCAACCTCGCCCAGTCCGCCGATTACGAGAATCTCTATATCGAAGAGCTGCGTCTGCGACCGATGGCTCTCCACCCCTGAAGCCGCCATCGTGCAAGGTGACGGCTGATGCCGCCTCTCCCCACTGTGCCGATCGTCGCTCACCCACGGATCGCGGAGGTGTCCCATGCTCGAACCTCTGATCAAGGCCTACAACGACGCGGTGTTCGAGACCGACCGCGACGCCGCCTTCGCCGTGGTGGATCAGGCCATTGCGCAAGGCGTCCCGGCCGAAGACGTCGTCTTCCATATCGTCATCCCGGCGGTCGAAGAGATGATGGCGCAATTGACCCTCGACCCGGATGCCAATCTGGCGCAGCACTTCATGACCGCGCAGATCGCCGCCGAGGTCACCGACAAGATGCTGGCCCGCTTCGCCCATCCCCCCGAGATCATCGGCCGCATCGTCATCGGCACGGCCCAGGGCGATTTGCATTCGCTCGGCAAGCGCATCGTCAGCGGCTGCCTGAAGGCGCTGATGGTCGAGGTGCATGACCTGGGCGTCAACGTGCCGGCCGAGCGCTTCGTCGATGCCGCCGTCGAACTCGACGCGCCGGTGATCGCCGTCTCGGCGATGATGGCGCACACCGCCAACGGCCCGCAGGGGCCGCGCCGGGTGCGCGAGTTGCTGCACGCGCGGGGTCTGGAAGACCGCATCAAGCTGGTGGTCGGCGGCGCGCCCTACCGTTTCGACGACCAGCTCTACCGCTCGGTCGGTGCCGACGGCTGGGCACCCGATGGCGTTACCGCCGGCAAGGTCATCGTCGACCTGATCAGAGCCCGCCCCGAAGAACTCGCTGCGCTCGCTCTGCCCCTCGAGGGGCAGGAAAACTCGGGGCGGCCCTTTGTTTTCTCGAGATCACGGGGAGAAACCGCATGAGCCCACTCGAAATCCTCGTTGCCGCCATCGGCGGCCAGCCGGCGCCGCGCATTCCGGTGTTCTGCAATCTGATCGACCAGGGCGTGCGCGAACTGGGCGTGTCGCCGGCCGAGTTCTACCGCAATGGCGAACTCATGGCCAAAGCGCAACTGGCGCTGCTGAAGAAATACGGCCACGACAACGTCTGGAGCCTGTCCTATGTCGGCAAGGAAGCCGAGTTCTTCGGCTGCCGCGACATCCTGTTCGCCGACGACGGCCCGCCGAACGTCGCCGACTTCGTCATCAAGAGCTGGGACGACATCGCCAAACTGGAAGTGCCGGAGGACATCACCCGGCATCCGGCCTGGAGCGAAACCGGCCGCTGCCTGTCCATCCTGCGCGATGAAGTCGGCGCGACGCATCCGGTCTGCGCCTATCTCACCGCTGCCAACACCTTGCCGACGCTGTTGATGGGCATCGAAAAGTGGCTGGAACTGTTGATGACCGGCCCGGCCGACCTGATCGACGAGCTGATGAAGAAATGCTCGGCCTTCTTCCGCCAGGAACTGGCCGCCTGCCGCGCCGCCGGCGCCAACGTGCTGGTGTACTCGACGCCCTTCGGCTCGACCTCCTTCGTCGGCAAAAAGCGCTTCGAGCAGTTCTCGCTGCCGACCATCCGCCGCGATCTGGAAAACATCGACATGGCCGGCCTGGTCTTCTACTGCGGCATGGCGCCGTTCAACGACGTCATCGCCAGCGTGCGGCGCGAATTCGGCTTCGGCGCTTACTACATCAGCCCGCTCGCCGACCTGGCCGAAGCGAAGCGGCTCATCGGCGACAGCGGCCTGACCTGCGGCGTCATCGACGACATCCACATGCTGCGCTGGTCGCCCGACCAGGTGCGCGCCGAAGTGAAGCGCATCTGCGACATCGGCAAGCCCGGCGGTCGCTTCCTGTTCGGCACCGGCGTCATGCCGCTCGACGTGCCGGAAGCCAACATCCGCGCCATGCTCGATGCCGCCTTCGAATACGGGAGGCTGCCATGAACGCCTGCGCCTGCCCTGTCCGCCCCGACCGTGACTGCCCGACCGGCGGTCAGCCTATGACGCTGGTCGGCTGCGGCATCCTGCACAAGGAAATCGACTACCTGATCGGCAAGAACGGCTGGCAGGTGCAGACCCACTGGCTGGCCTCCAAGCTGCACAACTACTTCAACCGGCTGTGGAGCGAACTGGACGGCGCGCTCAAGGAAGAAGAAACCGCCGGCCACCGGACGGTGGTGTTCTACGGCGCCTGCCATCCGCGCATCGACGACCTGCTCGCCGGCCACCGCACGCGGCGCACCCAGGGCCAGAACTGCATCGTCATCCTGCTTGGCTACGAGCTCTTCATGGCCGAACTGGAAAAAGGCGCCTATTTCCTGCTCGAAGACTGGGCCAACAGCTGGCAGCCGATGATCACCGAATGCTTCGGCGACAACCTCGAAATCGTGCGCGAAATCTTCCACGGCGGCCACAAGAAGATGATCGCCATCCGCACGCCCTGCTCGGAGGATTTCACCGCTGCCGCCGAAGCCGCGGCACGCTTCGTCGACCTGCCGCTGGAATGGATGGACGTCACGCTCGACCACCTGGAGGGCGTGCTCGCCGAAGCCATCGCGCAAGGGCAGGATCCTGCCGCAGCCGTCGGGAACTGAACCATGACGCCTGGGGCCAACGACGCATGGCCGGTTCTGGCAACCCCGGTTGATGGCACACCGGCGATATCGGACTATGCGTCGTACCACGCCAAAGTCAGCCCCACCGGCACGGCGGTCGGCGAACCGCCGGCCACGGTGACGGCTGCCGAGGCCGAGGCCGAGGCCGATGACGCGCTCGCCGCCGCCCAGGCCGAAATCGCGCGCCTGAAGGCCAGCGTGCGCCGATTGGCCGAGGAAAAATCCAACCTGCTGATCATCACCAGCCTGATCGAGCGCCTCAACCCGCTGACCGGCCTGCACGACATGATCGACGAGATGCTGAAAAGCATCCTCGAAGTCATCGGCGGCACGAACATCAAGCTCTATTACTGGCTCGAAGGCAGGCTGCATTACGTCGATTTTTTCGGCGAACGGCGCTTCCTGCCCGATATCGACGATGCGCTGGTGGCCGAAGTCGCCGCCAGCCGGCAGTTCGTCGAGCAGCGCGCCGAATCCGCCGACTCGCTGCTGCGCGGCAGCTATCTGCCGGGCGCCTGGACCTGGGCTTTCCCGCTAGCCATCGGCGACGAACTGATCGGCATCGTCAAGCTGGAGCACATCAACATCATCGCCGCCTCGCTGCGCAAGGCGCTGCCGATCTTCTTCAGTCATGCGGCGCTGATCCTGGCCAACGAGCTGCGCCGCGAAGCCCGTCGGCGCATCGAGGCCGAACTGCAGGAGAAGACCGCCGAACTCGACAGTTATTTCAACAGCGCCCTCGACCTGTTCTGCATCGCCGACACCGACGGCCATTTCCGCAAGCTCAACCCGGCCTGGGAGCAGACGCTCGGCTATCCGCTCGAAGAACTGCAAGGCCGTCGTCTTCTCGATTTCATTCATCCCGATGACCTGCCAAAGACGCTGGCAGCGATCAGCAAGCTCGATGCCCAACGGCCCGTGCTGCACTTCATCAACCGCTACCGTCACCGCGACGGCCACTGGCGCTGGATCGAGTGGCGCTCGAAGTCGGCCGGCCAGCTGATTTATGCCGCGGCGCGCGACATCACCGAGCGACGCGAGGCCGAAGAAGCCCTCGACCGCTACCGCCAGAACCTCGAGGAACTGATCACCGAGCGCACCGCCGAGTTGCGTCAGGCGCGCGATGCCGCCGAAGCGGCCAACCGCATGAAGTCGATCTTCCTCGCCAACATGAGCCACGAACTGCGCACGCCGCTCAATGCCATTCTCGGTTTTGCCCAGGTCATGGAGCGCGATGCCGGCACTTCCGATGCGGTGCGTGCCAACCTGCAGGTGATCAACCGCAGCGGCCGCCATCTGCTGACGCTGATCAACGACGTGCTGGAAATCTCGCGCATCGAAGCCGGCCGCATCGACCTCATGCCAGCCGCCTGCGACCTGCATGAATTGCTGCGCGGCGTCGCCGATCTGGTGGCGATGCGCGCCCACGACAAGGGTCTCGAATTCAAGCTGGAGATCGGCCCGACACTGCCGCAGCACGTCGAAACCGACGCCGGCAAACTGCGCCAGATCCTGCTCAACCTGGTCTCGAACGCCGTCAAATACACTGACCACGGCAGTGTGCGCTTGAGCGCCGATGCCAAAATCAGCGACCGGAAGGCGGCGCTGGCCTTCTGCGTCGCCGACACCGGGCCCGGCATCGCCGGCGAGGATCGCGAAGCGATCTTCCAGGCCTTCTTCCAGACCGACCACGGCGTGCGCCTGGGCGAAGGCGCCGGTCTGGGGCTGGCCATCAGCCAGCAGTATGCCCATCTGCTCGGCGGCCAGATCGACGTCGACAGCACCCCCGGCGTCGGCTCGACCTTCTGCCTGCACCTCGTTGCGCCGCTCACCGAACCGCCACCGGCCGTCGAGCGTCGTTCCGGTCATGTCGTCGGCCTGGCGCCCGGACAGCGCCCGCCGCGCATCCTGGTCGCCGACGACGAGGCCAGCAACCGCCGCCTGGTCGAAACGCTGCTGCGCGAAGCCGGCTTCCTGGTCGCCCTCGCCGAGGACGGACGGCAGGCCATCACCGGATTCCGCTCCTGGCACCCCGACCTGATCTGCATGGACATGCGCATGCCGGTGATGGACGGCTACGAGGCGACGCGCGCCATCCGCCAGTTGCCCGGCGGCGATGCGGTGCGCATCATCGCGCTCACCGCCAGCGCCTTTCTCGACGACCGGCCGGCCATCCTCGCCGCCGGCTGCGACAGCGTGCTGGTCAAGCCTTTCGATGCCGACGAACTGCTGGGCGAGCTCGAACACCTGCTCGGCTTATGCCTGTTGCGCGCACAAAGCGAACCATCGGTCACGTCGGCACCGGACGAAGCCCGCCTCGCCAAAGTGCCTGCCGCACAGCGCGCCCGCCTCGCCACCGCGGCCGAGATACTGGACATCGATGCCAGTCGGGCTATCATTGATGAGATACGTACCGGCGATCCGGCGCTGGCCGATACCTTGCTGACGCTGGTCGAGAGCTACCGCTTCGACCGCATCGTCGAACTTTGCCGTTTGGAAGAAAACTCATGAATCAGCCCAGCGCGGGCAGTATCGTCATCGTCGACGACAACCCGAACAACCTGCAAGTCCTCTCGGCGATGCTGCAGCAGGCCGGCTACAAGGTGCGGCCGGCGATCAGCGGCGAACTGGCGCTGCGTGCCATCGAGATGAGCCCGCCCGACCTGATCTTGCTTGACATCCGCATGCCGGAGATAGACGGCTACGAGACCTGCCGGCGGCTGAAGGCCGACCCGCGTACCGCCGAAATCCCAGTCATCTTCATCAGCGCACTGGCCGAGACCGAGGACAAACTGACCGCCTTCCGCGCCGGCGGCGTCGATTACGTCGCCAAACCCTTCCAGGCCGAGGAAGTGCTGGCGCGCGTGCGCGCCCACCTGCAGCTCTACCGCATGCAGCGCCATCTGGAAACGCTGGTCGATGAGCGGACGGCCGCTTTGCAGGCGGCCTTCGACTCGCTGCACGAAAGCCAGCGCCAGTATCACCGCATGCTCGAGCAGACCATCGCGGCCATCGCCCTCACCGTCGAAAAGCGCGATCCTTACACCGCCGGCCATCAGCTGCGCGTGTCGATCATCGCCACCGCCATCGCCGAGCGCGTGCAACTGTCATCGGAACAGAGCGAAGGGCTGCGCCTCGGGGCGATGATCCACGACATCGGCAAGATCTACCTGCCGGCCGAGATCCTCAACCGGCCGGGACGGCTGACCGAAACCGAATTCAATCTGGTCAAGAGCCATGCGCAGGTCGGCCACGACATCGTCAAGGACGTCGACTTTCCCTGGCCGGTGCGCGACATGATCCTGCAGCATCATGAACGCATCGACGGCTCCGGCTATCCGCAAGGCCTGAAGGGCGAGCAGATCATCCCCGAGGCCCGCATCCTAGCCGTCGCCGACGTCGTCGAAGCGATGGCCTCGCACCGCCCCTATCGCCCGGCGCTCGGCCTTGGCCCGGCGCTGGCCGAAATCCGGCGTGGCGCCGGCCTGATCTACGATGCCGACATCGCCACCGTCTGCCTCGACCTGTTCGAGAAGGAAGGCTTTCCGCTGCCCGACCCGCTGGCCGGCTGACCCGCTTCCGACCGGTCGCGTCAGCCCTGCTGGCGTCGTCTTACCCGCCCCCGATCCGTGCCATGACCGATACGATCGCTCCCTCCCGCCTCCGCCGGGCCTGCTGCATGCTCGCCGCGCTGCTGCTCGCCGGCTGCGGCCCCTCAGCGACCGAACCGGCAGCGCAAGGCGGACCGCGCTATGGCAGCGCTCCGGCGGTGAGCGACAAGCCGCTCTACCGCCTCGCCGTGCATCCGCTGCACAACCCGGCCAAGCTGATGCAGGTCTATCAACCGCTGGTCGACCTCCTCAACGATCGTGTGCCCGAAGCGCGCTTCGAGCTCGAGGCCTCGCGCGACTACGCCGCCTATGAGGAAAAGTATCGCGCCCGCGCGCCCGAGTTCCTGCTGCCCAATCCCTGGCAAACGCTGCAGGCGATGAAGTTCGACTACCAGGTCATCGCCATGGCCGGCAATGCCGAAGATTTCAAGGGCATCTTCATCGTCCGCCGCGACAGCGGTATCCGCCACCCGGCCGACCTGAAAGGCAAGGCGGTCAGCTATCCGTCGCCGACCGCGCTGGCGGCCTGCATCATGCCGCAGTATTTCCTGCACCAGCACGGCATCGACATCAAGCTTGACCTCGACAACCGCTATGTCGGTTCGCAGGAATCGTCGATCATGAATGCCTTCATGGGCGACACCGCCGCCGGCGCGACCTGGCCGCCGCCCTGGCGCGCGTTCCAGAAAGACCATCCGCGCGAAGCCGCCGAGCTGATGGTCGCCTGGGAAACGCCGCCGCTGATGAACAATTCGGTGATGGCACGCAAGGACCTGCCGCCGGCACTCGTGGCGCGCGTGCGGCAGTTGCTGATCGGCCTGCATGACAGCCCGGCGGGACAGGCTATCCTCGCCGGCATGGAAACCGCCCGCTTCCACCCGGCCGACGACGCTTCCTACCAGCGTGTCGCCGACTACATCGCCCGCTTCGAGCGCGAAGTCCGCCCGGTCGAGCAGCGCTGATTGATCATGGCCGAAGCTTCCCCGCCCCCGGGACCGGTCGCTCGCCTGAAGGCAGCGCCAAGCAGGCTGCGTACGCTGATCTTCGGCTCGCTGCGCCGGCAACTGATCGTCGGCATCGCCTTCGTCCATGCGCTGATGATGGCCGTGTTCGTCGGTGACCTGACGCTGCGCCAGCGCGAGCTGCTCCTCGACCATCAGAGCGCGCATGCTGCCACCCTCGCCCGCGCGCTGGCGGCGGCGAGTGCCGGCGCGCTGGCGGCGCGCGATTACCAGGGCCTGGGCGAAGTCATCGCCAGCCATGCCATCTACCCCGAACTGACCTATGCGATGGTGCTCGACCGTAACGGGCGCGTGCTGGCGCACACCGATGGCCGATTGCTCAATCAGCATGTCCTCGACTTGCCGGCGCGCAGCGATGGCCAGACCCATATCCTCGGCCGCAGCAACGACCTGATCGATGCACTGGCGCCGGTGATGATGAACAAACGCCAGATCGGCTGGGTACGCATCGGCCTCGGTCAGCAACTGTTGCGCGAGCGCCTCGGCTTCATCGGCCGTACCGGCCTCATCTATGCCGCGGTGGCTGTTTTCGTTGGCATCGTGCTCGCCGTGCTGATGAGTCTGTGGCTCACCCGCCGCCTGCGCGCCATCCAGCAGGTCGCGCAGGCCGTGCAGGGCGGTAACACCAGCCTGCGCGCCAAAACCGCCGGCGAGGACGAGGCGGCCCAGCTGGCGCGCGGCTTCAACGCCATGCTCGACACGCTGGCCGAACGCGAAGCGGCGCTGCGCGACAGCGAAGAGCTCTACCGCGAACTGAACCTGCATCTGGAAGATCTGGTCAATGTGCGCACCGCCCAGCTCGAACAGGCCAAGGAGGCAGCCGAGGCCGCCAACCGCGCCAAGAGCGCCTTCCTGGCAACGATGAGTCACGAGTTGCGCACACCGCTGCACGCCATTCTCGGTTTCGCGCAGATCATGCAGCGCGATGCCAGCCTGTCGGCCGAGCAGCGCCATCGCCTCGACGTCATCCGCCGCGCCGGCCAGCATTTGCTGACGCTGATCAACGACGTACTCGAAATCTCGCGCATCGAAGCTGGGCGAGCCCACATCGAGATGGAGCCTTTCGATCTCACCACGCTGTTGCAGTCGGTGACCGAAATGATACTGCCGCGCGCCCAGTCGCACGGCCTGAGCCTGACCGTCATGCAAGGCGAGGACATCCCGCGCGCGGTGCGCGGCGATGCCCGCCACCTGCGCCAGGTGCTGATCAACCTGCTCGTCAACGCCGTCAAATACACCGAGGAAGGCAGCGTGACGCTGACCGTGACGCGCGTCGAAGGCGACACCCTGCGCTTTGCGGTCAGCGATACCGGGCCGGGCATTGCCGAAGCCGACCGCGAGCGCATCTTCGAAGCCTTCTGTCAGAGCGAAAGCGCCGCCGCCCGTGGCGAGGGGGTCGGCCTTGGGCTGACCATCAGTTACGAGCTCGTGCATCTGATGGGTGGCCAGTTGCGCCTGGAAGACACCTCGCCCAAGGGCAGCACCTTCGCCTTCACGCTGCCGCTGCCGGCGGTGTCGCACCTGCCGGCGCAGATGGCCAAAGGCCGCGTGCTCGGGCTGGAAGCGGGCCAAAGCGCGCCGCGCGTACTGGTCGTGGACGACAACGCCGACAACCGCGAATACCTCGTGCGCTTGTTCGAGATGACCGGCATTCCGGTGCGCATCGCCCAGGACGGCCGCGAGGCGATCGACATGTTCCAGCGCTGGCAACCCCAGCTCATCTTCATGGACATGCGCATGCCGATCATGGATGGTTACGATGCGACCCACGCCATCCGTCAGCTCCCCGGCGGTCGTGACACCCATATCGTCGCGCTCACCACCAGCGCCTTCGCCGAGGAACGAGCCGCTGTGCTCGCCTGCGGTTGCGAGGACATGCTCGCCAAGCCGATCGAGGAAGAAGAGCTGTTCACGCTCATCGAACGGCTGCTCGGTCTGCGCTTTCGTCGTGCCGAAACCAGTGAGACGCCCGCCGCGACGACCGCCGTATCGACCGGGCTGACTTTCGCGCAGCGCGACCGTCTGGCGCGCGCCGCCGCTACGCTCGACGTCGAAACCTGCCGCGCCATCGCCGCCGAAATCGAACCTGGCGATCCAGCGCTCAGCGCCCATCTCCGGCAGCTGCTCGACGGCTTCCGCTTCGACAAGATCGCCGAACTGTGTCAGGAAAAAAAAGCCACGAACGCGATGTAGCACGAGAACGCGCGGCGAGCGCAGCCTGAGGAAAGGCTGTAAAACTGCGGCGCGGGTGCAGCGCGCCTTGCGCTGCATCCCGCTCGCGGCTTTCTTCAGCGCTTCCCTGACCCTGACTCAGGGAAGGGGGCGGAGGACCAATCCCTGACAAGCAACGCTTCCGCCAGACCGGCGATGGCCGCCCCATCGAGCGTCGGTGAAGAAAGCGTTGGCGCGCTGCCGTAACCGGTGAAGTCGCGTCGTTGCGAACGCTCGTAAAGCGGGTCATAGTGCTGCGCCAGCAGCTCGTCGGCCAAGACGGCGAAGTCGCCGGCCACGAGCAAGGTCTGCCAGCGATCGACGGTCGCATGCCCCTGCAACGGGCGCATCGCATCCAGGCGACGGGCAAGCCAGGCGCGACGGTCGAGCAGATCGGCATAATCGGCCAGCAGCAGTGCAACACGTGCCGCACGTGGTGCGTCGATGCACACGCAGCGACCGGCGTGCATGGCCTGCACCAACGCTTCCGGCAGGTGCAAACGACCGATGCGGCGACTCTCGGCCTCGACATACACCGGCCGTGCCGGATCGAAAGCCGCCAGACGCGTGCCGAGCGCGGTTTCGAAGGCCCGCTGCGATGGCTGCGGCTGATCAGGCAGGCCGCCGAGCAGGGAACCGCGATGCACGGCCAGCGCCTCCAGAGGCAACACCTGCGCGCCGCGCGCCGCCAGCGCGGTGAGCAGCCGGCTCTTGCCGCTGCCCGTCGGCCCGCAGACGACGATGAAGGACAGGCGCGCCGGCACTTCGGCCAGCGTGGCGAGCACGTGGCGGCGCCAGGCTTTATAGCCGCCTTCGAGCCGGTGCGCGTCCCAGCCGATCTCGCGCAGGATGTGGCTGAAAGCACCGGAGCGCTGACCGCCGCGCCAGCAATAGACCAGCGGTCGCCAGCTCTTCGGTTTGTCGAGATAATGCGCCTCGATGTGCGCCGCAACGTTGCGCGCCACCAGCACGGCTCCCTGTTTGCGCGCTTCGAAGGGCGAAACCTGCTTATAGAGCGTGCCGATGTGCGCGCGCTGGGCATCATCGAGCACCGGCCGACTGACCGCGCCGGGCAGGTGATCGTCGGCATACTCGGCCGGCGAACGCGCATCGAGGATTTCGTCGAACTGCGCCAGTTGTGCTACCGTTGCCAGCCCTTTATGCGTCATAATCCCTCCCGGCGGGCGATTTTAGCCACCCTAGCTGCCCGCAAAGAATGATCACGATGAACGAAACGATACGACTAACCGGTTTGTCCCATGGCGGCGGTTGCGGTTGCAAGATCGCGCCGGCGCTGCTCGGCCGCCTACTCGCCAGCACGGCTCTTCCTTTCAAGCCACCGCCATTGCTGGTCGGCACTGAAACTTCGGACGATGCCGCGGTATGGCGGCTGAACGATCACCAGGCCATCGTCGCCACCACCGATTTCTTCATGCCCATCGTCGACGATCCCTACGACTTCGGTCGCATCGCCGCCACCAACGCCCTTTCGGACGTCTATGCCATGGGCGGCACGCCGCTGTTTGCGCTAGCGCTGGTCGGCATGCCGCTCGACAAGCTACCGGAAGCCGCCATCCAGCGCATCCTGCAAGGCGGCGAGGACGTCTGCCGCGCCGCCGGCATCCCGATCGCCGGCGGCCATTCGATCGACTCGGTCGAACCGATCTACGGCCTGGTCGGCATCGGGCTCGTCCATCCCGCCGAGGTCAAGACCAATCGCGGCGCCCGCACCGGCGACCGACTGATCCTCGGCAAGCCGCTCGGCATCGGCGTGCTCTCGGCGGCGCTGAAGAAAGGCGAACTGAGCGCGGCCGGCTATGCCGAAATGCTGCGCTGGACGACCCGCCTCAACGTCACCGGCGCGCGACTGGCCGGATTTCCCGGCGTGCATGCGATGACCGACGTCACCGGCTTCGGGCTGGGCGGCCATCTGCTCGAAATCTGCCGCGCTTCGGGCCTTGCCGCCCGCGTCTCGCTTGCCCGGCTGCCGGTGATCGACGAAGCACGGACGCTGATCGCGCGTGGCATCGCCACCGGTGCCTCGCAGCGCAACTGGCAAAGCTATGGCGCACGGATCGATGCGGACGACGCCGTGCCGACCGGACTGACTTTGGCGCAGACACTGATCACCGACCCACAGACCAGCGGCGGCCTGCTCATCGCCTGTGCCGCAGAAGACGCTCCGGTCGTGCTCGACGCGCTGCGCCAGGACGGCTTCGACTGCGCCGCCGAAATCGGCGAACTCGTCGCCGGCGAGCCGACCGTGACGCTCGACCCGTGAAGCCGACCGGGCGCATCACCCCATGCATGCGCCGGCGCCGGTGACCGCCGGACACACCGGCCTCCGGCCGCACCGACCGGCACCGCAGGGATGCGGGATCGAGTAAGGGACGGGGTCACCCCCGTCGCCCTCTCACACCACTGGACGTGCAGTTCCGCATCCGGCGGTTCATTGAAGACACTGGAGTCGTCGCACCGTATCGAGCAGCGACACCAGGCCCAATCGATCAAAAGAGGACTTCGGGAAGTCCTGGTTCATGTAGCTGGCGCCACTGTCCACCACGATCCGACGGCCAGCGGCAACATACTGCTGCGCGGCCTTGACCGCCTGATGGGCGTTTCTCCCCGGTCGACCAGCCCGAAGGGCGTAGGACAGCCGAAGGCTGGTCCTGAGCGTAGCGAAGGATGCGGCGCAGCCGCACAAAGCCGTAGCTGTGTTCCGAAAAGTCCGCCTCGAAGATCGGCGAGAGCACTTGATACAACGCTTGCTGGATCAGCCGATCCGTCAGCGTCGGGATGCCGAGTGTCCTGATCCCGCCTTGCGGCTTGGGGATGTCCACCCGGCGCACCGGCGAGGTCGCGGTCTTCGATGTTCGGCCCTTCGCCCCCTGCTGGCGGCTACTATGGCCTCGGCTGACTTCTGCACAGGCCCCCCGCCACCTCTCGATGGCGGTAGCACGGAGGTTCCCTCGGCACCCGTGCAGATCTCCCCGGGTATTTTTCCAGTCGCCCAGAACACCCTCGTTCGGCTAACTCTTCCCCTTGCCGGGCGAGTAGAGGACTTCCACCTCCAAGTGAGTGCGCCCTGCCGGGCGCACAAAAAAACCCGCTGCAACCGATACAGCGGGTTTCACCGGCGGCCGGCCCATCGCCCCGCGCCGGCAGAGGCGATGCCGCCCCCCGGACTCAGGGGAAACGTTGCCTCAGATTTTCTGGATGTTCGACGCTTGCTTGCCCTTCGGCCCCTGGACGACCTCGAAAGTGACTTTCTCACCTTCTTTCAGCGACTTGAAACCAGCCATGTTGATGGCCGAAAAGTGCGCGAACAGATCTTCGCTGCCATCGTCCGGCGTGATGAACCCGAAACCCTTGGCGTCATTGAACCACTTGACGATACCCGTTGCCATGAGAAACACCTCTTCCTTTGAAACGAAACGCGAACGGCCGCCGAAAGCGACCCGGAAATGTTTGCATTGCGGAACCGACGGATAAAGCCAAGCAGCCAAACGGGAAACAGGAAACGGGAAACGCGGGACTGCAACCACTTGGAACCGATGCTGCGTGCGATGCGAAGCAAACACGCCGGCGTTTTACCCACTTTACCGGCATGCGTCAAGGGACAGACGGTCGCGGCGCCGGCATGGGGAAACTTCGAACCAAGCCAGTCGTGGGCGGGCCGGAGCAGAGGGGGACGCAAGGGGGCAGCGACCACCGCCGATGACCCGCCGCCGGTCGATGAGATGGCGCAAGAGCGGGCAGCGCACGACGGCGCGATGCGCCGGCGCGGCGTCGAGCGGCGAGGCGCCGACGGCTGAAGCGGACGCAAGACGAACAAGCCCGCCTTCGCCGCCCTTTTCGGCTCGGACCGGATCGTGAGCCGAATCGGGATTGGTTTTAGAATCCACAGCATGGCTAGACAAACCGAGCACGACGACGACGGTGTGGCGCTGCGACCGCGCAAGCGGCGCATTGGCCCGCCGCCGCTGTACAAAGTGATCCTGCTCAACGACGACTTCACGCCGATGGATTTCGTCGTCGTCGTGCTCGAACGCTTTTTTGGCATGAACCGCGAACGCGCCACGGCCGTCATGCTCAAGGTGCACCACGAGGGCCGCGGCCTATGCGGCATCTTTCCCTACGATATCGCGACCACCAAGGTCGAACAGGTGCGGGCCTTTGCCCGCCACTATCAGCATCCGCTCGCCTGCGTGATGGAGGAAAACTGAACATGATCGCCCAGGAACTGGAAATCAGCCTGCACATGGCCTTCGTCGAGGCCCGGCAAAAGCGTCATGAATTCATCACTGTCGAACATTTGTTGCTCGCCCTGCTCGACAATCCATCGGCGCACACCGTGCTGCAGGCCTGTGCGGTCGATGTCGACGAACTGCGCTCCGACCTGACGGCATTCATCGATCAGCACACGCCGACCCTGCTTGGCAACGACGACATCGACACCCAGCCGACGCTGGGTTTCCAGCGCGTCGTGCAGCGCGCCATCCTGCACGTGCAATCCTCGGGCAAGAAAGAAGTCACCGGTGCCAACGTACTGGTGGCGATCTTCGCCGAAAAAGATTCACACGCCGTCTATTTCCTCACCAAGCAGAACGTCAGCCGCCTCGATGTGGTCAATTTCCTCGCCCACGGCGTGACGAAATCGCCGCAGCATGCCGGCGGCGAAGCCGGCGAGAGCGATATCGAACAGGAAGCGCCGCAGGCCAGCGCGCTGGACAGCTTCACGCAAAACCTCAACCTGCTCGCACTCTCCGGCAAGATCGACCCGCTGATCGGCCGCGACCGCGAGATCGAGCGCGTCATTCAAACCCTCTGCCGCCGGCGCAAGAACAACCCGCTGCTGGTCGGCGAGGCTGGCGTCGGCAAGACGGCGATCGCCGAAGGCCTGGCGCGTCACATCGTCGAAGGCCGTGTGCCGGACATTCTCGCCAACGCCACCGTCTACGCGCTGGACATAGGCGCCCTGCTCGCCGGCACCAAGTATCGCGGCGACTTCGAAGCCCGCCTGAAGGCCGTGTTGAAGCAGCTCGCCGATGACCCCAATGCCATCCTGTTCGTCGACGAGATTCACACGCTGATCGGCGCCGGCGCTGCCTCGGGCGGGACGCTGGATGCGTCGAATCTGCTCAAGCCCACTCTCGCTTCCGGCGCGCTGAAGTGCATCGGCGCGACGACCTACAAGGAATTCCGCGGCATCTTCGAGAAAGACCATGCGCTGTCGCGCCGCTTCCAGAAGATCGACGTTGCCGAGCCGTCGATCGATGAGACCATCGGCATCCTGCGCGGCCTGAAGAGCCGTTTCGAGGAACATCACGGCGTCAAATACTCCGCCGCCGCGCTGCACAACGCGGTCGAGCTGGCCGCCAAATTCATCACCGATCGCCACCTACCGGACAAGGCCATCGACGTCATCGACGAAGCCGGCGCGGCGCAGCGCATCCTGCCCAAATCGAAGCAGAAGAAGGTCATCGGCAAGCAGGAGATCGAGGACATCGTCGCGCGCATCGCCCGCATCCCGCCGCAACACGTCTCGGCCGACGACCGCTCGGCGCTGAAAAACCTCGAGCGCGATCTGAAGAGCGTCATCTTCGGTCAGGACAAGGCCATCGAAGTGTTGGCGCGGGCGATCAAGATGTCGCGCTCGGGTCTCGGCAACCCCGGCAAGCCGGTCGGTTCCTTCCTGTTCTCCGGCCCGACTGGTGTCGGCAAGACCGAAGTGGCGCGTCAGCTCGCCTACTGCCTGGGCATTGAACTGATCCGCTTCGACATGTCCGAATACATGGAGCGCCACGCCGTCAGCCGCCTGATCGGCGCGCCGCCCGGCTACGTCGGTTTCGACCAGGGCGGCCTGCTCACCGAGGCGGTGACGAAGAAACCACACGCCGTGCTGCTGCTCGACGAGATCGAGAAGGCCCACCCTGACATCTTCAACATCCTGCTGCAGGTGATGGATCACGGCACGCTGACCGACAACAACGGGCGCAAGGCCGATTTCCGCAACATCATCATCATCATGACCACCAATGCCGGCGCCGAAGCGCTGCAGCGGCCGGTGATCGGTTTCACGACCAGCAAGCAGGCCGGCGACGAGATGGCCGAGATCAAGCGCACCTTCACGCCCGAGTTTCGCAACCGGCTCGACGCGCTGATTTCCTTCCAGGCGCTCGACACGGCGGTCATCCTGCGTGTCGTCGACAAATTCCTCATGCAGCTCGAAGCCCAGCTGCATGAGAAAAAAGTCGAAGCGATCTTCACCGACGCCCTGCGTGCCTGGCTGGCGGAAAAGGGCTTTGATCCGCTGATGGGTGCCCGGCCGATGGCCCGCCTGATTCAGGACACGATACGCGCCGCGCTCGCCGACGAGCTGCTGTTCGGCCGACTGACGGGTGGTGGCCGCGTCACCATCGACCTCGACGACGACCAGCAGGTGCGCCTGTCGTTCGAGGAAACGGCCGCCCCAACGCTGCCGACGACCGTCTGATACCAGTTGCCGATGAGGACTTTCCAGACTACGGATCTTTGCGACGCCCATGGCGAAGCCGTACGCGTCGCCGAGCCCATCCTGAAATCGTTCGGTGGCCGGAAGCGCTTTTTCGGCCGCATTGCCACCCTCAGACTCCATGATGACAATGGTCTGGTGCGCAAGCGCCTCGATGAGGCCGGCGCTGGCCGCGTGCTGGTCGTCGACGGCGGCGGCAGTTTGCGCTGCGCGCTGCTCGGCGATCAACTGGCCGCGCTGGCACTGGCCAACGACTGGGCGGGCGTCGTCGTGCACGGCTGCATCCGCGATTCGCAGGCCATCGGCCAGATGCCGCTCGGTGTGCTGGCGCTGGCGCCTCACCCGCGCAAAACGGTGAAGAACAACCTCGGCGACATCGACGTGCCGGTGCACTTTGCCGGCATCGACTTCCTGCCCGGCGAGTGGCTCTACGCCGACGAGGATGGCCTCATCGTCAGCCGCGACGCCCTCGTTGCCCCATGAATCCTCTTCCCGCCAAAGTCAGCCTCGTCGGCACGGCGTTGCGCGCGCGTCGATGACCGCCAACCGCTGCGGCGTGCTCGTTCGCGCAGCCCTTCAATCGGCGAGCTCGAGCATCACCGGTTGATGGTCCGAAGCATCGGTCACGCCATCGACGCGCACGTCTTGCACACGCTCGGCGACGTTTTCGCCGACGAAGAAGAAATCGAAACACTCGGGTCCAGCGGTGAAGCTCGCCCGATGCACGCCGGCCGTCGGCACATGCGGCGCCTCGCCATGCGCGATCGTCCAGGCATCGAGTAGTCGCGGTACCCCGGTCTGATCGCCGGCGAAAGCGGCCTGCAGGCGCTGGTATTCCGGCATCGCCGGCGAGAAGTTGCAATCGCCGCAGAGCACCAATGCTTCGCCGCGCGGCAAGACGGCGAAAGGCGTATCGCTCTCGGCCGCCGACCGCCGCTGGCGGGCATGCTGCCACCCCTCGGCATGGAGCGCACGCAACGCTTCGACCTGCGCAGCACGCTGACGCGGCGAGTAATACTCGAGATGCGTCGTAACCAGGCGCATAGCCTCGTCCGGCCAGGACGGAGCGGCGATGATGGCTTCCAGCGCCACCCGCGGCATGCTCGGCACCGCCACATCGACCGGCCAGGGCAGCAGATGACGGAACACCTGCAAAATAGGCCGCCGCGCGAACACGGCCTGCCCGAACAGCCGCCGTCCTCCCTGCCCGTCCGGCAGATCGCTGCCGGCGGCGAAGACCGCCTCATAGCCGGGCATGAGTGCGCGCAGCTGCGCGAACTGATCCCCCGCCGGAGCGCCCGGCAAGCCTTCATGATGCACCGCCACCTCCTGCAACGCGATCACCTCGGCATCGAAGCGCTGCAATACGGCCACGGTGCGCGCCAAATCGACCCGACCATCGATGCCCCGCCCCCACTGGATGTTCCAACTGACTAGCCGCATTTTTGCCTCCTTTCACACGAATGAAGTTCATGGCCGTCTGTTAGCATTATCGGAAATTGCGTTCGGCGATGCTGCACCTGCGATAAACTCGTTCGACCATCGCGACAGCCGGCCCCTTGCAGGGTTTCAGGACCCGATGCTGCCGACTGGCGGCCGGCAGCTCGCTGACTGAAACCTCGCATCCCTGTCTGGAGAGCCGGATGAGCAAGACGATCATGCTGGTGGACGATTCGGCCACCATCCTGCTTTCGATTTCCAACATCCTGACCAAAGCCGGTTATGGTGTCGAGAAGGCCAGCACCGGTAACGAAGCGCTGGCCAAGTTCAATGGCGGCATCAAGGTCGATCTGCTGATCACCGACCTCAACATGCCCGGCATGAACGGCATTGATCTGATCAAGCAGATTCGCCAGCTCCCGGCCTACAAGTTCATGCCCATCCTCTTCCTCACCACCGAATCGCAGCAGGCCAAGCGTCAGGAAGCCAAGGTTGCCGGCGCCTCCGGCTGGCTGGTGAAACCGGCCACCGCCGACGAACTGCTCAACACCATCAAGCTCGTCCTGCGCTGACCGGACCCTCGCCGCCGATGCCTGTGGCGATACTCACGTCGCGCTGACCGACCTCCGGGTTCACGATGGATTTCACACAACTCCTGCGCCGTTCCGCGCTGGTCTTCCTGGTCGTCGCGCTGGGAGCTGGCCTGACGGTCTATTTTTTCAATGAACCCTTCCATGCCAAGGTGCTGCCGGCCCTCGGCTTTTCCGCACCGATGGGCGACGCCATCGGTACGATGCTCATCGTGCTGGCCGCCTTCATCGGTCAGCGGCTGGTCTCGCTCGCCTTCTTCCGCGACACCATGCTCGGTCTGAGCCGTTGCGAAGAGGCGGAGTGTGCAAAGGTCAAAACCTATGTCGCCGCCGCCGAGCAGGTGGCCGGCGAACTGAAGCAGGTGCCAACCTTCAATGGCGTGATGAAGAAGCAGCTCGAGACCATCGTCGGCGAGACCGAGAAAGCCGCCTTCGACATCTCGACGCAGCTGCAAACCATCGACGAAGTAGTCGCTCACCTCAAAAAGACGGTCAGCACGACGGCGAACGAATCGGAAGAGCTCGCCGCCATTTCGGCCGCGCGGATCGAAAACAATCAGCGGCTGATCCTAACCCTCGAATCCTATATCGAACAACGCATCGAGACAGCCCAAAAAGATCAGCAACGTATCGCGCACATCGTCGGCGAAGCGCGCTCGCTCGGCAAGCTGGTCGATCTGATCAAAAGCATCTCCTCGCAGACCAACCTCCTCGCCCTCAATGCCGCGATCGAAGCGGCGCGCGCCGGCGAGGCGGGCCGCGGCTTCGCCGTCGTCGCCGACGAAGTGCGCAAGCTTTCCGCGGCCACCGACCAGGCGGTCTCCCAGATCAACCAAGGCATACAGCAAGTCGCTTCATCGATCGAAAGCGAGTTTCAGGACAAGCTCAAGAGCGAAAACGTCGAAGCCGAACGATCCGCCTTGCAAAGCTTCGCCACCCAGCTCGCCGACTTGGGGAATAGTTATCACGAAGTGACGCAACACGAGCGCCAGGTACTCGGCGAAATCCGTTCGAGCAGCGAAAAGCTGGCCAGCATGTTCATGAACGCGCTGGCCAGCGTCCAGTTCCAGGACGTGACGCGCCAGCAGATCGAGCAGGTCATCGGCGCCCTCGACCGGCTCGAAAAGCACACGCAGCTGCTCGCCGAACGGCTAGAGCAGTTCGAGCGTGCCGACTTCGAACTGCGCCCGCTGGCCGAGCACCTGGACGAGATTTACAGCAGTTACGTCATGTCGACACAGCGCGTCGGCCATAATCAGGCTCTGGCGCGCAATGATCGTAGTGCCGATGTCGGCAGCGGCGCGCCGAAAGTCGAATTGTTCTGACCGTCGTTCCCCTCGTCTTCGGAGGCTTTCATGACCAATGCCATCGCCAGCAGCGCCGATCTCGCTCGCCTGACTTTGGAAAACGACCTGACCATCTACAACGCCATCGACACCAAGCGTCAGCTGCTCGATGCGCTGCACGCCATCAAAACGCTGGAACTGGATCTGTCGCAGGTCGGCGAGGTCGATTCGGCCGGTTTCCAGCTGCTGGTGATGGCGAAGAAGGAAGCGGCGCGCATCGGCCACACGCTGCGCATCGTCGCGCACAGTCCAGCTGTGCGCGAGGT
>OGCL01001123.1_pt1 | contig 24417 bp, 21 predicted proteins | sample 1570041 | NCBI WGS metagenome assembly OGCL01 (sample SAMN06266162, study PRJEB24511) | hot springs metagenome | isolation source: Hot spring water | place: South Africa: Limpopo | collected 2015-06-22 | reverse complement strand
TCGAGCGTCAGCATCTCGATGACCTGTCGCACGGTCTCGTAGTCAGAGCCGTCGGGCGTGATGTCGGTGGTGCGGGAAAGATCGATCTGTTGGGCGAGCGTCATGGCGAAATCCTCATCTGACGCGGACTTCATCACGGGCAGCGGCCGGATGCCACCCGTTTCTTGCGGCGCGCACCGAGAGGTCAGATCCGCTGCTTTGCCGTCGCCAATGCGCCCTTGAAGGCCTTGGCAAAGCTTTCCCGGTCATCAGGATTGAGGAAGGATCCGACATCAGTCTGCCGCCCCTCACCGGAAACGCCCATGGCGGTGATGCCGAATTCCTCGTGCCGCTGCACGAAGAAGCGCGCCCAGAGCGTCTTGAAGCTGTATTCGGTCATCTGGCCGGCGGGTGTGAACTTGCGGATCGACAGGTTGGTGCGTGACACCGTCACCTCTTCTCGTGCGCGGGCAGCCCGGTAGTTCAGCCAGAAGGCGCCGTAAAGCAGGAGGAAGTCGATGCCGAAAAAGACACCGATCGGCCAGGCGCCTGTCGCCATGAAGAAGATCGCGTGGAGGAGGCACACGGTTCCGGTGACGGCGAAGAGGATGCGATACCCCTTCCGGCCAAGCGACCGGTAGGGCGTCAGTTCCGCTGCGAAAATTGGCTGGTCTGCCGCCTGCTCGAGATTGCCTTCCATCACCGCGCCCGACTATAGGTTTTCCATGACTGAAGCGAAGCCGAAATCCAGCACCCAAACTTTGAAAAAGTCAAATCCGGGGACCCGTCGCAAGCCGGCGACACGCCGTCGCACGGCTTATTCCAAGGCCGAACTGGAGGAGATTTTCCGCCGCTTCTCGATCCAAAGGCCGGAGCCCAAGGGTGAGCTGGAACACGTCAACCCGTTCACGCTTGTCGTCGCCGTGGCGCTTTCCGCTCAGGCGACCGACGCAGGCGTAAATAAGGCGACGCGTGCCCTCTTCAAGGTGGCAGACACACCGGAAAAGATGCTGGCCTTAGGCGAAGAAAAGGTGCGCGACTACATCAAGACCATCGGACTTTATCGCAACAAGGCGAAGAACGTCATCGCGCTCAGCCAGAAGCTTGTCGACAACTTCGGAAGCGTTGTGCCACGCACCCGCGAGGAACTGGTGACGCTGCCCGGCGTCGGCCGCAAGACCGCAAACGTCGTGATGTCCATGGCCTTCGGCATTCCGACGATGGCCGTTGACACGCATATCCTGAGGATCGGCAATCGCATCAAGCTCGCGCCGGGCAAGACGCCTGACGAGATCGAGGACATCCTGATGCGGATCATCCCCGAGCAATATCTCTTCCACGCCCATCACTGGCTGATCCTGCATGGCCGCTACTGTTGCAAGGCGCGGCGCCCCGAATGCGAACGCTGCGTCATTGCCGATATCTGCAAGTCGCCGGAGAAGACAGTGGACGTGCCCGCCCCACTGGTAGAGCTGCCGCCCCAGGCGATCAGCGCCGTAGAGTAAAACTCAACGCGCGACCGCCCGATCCCTCGCCGTCAGCGCCTTGTGCAGATGCACCATCAGCCCGGCGGCGAAGAGCGGCGTCAGGAGATTGACGATCGGCACCGCCAGGAAACCAGCGATCAGAAGACCGGCGGCAAACACCGTTCCCGAATGCCGCGAACGCAGGAGCTTCGCTTCCTCGACGCTGCGAAAGCGCATCGCGGCAAACTCGAAGAACTCCCGCCCGAGCAGGTAGCCGTTCACCAGGAAGAAGGCGATGATGTTGATGCCGGGGATGAACAACAGCATCAGGGCAATCAGATTGCCGACGATGACGATGCCGAAGAACTTGATCGAGGCAATGATGGCTTGGCCCATCGGCATCGCAGTGCCCGGCGGATCGTTGGGATAGTCGCGCTTCTCGACCACTTCCGCGACATCGTCGAGGAAGAGACCGGCGATGATGGCCGTCACGGGCGAGAGCAGCAGGGCCAAGCCAAGGGCAAGCCCGATGCTGGCGAGGATACCGAAGATGAAGGTGAGCCACCCGGCCCAGTCAGGCAGCTCCGGAATAAAGCCCTGGACCAACGGCATGACGAAGGCCATGAAACTTTCGCGCAAGCCAAACCAGAGGCCGATCAGGACGAGGATTGTCAGCCCCAGTGTCTTCCAGAAGACGTTGCGTGTCTCCGGGGCGAACAGGTTGCGCAGGGACAACGCGGCAGCGTCTAATATCATCGGGACCTCCTTGATCTGTACTCGTGATGTAGGAGGCCGTGACACGCGCTGCAATGCGGGGCATCAACCGAGGCGGTAAAGGCCCGGTTGCCGATCGATCAGGTAGGGGTTCTGTGCCCTTGCATCGTCATAGGCAGCCGTATCGATCTCCGTGACCAGAAGCGTTTCGCGCATGCCGGCCCGTGCCAGTTCGTCACCGTCAGGGCCGAGGATCACTGAGCGCCCACCATAGGTAAGCCCGTTCTCTTCGCCGCAGAGATCTGCATAGACAACGAAGACGCCGTTCTCGAAGGCGCGCGTTGGCACCACCGTATCGGCCACCCGACGGCTGATGATGCCCTGCGGCAGCGCCGTCGGCACCAGGATCAGTTCGGCACCGGCCAGCGCCAGCGTGCGAACATTCTCCGGAAATTCGACATCGTAGCAGATCAGCATGCCTGTCTTGATGCCGTTGAGATCGAAGACATGCGGAGCCTCGGAGCCCGGCACGAAGGCCGCCCGTTCGCCTTCGCCATAAAGATGGCTCTTGCGGTAGAATTCCGCACTGCCATCGGGCCGGATCAGCACAGAGGAATTGAACACCTGCTTGCCGTCCCGCTCGGGAAAGCCAGCGCAGATCGACAGCCCGCAATCCACGGCAATTTCGGTGAGCGCGCCGACGATCGAACCGTCGCGACCTTCGGCCAGCTCCTCGAACCGCGCGCCGAGCGCATAGCCGCTGGTGCCGAGTTCCGGCGTGACCAGAAGCTCCGCCCCCATTTCCGCTGCAGCCATCGCAGCTTGGGCAATCTTGCCGATATTGCCCGGAACGTCGCCGGATAACGGCTGCATTTGATAGAGCGAAATCAGCATGATGCACCTGTCTGCGTCGGAGGTTGGGTTCAAACGTTAGAGCCGCATGCCTATTCGACGCAAGCGGCAACTCCAAGGCAGACGAAGGCCGGTTGCCTTTCTCGTCTCCAACCTTATCTTGGGGGGATGAAACACGTAATCGAAGCCGACCCGTCGTGATGCCATTTGTCGTCACCGCCGCTGTCGCCTTGCTGCTGATCGAGCTTTATCTCAGGCGTCGTCCCTGGGCGATCGCGCTTACCGGCGTGATCGCCGTCGTCGGCACGATTATCTGGATCTTCAGCGATCATCAGTCCCGCAGTCAGAGAAGTGCCGTCGCCTCTGTTACGGTCACTGTCGAAACTGACGGCACCACGTGTACCGATCCGGCTCTGCCCCTGCCAGCAACGCTCACCAATTCGTCCAGTGATACTGTGAACCGGATTGCATTCGACCTGATCGGACGGCAGGCAGAACGGCCCGGCATCGCCTATCGCGGCATCCTCCGCCATGATCAGGTGCTGCGGCCGGGAGAAAGCATGACCCGGTGCTTCCCCCTGCTCTACCATGGCTTCACCCACCCGCGTCCGCAGATCATCGATGCGACGAAATACGAGTGGACGGCGCAGGTGACTCTGGTCGGCTTTGGCAACGCACCAGCCGAATGACCCTGCACATGATGGCGGAGCGGCGCAGCCTGCGTGGAGCGCCTCTCACATCTGCACGAGATGCCCCTCGCCCACCTGACGGTACTGACGAGCCGGTGGCTGGAAACCCACCGGGCGGATCGGGCTCTTGATTTCGTCGGTCGACAGATTGCGCTTCAGCTTCCGCCGCGCCGGATCCGGCACGGGGACGGCCGCCATGAGCTTCTTCGTATAAGGATGCTGCGGATTGTCGAAGACGGCCTGGCGCGGTCCGATCTCGACGATCTCACCCAGATACATCACCGCGACCCGGTGGCTGACGCGCTCCACGACGGCCATGTCATGGCTGATGAACAGATAGGCGAGGTTGAAGCTCTGCTGCAGGTCGAGCAGCAGATTGCACACCTGAGCCTTGATCGAGACATCGAGGGCCGAGACGGCCTCGTCGGCCACGATGATCTTCGGGTCAAGCATCAGCGATCGGGCGATCGCGATGCGCTGGCGCTGGCCGCCGGAAAACTCGTGCGGATAGCGCGGCATCATGTCCGCCGAGAGTCCGACCCGCTCCAGAAGATCGGCTGCTTTGTCGCGCGCCTGCGCCTTCGATCCGAGCTTGTGCTCGATATAGGGCTCCATCACCGCCTGACCGATGCTCATGCGTGGATCCAGACTGGCGAAGGGATCCTGGAACACCATCTGGATACTCCGGCGCATTGTACGGAGGGCAGCCTGATCGAGTTTGCCGACATCATATCCATCCACGGCGATATTGCCGGATGTCGGCTCCACGAGCCGCGTGATCGAACGGCCGGTCGTCGACTTGCCGCAACCGGATTCACCAACCAGAGACAGCGTTTCGCCGGGTCTCAGGTCGAATGAGACATTCTCCACCGCGTGCACCGCACCGCTCTTGCGCCCGAACAGGCCGGACCGGATGTCGAAGCGGGTGGTGAGGTTCTTGACCTCGAGCAGTGGACGACTTGCCTGTTCCGGCACCCCGGCTTCCGCTTCCGGCACTAGGGTCGCTCCCGTCTTGATATCGATCACCGGGAAACGCATCGGCCTTTCGCGCCCACCCATCGATCCGAGCTTCGGCACCGCAGAGAGCAGCGCCCGGGTATAGGGATGCTGGCCACGGTTGAAGATATCGTCGGTCGTGCCGGTCTCGACCGCCTCGCCACGGAACATCACAATCGTGCGATCGGAGACTTCGGCCACGACACCCATATCATGGGTGATGAAGAGCACCGCCATGCCCTCCTCGTCCTGCAGCGTCTTGATCAGGTCCAGGATCTGGCCCTGGATCGTCACATCAAGCGCAGTCGTCGGCTCATCCGCAATCAGAAGCTTCGGCTTCGACGCGAGCGCCATGGCGATCATCACGCGCTGACGCATGCCGCCGGAGAACTGGTGCGGATATTCGTCGAACCGGTTCTTCGCATTTGGAATGCGCACCCGGTCGAGCAACCGCAAAACCTCTGCCTTTGCCTCGGCGTTCGAGATGTCGCGATGGCAGGTAATGGCCTCGGCAATCTGCTTGCCGATCGGGAAGATCGGATTGAGCGAGGTCATCGGCTCCTGAAATATCATCGAGATCTGATTGCCGCGCACCTGTCGCATCTGCTCGGCATCGAGCGTGAGCAGTTCGCGGCCTTCGAGCTTCACGCTGCCCTCAATGCGGCTGGTGAGCTGCGGCAGGAGCCGCATGATCGAGAGCGAGGTGACGCTCTTGCCCGATCCCGATTCGCCGACAATCGCCACCGTCTCGCCCGGCGCAACGTCGAGATCCATGTTGCGCACCACTGACCGCCACTCGGGGCCGACGCGGAAGGAGGTCGTCAGACCCCGCACCGACAGCACCGGTGCCACTTCCGCTTCTTTTCCCTGTTCCACCGCTGCCATATCCCGTTCCCCTGTTTTTATCTGTCTCGAGATGTGGTCGCTTGATCAGGCCGCAAGAGCCGTTTCCGCGAGCGTCACCCAATAGCTGATGCCGTAGGGAATGGCCTCGTCGTTGAAGTCATAGGCCGAGTTGTGGAGGTTTGCCGTATCGCCGTTACCGATGAAGACGAAGGAGCCCGGCCGCGCCTCAAGCATGTAGGAGAAGTCCTCCGCCCCCATCGTCGGCGGGAAGGCGTCGCTCACCGCTCGCTCGCCGGCGACCTTGCGCATGATATCGATGGCAAAGTCCGTTTCCGCCGCATGGTTGAAGGTCACCGGATAACCGCGATGGTACCGCAGCGTCGCTCTGGCGCCCATGGCCATGGCAACACCGGATGCAATCTCCCCGATGCGGGTTTCAGCCATCTCGCGCATCTCCGGCAATAGCGTTCGAACCGTGCCCGAGAGCTTCACCATGTCGGGGATGACATTATAGGCGTCACCACCATGGATCTTGGTGACGGTGATCACCACAGAACTCAAGGGATCGGCCTCGCGCGACGCGATCGACTGCAGCGCCACAACCACCTGGGACGCCGCAAGGACCGGATCGACGCTCTTGTGCGGCTGGGCGGCATGGCCGCTGCGGCCTTCGATCTCGATGTCAAACTGATCGGCCGCCGCCATGATGGATCCCTTGCGGGTGGCAAAGGTGCCAACGGCCATGCCGGGATGATTGTGCATGCCGTAGACTTCCTTGATGCCGAAATCTTCCATCATGCCGTCGGCAACCATTTCGCGGGCGCCGCCGCCGCCCTCTTCAGCCGGCTGGAAGATGACCGCGATCGAACCGCGGAAATTGCGCGTTTCCGCGAGGTACTTGGCAGCTCCAAGCAGCATGGCGGTGTGCCCGTCATGGCCACAGGCATGCATCTTGCCCGGGGTCTTGGAGGCCCAGGCCTTTCCGGACATCTCGTGGATCGGCAGCGCATCCATATCGGCCCGGAAGCCGACGACCGGACCCTCGCCGCGATTGCCCTTGATGATGCCGACCACACCGGTCCGGCCGATCCCGGTCTTCACCACATCGCAGCCGAATTCCTGAAGCTTTTCGGCGACGAAGGCCGCAGTGCCGTGCACATCAAACAGGAGTTCGGGATTCTGGTGGAGATGGCGGCGCCACTCAGCGACTTCGGGCTGAAGTTCGCTGGCGCGGTTGAGCACTGGCATGAAGGACCTCTTTTTGTCGTTGTTCCCCGCAGGATTTTGCGCATACTGTGCCGTGATGCGCAGCTTTGGCAAGCCGCAAATTTCCGTCTTGCATGGAAAATAGGCTTGTGTTTACATAGCCTAAATTTTAGCCAACCCGACAGATAGCAACGCTGACCGGGGCCGCTGGCCGCGACTCCTGAAACCAGGAAAACGCCAAATTTTTCCTGAATTACCAAGAAGATAGGTGGTTGACATTTGGCGAATGCGCTGGCCACATCGCTGGCTGGCAGATCGGGTTACCATCATGCCTGCTAACAAAAAATAATGGGGAATGACCAAATGAACACTCGCAAACTTATGCTGGCAGCGTCTGCGGCCGCCTTTGCGCTGACGGCAGCGCCGGCAATGGCCGAGCGCGGCACCGACGGCGACCTTAAGATCATCTTTTGGCAGGCCGTTTCGACGATGAACCCGTATCTGTCGGGGGGCACCAAGGAAGTCTATGCGGCCTCGATGGTCATCGAGCCTCTGGCCCGTTACGACGAGACCGGCACGCTGGTGCCGATGCTCGCCACCGAAATCCCGACTGTTGAAAACGGCGGCGTGGCCGAAGACCTCAAGAGCATCACCTGGAAGCTGAAGCCCGACCTGAAATGGTCTGACGGCTCGGCCGTAACGGCTGACGACGCCATCTTTACCTGGAAATACTGCACGGCGCCGGACGGCGGCTGCGCCCAGGGCGCCTATTTCGAAGGCGTGACCAATGTGGAAGCCGTAGACGCCTCCACCATCAAGGTCTCCTTCTCCGAACCTAAGCCCTATCCCTACAGCGCCTTTGTCGGCGCCCAGTCGCCGATCATCCAGGCTGCCCAGTTCAAGGATTGCCTCGGCGCCAAGGCTCCGGAATGCACCTCCGCCAACTTCGGCCCGATCGGAACCGGCCCCTTCGTCGTCAAGGAATTCAAGCCGAACGACGTTGTGACCTTCGAAGCCAACAGCAATTACCGCGATGCCGCTAAGCCGGCCTTCGCATCGGTTACCTTGAAGGGTGGCGGTGACGCCGCTTCCGCAGCGCGCTCGGTTCTGGAGACGGGCGAGTTCGACTACGCCTGGAACATGCAGGTCGAGCCCGAAATCCTCGAGCAGATGATGGCTGCCGGCAAGGGCAAGATCGAAGTCGCCTTCGGCACCCAGGTCGAACGTATCGACATCAACCCGTACGGTGTTGATCCCTCGCTCGGCGACAAGCGCTCGACCAAGGAAGCAGGCCCGCACCCGGCCCTCTCTGATCCAGCCGTCCGCCGCGCGCTCTCGATCGCCATCGACCGCGAAATTATCGACGAAGCCGGCTATGGCCCGAACGGTCAGCCGACCTGCAACATCCTGCCCGCTCCGGATATCTACGTTTCGACCGCCGTTGACTGGTGCCTGAAGCAGGACATCGAAGGCGCCAACAAGCTGCTGGAAGACGCCGGCTGGAAGATGGGCTCGGACGGCATCCGCGAAAAGGATGGCGTCAAGCTCTCCTTCCTCTACCAGACCTCGACCAACTCCGTCCGCCAGGGCACCCAGGCCCTGATCAAGGACATGTGGAGCCAGATCGGCGTCGCCGTCGAACTGCGCAATATTTCGGCTTCGGTCTTCTTCGGTGGCGATCCGGCCTCTCCGGACACTTTCCAGAAGTTCTATGCCGACATCCAGATGTACACCAACAACTTCGACGGCACCGACCCCGAGAAGTACATGGCCGGCTGGATGTGCGACAAGATCCCGAGCCCGGCCACCGGCTGGCAGGGTGAGAACATCGTCCGCTACTGCAACCCGGAATACGATGCCCTCGTGAAGGAACTTGGCCAGACCGGCGAGCTTGAAAAGCGTGCCGAAATTGCCAAGAAGCTGAACGACATGCTCTCCAACGATGTCGCCCAGATCCCGCTGATCCATCGTGGTCAGCCCTCGGCCGTCAACAACACGCTCCTGGGTGTCAAGATGAACGCCTGGGACTCGGAACTCTGGAACGTCGCCGACTGGTCGCGCGCGAAGTAATGCCATAGGTGACGGGTCTGCCCTGTCGGCAGGCCCGTCACCCGCATTTTTGCCGACAGTCTGGAGACCAGCCGATGTTCACCTTCACCGTGCGGCGACTGCTGTTTGCGGTCCCGACGCTACTGGCCATCAGTTTCATTATCTTTGCCCTGCTCGACCTCGCTCCAAGCGACCCCTTGAGCGACCTGCCGCTGACCATCCCGCCCGAAGTGCGCGAGCAGATCCGCGTCGCCATGGGTCTCGATCAGCCCTTCATCATCCGCTATTTGAAATGGCTGCAGCAGTTCTTCATCAATGAGCCGCTCAACATCTTTGAGCAGATCACCGGCATCACCGTCGGCTCCGGCGAGCGCATGCGCGTTCTGTCCTGGGCGACCCGCAGCCCCGTGGTAGACCTCATCGTCCAGCGCCTTCCCCAGACGCTCTGGGTCGTCGGCCTCTCCTATCTCTTCGGCGTGTTGATCGCGATCCCAATCGGCGTCATCTCGGCCTATCGCCAGTATTCCTGGTTCGACCAGATCGGCACCTTCATCTCGATGGTCGGCTATTCCGTGCCCACCTTCTTCACCGGCGTCCTGCTGATTGTCATCTTCTCCTCCTACCTGCAGTGGTTCCCGTCGATCTACGACACCACGCTGGTGGTCAACAGCTGGGACAGCTTCGTCCTCCAGGTGAAGCAGATGTTCCTGCCCGTCCTGGTGCTGACACTTTTCAACGTCTCGCAGATCAGCCGCTTCGTGCGCGCCTCGATGCTCGACAACCTGAACATGGACTATGTCCGCACCGCCCGTGCCAAGGGTGTGAAGGAGAAGGTCGTTCTGCTCGTGCATGTCCTGCGCAACAGCCTGATCCCGGTCGTCACCGTCATTGCGCTCGGCGTGCCCACGATCTTCTCCGGCGCCATCATCACCGAACAGGTCTTCCGCGTGAATGGCCTGGGACAATTGTTGATCACCGCGATCCAGGGCGCTGACATCCCGCTCGTCCAGACCCTGACCTTCATCTTCGCGATCCTGATCGTGCTCTTCAACCTGATTGCCGACGTTCTCTACGGCATACTCGATCCGAGGATCCGCTATGAGTGACGCCGCAATTGTAACCACGCCGGCTCCGCAGACGAGGCCTCAAAGTGGCGGCTTCTGGCCGATGCTCTGGCGCCAGTTCCGCGCCCACAAGGGCGGCGTCGCCGGCCTTGTCGTCTTCACCTTCATCGTGGCTGCCGTCTTCATCGGCCCTTACATCCACACGATCGACCCGGCGAAACTCGACATCCGCGCCAAGAACCAGGGGCCATCCTGGGAGCATCCCTTCGGCACCGACAACCTTGGCCGCGACATGCTGGCCCAGGTTCTTGCTGGCGGCCAGATCTCGCTTGCCGTCGGCCTGGCGGCCATGCTGCTCGCCCTTGTCGTCGGTACGCTGGTCGGGGTCCTCTCGGGTTATTCTCGCAAGCTCGACGGCCCGTTGATGCGTCTGACGGATCTTTTCCTCGCGCTGCCGCTCCTGCCGCTGCTGCTGGTTATCATCATGTTGTTCCGCGACACGCTGCGGACCGCATTCGGCCCGGAAACCGGCATCTTCATCCTGATCGTCTTCGTCATCGGCATCACCAGCTGGATGCACACGGCCCGCATCGTTCGCGGCGACGTGCTGGCAATCAAGAGCCAGGAATTCATCCTGGCGGCAAAATCGAGCGGCATGCGGGAATACCGCATCATCATCAAGCACATCCTGCCCAATGTGATGTCCTCGATCATGGTCTCGGCGACGCTCGGCATCGCCACCGCCATCATCACGGAATCGGCGCTATCCTTCCTGGGGCTAGGCTTCCCGCCCGACTTCCCGACCTGGGGTCGCCTGCTCTTCGATGGCGCCAACTTCCTGCAGATCAACCCCTCCCGCGTTCTCTGGCCGGGGCTGGCGATCTCGTTGACGGTCTTGAGCGTGAACTATATCGGCGACGCCATCCGCGATGCGCTGGACCCGAAGGCGTTGAAGCATTGAGGGATAATCTACACAGATTGCTAGTAGATTTATTCGAGCTGGCTGTCACAGATCTAGAGAAACTGAAATTCGACAAGGCAAACGAAATACATAGAGTGGTAATTTCACTATACGCATCAATGCTGGAACTGACGCAAAGTGCGATCATTCTTTATGGGGCCCAAAGTCATACCGGCATCGACATCCTGTTGCGATCGCAGCTTGAAGCATTCGTCGACTTGGCCAACCTGGTGAGAGAACCTGAGTACATCGGAGTAATGCACGCGGAATATCATCGTGAGTGGTTAAAGCTTGCGAAAGGCGGCGTCGACACCGAAAATCCTTATCTAGCTTACTTCAGAAACAATCCAAACGCCCTTGCAAAATTGCAGCAGCACGAGGTCGCGCTTCACGTCATTTCCGCCAAGACGCCTCCCAAAAGCAAACTGGAAAAGTTCCAAAGCGCGGGAATGGAACATGAATATCGTTCCATCTACAACAGCTTATGCAACGACAGCCACAACAACTTGAGAGCCCTAACTTCGCGACACTTCCGTAGAAAGACGGACCACGAAATCGAAATAGTTGTCTTTGAAGAACCGAATGATGAAGACATCATTGTTAGCTTGGATACGCTAATTCTGTTCATGATGCGGGGCTACGAAGTGGTTACGGGTTATGAAGGGTTTAAGACCGATCGCAACCCACGCTTCGATGAACTGGTTGCAGCAAGAGATCGTCTTCTCATGGAACTGTCTCAGCAATAACGTACCCGCCTCACCGCCCCAACATCCACCGCGCCACAAACCAGCTCCCGCAGGCCCAGACCGTGCCCGCTGCCCAGCCGCCGAGGACATCGGTCGGATAATGGACGCCCAGATAGACGCGGCTCAATCCGATCAGCAGCGTCAGCACCACGGCGACCAGCGGAAAGAAATAGCGCAGCGAAGGCTGTTCCTCGATCCGCGACAGCATGGCGCCGAGCGTCAGATAGGTGATGGCCGAGAGCATGGCATGGCCGCTCGGAAAACTCATGTCGGTGACTTCGACGAGATGCTGCACCACCTCCGGCCTCGGCCTTGCGATGCCAAGCTTCATGATGCTGCTCAGGCCCCAGCCGCCGAGGATCGAGACGGTGACAAAGGCGGCGGTGCGGAACTTGCGGCGCAGCGCCAGATAGACGACGACGAGCGTGACGATCAGGGTGAGCACGGTGACACCACCAAGCGCGGTGAGGTCCGTCATCACCTTGGTCAGCCAGGCGGGGCCCACGGGCATGCCAAGATCGGAGGTGTCACGCAGCATCAGCAGCACGCTTTCGTCAAAGGCGCGCGTCTCCCCCTCCAACACCTCGCCCGTCAATTCGAACAGGAAATACGTGACGAGCGCTGCCAACAGGGCCGTCAGCCAGACTCGGGCTTCGGCCACCGAGATGATGCGGGTGAGATGGCGCTTGAGATGCTGCATGGGCGGGTTCCTGGTTGGTGGTTGTGAGGGTCTACATCGCGTCCGAAGACAGGCGCGTCAACCGCGCCGCGTGGAGCAAATGTGGGCGGGTCGCTGTTGTTCCCTCACGAGAGCGTTCCTGATACCCCGGTCCGACACTGAGCTGGCGTTTACACGCTAAGAGCGGCTTGATCTTCCTGCCTAGCCCCGCCACTCTCCCCCACCCATCCCGGAGACACCCCATGCCCCACGGTCCGCTCAACCTCATGACCGACATCGACGGCCTGTCCATCGGCCATGCAACCGATCTGACCCTCGGCTCCGGCGTGACGGTGATCCTCTTCGACGAGCCGGCAACCGCCTCTGGAACCGTGCTCGGTGGTGCGCCGGGCGGACGCGACGTGACGCTGCTTGATCCCTCGATGACGGTGCAGCAGGTCGATGCCTTCGTCCTCTCGGGCGGCTCGGCCTTTGGACTGGATGCGGCAGGCGGCGTGCAATCGGGCTTGCGTGCCGCAGGCCGCGGCTTTGCCGTAGGCTCGGTGCGCGTGCCAATCGTGCCACAGGCAATCCTGATGGATCTCCTGAACGGCGGAGCTAAGGACTGGGGCCTGCACGCCCCCTATCGGGACCTCGGTTATCAAGCCTACCACAACGCCGCCAGGGGCGCCTTCCCTCTTGGCACGGTGGGTGCGGGGACGGGTGCCACTACGGCCAACTTCAAGGGTGGCATCGGCTCGGCGAGCGCTGTCTCCTCGTCCGGCCACACCATTGCGGCACTCGTTGCCGTCAATGCCATGGGCTCGGTCGTGGTTGGAGACGGCCCACATTTCTGGGCGGCTCCCTTCGAGGAAGAGGAGGAATTTGGCGGACTTGGCCAACCCGCCCATGTCAGCGCAGAGAACCGGGCGATGCGCATCAAGGGCCTCCGGCTGACCGCAACGACCATCGGCACCGTGGTCACCGACTGCGCCTTGTCGAAGGCAGAACTGCACCGCCTCTCGCTCTCGGCCCATGACGGCCTCGCCCGCGCCGTCCTCCCGGCGCATCTGCCGCTGGACGGAGACACGATGTTTTCGGCCTCGACGGGCAAGCGCCAGAGCAATGGCGCGGCGGACTTGATGGAACTCTGCCATCTGGCAACGCTGGTGACGGCCCGCGCAATCGCGCGCGGGGTGTTCGAGGCCGTGGCGTTGCCCTATGCCGATGCGCAGCCAGCCTGGCGTGACAGGTGGGGGTGAACCTTTCTCCCCCTTGGTGGGGAAAAAGCGATTTCGATGAATTAGGCGAGCGCAAGCCGCCTGAACATCAGAAATCGCAAGTGAGGGGGTCCGTTCGTCGTGCCACCATCACCGATCCCCTCACCGGGAAAATCTGAAGTTTAGGCGGCTTGCGCTCGCCTAAGCCTTCGATTTTCCATCCTCTCCCACAAGGGGAGAGGCTCCCCCGCCCTCCACTTTCGTCCAACCCCGCCTTGACCCAAGTCAAGGACAAGTCACCCTCATCACCGGAGATTGCCCGCCAAGGTTGGTCATGCTGACGACGCAGACGAACCGCAGGATGAACGGATCGAGGGAGGACGGTTCGACAATGGAAGACGAAAGCGACATGGAAAGACCTATCCTCACCAACCGGACCTTCGACGAGTTGAAACTCGGCGATGCGGCAAGCCTGACCCGGGTCATCGGCCCCGATGACATCGAGCTGTTTGCCGCCCTCTCTGGCGACAACAATCCGGTGCCGCTTGGCCAGTCGCTGATCCCGGCCGGCATGATCTCCGCCGTGCTCGACACCCGCCTGCCCGGTCCCGGCACCGTCTATCTTGGCCAGGATCTCGAATTCTGGAAGGAGATCGCGACCGGCGACAGGATCACCGCAACCGTCACCCTGATGAGCAAGGAAAGCGACGGCCGCACGCTGGTCTTCGACACGCGCTGCGTCAACCAGCAGGGCGAACCGGTGCTCGCCGGCAAGGCCCGTGTGCGTGCCCCGATCGAGCGCATCAGCTGGACGGAGAACCTGCCGCCGGATGTCTCTCTGCAGCGTCATGACCGCTTCGACGCCATCGTCGCCGAGGCCCGCAGCCTGCCGATGGTGAAGACGGCACTCGTTCATCCCTGCTCGCCGGAAGCCATCGAGGCAGCCGTCGAGATCCGCGACGAGGGCCTCTTGGAACCGATCCTGATCGGCCCGGAGATGAAGATCCGCGCCGCCGCCGCAAAGGCGGGGATCTCGATCGATGGCCTCGAGATCCTGTCGACCGAACACAGCCACGCGGCGGCAGCCCTTGCCGTCGAACTGGCCACAGCCGGCAAGGTCGGATCGATCATGAAAGGCAGCCTGCATTCCGACGAGCTTTTGACAGCCGTCGTCGGTAGCGGCTCGGGACTGCGCACCGAGCGCCGCGTCAGCCATGTCTATGTCATGGATGTGCCGGCCTATTCCAAGCTGCTGGTCGTCACGGATGCCGCGATCAACATCGCCCCGACCTTGGAGCACAAGCGCGACATCTGCCAGAACGCAGTGGATCTCATGCACATGCTGGGCGTCGCCGAGCCTAAGGTCGCCGTGCTCGCCGCCGTCGAGACGGTCAACGACAAGATGCCGGCAACACTGGAGGCAGCAGCGCTGACCGTCATGGCCGCCCGCGGCCAGATCCGGGGCGCGAAGGTCGACGGCCCGCTCGCCTTCGACAATGCGATCAGCATGGAGGCCGCGCGCACCAAGGGCATCGTGTCACCCGTGGCAGGTGATGCCGATATCCTGCTGGTACCGGATCTCGAAGCCGGGAACATGCTGGCCAAGCAGCTCCTCTATTTCGCCAATGCCGATGCCGCAGGCCTGGTACTGGGCGCCCGCGTGCCGGTCATCCTCACCAGCCGTTCCGACAGCCTCAGGGTCCGTATAGCCTCGGCCGCACTTGCCAAGCTGGTCGCCGCCAAGCGTGCGGCAGCACTGGGACCGATGGCATGAGTGAGAAACTGCTGCTCACCTTCAACGCCGGCTCGTCCACGGTGAAGATCGGCATCTTTGCTCGCGAAGCGGACGGGGCAAAACGCATCGGCAAGGGTCTCATCGACTTCCGCGCCGAGCCTTTGACCTTCCATCTGGTCGAAGGCCCCTCGATCTTCGACGTGCCGCTGGTCGCCAAGACGGACGACTTGCTCCACGATGTGCTGGAAGAGGTCTTCGACTGGCTGTCTGAGCATTATGATCTCAACGCCGTCTCCGCCGTCGGCCACCGCGTTGTGCATGGCGGGGACCTCTTCGCCCATGCCGTGCGCGTCGACGACGAGAGCCTCGCCGGCATCGAGAGTCTGGTAACGCTGGCCCCGCTACACCAGCCGCAGAACCTGCGTCTAATACGCGCGATCGCGGAGCTGAAACCGGGCCTTCCTCAGACTGCCTCCTTCGACACCGCCTTTCACCGCACGCAATCCGATGTCGTGCGGCGCTTTGCCATTCCACGCGACTGGTTCGACAAGGGCGTGAAACGCTACGGCTTTCACGGCCTCTCCTATGCCTATATCGCCAGCGTCCTGAAAATGCTTGAACCAGACACGGTCGGCGGTCGCGCTATCGTCGCCCATCTCGGCTCCGGTGCCAGCCTCTGCGCACTCGAACACGGCTTGAGCCGGGACACCTCGATGGGCTTCTCCACCATAGACGGGGTGCCCATGGCGACCCGCTCGGGCGCGATCGACCCGGGCGTCCTCTTCCACCTGATCGATGCCCATGGGCTGAGCGTCAAACAGGTCGAGGAGATGATCTACAAGCAGTCAGGCCTGCTCGGCCTCTCCGGCATCAGCGCCGACAGCCGCGTGCTGCTGGAAACGCCGGTGAAGGAGGCCTGCGAGGCGCTCGACGTTTTTACCTTTCGCATCGCAGGCGAGGTGGCGCGGCTTGCCGCCTCGCTGGGTGGTCTTGATACGCTTGTCTTCACCGCCGGCATCGGCGAGAACCAGCCGACGATTCGCCGCTCGGTCGCTGAGCGCCTGCGCTTCCTTGGCCTGCTCCTGGACGGCGAAGCGAATGACCGCAACGAGGAGGTGGTCTCGCGCGAGGAAAGCCGGGTAAAGGTCCGCGTGATCGCAACCGACGAGGAACAGGTGATCGCCGACGACTGCCTGAAACTGTTAGGCGGCACCGGCATTCTCGGCGACTGACACCAAAGCGTCATGAAACGCGCCTAGAGACGCTCCCACGGACGCGGATGGAGGCGAAATCATGCTGCGACAGACGGATGCGACGGGTGAAACCCTTGAAGCCGCGCGCGGTGAGGTTCTGATCCTCTCAGACGCCCGGGTGGTGACCACAAGTCACGTGCTGCATGGCTCGGTGGTGATCGAGAACGGTCGCATCGTCGAGATCCACGAAGGGCCCTCGCGCCATGCAACCGCAATCGACTTTGCCGGCGACTATCTTCTGCCCGGCCTTGTCGACATCCATACCGACCATTTCGAAAAGCACCTCTATCCCCGCGCCCATGTGCGCTGGGATTTCATGCGCGCCGCCTTGGCCCATGATGCACAGATCATCGGCGGCGGCGTGACCACCGTGTTCGACAGCCTCTGCGTCGGTGCGACCACCGACAATCCGGAACGCGCCGAAATCCTGAAACCGATGATCGAAGCGCTGGAGCAGGCACAAGGCGCCGGCATGCTCAGGGCCGAACATCTCGTCCATCTGCGTTGCGAACTGACCGACCCCATAACGCCACAGCTGACCGCCGACAACATCGACCGCGAGATCGTCCGCGTCATCTCCGTGATGGAGCATCTGCCCGGCATCCGCCAGAGCCGCGACTTGGACGCCTATGTGGCGCGCGCAGCCAAATCGACCGGTGAGAACCCGGAACTGGTGCGCGAAAAGATCAAGCTGCTGGTGGCAGAGAAGAGCCATTTCGCCGCCACGACCCGGCCCGAGGTCGTTGCCCTTGCCCGCGCGCGCGCCATGCCGCTGATGAGCCACGACGATACCGATGTTGCCCATATCGAGGAAGGTTTGGCAGAGGGCGTGTCGATTTCGGAATTCCCGTGCTCGATGGAAGCGGCTCAAGCGGCCCGCGAAGCAGGCATGACGATTGTCGCCGGCGCTCCCAACCTGGTACGTGGCGGCTCACAATCCGGCAATATCGCCGTCCGCGACCTGCTGTCCAAAAAGCTGGTCGACATTCTCGCCTCTGACTACGTCCCGCGCTCGATGCTCGACGCCGCCTTCATGATCGCGGCCGATCCGGGCCTCGACTACGACCTGCCGACTGCGGTCGCCATGGTCACGCGCAATCCGGCGCTGGCCGGCAATCTTGCTGACCGCGGGGCGATCGAAACCGGCCTGAAGGCCGACCTGATCCGCGTCGACCTCCAGGACGGCCATCCCTTCATGAAATCTGCCTGGCGCTCCGGCCACCGCGTCGCCTGACAGGGAGACCGGACGGGTCTACTCGTGCCAGGCGGCGGCCAGAACGCGAAGCCAGTTGTTTCGGCAGATCTTGTCGAGTTCATCAGGGCCGTAGCCGCGCTCTTTCAGTGCCGTGACCAGACGCTGATTGCCGGCGGCATCGCCGATGACATTGGGGATCGTTGCCCCGTCGAAATCCGACCCCAGCGCCACGCAGTCGATCCCCATCCTGTCGACGAGATAGTCGATATGCGCGATCATCGTCGCAAGCGAGGTCTCGGCATTGTCCCGGCCGTCAGGACGCAACATCGTAACGGCATAGTTGAGGCCGACGAGACCCTGACTGGCCTTGATCGCGTCCATCTGGCGATCGGTCAGATTACGGGCGACGGGGGTCAAAGCATGGACGTTGGAGTGACTGGCGATTAGCGGCTGGTCGCTCAGGCGCTCGACATCCCAGAAGCCCTTCTCTGTGATATGGGCAAGATCGATCAGGATACCGAGCCGGTTGCAGGCCCGGATCAGGTCCTCGCCAGCGCGGGTGAGCCCCGGCCCCGTATCGGGCGAGCTCGGATAGGCGAACGGCACGCCGTGGCCGAAAATGTTGTTGCGGCTCCAGACCGGCCCGAGCGACCGCAGCCCTGCTGCATAGAAGACCTCCAGGGTATCGAGGTCGGCATCGATCGCCTCACAGCCTTCCATATGCATGACGGCAGCAAAGACTCCTTCAGCCATCGCCTGGCGAATATCCGCTGTGGTCCGGCAAAGCCGCCAGCTGCCGTCCTGGTCGAGACGATGGGCAATCGCCGCCATTTCGAGCGCGATATCGAGCGAAGGCTGGCGGTCGAGCGGCGGATCGAGCGGAGTGGAATAGTGACCGTTGGCATCCGGCTCGCGCAAGGTGAAGTCATGCGGCGAGGGGATGTAGATCGCGCACAGCCCGCCGGCGAGCCCGCCCCGCTTGGCGCGCGGCGCGTCGATATGGCCGGCGCTGGTGCCATTGCGGAACTCGGCCACGGGATTGCGGCCCTCGGTGCTGCTGCGCCAGAGACGCAAGAGGACATCGTTGTGGCCGTCGAAGACTAGGTTCATGAAGACTGATCCAGAAGTGGTGTCCACGCGAGGAAGCGGGACGGGCGTGAAGTGGAAGACTACGTCCGCGACTGTTTGGGAATCGTTGGACCAAATCATGTCGCGCATCAAGCCGCGCGGCGATTTATCCCGTGCCGACGCCGGCCAGCGGTGGCAGCCGCCCGAGCCAATCCGTCACCGCCTCGTAAGCTGCAGCAACGGAAAGTACCGCCTTGTCGGCTCTTGGACGGCCAATCAGCTGGAAACCGTTGGGCAATCCCTGAGGCGAGAAACCGGCAGGCAGCGCCGCGACCGGCAGGCCCGCCATGCTGGGGCCGATCACCACCTCCATCCAGCGATGATAGGTGTCCATGTGTCTGCCGGCGATCTCTCGCGGCCAGGGAATGTCCGCATCGAAGGGGAAGACCTGTGCGGCAGGGGCGATCAGGTAATCATGCGTCTCGAAGACTTTCATGACCGCCTGATACCAGGCCGTGCGAACCGCAGAGGCCTCATAGACATCGGCCGCCTTGATGCGCAGACCCGTGCGGACCTCGTAGAGGATCTCCGGTTTCAACGATCCGCGCCTGCCGGGGTCCTCGTAGTAGTCCCGCATGCTGCCTGCGGTAAAATAGCTGCGCAAGGTCGTCCAGGCCCACCAGAGCCTGTTCATGTCGAAGTCGATCCGCACGGGCGCAACGCTGAACCCGAGCCTCTCGAAGACACCCAGCGCCTGTTCGTTGAGAGAAAGCACACCCGCCTCGAACGAAAGATGACCTCCGAAATCTCCCAGCCAGCCGATGCGCCCGCCCTTCGCCGCAAGCGCAGGGTCGAGGTTGATCGGCGCACTCTCGAAGGAAGAGGGATCGCGAGGGTCGAACCCGGATTGCACGTTGAGCAGCGTCACCACGTCCTTAACGGAGCGCCCCATCGGTCCAAGTGTTGCAAGCTGATTGAGATAGGCATCACGCCCCGGCAACGTCGGTATCCGTCCAAAGCTCGGGCGGAAGCCGACCACGTTGTTGAAGGCGGCGGGATTGCGCAGCGAGCCCATCATGTCGCTGCCGTCGGCGACCGGCACCAGCCGTGCCGCCAGCGCCGCCCCTGCTCCGCCGCTCGATCCGCCGGCAGAGCGGCTGAGGTCCCAAGGATTGCGGGTGACGCCGAAGACCGGATTGTAGCTATGAGAGCCGAAACCCCATTCCGGCGTATTGGTCTTGCCGATGATGATCGCGCCAGCCGCCCGGATGCGCTCGACCTGAATGTCATCGAAATCAGGCACGTAATCATGGAAGAGCGGCGAGCCGTAGGTGCAGAGAATGCCCTTTGCCTCGCTCAGGTCCTTTAGGGCGATCGGCACCCCATGCAACGGGCCAGCGGTCTCCCCCTTCTTGCGTTCGGCATCCTTCGCCCGCGCTTCGGCAAGCAATACGTCGCGCCGTTTCAGGCTCACGATGGCATTTATCTCGGCATTATGCTGCTCGATCCGGTCGAGATAGCCAGTCATGACCTCCTCTGCCGAGAGGCGACCATCCTCAAGCTTATTGCGCAATTCTGTTAGGGACAGGGAGGTCAGGTCGGACAAGAGGACTCCGTTCAATGGCTCGCTCAGATCAGGCGGTCGTTGACGATGAGCTTCGCGACGCGGCACTGTCAAGCATCGGGCCGAGCGCTCCACGCAGCCCTGCCATGCAGGAACGGAAATCTTTGCACCTGCCCAAAATAAAAATGGTCAAACGACCAAATTAGAGGCAACATGCCGTCAAAGAGGATGGTGCAGGGCTCGTCGAACCGCACCTCCGAAACATGGGAACCTCGACGAAGCAAGGCAGAATCCGGCGAGTGGCTGCGCAATGACCGCCGTTCGGACCGCGCCTAACCGGGAGACTTCAGCATGCCCATAAGCTGGCACGTGACTTGCGTGACACCCTGTACGCCACCCCCTGCCCGGCGGTCTCCGCCATGCCTGGGGTCGAACGACACACTTCGCGCATAACCCGAACGCCAGGGGGCATCGCTTGAGTTCCGCATCCGACAAGGCAGCCATCGAAATCCGCGGCGTTAGCCGCATTTACGGAACAGGACCCGACAAGGTCACCGCACTCGACGGGATCTTTCTCAAGATCAGGGAAAACGAGTTCTTCACGCTGCTGGGTCCGTCCGGCTGTGGAAAAACCACCCTTCTCCGGCTGATCGCCGGTTTCGATTTCCCGACCGCGGGCGAAATCCTCCTGCACGGCGAGGACATCGCACCGCTGCCGCCCTTCAAGCGCCCCGTAAACACTGTCTTCCAGTCCTACGCGCTCTTCCCGCATATGACGGTTGCCGACAACATTGGCTTCGGCCTGAAGATGCTCGGCAAGCCCAAGGCCGACATCGAGGCACGTGTCGCCGAGATGCTGGAACTCGTGCATATGACCAAGATGCGCGACCGACAGGTCAGCCAGATCTCCGGCGGCCAGCAACAACGGGTGGCATTGGCTCGCGCACTTGCCCCGAAACCCAAGGTCCTGTTGCTCGACGAACCTTTGTCGGCACTCGACTACAAGCTGCGCAAGGAAATGCAGATCGAGCTGAAGCGCGTGCAGGCAGAAACCGGCATCACCTTCATCTTCGTCACCCACGATCAGGAAGAGGCGCTCACCATGTCGGACCGCATCGCGGTCATGTCGACAGGCAGCCTGCGCCAGGTGGGCTCTCCCTGGGACATCTATGATCGTCCGGCCGAACGGTTCGTCGCCGACTTCATCGGCGAGACCAACTTTCTCGAGGTCGAGGTCGCCTCGATCGCTGGCGACCGCGCCCAGGTCCGCCTGCGCTCCGGCCGGGAAATCCCGGCGACCTTCCCGGACAACACCACGCCCTCCGGCAAGGTGACCATCGTCATCCGCCCGGAACACGCCTCGATCGTCGAACCAACGGAGGCGGCGACACTGAAAGGCGAAGTCGAAAGCGTCGTCTATCTGGGCACGGACACCAACATCAATGTCCGGCTCGAAGGCGGTTCGCTCTTCACCGTGCGCCAGCAGAACAGCCGCAGCGGCAGTTGCGGGGTGACGGAGGGCCAACAGGTCGGCATCCTCGTCAGCGACGATGTCGCGCAGATCCTGAGGGACTGATCATGAGCGCGATGAAAACGGCCCCCGAAACTGCCAGATCGCGCGATGTCAAAAACCGTTGGTTGCTCAGCCTCCCGGCCCTTGCGATCATCTTTGTCGCAGCACTCGGGCCCCTCCTCGTCATGGTGCTCTATTCCTTCCTGGAAAAGGGTGACTATGGCGACGTCAAGTTCGGTGTCTTCTCGCTCGAAGGCTGGACCTCCGTATTCTTCCAGCGGGACATTTTTGATGACACGCTGGGTATTGCTGACGCGCATCTGGCGATCTTCTGGCGCTCGATCAAGCTGTCGCTCTACACGACCTTCCTAACCCTGATCCTGGGCTTCCCGACCGCCTATTTCATCGCGACCCGACCGGCCCGCTCGCGCGAGATCTGGGTCTTTTTGATCACCATCCCCTTCTGGACGAACCTGCTGATCCGCACCTTTGCCATGCAGCAGGTGATCCGCAACGAAGGCATACTCAACAACGTCCTGATCTGGCTCGGCATCATCGATACGCCTCTGCAGATCATCTACACCGATACGGCGACCCTGCTTGGAATGACCTACGTCTACCTGCCGCTCATGGTGCTGCCGCTCTATGCCTCGATCGAGAAGCTCGATTTCCGCCTTGTCGAGGCCGGCTACGACCTCTACGCCAATCGTTTGCAAGTGCTCTGGCGCATCGTCATCCCGCTGGTAAAACCCGGCCTGATCGCGGGCTCCATCCTGGTCTTCATTCCGTCGCTCGGTGCTTACGTTATCCCGCGCGTGCTTGGCGGCGGCAAGAACCTGATGCTGGGCAACCTGATCGAGCTGCAGTTCGGCGCAGGCCGCAACTGGCCGCTGGGTGCTGCCATGTCGATCACGCTGATGGCGCTCGTCATGATTGCCCTGCTCTTCTATGTCCGCAACGCCGCGAAATCGGGAGTGCGTCATGGCTGAACGTCGCTTCGATATCCGTTCGCAGCCCGGCTTCGGGACGATTGCACTCTTCACCTTCTTTGCGCTCTATCTGCCGATCGCGACGCTGGTGGCCTATTCCTTCAATGCCAGCGACTCCCTGTCGTCATGGGGTGGGTTTTCGCTGCGCTGGTTCGCCTCCGCCCTGGAGAACAGAACCGTGCAGGCTGCCGCAATGCGCTCCGTCATCATCGCGCTCTGGGCTGCTGGACTTGCCACGATTGCAGCAACCATGGCAGCCCTCGCCACCACGCGCACCGAACCCTATCGGGGTCTCACCGCCAAATATGCCGTCATCAACCAGCCGCTGATGATTCCGGAAATCGTGACGGCCGTGGCGCTCCTGATCGTCTTCTCGCGCATCAAGGTCTGGACCGGCTATTCCGGCCTCGGCTACCTGATCCTGGCCCATACGGCCTTCTGCATTCCCTTCGCCTATCTGCCGATCCGCGCGCGGCTGGAAAGCATGGACCTGACACTCGAACGGGCCGCCGCCGACCTCTATGCCACGCCCTGGCAGGCCTTCCGCTTCGTCACGCTGCCGCTGCTCAGACCCGCGATCATCGCCGGCTTCATGCTCGCCTTCGTCATCTCGCTCGATGACGTGGTCATCACCGAATTCGTCAAATCCGGCGGGCAGGACACGCTGCCAACCTACATGCTCGGCCAGATCCGGCGCGAGACGACGCCGGAGATCAACGCCATCGCCACGATCTTCCTCGCCGCCTCGACGGTGCTGATCGTGATCTTCTTCTTCATCAATCGGCGCAAGCCGCAAGCATAAAAGCAACCAACAGAGAGGAACGGAAATGACAATGAAATGGATGACGACCACGGCCATCGCCGCCGTCTCGGTGCTGACCTTTGCGGGCGCGGCATCGGCTGCAGGCGAGCTCAACATCTACAACTGGGGCGACTATACGAGCCCTGAGCTGATCAAGAAGTTCGAGACGGAGTTCGGCGTCAAGGTGACGATCACCGACTATGACTCGAACGACACGGCACTCGCCAAGGTCCGCGCCGGTGGCCACGGCTTCGACATCGTCGTGCCCTCGGCCAACTACATGCCGATCTGGATCAATGAGGGCCTGCTGCTCGAAGCCCGCCCCGACCAGATGGAGAACTTCAAGAATGTCGACCCGCGCTGGGCGGATGTCGAATGGGATCCGGGCCGCCGCTACTCTGTTCCGTGGCAGTGGGGCGTGACCGGCATCGGCGTCAACACCAAGTTCTACAACGGCGACATCAACACCTCGGCGATCTTCCTCGATCCACCGGCAGAGCTGGTCGGCAAGCTGAACGTCACGCCCGAAATGAACGACGTGCTCTTCGCCACGATCAAGTATTTTGGCGGCGACTGGTGCACCACCGACAAGGAAGTGCTGAAGAAGGTGCGTGACAAGCTGGTCGAAGCCAAAGCCAAGTGGCTCGCCATGGACTACAGCGTCACCGACAAGCTGCCGACAGGCGACTATGCGGGCGTCTACTACTGGAACGGCGCCATCATGCGCTCCCGCTTGCAGAACCCCGACGTCAAGTTCGGCTATCCCAAGGAAGGCTATCCGGTCTTCATGGACAGCGTCGTCATCCTCAAGGACGCCAAGAACGTCGACAATGCCAAGGCCTTCATGAACTT
>OGCL01001121.1_pt1 | contig 24431 bp, 17 predicted proteins | sample 1570041 | NCBI WGS metagenome assembly OGCL01 (sample SAMN06266162, study PRJEB24511) | hot springs metagenome | isolation source: Hot spring water | place: South Africa: Limpopo | collected 2015-06-22 | reverse complement strand
TGGGAGCGGCTGGCGCCCCACCGGCAGGGGTGCGGTTCGACAGGCTCACCGCAGGTGGGGAAACCCGGTTTCCCCAGTTCCCAACCGCTGGTGGGAGCGGCCGGCGCCCCACCGGCAGGGGTGCGGTTCGACAGGCTCACCGCAGGTGGGGAAACCCGGTTTCCCCGTATTTTCACCTCAGATGTCTATGAAAATCCTGGTGCTTGGCGCGGATGGCCGGACCCACGCCCTGGTCTGGAAACTGTTCAACCACGCAACGGCTGAGGTGCTGGTGGCTCCGGGCAATGGTGGGGCAGTGCAGCTAGCAGCCCGGGTCGATCTCGACCCGGCCGACGTGGTTGAGGTGGCGCGCTGGGCCTTTGCCGAACAGGTGGACCTGATTGTGCCTGCCGGCAGTGGCCCCCTGCGCGCGGGGCTGGTGGATGAAGTTGTCGCGATGCACATCGGCGTGTGCGGCCCGGCGCAGCGCACAACGCTGATCGAGGGGAGCCGCTGTTTCGCGCGCGCCTTTCTGGAGCGCCATGGCCTGCCGCTTCCCCGTGGACGGGTGTGCCACGATCTGGTCACCGCCGAGAAGTATCTCGCCAGCCAGCCCCTTCCGGTGGTGATCAAGACCGATGATCCGGACGGCGGCGAGACGGTCCATACCGAACGCTACGCGGCGCTGGAGGCCCTGCGGGCCGCCTCTGGCGCCATGGCCGGCGCCGGGCGCAGCGGCGTGGTGATTGAGGAGCACCTCTCCGGGCCGCTGGTGGGCTTCTCCGTGCTCACCGACGGAACGACGGCCCTGCCCTTCCTGCCGGTGCGCCTCTATGAGCAGCTTGGCCCCGAGCCGGACAGCCCCCCGGCTCCGGGCATGGGAGCGGTGACGGGCAATTCGGTCTACGCTCGCAAACTGGGCGCCTACCTGCATCAGCACATCGCCCTGCCCGTCATTGGTGCGCTGCGCCAGGAGGGCCTGCCCTACTGGGGGTTTCTTGGCTTTGACTGCGTGCTTACCGACCAGGGCCCCCGCCTGACCGGTCTGCGCTGCAGCCTGCGTGATATGGAGGCGCAGGCAGTGTTGCCGCGCCTGGAAAACGACCTCGTGCCGTTGATCGAAGCGGCGATTGCGCGCCGACTCGACCGCGAACCACCCCTGGTCTGGCGTGATGAGGCCAGTGTGGCGCTGGCACTGGTGGCCCAGGGGTATCCACACCACTTCCCGCTAGGAGCCGGCATCACCGGGCTGAACGAGGTCGAGGAGGGCGTGCTGGTGTTTCACGGTCAGACCCACAACCCCGGTGGCCTGCGGTACACTCCTGCAAGCCGCGGCGGATTGGCGGCCTTGCTCCGCAGTGCCCCGCCCGCCAGCGGCATCACCCTTACCGGTGGACACGTGGTGACCGTCGTGGCGCTCGGGGCGACCCTGGCCGGAGCGCGGGGGCGAGCGCTGCTCAACGCGGAGCGCATCCACTTTCCCGGGCGCACCTATCGCGAAGACGTGGGCGCGCGCGAGTTTGCGTAGCGTGATTGACACGGGTAACGCAGCGTGTTATACTCAACAGTGATAACGCACTGCGTTATACACTGCCGTGGGAGTCTCTGGTGTGGTATGATTCAAGGGCCACGGTAGGGTACAGCACATAGACGTGAGGAGGACCACTATGTCGTCCGCCGAGGAAATCGAAGTCAACGTCCGGCAGATCGAAGAGCCTGCGCCGCCCGCCGAGCAGCAGCCAGTGCTGGTGTTCGACGTGATGCGTAAGCTGTTGCTGGCCGGCGTTGGGGCGGTCGCGCTCACCCGTGACGAGATCGAGGCGTTCCTGAACCGATTGGTAGAGCGTGGCGAGATCGCGCAGAAAGACGCGCAGCGCCTGCTCGATGAGACGATGGCGAAGTTCCGCAATGTGGGCCAGTCGCGCGTTGCGCAGGCTGAGAGCCAGGTCAGCAGCATTTCCGTGCAGGTCGAGAACAACCTGGAGCAGTTCCTGAACCGGCTCAACATCCCCTCGAAGCGCGACATTGACGAACTGAGCGCCAAGATCGCCGAACTCGCCGCGCGGGTCGAGGAACTGCGCCTGGTGCAGGAGCAGTCGTCCAAAGGGCCTTCGCGCAAGAATACCGAGGTCAAGGCCGAAGGCTAGCCCGTAGCGCAGGTTGCGGGCGAGGAGACGCGCCGGGCTCGGGGGTTCGCCTCTGTGTGCCGGCGCGTCGGTCTTCAGGGCCGGCACGCGGCAAGCGGAGCGTGTTATAATAGGAAGGCCGCACTGCCGAGACACCAGAGCCTATGCACATTATAAAGAAGTACGCCAACCGCAAACTGTACCATACCAATAAGAAGCAGTACATCACCCTCGAGGGTATTGCCAGGCTGGTGCAGGAAGGTGAGGCGGTTCAGGTGCTCGATAACGAGACCGGCGAGGATATTACTTCAAGCATCCTGGCCCAGGTGGTCCTGCACGCCCGCGGACGGTCCGGCTCCCCGTTGCCGACCCAGATGCTGACGGGGCTGATTCAGATTGGCGGCGATACCCTTGCCGGGGTGCGACGGGCCCTGTTCGCGTCGTTTGGCGGCGATGATCTGGTTGCGTCGGAGATTGAGCGCCGTATCACCCTGCTGGTGGAGGCGGGCGAACTGAGCGCCGACGAGGGGGAGCGGCTCTGCCGGCTCCTGCTGCGGAGAGACTTCAGCCAGGGCGCCGATCAGAAGGGCGTTGAACCGGCTGCCGAGGTGCCCTCACGCAACGATGTCGCCCAGCTCCACGCTCAGGTTGATGCGCTGACCCGGGCAATCGATCAGTTGCTCCAGGAGCGGCGCCAGCAGTAAGCACGGCCCGGGGTTTGTCAGGTATGCCAGTAGGACGGTGGTACCCGAAGATGAGCTACATGATGGGTTGTTGTTCTCTAGCAGGGCGATGAGGCTTGTATGCAACGTAGCAAAACGGCGCTTGTACTTGCTGGCGGAGGGATTGCTGGCGCAGCCTATGAAATCGGCGCCCTCTGCGCAATAGACCAGTTGCTCGAACACCTCTCGGTCAACGAGTTTGATATCTATGTCGGCACCAGCGCCGGAAGTCTCATCGGGGCCTGCCTCGCCAATAACATTTCACCCCGCACCCTGCTCTCAGTCCTCGAGAGTCCCATGCTGGGGATTGAGCAACTGGAGCCGCACCACCTCTACTCGCTCAATGTGCCCGACTTGCTCACGCGCCTGCGCCGCCTGCCGGCGGCGTTTGTGGAAATGGCGCGCCGGGTGATCGGCGAGGGTGGGGCGATCTCCTTGCTCGATCTGGTTGAGGCCCTGGCAGCCGGCTTGCCGACCGGGATCTACGACTCGCTGGCCCTCGAAGGCTATATCCGCGCAGCCCTGTCCCTCCCCGGGCGCTCGAACCGCTTCGCTGATCTGCACCGCGAACTCGCGATTATCGCTACCGATCTCGATACCGGCGAACGGGCCGTTTTTGGCCATCCGCCGCTGCACGAGGTGCCGATCTCGATGGCGGTCTGCGCTTCGGCGGCCCTGCCGCTCTTCTATCGCCCCGTGCGGATCGGTGACCGGGATTATATTGATGGCGGCATCCGTGGTACCGCCAGTCTCGATGTGGCTATTGAGTGTGGCGCCGAGTTAATCGTCTGTGTTAATCCCCTCGTTCCCTTTGATAATCGTGACCATTTCGAGGGGCGATCCTTTAGCGATGAGGGAATGACGCGGATCGGCAATCAGGTCTTCCGTACTTTTATCCATGCCGGTTTGCACTACCATCTCAAGCAGGTGCGCCGCCGCCATCCTGATGTGGATATTATTCTGATTGAGCCTAACCGTCGCGACCATGTGATGTTCAATGATAATACGATGCGTTACAGAACGCGCATGACCCTGGCTCGCCACGGGTTCGAGACGGTGGCTTCGCACCTCAATCAGCACTACTACTATTATCGCGATATGATGGCGCGCCACGGGGTCAAGATCAATAATGAGCGCCTGAACCACGATCTTGAGAACCTGCGCGCCGCGGGTGATGATTTCCACGCCGTGAAGGCCGCCCTGGTCTCCAATGGCTCGCTCCATACCGCGCCTGCCGGCCTGGCGCTCACCCTTGCCGAACTGGATCGCCTGCTGACCCGCCTCGAGGAACGCTGTGTTGGTCGCGCAGCGTAGCAGCGTCAGGGGCGCGCTGGCGCGTCTCCATACAAACCTGGGAGGGCCAGGATCCGCTGCCGGCGCCTGCGTGCCGGCGCGTTGCGCCGCCGCCCCGCCCGGGTTTTCAATGTGAACAGAGGGGAAACCGGGTTTCCCCATGCTCCCGCCCGCAGGCGGCAAGCCCTCCGCACCGGGAGGATCTGGAAGGGCGAAGCCCTCTCGATAATCAATCTGTCTTCATCTTGTCCGTGCGCGGCACAGCCGCATGGGGGCCTGCCCGGAAAACCGGGGTTCCCCATCCTGAAATTGGTGATGTTACGCTGCTGGTACGCCGCCAGGCTCCCCTAACCGGCTCCCGGAGCGTGGCGACGGGCGCTGCGCAACTCTTGCGCCTCCCACCACCTTACCCCACACACCCATGCTCAAATCTCGCTGCGCGCCGTTCCTGCTCGTGCTTCTCGTCGTGGCGCTGCTCCCGGCACTCTCCGCGCTGGCGCCGCCCGTCGCCGCCCAATCCGGCGGGCCGGTCCTTAGCGGTTCCCCCGATGCGCTGGCAGTGACGGTCGCCCTGGGCGCAACGACCACGCTGCAACTCTCCCTGCGGAACGACGGCGCCACACCGGTGGCGCCGCGGCTCTATGAGGCCCTTCCCCTGCCCGCCCGGCCCGCCAGCGCAACCCTCGAGGCCCGCGCGGCCCTGCCGGCGCAGGTCGAACGGGTCGATCCCCAGATCGCCCGCGAGCAAGCCGCCGCTGCCGATGGTCAGACCGAGTTCCTGGTGGTCCTGGCCGACCAGGCCGATCTCTCCGCCGCCTATGCTATCGCCGACTGGGAGGCCCGTGGCGCGTATGTCTATCAAACCCTCCGCGATCACGCCGAACGCTCCCAGCGCGACCTGCGCGCTGCGCTCGATGCCCGTGGCCTCGCCTATCGCCCCCTGTGGATCATCAATGCCCTCGCCGTCCGGGGCGCCGCCGCTGATGTGGCCACCATCGCCGCGCGCGCCGAGGTGGCCGCGGTGCGCGCGAACCGCAGGCTGGCCCTGGAGGGCCAGCCTGCCAGCGTTCCTGCCCAGGCCGACGCTTCCCCCTGTAATGCCGGCACTGATGGCGCATGCTGGCATCTCAGCCAGATAGGCGCCAACCGGGTCTGGAGCGAGTTTGGCGTGCGCGGCGAGGGGATTACGGTGGCGAACATTGACAGCGGCGTGCGTTTTGACCATCCGGCCCTGATTGATCAGTACCGTGGTTCGACCGGCGCGGGCGTGGACCATAATTACAACTGGTATGACCCGTTCGGCAACTCGCCTGCGCCGGTAGACTCGGGCGATCACGGGACCCACACGATGGGCCTGATGGCGGCTCGTAGCCTCTCACTCACCCGGCCGGCCGTGGGTGTGGCCCCCGGCGCGCGCTGGATCGCGGTACGCGCCTGTTCGGCTCGCGAGTGCAGTGAGGTGGACCTGATCCGCGCCGCCGAGTGGCTGCTCGCGCCGACCGATCTGGCCGGCGCGAACCCCCGGCCAGAGTTGCGGCCCCACGTGGTCAACAACTCGTGGAGCGCAGGACGGAACGCCAACTGGTACGCCGGCTACGTAGCGGCATGGCGCGCAGCGGGTATCTATCCGGTCTTTGCGGCCGGCAACAGCGGCAACCAGACCTGCAGCACGGTGCAGTCGCCCGGCGATTACGCCGCAGTTACGGCCGTTGGCGCAGTTGATGCCACCGGGAACCTGACCGGGTTCAGCGGCGTCGGGCCGACAGCCGATGGCCGCATCAAGCCCGATCTGACTGCGCCGGGCAGTGGGGTCTACTCTACGGTTGCCGATCCGGGACGGCTCTACGGGTTGAGCAGCGGCACCTCGATGGCCACGCCGCACGTTGCGGGAGCAGTGGCCCTGCTCTGGTCGGCTCGTCCTGACCTGATCGGCGACTACGACGCCACCTACGCCATCCTCACCGCCTCGGCCGCGCCCCGCACCGGCGATTCGCGCTACCTGGGGTCAGCCTACGCCGCCTGCCAGCCGGTGAACGTGCCCAACAACATCTACGGCTACGGAACTCTCGATGCCTACGCCGCTGTGGCCCGCGCCAGGGTTGATGTGCCATGGCTGGACCTGCCCGCCGAAACGCTGGCCTCCCTCGCCCCGGGCCAGAGTGTGACCCTGCAACTCCGCGTTGACGCCAGGCGCGTGCCCGGGCCGGGACTCTACCAGGCCCGGCTGCTCGTGCACGGACCCGACCTGAGCCGCGCCCCGCTGATCGTCCCGATCACCCTCGACGTGCCTCCTGACGCCAGCCACGCCACAATCACCGGTCGCGTCACCCGCAGCCTTGACGGGCAGCCGCTTCAGGCGACGGTGGCGGTTGTTGACGGCGCCAGCGTGAATACCGACACCCAGGGACGCTACCGGATCGTTCTGCCGCCTGCGGCCCTGCCCTACACCTTACAGGCCACGGCGCGCGATTACACCCGCCGCAGCCAGCAGGTGGCGCCCAGCCCCGGCGCTCAGATTACCCTTGACTTCAGCCTCGACAACGACGTGCCGCGCCTGGTGGCCGAGTCGGCGCCACGCAGCGTTGCCCTGGGGTTCGCAGAAACGGTGCTCGAGACCTTCGCCATGCGCAATGAAGGCACCCGCGCGCTGACCTACATGCTCAGGATACCCGACGAACCCTACGGGGTCTGGCGCAGCGATGAGCCTGACGGACCCGCGCCGGCGTGGACGGAGCCGCCTCCCGAGGCGGTGCGGCTCACCCTCACCGACGACGGGGTCAGCGCGCCGGTACCTATCGGCTTTGCCTTCCCCTACCGCGATGGAGTCTATGAGACGATCACCATCGGCGCGAACGGTTTCCTCAGCCTGCAACCGCTCACGAGGGAAATACCCTTTACGCGCGACTGCCTGCCCATGCCGGAGACCGGCAGCGCGGCGATTGTACCGCTCCGGGTTGACCTCGACCCGTCACGCGATGGCGCCGCGGTGAGTTATGCCCACCTGGCCGAGGGCTTGCTTGTAAGCTGGATCAACGTGCCCCTCTACAGCGATCCAGCGACCCGCCTGAGCTTCCAGGCCTTGTTGATGCCCGACGGTCGCATCAGCCTGCGCTACCGTCAGGTGAGCCGCCTCCCCGCGGCTGAGTCGGCGAGCTACGGGGTGCAGTATCACTTTCGCCAGGCTCAAACCCTCGGCTGTAGCAGCGACCTGGGACTTGCCGACGGGCTAACCATCGAACTGCGGCCCCAAGTGCCGACTGCGGCCTGGTTGCAGGCCGTGGAGCCGGGTGGAACCTTGACGCCGGGGATGGTAGGGAGCGTGCCGGTGCGTGTGCGCTGGACCTCGCCGACGGGCGCGTGGCCCTCCAGCGGGGTCGTGGAGGTACGGACCAACGATCCAGCGCGCCCGCGGGTGCGCTTCACCGTGCGGCTCACTACCAGTGAAGCGCCGTATCGGATACTCCTGCCCCGGGTGGCCGGCCAGCGGTAAGGCGCGGGCCTGGGAAACCCGGTTGCCCCCTCTCTCAGGCGGTGCCGGGGTCGCCTGGCGCCCCGATGGGGCGGGGGCTGGGGAAACCCGGTTGCTCCCTCTCTCGGGCGGTGTTGGGGTCACCCGGCGCCCCGATGGGGCGGGGGCTGGGGAAACCCGGTTTCCCCAATTGTCCTATCAGCCGTCCATGCGACTGCGCCGCACAATACCAAGATGAAAATAGAGTGTTTCTTGCGAGGGCCGCGCCCTCCCAAACCCTCCCACCAGGCAGGGGGTGGAGGAAACCCGGTTTCCCCGCTTTCCATATCAACCCACACCAATGCCGTCTTCGCGCCACTGGATGCCGACCACGTGCTGGAGCGCGTCGCTGGTGGGAACGAAACCGAAGTCTACCGCAGCGACTCGGGAGACTTCGCCGTGAAGTTGAAGGCCGAGTCAGGCGGCAGCCTGGCCGAGGCGCTGACCCATGCCCGCGAGTTGCGCGCCGCTGCCGAAGCCTTCGCTGCCTGTCTGGGTCCACGCTACAGCATCCCCAGTCACGTTCTACTCGCCCGCGACAGCCGGGGGCGGGTGCAGGTGCTGGTCGTACAGCCCTACCTGGCCCATGCCCGCGCGCTCGCCGGGCTCGACTACCGGACGATGCCCCCTCACGAGCGGCAGGCGCTGGCGCGGGCCCTGCGCGAGATCATCAAGCGGGCGCAAAGCGCCTACTGGCGCACCAGCGCCATGCCAGACCTGTACGGGCGCACCAGCCTCAGCGCGGAGGAACGCCGGCGCAATCGCTCGCTCGCGCGCCTGCCCCGGCGGCTCTGGAGCTTTCTGGTTCAGCGAACGTTGTTGCACTCACACAACCTGCTCTGGACTGGGGACCCCGAGCGGCCCGTGGCACTGGTAGACTACGACCCCGTGCGCCGCAGCCGGCTCTACCGGCGGATCTACTACGCAGTCCGTCAGATGCTCTTTCTCCGGGATCATCTGGTGATCCGCTTGATCCTCGGTTGACGGGCGCCACGACGCGCATGCATCGGCAAACACGCCCCGGGTGATGCGTTGTGGACCTGGAAAACGGTATCCGTCGCGGCGCGAGACCTGGCCCCCCGGAGCGCACCGCGATGCCAGGCCTGAGCACGGAGGCATACCGGGTGCGATCCCTGACCGTCGTGACCCGGGCAGGCGAGCATCCTCTACAACTCTTCGTTATAATTCACACAAACCAGGGGGTAACATTCGATCGATGTCGGGTAGGTAAAACTGCCTGATCGGGTGGCTTCCCTTTTGTCGAAAATTCGCTATAATTCCCGCCACACCTGAAACCAACCCCATCTGCTGAAAGACGCAACCGCAGAGACGCACCACCAGGCGGGCAGCGCATGGCCCTGTTTGCCTGTGCGGCGGGCAGGCGTGCGTCATGATGCGTTGCGGCGCGTTCCCGCGCCCCGACACAGCCAGGAGACGAGAGACGGTAGTAGCCAGGGAATGGAGGGACCGATGCTGAGCTTTGATCCGATGAACCCGGAAGAGAACGCCAACACGATCACCCACGGAGTCGGGGCGGTGGCGAGTGTGATTGCAGGCGCCACCCTGGTGGGCATGGCGGCGGCGAGCGGGGATCCGTGGCGCATCATCGGCGCGGCGGTGTTCAGCGTGGCGCTGGCGCTGCTGTACACTGCCTCGACGCTGTTCCACTGGGAACGGGATCATCGGCTCAAGCGACGCTACGAAATCATTGACCACTGCGCGATCTTCGTGCTCATCGCCGGCACCTATACGCCGTTCACCCTGGTAACCCTGCGCGACAGCGTCGGCTGGCCGCTCTTCGCGGTGATCTGGAGCCTGGCCGTCGCCGGGGTGGTCTTCAAACTCATCTTTGCCACGCGCTTCCGGCTGATCTCAACGCTGATCTACATCGCGATGGGCTGGTTGATTATCATCGCCATCGAGCCGATGCTCCAGGCCCTGCCGCTGCCGACGGCCATCCTGCTCGCCCTCGGCGGGATTGCCTACACTGGAGGCACGTACTTTTTTTACCACGAACGCATTGTGTATGGACATACGATCTGGCATCTGTTTGTGCTGGTGGGAAGCATCTGCCACTTTCTGGCCGTGGCCAGCCAGGTGGTGCGCTGAAAACGTCGCGAGCCGGGGTCGGGCGAATGGTTAATAGCTTACTACTGGCGTGTGACGTTTGTTACCAGAAACTATCTCCTGGCAGTGCTAGAGTAGAGGCCGATCCCACAGCAATCCAGCGGGAAGGACTCTCTTGTGAAGCACGTGCTCGTTATTCACGACGATAGCGGTGACGAGACCGCGACCATTCAGATGCTCGGCACGCCGGTGCAGGTGCGCCGGATCGGTTGCAGCGGCGATCTGGAACTGGCCCGCGCGTTGATCGCCGAACACGATGGGCAGGTGAGCGCCATTGCCCTGGAGAACATGCCGGCCAGCCTGCGGCTTGGCCCGGCCCGGCAACCCCACGCCCTGGGGAGCGCCCTGGCTGCCACCGCCAGACAGACGCCGGTGGTGGACGGGAGTGGCGTCCGTCCGATGCTGGAGCGGTGGGGCGTGATCCTTGCCGATCGGGCCCAACCGGGCATCTTCAGCCGCAAGCGGGTGCTGATGGTGCCCGGCTTGAACCACGATGGCCTGGCCCATGCCCTGTCGCGCCGGGGCTGCACTGTGCGCTACGCCGACCCGGTGGTCTTTTTTGGTATGCCCGACCTGCCGGGCGTGGGTAGCCCTGCCACCCTGCCGCGGGTGGCTGCGCCAACGCTGGAGTGGCTCAAGACGGCGCCCTTCCACCGCGTCGTGCCACGGGCGGGCAAGCCGCGGAACCCTCGCCCGGCTGCACCCTTTGCCTGGGCCGATCTGCTGGCCGGGGAAATCGGCGCCATCCGGCGTTACGCGCCCGCCTCGCTCCACCGGAAGACGATCGTGGTCGAGTGGGCCAGCGCCGAGGATCGCGCCGACCTTCAGGCGCGGGGCGCGTCGATCGTCGTCTCGTTGCTCGACGGGCTGATCCCCGTTGATGGGTTACGGCACTGGTCGGCGGCAACGGTCGAGGGGTTGCTGGCGGCGCTGCGCGCCAACCCCGAGGCGCCGCTCACCGAGGATACCTACCTTGATCTCCTGGCTGAGATCGAGTGGTCACCGGCGATTACCTATTTGCAGCCGGAGGACGCCGGGATCAACAAGTTTGCGTTTGTGATCCACCCGCTGAACGTCAGTTTCATCCATTCCCATCCCTGGTTCGGCTGGACGCGCTATCTCCCCGACGAGCTGGTTGAGGCCGTCGCGGCTTACTTCCCGCCGATCTATGTGGGGAAGGTGAGTGGTGTGCGCTCGGCGGCCACCGGCCAGCGCGTCGAGGGCTACCTGATCTCCCTGGGCGCCACCCCGCGCCAGATGATGCGCCACGGGGAGCGCTTCACCTACACGCGCCTGAACCAGGCCGCGCGCATGGCCGAGCGTATGGGCGCCCGGATTATGGGGCTGGGCGCCTTTACCAGCGTGGTGGGCGACGCCGGGGCCACCGTGGCCCACGAGGCCGATATCGCCATTACCAGCGGCAATAGCCTGACCGTGGCCGCCACGCTGGAGGCGGCCAAACAGGCCGTTCGCAAGATGGGGGCCAGCGATCTCACCCGGGGTCGGGCGATGGTTATCGGCGCGACGGGGTCGATCGGCTCGGTATGCTCGCGCCTCCTGGCCCAGGCCATCCGCGACGTGGTGCTGGTCTCCATCGAGCCGGAAAAGCTGATCGCCCTGAAGCGCACCATCGAGGAGGAGACGCCCGGCGCGCGGGTGATCATCGCTACCCGCTCGGATGACCTGGCCGGCGAGTGTGACCTGATCGTTACCGCTACGTCGGCTTTTGGCCAGCGTGTGCTGGATATCACCCGCTGCAAGCCCGGGGCGGTGATCTGCGATGTGGCCCGCCCGCCCGATATCAGCGACGCCGAGGCCGCGCTGCGCCCCGATGTGCTGGTCATCGAAAGCGGCGAGGTCCTGCTGCCGGGTGAGGTGTCCATCAGTTACAACATCGGCCTGCCGCCGGGCACGGTCTACGCCTGTCTGGCCGAGACCGCCCTTCTGGCCATGGATGGCCGCTTCGAGGATTACACCATCGGCCGCAACATCACTATGGAGCGGGTCAAGGAGATTTACCGTCTGTTCAAGAAGCATGGCCTGCAACTCGCCGGTCTGCGCTCCCTTGGCGTCTACGTTACCGATGAGGATGTGCTGGCCAAACGCGCTCTCGCCGATGCCTTGCGCGCCGACCCTGCGCTGTTTGCCCGTACCCGCACCGAGGCCGCCGAACGCCTGGCTCGCATCCCCGCCGCATCCAAGGGTGTGCGCGCCCGGCGCCCCGTGCGGATGCGCTGGGCCTGGGCCGCGGTTGGCGTCGCGCTTGCTGGAATCGGGCTGCGACGCCGCGTTGCGCGATCCACCGCCAGCGCCGCCTATGAGGAGGTGACCCGATGAGCGACCGGTCCGCGCGAACCCCTTTTTCGAATATTGATGCGTACTGGCTTCACATTGATGAGCCGGTCAATCCCATGGTGATCACGGCCCTCTGGGGCTTCGATCAGCCGATTGCCTTCGATGATCTGCGCACGATTGTCCGCGAGCGCTTGCTGGTCTTCGAACGCTTCCGCCAGCGCCTGGTCACCCTGCGGGGCGACGGCCGTCCCTACTGGGAACTGGCGCCGGATTTTGAACTCAGCGCCCATCTGCACCATATCGCCCTCCCCGGCGAGGGGACCCAGGCCGACCTGCGTGATCTGGTCAGTGATCTGTTGAGCACCACGCTCGACCGGGCGCGCCCGCTCTGGCAGATGTACCTGGTTGACCGTTGCGGGACGGGCTGTGCCCTGATCATGCGCCTGCACCATTGTCTGGCCGATGGCATGGCGCTGAGCCATATGCTCCTGGGCATGACCGATGAGGGCGCGGCAAAGGCTGCCGCCGAACGGCAACAGAACCATCACGCCCCGCGCTCGCCCCTGGCGCTGATCAGCGATATGGCTCGCGCCGCGGATCACGCCCTCCACGAGGGCTGGGAGTTGATCAGCCATCCCGACCAGTTGCTGAGAATGGGCCTCAGCGGCGCGGGCGCCGCCGGGAAGCTCGTGCTGATGAGCCCTGACCCCCCGACCCCGCTCAAGGGGCCGCTTGGCGTCGCTAAACGCGCCGCCTGGACCGGGCCGGTGCCCCTGGCCGATGTCAAGGCGGCCGGACGGGTGACAGGCGCGACTGTTAACGATGTGTTGCTCGCCGCTGTCAGCGGCGCGCTGGGCAGGTACCTGCGCGGGCGCGGGGTGAACGTGACCGATCTAACCATTCGCGCAGTGGTGCCGGTGAACCTGTTGCCGCCCGGCGCTCTCCCCGACGGCGGGAACCACTTCGGGCTGGTCTTCGTCTCCTTGCCCATCGGGGTGACCGACTCAGTGGAACGGGTCGGGCGTATTCACGCCGAGACCAGCGCGATCAAACGCTCACCCGAGGCCGTTATAGCCTTCGGGTTGATGGAGGCTATGGGCGCGGCGCCAGTGGAGGTCGAGCGCTTCGGGGTGGACATTTTTGCCGCCAAGGCCAGCGTGGTGATCACCAATGTGCCGGGGCCACGGGAGCCATACTCAATGGCCGGACAGCTTATTCGCCGGGCTATGTTCTGGGTGCCCACGGCGCGGCTCGGGCTGGGGATCAGTATTCTGAGTTACAATGGAGAGGTACAGCTTGGCGTCCTCGCCGATGCGGGCCTGGTGCCCGACCCGGAGCGGATCGTCATCGCGTTCCATCAAGAAATGGATGAGTACATCGCGCTCGCCCGGCAGGTCGGCGCGGTCTGAACCCTGGCGACCCGAAGCGTGGGAACGTCCGGCTTCTTCACCTTCTCACCGGCGCCAGAGTCGCCTGGCATGCTGAAGGCAGATGCGTTCTTGAACGGGAAGTTCTGGGAGGGCAATGCCCTCCCAGAGACTCTTCTCTCGACCATGGATGTACCGGTAGTGGCCGGGCGCGCCCTTCGGGGGAGCAGCCCGAGCATAACCCATACCCGTATGCATATCGATCTTGATCAGCTAGAAGTCCGTCACAACCAGGCTGCGCACCGCTTCGAGGTGATGGCGGGAGGCTATCTCTCGGTCGCCGAGTACCGGCGCGACGGCCAGCGCATCCTGTTTACCCACACCGAGGTGCCACCGGCCCTGCGCGGCCACGGCATTGCCGCGAAGCTCGTGCGCGTGGCCCTCGACTACGCCCGTGAGGCCGGCCTTACCGTTGTGCCGCTCTGCTGGTACGTGGATGCCTTTATTCGCCGTAACCCGGAGTACCGTGACCTCCTGAGGTGAAAATATGGGGAAACCGGGTTTCCCCACGCCCCCGCCCACGGTACGGCAAGCCCTCCTCACCGGGAGGGTTTGGGAGGGCGCAGCCCTCCCAGGAAACAACCCGCCAGCGTGGCGTATACCGCATTGGAATGCCCCGGCGCCTCTTATACTTCGCTAATGCTCCACTAGCGCCCCCATAACACCTGGCTGGTACACTGGAAGCGCGAATGGGGATGGCGCCATTCGCATGAGTGGCGTACCGCCCCCGGCGGCCGCCGGGAGGAATACCATGAGCGCGCTTCACGCACTGTCGAACCGCCAGCACCTGCTGATGACGGCACTGGCTGTAACGGCTCTTGCTGCTGTCATCGTGTTGCTCTTTGCTGCGACCTCTACGGCGACCGCCAGCATTCTCAGCGTCCTGATCATTGTGGCGGCGCTGGCGCTACGCGCCATGATGACCGCCCGCGCGACCCCGCGCGCGGCCCGCGCCCGGCCGCAACCCGCCAGCGATAGCGCTGCGCCGCCACTGCTGCTCACCCTTGCCAGCGGTGAAGTGCTCGTCGCGCGCGAGGTCGATCTGGGCCATCCAGGCGAGCACCGGCTGCTGCTCACCCGCAAGGGCTATATGCTCATTAATGCCGCGGGTGAAGTGATTTACCAGTTGTAATGCTGAGGTGAAATCACACCCGTAGCGGCGCCGCCTGGATCTGGTTGCGGCCCCGACGCTTGGCCACGTAGAGCGCGTCGTCGGCATCCTTGAGCAACTGCTCAATGGTCAGTGGTAACGCGCTGCATCCACAGCTTACCACACCGATACTCACGCTTACACAAACCGCACGCTCATCGGTTACAACTGCCTGCCCGCCGATTGCTTCGCGCAGCCGCTCGGCCACCTGGAGCGCCTGCTCTCGGCCCGTTTCCGGCAGCAGGACCATGAACTCCTCTCCGCCAAAGCGCCCGACGACATCGTTTTCGCGCAGGCTGTTGCGCAGGCGCGCAGCGATGGCGCGCAGCACCTGGTCACCCACGAGGTGGCCATAGGTGTCGTTGAGCTGCTTAAAATGATCAACGTCGATCATCAGCAGGCTGAGGGGGTGGTGGTAGCGCTGCGCTCGCTCCACCTCATGCCGGGCCAGGTCGAGGAAATGGCGGCGGTTGGCAACGCCCGTGAGCGCATCGAGGGTGGCCAGTTGCTGCACCTGGTTGAACAGGCGCGCATTCTGAATGGCAATGGCTACCGTGGCCGCCAGGGTTTCCAGCACATCGAGATCGGCGCTGGTGTAGGCGTCGCCAGCTTCGGCCTGTATCGAGAGCGCGCCGATCACCTGGCCGCCGATGTTTAAGGCTACCGCCAGGAGCGAGCCGGTCGGCTGCTCGCCCGGGCCGAACGGTTCGGCGCCGAACCATCCCTCGATCTCCGCGTCGCAGCCGGTGATGCGCAGCGAAACGCCCGTGCGGATGATAAAGCCAAGGAGTCCGCGCTCGATGGGCAGGCGCTCTGGTGGCCAGACCCCGACGCTATCCACCTGGTAGACATACTCGACCTCCTGGCGGTCGGCGTCAAACAATCCAATCACACAGGTATCGCAGGGCATCAGGCGCGCCGCAGTGTGGTGGATCACCCGGTACAACATGTCGAGTTCCAGCACCTGGCCGAACTCCAGGCTGGCCCGGTAGAGCAGGGAACGCCGCTCGGCCTCCTGAAGCGCGGCATGGTAGAGCCGCGCGTTCTCCAGTGCCACAGCGGTCTGGTGGGCCACGGTTTCCAGCAGTTGTTGATTGCGCTGGGTGAACTGGCGTCCTGGCTGTAAGTAGTAGAGCCCCAGGGCGCCGAGCATTTTGTGGGGGGTGCATATGGGAACGGCTACGACTGCGTGGACGTTCTGCTCGAGAAGAAACGGAATGGCTCGTGGATGGGATCGGTAGTCATTCAGCAGCAGCGACCTGCCACTGTCCAGCAGTTCCCACACCGCCCCGGTGCCGCGCCCCATACGCGATCCGGCAAGTTGGGAAACGCCTACACTGTGGTTGGTCCACACACAGTCATGTTCGGCGTCGTACAGCGAAAGCGCCCCGGCGTCAGCGCCGATCAGCTCGATTGACAGGTGCACCACGCGATCCAGAATCGTATCAATATCCAGCGCGCTGCTGATGGTTAACGTCACCTCACGGAGCTTTCGTTCACGAGGATCAAGGCGCTCCTCCAGTGGGGGCGCGGGCGTCTGGGGTGTGAGGATCAGCAAGGCGCCTACCGGGCGCGCATCCGGGTCGCTGAGAGGCGTGCGCTGCACCCGCAGGCGACGCCCATCGGCCAGGCGGCACTCGCTGGCGGGGGGCGGCTCCCCGGCGCATTCCACCAGGTCATGAAAGGCAACCCCGAGCACTCCCGCGCCCTGGTCGAGCAACTGGCGCGCCGGTATGCTTGCTCCGACGATCAGCCCCTCGCTGTCGAGCAACACCACCGCGTCGCTCGTCTGTTCTAGCAGAGCCGTCCAGGCCTGGAGCATCACTGTTGTAGTTGACAGGTGCTCGGAGGTCATACTATCAGGTTCCGAGGACATCGCGAGCGGCTGCAATAGCCTGACGCACAGCTTCAGGGGAGATGCCGTAGTGCGTCACTGCGCGGAGCACGTTGCCCTCGAGCTGGCCCATCAGAACCCCGCGCTGCCGTAGCCCGGCCAGGAACTCCACCGGCGTCAGATGGCTGGCGGTCAACTCGAAGCGCACAATGTTGCTCTGCACGCGGCTCAGATCGACGTAGAGACCGGGGATGGCCGCGAGGCCCTCGGCCAGAGCGCGGGCCGTGACGTGGTCATCGGCCAGACGCGCCGTCATAGCGGTGAGGGCGACGATACCCGCGGCGGCGACGACACCCGCCTGGCGCATACCGCCGCCGACGAGTTTGCGCATCCGGCGTACCCGGGCGATCAGCGGGCGCGGGCCGGCGACAATCGAGCCGACCGGGGCGGCCAGTCCTTTGGAGAGGCAGAAGAGTAGCGTATCGGCATACCGGGCGATGCTGCGCGCCTCGACACCGAGGGCCACCGCGGCGTTGAAGATCCGCGCGCCGTCGAGGTGCAGCGGCACGCCCGCCTCGCGAGCGAGGGCGTAGGCCGCTTCCAGGTAGGCCAGGGGCAGAACGGTGCCGCCGCAGCGGTTATGGGTCGTTTCCAGACAGAGGACGCCGGGCGGGGCCTCGTGCTCGTCGCGCGGTGCGGCCAGTGCCGTCCGCACGTGCTCCAGCGGCAGCGTGCCATCGGCGGCGGTTGGCAGGGTATGGTAGACCAGGCCACCCAGGGCCGAGGCCCCGCCGGCCTCGTAGTGGTAGATGTGGCACTCATCGCCGCAGATCACCCGCTCCCCCCGACCCGCGTGGGCCAGCAGCGCCGTCAGATTGCCCATAGTGCCGCTCGGCACGAAGATCGCTGCTTCTTTGCCCACTGCATCCGCCGCGAGGGCCTCCAGCCGGTTCACGGTCGGGTCCTCGCCGTAGACATCGTCGCCTACCTCGGCCCGGGCCATCGCCTCGCGCATCGCCGGAGTCGGCAGCGTTACCGTGTCGCTGCGCAGATCAATCGGCGCGCGCTCCGGCTCTGTGGTACTCACTGTCGTATCCAGGCTCATCTTTGCTCCTGAGGTGAACATACGGGGAAACCGGGTTGCCTCATTCCCCAGCCGGTGGGGGCGGCAGCCGCTCCCACCCGCGGTTGGGCCATGGGGAAACCGGGTTTCCCTATCCCCTTCCCTGCAGGGAGGAGCCCGGTTCCCTCCCCCAGCGGGTTTAAGGGCGGACAGAACATCCGGGCTAACGTGGCTTATACCGCATTAGAACGCCCCCGCGCATGGCTCTGGTCTCCCCGCTTCGACAGGCTCAGCGCAGGCTCTCCAGCTTCGCTGGAGAGGGGGAGGGGGTGAGGATCAACCAGCGCATCCCAACGCCATAACGCCCGTCGGCGCTCATACGTTCTGTCCGCCCCTGAACCCCAGCGGGGGAGGGCCAGGGAGGGGGCGGCCCTCCCAACGATGCCCCATGGTCATCGCGGCGGTGTGCGCCCCGCGCATAGGCGTCTCACGTGAACATAGGGACCCCGGGGTTCCCTTCGCTCCTGTTCACCGGGATGCCAGCGGCTCCCAACCGCGGTTGGGGCCTGGGGAACCCGGGGTTCCCCAACCCCCAGCCGGTGGGGGCGGCAGCGGCTCCCAACCGCGGTTGGGGCCTGGGGAACCCGGGGTTCCTCAACCCCCAGCCGGTGGGGGCGGCAGCGGCTCCCAACCGCGGTTGGGCTATGGGGAACCCGGGGTTCCCCATCCTCCTGCCAGTGGGGGGTGCCAGCCGCTCCCACCAGCGGTTGGGAAATGAGGAACCCGGGGTTCCCCCTTCTCCCTCCCTGAGGGGTTGTGCGGCGCAGCCGCATAGAGGGCTGAGGTGAACACAGGGGCGACCGGGTTTGCCCGCGCCCCTGTCGGCGAGAAAGGTACAGGGATTGCAGCCCTCCCGGGCAGGCCCCTGTTCAGGATGAACGGCTTGCCGGAGGCGCTACCGGGTATCGCGTCGCCATAGCCATCCCCCGGCCTCCCGAAACCGTGTCTTGCCTATACTCTACGTCAATGGTATTACCGGCCAACTTACCACAGGGTCTCCAGGCGATGACACCCTTTTCAGGCAGCCTCACACGGATACTCGCGCTCAAGAACTGGTCGCACACGGCCGCAAATCGGATTTCCCCACTACTGGAGGCCGGGGAGGGTCACCGGCTGGCCAGCGGCGAGTTGCTCCAGCGCTGGCTCCAGCTCGGCAAAGGTGACGCCGCCTTCGTAGCGGGCCTGGATGATCCCGTTCGCGTCTACCAGGAACGTCCACGGCTCGGTGCGCAGGCCCCACTCGGCCATCTGCGGCACGTAGCGTTGGGCCTGGAACGATTCGCCGAAGGGGTAGGGATAAACTTCGATATGAATAAAGTTGATCCGGTCCTGAAACTTCGTCTTCAGGCGCTTGAGGACCTGCATATTCGGCGCGCACACAGCCGTCTGGCAATAGCCGGGGGTCGAGAAGGTGACGATGAAGGGTTTGCCGGCGCCCAGGGCCTCAGCCACCGTGAGCTGGTAGAAATCCGGGTCGGGGGTGACGTCCGACGTGAGTCGGCCCAGGTCGGGCACATCGCGCGCAGTGAGGTTGCGGCTGGGAATAGCGCGAGCGCCGACCGGCGGCGCAGCCGGTTTTTCGAGCACATCGAGGCGCAGGCGGGTCACGGTCGCGTCGCCGCTGGCCTGCGGCGTGCTGATCTCCACGCCCCAGGCGCCGGGCCGGTCGAAGGTAATGTAGCCAACGTAGAGGCCAAAGGGCAACCCCTCGCCGTGATAGGTTGCGGTAGTCTCGCCCTGCACCTGTGTTGGCTCGGGGCCGTCGAGGAAGAAGAAGCGCAACCCCAGACTCAGGGCGGGATCGTTTACCGGTGTGCCGCTCTGGAGTACGCCGAAGGGAAGCCGGTTGGGACCTGTAGCCAGTTCGGAAGCAGCCAGCACCGGGATGCGTTCGGCTGCGGCGGGGGCGGTTGGTGTGGCGGGTGTTGCGCCCTGACCACAGGCGCTCAGGACAAGGGCCATGCTGAGCGCCATCGCTGCCAGTGCCGTCCAGGAAAATTTGCCGGACATATCTTTTTGCTCCATATCAGCCGTTGATGCAGCATGGTATCACTCTTCTCGCAGCGCGAGGGCCGGATTGGTGCGGCTCATCTTCAGCGCGGGATAAACCCCGGCGAGCAGGGCGGCAGTGCAGGCCACCAGCAGGGCCTGGGCGAAGAGCAACGGGTCGAGACTGAGATCGAGGGTCCAGCCGAAGGAGCGGCGGTTAATCACGTGCACCAGCACCAGGGCCAGGGCCAGCCCGAGGGGAACCGCCAGCAGTCCGGCTGTCAACCCCATCAGGCTGGTCTGGGTCAGTACCACGCGCCAGAGTTGGCCAGGGGTCAGGCCGTTGGCGCGAAGGATGGCCAGCTCGCGTGACCGCTCCAGTTGCAGGGCCATCATGGCGCTGAGGATGCCGATAAAGGCCACGATGGTCGCGAGCATCTGCAAAACGGCAGTGATGGCAAAGGTGCGGTCGAAGATCGCCAGCGTGCCTTCACGCAGCGCCCGGTTCGAATTGACGATTATCTGGCCCTGCTCTGCGGTAACCGCGCGCACTCGTTGGAGCAGCTCATCAACCTCGACTCCCGGTGCGGCGTACAGGGCCACCGAGGAGATGGCCGGATCGTCCCAGGCAGTGCGGTAGGCGGCATAGGGCATGCGGATAATGCCCCGGTCAGAGGAGTAGTCGTAGTACACGCCAGCGATCGAGAAGGTGCGCGGTCCACGGTCGGTACGCAGGGTCAGAGTATCTCCCATGCCGAGGCCGGTCCGGTAGGCCAGGGGCTCGGAGATCAGCACGGCGCCAGCCTCCCAGGCGGCCCAGGTAGCCTCACCGCCGCCCTCGCGAAAGCGCAGGGCCACCCGCCCGCGCGCCGCGGGCGCGTCGATGGCCACCAGGGTGGTCGGGCCTCCGGGGCCGTCTACCTGCACGCTGCGAAAGCGTGTCACCGCCTGCACGCCCTCGACGGCGCCAAGGGCCTCTACCAGCCCGGCGGGCAGGGTGCTGTCAACCCGATTGGCGGCGGTGGTCGGGGCCGAGATGTACACATCGGCGATCAGACTCTGTTCGAGCCAGGCCACGACGGTCTGGCGGAAGCTGCCAACCATAATGCCGACGCCAATCGAGACGCTGACAGCGACCATAAGGGCAGCCACGGCCACAGCGGTGCGTGAGAGGGCGGCGACCACATCGCGCGCGGCCATGCGCCCGAGCAGGCCGAAGGCGGTGCCGAGGAGCGGACGGGCCAGGCTCATCAGCGCCACAGTGAGGGCCGGGCTGATCAGCGCCGCGCCGAGCACCACGGCGAAGAGCGCGCCGAAGGCGAGGATCAGCGACAGCGGGGCTGCTTCGCCGCGCGCCGCGGTGGGGATCAGCAGCAGGAGCAGCCCCGCCACGATCAGCCCGGCCCCGGCGAGAGCCAGACGCGGCGCCAGGCGGCGGGCGCGATCCTCCACGCTGGAACGCCGCAGCACGCTGCGCGGCGGCGTGAGCGTGGCCTCCACCGCTGGCACCGCCGCCGAGAACAGCGTCGCGCCGATGCCCAGCAGCAGACCCTTGAGCAGCACCAGCGGGTCCAGGCTCAGGTCGCGCACCGTAACCACAAAGTACAGGTCGTTGATGGTGCGAGTGACCAGCCGCACCAGACCCTGCCCGAGGAGCGCGCCCAGTCCCAGGCCGAGCAGCGCGCCCACCAGGCTGATCAGGGCCGCCTCGAGCAGCACCAGGGCGGCGATCTGTCCCCGGGTGACGCCAACGCAGCGCAGGGTGCCGAGCAGGCCGCGCCGCTGCACAACGCTGAAGGTCATGGTGTTGTAGATCAGAAACATCCCGACAATCAGCGCCAGCAGACTCAGGGCGGTCAGATTGAGTTCGAAGGCGCGGGTCATCTGCTCCAGGGCGTTGGAGCGAGCGGCGGCGGGGGCCAGTTCGGCGCCGGGAGGCAGGCTGGCGCGAATGGCCAGCGCGGTGGGGTCGGCGTCAGCGCCAGCGCCGGGCAGGATCAGGTCAATGCGGCTCAGGCGTCCCACCATGCTGAGCAGTTCCTGGGCGGTGGCGATGTCGGTGATCAGCAGCCCCTCCAGGGCGCGACGACTGGCCTCGTCGGCGGGGCGCAGCAGGCCCACGAGGCGCACCTCGGTTGCGCGCGCGCCTATCTGCAGCGGCAGCGCATCCCCGGGGGCCAGTCCGGCGCGCCGGGCCGTCGTCTCGGCCAGGAGCGCGGTGCCCGGCTCGGCAAGCAGGGCCGCCAGATCGACACCGGAGCCGCTCTCCGGGCCGGCCAGGTAGGGGCGAAAGGGCGCTTCGGCGAAGACATCCACCCCAAACACCTGGAGGGTCTGGTCCAGCGAGGGCGCCTGCACATACCCTTCGACGACAGGCGCGGCGTCGCGCACACCGAGGTCGAGGCGGAGCTGGCGGTAGAGGGCTTCATCCAGGCCGCGGGGACCGCCCACAATCTGGTGGGTGGCCCGTCCGGTCACGCTCTGGGTACTCAGGTCGAAGGCCCGGCGGGCGCTGGCGGTCGCCAGGTCAATGGCGACGACGACGGCCACGCCGAGGGCCACGCCAAGGATGCACAGGCCGATCTGCCAGGGGTGGCGGAGCATGGTGCGCAGGGAGGTGCGCAGCAGCAACGAAGGAACCAGGGTATGCACGGGGGGTGCCAGCTACTTTCTATGGGTTATCACGCGACGCGAGTATGGGGGGAGGAGTTGGCGAGCAGGGCTGTACCTGCCCTGCGCTCTACTCGCGGCTGTGCCTTTGTTGCCAGTGGGGCGTGAACGTGCCGCAAGTCTGCAACTGCCCCAACGCTTTCTATGCAGGATACCACCATTCTGATTGTGAGAAAAGGGACATATTGACCGGTAGTAGAGACGCGGCGCCGCCGCGCCTCTACGCCCAAACCCTCCCCACAGGCAGGGGTGCGGTTCGACAGGCTCACCGCAGGTGGGGAAACCCGGTTTCCCCATTTCCCAACCGCTGGTGGGAGCGGCTGGCGCCCCACAGGCAGGGGTTTGGGGAAACCCGGTTTCCCCATGTCCCAACCGCTGGTGGGAGCGGCTGGCATCCCCACAGGCAGGGGGATGGGGAAACCTGGTTTCCCCATATGTTCACCTCAGACGGTCATGCGCATGGCGCACAACGCCGCGATGAACATAGGGCGTCTTTGGGAGGGCCGCCCCCTCCCTGGCCCTCCCCCGCTGGGGGAGGGAACCGGGCTCCTCCCCGCAGGGAGGGGATTGGGGAAACCTGGTTTCCCCGTATGTTCACATCAGCGGGCCGGTCAGCAGGGCCTCGAGCTCGGCTCCGGCGGGGTGTTCACGATCGCCGGGGGGAACGAGGATCAAGCCGTTGGCGCCGCGGAGGGAGAGCAGGCGCGAACTGCCCTGCGCGCCCGTTGTCGTTGCCAGCAGGCGCCCGTCGGCCCAGCGCACCACGACGCGCTGGTATTCGGGACGATCGGGGGCGGGGCGCACCGGCCCGGCCAGCGTAACGCGTACGCGGGGCCGCATGGGCCGCGCATCGCCCTGCAATGCGCGCAGCGCCGGGCGAACAAAGACCTCGAAGGAAACCAGCGATGAAACCGGGTAGCCCGGCAGGCCGAAGATCAGTTTGTCGCCGACCGTAGCGAAGGTTGTAGGCTTGCCGGGCTTGAACGCCACCCGTCCGAAATGGATGGCGCCAATCTCGGTCAGGATGCCTTTGATCAGATCGCGGGTGCCCATACTCGCCCCGCCACTGGTGATCAGGACATCGGTGTGCTCGAGGCCCTGGAGGATTGCCTGCCGTTGCACGGCCGGATCGTCGCGAGCGATGCCGAGCGAGCGCGTCTCGCAGCCGGCCTCGCGGGCCGCAGCGAGGAGGGCGTAGCGGTTCGAGTCGCGCACGCCGCCGGCAGGGCGCACCGTCCCCGGCTCGACGATCTCATTGCCCGTGGAGAGCACTCCGACGCGGGGCCGGCGGTAGACGCGCACACGGGTAAGCCCGAGAGCAGCGAGCAGGCCCACCTCAGGCGCGCCAAGCACGGTGCCGGGTTCCAGCACCGGCGCGCCGGGAGCAATATCCTGGCCCACCGTATGCACATGGTCGCCCGGCTGCACGGCGCGCAGCACGCGCAGCGCGCCCGCATGCTCCTCGGTGAACTCCACGGGTATCATCGCGTCGGCGCCAGCGGGCACAGGGGTGCCGGTCATGATCCGGGCCGCCATGCCCGGGCCAATCAACAGGTCGGGCGTGACGCCGGCGGTCAACTCGGCCACGACACGGCGTTCAGCCAGCCCATCGGCGGCCCGCAGCGCGTACCCATCCATTGCCGCGCGGGGAGCGTCGGGAACGGCCTCGGGCGAGCGTATACCCTCGGCCAGCACCCGTCCATCGGCGGTCAGGGCATCAACCTCCTCGACATCGAGCGGTGCAGCGCGCGACATAATCAGGCGCAGCGCCTCGTCAACAGATACCATCGGGTAGGGCGACTCGCGCAGCATCTCGCTCATAGACACGTTCCTGGAACTGATGTGAAAATATGGGGCAACCGGGTTGCCCCACCTGCGGTGAGCCTGTCGAATCGCACCCCTGCCTGTGGGGGTGGCAGCCGCTCCCACCAGCGGTTGGGACATGGGGCGACCGGGTTGCCTCATCCCCCTGCCTGAGGGGGTGGCAGCCGCTCCCACCAGCGGTTGGGACATGGGGCAACCGGGTTGCCCCACCTGCGGTGAGCCTGTCGAACCGCACCCCTGCCTGTGAGGGTGGCAGCCGCTCCCACCAGCGGTTGGGACATGGGGCAACCGGGTTGCCTCATCCCCCTGCCTGAGGGGGTGGCAGCCGCTCCCACCAGCGGTTGGGACATGGGGCAACCGGGTT
>OGCL01001120.1_pt1 | contig 24438 bp, 27 predicted proteins | sample 1570041 | NCBI WGS metagenome assembly OGCL01 (sample SAMN06266162, study PRJEB24511) | hot springs metagenome | isolation source: Hot spring water | place: South Africa: Limpopo | collected 2015-06-22 | reverse complement strand
TGTAGAAGTATGACGTGGGATCATTAGGATCGAATTGCTTGGCGAGATCCCACTGTTTGATCGCTTCGCCATCGCGCTTCTCTGCGAAATAGGCACGGCCCAAATACGAACGCAACACGCTGCGCAGGGGATCGAGGCTGACCGCATATTCCATCTGCTGACGCCCGGCTTCCAGATCGCCGTCGCGCAGCAGGGTGAGCCCCAGACCAAGATGATATTGCGGATTGCTGGAGTCCGCCGCCAGGGCGCGGGTGACCCGATATTCGCGCTCGACCGCGTGCGCCGAAGGCAGGAGCCTGCCGGGGGGCTTGCGCCGCAGCACGTAGCACCGGCCCTCCGTGCGCAGCCGGTAGGTCGGGTTCGACTGGCCGCCCCGGTACTGCTCGACCGCGACCGGCCCGCGGAAGCCTTCGATGCGCGTGGCGAGATAGGCCTCCAGCCGCGCACAATCGAAGGCAAGGCGCGGCTCGACGGGTTTTGTGCCGACGAACTCCTCGTACATGCGCCGCGCAATGCTAACGCTGCGAAGCGCAGGCCGCGCCGCCGCGCGCGCGAAACGCCCTCAGGCGGGCGGCACCCGCAGCCAGAAGGTGGCGGGGCCCTCGTTGACGAGCCTAACGCGCATCGTTGCGCCGAAGCGGCCGCTCGCGACCTCCACCGCGCCGGCGCGCGCGCGCGCGACGAAGCAGTCGAAAAGGCGGCACCCCTGCTCAGGCGGGGCGGCGGGCGTAAAGCTCGGCCGCAATCCGCTCGCGGTGTCGGCCGCGAGCGTGAATTGAGGCACTGCGAGCAGCGCACCGCCCACCTCGCGCAGCGAGCGGTTCATGCGCCCCGCAGCGTCCGGGAACACGCGGTAGGCGAGCACGCGTTCGGCGAGGCGTTCGGCCTCGTCCTCGCCGTCGCCCCGCTCGACGGCGACGAACGCGACCAGACCCGTGCCGATGCGTGCGAGCGGCTCTCCGTCGGCCTCGACCGCAGCCGAGGACACGCGCTGGATGAGCGCGATCACGCGATGATGTCGGGAATCAGGCGGTCGCGCAGCCGGGCGATCGCATCCTTGAGAAGGAGCTTGCGCTTCTTCAGGCGGCGTAGCTGCAGGGGATCTTGCCGGGGATCCGAAGCCAGACGCGCGATCACGTCGTCGAGGTCCCTGTGCTCGACCTCGAGCTCGCGCAGCCGCGCCTCGATGTCTGCGCGCTCCTCGTCGGTGAGCGGACGGTTGCCCATGCTGGCCCCCTGCGGTGCGCGGCGACGGGGCCCACCCCGCCCTGCAGCCGGCGGCATCCCCCCGGGCGCAAGACCCCCCGCGCGCCCTAGGCGCACATGCTAACGCCGGGCCGGCCTCCGGCGAAAGGGGGCTCGGTACGCGGATAGGGGAAGCCGGGCCCGCCACCCGAGACAGGGGTCCGGCTTTCGCCGGTCTGCGCAAGGATCGATAATTGCACGGGTTGTCTCCGCGCCGTAACGACCACGACGTCACCGATTGCGTACGCACCACCGACCCTCGCGCGGTGCGGCGCGAAGTGCTACGCCTCTACGACCGTCTGTACCAGGGCCGCCCGGCGAGCCGCAGCGCACGCCGGGCGATCGCGCGCGGCTTTGCCCACGTCGCAGCCGCTTTCCGGGGCCAAGTGCCCGGGCTGCACGCCTGCGAGACGCCGTATCACGACCTCCAGCACACGCTCGAAGTCACGCTCGCCGCGGCGCGTATGCTCGACGGCTACGAGCGGGGACGGCGCGCAGAGGGTCCACTTGCCGCGCCGGACTTTGCGCTCGGCGTGCTCGTTGCGCTCTTCCACGACGTCGGGTACCTGCGCCGTAGCGGCGACCGGCGTCACGCGCACGGCGCCGAGTACACGCTCACGCACGTGAGCCGGGGTGCAGTCGTACTGCGGCGTTTCCTCGAGTCGGTCGGCATGGCCGCGGCAGCGCCGATCGCCGCACGGCTCATCCACTTCACCGGTTACGAACGACAACCCGAGCGGATCGCGCTGGCAAGCGCGCTGCACCGCCGCATCGGCCAGATCGTGGGCAGCGCCGACATCCTCGGCCAGATGTCGGACCGCTGCTACCTCGAGAAATGCCGCGAACGCCTGTACCCGGAGCTCGTGATCGGCGGTATCGCGCGCCGCAGACTGGCCGACGGGAGCGTTCTCACCCTCTTCGAATCGGGCGACGACCTCGTCCAGAAGACGCCCCTGTTCTGGCAGAACGCGAAGCGCAGGCTCGAGGGGCCGTTGGGCTCCGTGTACCGGCACGCCGAGCGGCATTTTCGCGGGGAGAACCCGTACCTCGACGCGACCGAGAGAAACGTGCGCTACGCGGCGCGGGTTCGCGCGCGCAACGCCGCGGCACACTTGCGGCGCAGGCCTCCTGTGCTGGACCCCGCGCTGCATCTTCCCTAGCCGCCGCTCGTGGCCCCGCCTCCCTAGACGCGGTCGCCCGCCGGCTCGGCGGGCGCGCGCCGCCCGATCTCGAGCCGCCCGATCTCGTCGAGGCGCGCCTGCAGCGTGAGCCGGTCCAGCCGTTCGATGGGCAGGCTGACGAAGATCGAGATCCGGTTCTGCAGCTCGCTAAAAGCACGGAAGAAGGCACGCCGGCGCGCATCGAGCGGTCCCTCGACCGCGGCCGGGTCTGCCACTCCCCAGTGCGCCGTCATCGGCTGCCCCGGCCAGAGGGGACAGGGTTCGCTCGCTGCCCGGTCGCAGACCGTGAAAACGAAGTCGAGCCGCGGCGCGCCCGGCGCGGCGAATTCGTCCCAGCTCTTGCTGCGCAACCCTTCGGTCGGCAGCCGGTTCCTCTCAAGCAGCTCGAGCGCGAGCGGGTGCACCTGGCCGGCAGGTCGGCTGCCCGCGCTCCAGGCGCGGAAGCGGCCGCCGCCCAACGCCTTGAGCAGCGCTTCGGCGATGATGCTGCGCGCCGAATTCGCGGTGCACAGGAAAAGGACGTTCAGCGGAACGCTGCGATCGGCCATCCGGGTGAGGGGTCGCGCCTTGCTCGGGGCGCGATTGTCACACGCCCGCGGCGAGGATCGGCCTGTCACGGATTCTTCACACAGAATCGCCGCACGCCGCGGGCGGGGTGCCTTCCTTGTGGCTGAGCGCGCGCAGCAGCGCCGCGACCTCGCCCAGCCCGGCCGTTGCGAGGCCCGGCACCTTCGCGCCGTCATCCCAGCGGCGCAGCCGCACCGCATCGAGCGCGTAGGGCTGCGCGAGAAAGCGCTCGGCCTCGGGTGCGCTCATCGGCCCGCCCTGCAGGGCGAGGCTGTGGCGCGAGGCCGCCGAGAGCCGGTCGCGGTAGCCCACCTCGACCGCGCACAGAAAGCGTTTCGCCTCGACGTGCAGTCGGATCGGCTCGAGCACCGCCTCGGAGAACGTGCCGCGCAAGAACGGGATCGCGACGTACTGGTGCCAGTCGTCGGCCTGCTGCGCGAGCGAGTGCGGCTCGGGAACGAGCAAGTGGCCGAGGTCGTGCAGGAACGCCGCCGCGACGAGCGCGGGCGCTGCGCCTTCGGCGCGCGCGCGTGTCGCGCACTGCAACGCGTGCGCAAGCTGCGGCACCGGTTCCGACCCGTAAAGGCGCGCGCCGCGCGCGCAGTAAAGGCCAAGGATCTCGTCGACGGTGAGCGCCACGGCGCGCACCTCAGACCAGCCGCGCGCGGATGCGCGCGGAGATCAGGTCGACGACGCTCACGGTCGCGACGACGAGGATCAGCACCGCGCAGGTCTCGGCGTAGTTGAACGCGCGGATGATTTCCCAGAGCACCATCCCGATTCCGCCCGCGCCAACCATGCCGACTACCGAGGCCGAGCGCACGTTCGCCTCGAAACGGTAGAGCGAGTACGAGATCCAGAGGGGCAGGACCTGCGGCAGCACACCGTAGGCGATTTCGTCGCTGCGCCGCGCGCCCGTGGCGCGGATGCCCTCGACCGGCTGTGGGTCTATCGCCTCGACCGCCTCGGAGAAGAGCTTGGCGAGCGTGCCGGTCGTGTGCACCCAGAGCGCGAGCACCCCCGCGAACGGGCCGAGGCCGACGGCCACGACGAAGAGCATCGCGAACACCATCTCGTTGATCGCCCGACATGCGTCCATGAGCCGGCGCACCGGCTGGCGCACCCACCAGGGTGCGACGTTGGCCGACGAAGCAAGGCCGAGCGGCACCGCGCAAGCGACCGCAAGCACGGTACCCCAGACCGCGATCTGCAGCGTCACCAAGAGCTCGCGCACGTGGGTGCGCCAGTCGCGGAAATCGGGCGGGAAAAAATCGGCGAGGTAGCGCGCCATGTTGCCCGAATCCCGCACGAGGTCGCCCGGGCGCATGTCGGCGCCTTGCCAGGACACGGCGAGCAGCGCAAGAAACGCGCCCCAGGCGAAGTAGTGGCCGAGCCCGGGGCGCGGGAGCCGCGCGGCGACAACCGGCGCGGCGGTCGCGGCGGCCTGCGCCATTTAGCGGCGCAGCGCCGCGAGCTGCGCGTTCAGCTCGGCAAGGCGCCGCTCGATGTCGGCGAGCTTGGCCGCGCGCTCGGCCGCGCCGAGGCGCGTGTCCTGTTCGAGCGCGAGCTTCTGGCGGAACAACTCGAGCTGCCGGATCGGCAGCAGCTGGCTGTCGTCGGAAGCGCGGAAGCCGCCGATGCCGATACGGCGCAGCGCCTGCTTTTCCCGCTCGTTGCGGCCGTAGGCAACGAAGAAGTCGCGGATCTTCGCCTTCAGCGTCGGGTCGAGGTCCTTGCGCCAGACCATCGGATCGGAAGGAATGAGCGGCGACTTCCAGATGACGCGGATCTCCTTGGCCTTGTCCGGAAAGCGGCGCGCGAACTTCTCGAGGCTCTCGTTGTTACCCGAAGCGACGTCGACCTGGCGCGCCACCACCGCCATCATGTTCGCTTCGTGGTTCGCCTGGCGCATGCTCTTGAAGGAGCTGCGCGGATCGAGACCGTTGAGCGCCATCGCGTAGTAGCCGGGCACGAGGAAGCCCGAAGTCGAGTTCGAGTCGCCCCAGCCGAGCGCGATCGACTTGGCGTTGCGCTTGACATCCTCGATCGAGTGGTAGGGGCTATCGCGGTGCACGAGCAGGTACGACCAGTAGCCGGCCGACCCGTCCTCGGCCACCTGTTGCGCGAACACCTCGCCGTGGGCGCGGTCGACCGCTTCCATGCCGGACTTGTTGCCGAACCAGGCGATTTGCACTTTGTTGAAGCGCATCGCCTCGATCACGCCCGCGTAGTCCGGAGCGAAAAATGCCTTCACCGGCATGCCCAGGTGTTTCTGCAGGTCCTCGAGCAGCGTCGCCCAGTCCGCGCGCAGGTGCTGGGTCGCCTCGGTCGAGATGAGGCCAAAGTGGATCTCCGCGGGCGCCTGCGCCGCCGCCGGCGCCGCGAGCGCCGCCGCGCACAAACCCGTTGCGAAAAGCTTTCTCAGCATCGTCGGCTCCTTTGCAGTGAGCGGCCTCAGGCGGCCTGCGCCGCCCGCAACGCCTCCCGCGCGCCGGCCGCCGGGGAGCGCTCGAGAAGCGAGACGTGATCCGGGAGGGCGAGGATTTCCTCGGCCTCGGCGCCATAGAGGTCGCGCAGCGCCGCCGCATTGAGCGCGGCCGACGGCCCGTCGTAGACGACGCGGCCGGCGCGCAGCGCGATCGTGCGCGGGCAGTAGCGCAACGCGACGTTCACCTGGTGCAGCGACACGAGCACGGTGCAGCCGTCCTCGCGGTTGATGCGCGCCAGAAGCTCCATGACACGGCGCGACGATTCGGGGTCGAGCGAGGCGATCGGCTCGTCGGCGAGGAGCACTTGGGCGCCCTGCACGAGGGCGCGCGCGATCGCCCCGCGCTGCTGCTGTCCGCCCGAGAGGGTCGAGGCGCGCTGCGCGGCGCAGTCGACGATGCCGACGCGCGCAAGGGCCTCGAACGCGCGCTCGACCTCGGCGCGCGGGAAGTACCCGCTGAGCGTGCGCCACGCCGGCAGACGATGCAGGGCGCCGGTGAGCACGTTGACGACGAGCGGCAAGCGGCCCACCAGGTTGAACTGCTGGAACACGAACCCGACCTCGGCGCGTAGCGCGCGCACGTCGCGCGCTAGCCGCCCGTCGCGCTGCACGAGGCGGCCCAGCACCTCGACCGATCCTCCGCCCCGGTCGGCCGCGACGAGCCCGGCGATGTGCCGCAGCAGAGTGCTCTTGCCCGATCCGGAGGCGCCGATGAGGGCGACCATCTCGCCCGCGAGCACCTCCAGGTTCACCGCGTCGAGCGCGCGCCGCGCGCCGTAGGTCCGCGTCAATCCCGTCGTCCGGATCGCCGGCTGCATCGAGATCCCACTCTACGGAGCGCTTGTGACAGGCGCTTGACCGTCCAGTGACGATTCGGCGTCGCCCGCGCTCGGGCGCTTCAGGCGATGCGCCGACCCTCGCGCCAGACCGCGCACACGAGCGGCAGGTCGCCTGCGGTGCGCACGCGCACGAGGTCCGCGCGCAGTCCGGGGGCGATCGCGCCGCGGTCGGCGAGCCCGACTGCGCGCGCCGGCGCCCGCGTCACCGTCGCCACCGCTTGCGGCAGGTGAAAGCCGCTCTCGCGCACGAGCGCGAAAGCGGCAAGGAGCAGGCTCGCGGGCACGTAGTCCGACGAGAGCGCGTCGACCAAGCCGACGCGCGCGAGCTCGGTCGCCGCGACGTTGCCCGAGTGCGACCCGCCGCGTACGACGTTGGGCGCGCCGGCGACGATCGTCATGCCGCGCGTGCGCGCTTCGCGCGCCGCGGCCAAGTGCGTCGGGAATTCGGAAATGCACGCGCCGTCGGCGTGCGCTTCGGCGACGTGCTCCGGTCGCGTGTCGTCGTGGCTCGCCAGGGGAATGGCCCGGGCGCGCGCGTAAGCGACGAAATAGCGCCGGTGGCTTTGCGCGTAGCGCGCCTGCTGCGCGCGTCCCTGCTCGAGCATGCGCGCAAACTGCGCCTCGCTCCAGCCCTTCTTGCCGCAGTAGTAGAGGCGCGCCTGCTCGATGTCCTCCCACTGCCGCTGGCCCGGCGTGTGGTCCATGAGCGAGACGAGACCGATACGCCGATCGTCATGGAGCGCTTCGAACAGCGTGCGCGCGTTGGGCGCGGGCAATTCGACGCGCACGTGCAGGCGATGCTCCGCGCGCAGCAGCCCCGCCCGCTCCGCCTGCTCGAGCGCGCTGCGCACGGGCAGCAGATCCTGACCGCGCAACGACTCCGGCTCCGGATCGCCCACGCCGATCGCGTCGTAGACGGTCGTGATCCCGGCGGCCACCACCTCGGCGTCGTGCGCGAGGAGCGCCGGCAGGCTCGGCCAGTGCACCTTCGGGCGCGGCATGAGGTGCCGCTCGAGGTTGTCGGTGTGCAGCTCGACCAGTCCGGGCAGCAGGAAGTCCCCGCCGAAGTCTTCGCCCGCCAGCCCCGCGCCGCTATCGACCGCCGCGATGCGACCGTCGCGCACGAGCACGGAACCGCGCATCAGCTCCTCGCCCGCGACGATGCGCGCGTTGCGGATCGCCCACTCGCTCATGCCGGCTCCAGGGTAACGACGCGCGTGGCCAGCCGATCGCGCACCCGCGCGTCGTGGAAGACGCCGACGATCGCGGTGCCGGAACGGCGTAGCTCCTCGAGCATGGCGACCACCGTGGCGCGGTTGTCCGCGTCGAGCGAGGCGGTCGGTTCGTCGGCGAGCAGAACGGGCCGTCGCCGCACGAGCGCGCGCGCGATGTTGAGCCGCTGCTGCTCGCCGCCCGAGAAGGTGGCCGGCGGGACGCTCCAGAGCCGCATCGGGATGCGCAGCCGAAGGAGCAGCGCCTCGGCCATGCGCCGGGCCGCGGCGACCTGCTCGGGTCCCTCGCCACCCTCGAGCAGCTCCTCGGCGACGACGTCGAGCGCGGGCACGCGCGGCACGACGTGCAGGAACTGGCGGATGTAGCCGACGCCGTCGCGGCGCAGCGCGAGCACCGCGCGCGGGCTTGCGCCCGCGAGCTCGCAGCCGAGCACGCGCACCGATCCGCCCGAGATGCGGTACGTGCCGTACAGGCATTTGAGCACCGTGCTCTTGCCGCTTCCCGAGCGCCCCTCGAGAACGACGCACTCGCCGGGGTGGACCTCGAAGGACAGACCCTCGAGCACGCGCAGCCGCGCTGCGCCTTGGTTGTGCAGCGTGAAGTGCTTGGCGAGCGCGCGCACCTCGATCGCAACTTTGTTCATGGCGCGATCACCGAGGCGACCAGCCGCTGGCTATAGGGGTGCTGCGGGTCTTCGAGCACCTGGTCGGTGAGGCCGCTCTCGACGCAGCGTCCGTCCTTCATCACCATCGCGCGCTGCGCAAGCAGCCGCGCCACGCCGAGGTCGTGCGTCACCACCACGGCCGCGAGCGCAAGCCCGCGCACCAGACCGCGCAGCAGATCGAGCAGCGTCGCCTGCACCGAGACGTCCAGCCCCGAGGTCGGCTCGTCCATGAACACGAGCCGTGGCCGGTTCACCAGTTGGCGCGCGATCTGCAGCCGCCGGCGCATGCCCCCCGAAAAGGCGGCGGGCGGCTCGTCGATCCGCGCCGCGTCGAGCTCGACGCGGGCAAGCCAGCGTTCCGCTTCGCTGCGCAGCCACGCGTAGCGCCGCTCCCCTACCGCCATCAGCCGTTCGGCGACGTTGCCGCCCGCCGACACCGACAAGCGCAGCCCGTCCTCGGCGCGCTGTTCGACAAAACCCCAGTCGGTGCGCTCGAGCAGCCGCCGCTCCGCATCCGACAGGGCGTGCACGTCGCGCCACTGGCCGGTGCGCGTGCGGTAGTGGACGCTGCCGGCGTCAGGCCGCAACCGGCCGGCGAGGCAGGCGAGCAGCGTCGTCTTGCCCGAGCCCGACTCGCCCACCACCGCCAGCACCTCGCCCGGCCACAGCTCGAGCGAAACCTCCGCGAGCGCCACGTGCCCTCCGAAACGCCGGCCGAGGTTCTCGGCGCGCAAAAGCGGCTCGCCGCTCACGCCGCCTTGGCGGTGCGCCGGTGCGCGCACCAGTCGGTGTCCGAGCACACGTGCAGGCGCGTGCCCGCATCGTCCACGATCACCTCGTCGAGGAAACTCTCGCGCGAGCCGCACAGCGCGCACGCCGCCTCCCAGCGCTGCACGGCAAAGGGACGGTCGGTGAAGGCCAGACTTTCGACGCGCGTGTGCGGCGGTACGGCGTAGATGCGCTTCTCGCGTCCCGCGCCGAAAAGAAAGAGCGCGGGGGCGTGATCCAGTTTCGGGTTGTCGTAGCTCGGAATGGGCGAGGGCGCCATCAGATAGCGACCGTTGACGACGACGGGATAGTCGTAGGTGGTGACCGGGCGGCCGTGGCGTGCGAGATCCTCGTACAGCTTCACATACGCGAGCCCGTAGTCGGCGCTCGCGTGCATGCGCCGCGTCTCGGCTGCGCGCGGCTCGAGCCGCTGCATCGGCTCGGGCACGGGCACCTGGAAGACGACGATCTGCCCTTCGGCGAGCGGCGTCTCGGGGATGCGGTGCCGCGTCTGGATGATCGTCGCCTCGCGCGTGCACTCGGTGGTTCGCACCTGCGCGGTGCGCGCGAAAAAGCGCCGAATGTTGACCGCGTTGACGGTGTCGTCGGCGCCTTGGTCGATCACCTTGAGCACGTCGCCGGGACCGAGCAACGAGGCGGTGATTTGCATTCCCCCCGTGCCCCAGCCGTACGGCAGCGGCATCTCGCGCGAGGCGAAGGGCACCTGGTAACCCGGGATCGCCACCGCCTTGAGCAGCGCGCGCCGGATCATGCGCTTGGTGCCCTCGTCCAGGTAGGCGTAGTTGTATCCGGCCGTCGCGGCGGTGCTCACGCCGCCTCCCGGCGCAGTCGCCGCACGAGGTCGAGCTCGGCCTGGAAGTCCACGTAATGGGGCAGTTTCAGGTGCTGTACGAAGCCCGACGCCTCGAGGTTGTCCGAGTGCGCAAGCACGAATTCCTGCATCTGCGCGGGCGCGGTCACGGCTTCGCCCAGCTCCTCGGCGCGCAGCGCCCGATCGACGAGCGCCATCGCCATCGCCCGCCGTTCGCCGTGGCCAAAAGCAAGACCGTAGCCGCGCGTAAAGCGCGGCGCTCTCCCCTCGCCACCGGCAAACTGGTTGACCATCTGGCACTCGGTGACCTCGATCTCGCCGATGACGACCGCAAAGCCCAGCTCCGGCGGCGTCACCTCCACCTCCACCGCGCCGTAGCGGATCTCGCCGGCGAAGGGGTGCGAATGCGCGTAGCCGCGCTGCGTCGAGTAACCGAGGCCGAGCAGGAACCCCTCGTCGCCGCGCGCAAGGTTCTGCAGGCGTGCGGCGCGCGGTGCGGGGAATGCGATCGGTTCGCGCGTGAGGTCCGGCGGCTCGGACTCGTCCCCCGCTGCCTCGGCTTCGAGCAGCCCTTCGCGTTCGAGATAGCTCACCGCGCTCGGCGCAGCGCCTGCCGGCGCCGCCGCCTGCGGCGCCGGTGGCACCTCGCGCGCGGCCTGCGCGAGCGAAAAATCGATCAGCCGCTGCGTGTAGTCGAAACTGGGGCCGAGAAGCTGCCCCCCCGGCACCTCCTTGAAGATCGCCGAGATGCGCCGCCAGGGCCGCATGCGCGCAGTCTCGATCGGGAGCGCGGCACCGAAGCGGGGCAGCGTGTTGCGGTAGGCGCGCACGAGAAACGCGGCTTCGACGGCGTCGCCGCGCGCCTGCTTCAGGGCAAGGGCCGCTAGGTCCGGGTCGTAGAGCGAGCCCTCGGCCATGACGCGGTCGAGCGCAAGGCGCAACTGCTCGCGGATCTGCGCCGGCGTGAGCTCGGGCACCGCCGCGTCGCCTCGCCGGCGCTCGGCGAGCAGCCGGATCGAGTTCTCGATCGCCTGTTCGCCGCCCTTGACCGCGACGTACACGAGCTAGTCGAGCGCGACGCGCACGGTGCGCGGAAGACCGGCGAGGCGCGCCCCTGCGGCAAGGAAAAGGTCCACCCCGCGCGGAAAGCGCGCGCCGTTCTCCTGCCACTGGGCAAGGAAAGCCTCCGCAAGCCCCGCGACTGCAAGCGTCATCTCGCCTCCGACGCCAGGGCCGCGCAGGCGCCAGCGGCCGCGCGGGGCGAGCGCGGGCACCTCGACCACGACGGTGGTCGAGCGCTCGGGACACTCGTCGCTTCCGGCGGCAAAGGTCTCGAGCGGCGGAAGCTCCTGCGCCCGTGCCAGGGCGAAATCCGCCGCCGCGGGGTCGTCGACCACGACGCATCCGGTGTGAAAGCGCAGCGTCGCCTCGGCCGCGCCACCGCGCAGCGCCGGCGCGAGCCAGAGCCGCGTCTCGGGCGAAAGGAGCGAAAGGAGCAGCGCCCCCGCCGCGGCGCCGAGCTCCGGCACCGGCGTAGCGTTCCTGCCCAGCGTGACCACCCGCCCCGGCCGGGCGAGCGCGTCGAGCGCCGCGCGGAAGGCAGTCTGCGCCTCGAGCACCGGATCGGCGAATCCCGGTGCCACTAGAGCGAGCGGCAGCGCCGCAGCCTTGTTCACACGGTCTCCCCCGCCGTGCGCGCGAGCGCAAAAAAATCGACCCGCGTCGCGGCGGCCTTGCGTGCCTGCACCGCGCGCTCGGCCGCAAGCTGCGCGCGCGCCGGTTCGAGCAGGCGCGCGCGCACGCGCTCGGCCTGCGGCGCGCGCTGCAGCATGGCGTCGGCGAGCGCGACGAGCTCGGCGCGCCGGGGATCTCGGCCGAGCACCCAGCCCACGCCCGCTTCGCCGGTCGCAAGGCGCAGCGCGCAGCGCGTCACGGTCGCCTCGCCGAGATTGAACGGCGCACCGGTGCCGCCGATACGCCCGCGCAGCATGACGAGGCCGATTTCGGGCCGGCGCAGCCACTGGTACGCGGGCCTCTGTTCCGCGGCGAACCAGTCCTCGAGCAGATCGCGCGGTGCGCGTGCCAGCACGCCCAACCACTCGCGCCGTTCGCCTTCAAGCGCCTGCAACATCGGCGCTGCATCGTACGCACCGACCGTGAACGTTTCATGAACATCGCGCGGCGTGCACGGCTGTTCTACCTCGTCGGTCCCTCGGGTGCGGGCAAGGACAGCCTTCTACGCTGGCTGCGGCCGCGACTGCGGCGCGGCGTGCGCATCGCGCCGCGCGTGACGACGCGCCCCTTGCGGGGGCAGCGCCCCGCCGCCGAGCGCGTCGTGTCGTTGGAGCGTTTCGATGCGCTTGCCCGGCGCGGCGCCTTCGTGCTCGCGTGGCAGGCGAACGGCCACCACTACGGTGTTCCGCGCGTGATCGGGCGCTGGCTTGCGCGCGGCGAGATTGTGTTCGTCAACGGCTCGCGCGCCTGTCTTGCCGAGGCGCGACGGCGCTTTGCGCAGCTCGAGACGGTGCTCGTCACGGCGCCCGTGCGACGGCTGCGCGAGCGGCTCGAGCGACGCGCGCGCGAGACGCCCGCCGAGATCGCAGCGCGCCTTGCGCGCAACGACGCCTTTGCGCGCGCGCTGCGGCCGGCGCACCGCATCGCCAACGACGGCCGGCTCGAGAGCGCGGGCCGCGCGCTGCTGCGCCGGCTCGGCCGCCGCGCGCGCCGATGAGCCGTGCGCTCAGTACGTGGGCCGGGGCCGCAGATGCTCGAGGCGGTCGATCGAGCGCAGCACGAGCTCGCGCACGCGCCCGCCCTGCAACACCTTGAGCGGCACTTCCACACCGGCCGGGCCGAGCGCCCAGACGCGGCGATAGAACTCGGCGAGCGCGCGCACCTCCTCGCCCGCGACGGCGAGCACGACGTCGCCCATCGCAATCCCGGCGCGCTCGGCCGGACCCTCCGGCGCCACGCGCACGACGACGAGACGGCCGCCCAGCTCCTCGGTGTTCATGCCGAGCCACGGCCGCGCCGGGCCCGCGCGACGGCCTGCCTCGAGCAGTTCGTCGAGAACGGGCGCAACCAGATCCACCGGTACGAAAAGGTTACCGGGCACGGCCCGGCCCTCGCCGGCCACGTCCGAGACGAGAAGCGAGCCGACCCCGAGCAGTTCGCCGCGCACGCCAATGAGCGCCGCGCCCGACCAGTTCGGTACTGGAGGATAGGTGTAGATCGCGGAATCGAGGTGGTACTCCCATGACCCCGCGAAGGGACGGCGCGAGACGACGTACACGAGGCTCGCCGCCCCGGGGCCGCAGCAGGGGGCGGCGAGTGCAGGCTCCCGCTCGGCGAGCCGTTGCGCGTCGCCAAGCGCGATCGGCTGCGCCGCAAGCGGTGCCAGGAGCCGGAGCACGCCGAAACCGGAGACCGGGTCGAAGCCCGCGAGCGTCGCGGGCACCACGCGCCCGTCGGCACCCGTGACTTCCACCGTTTCGGCTTCGATGACGAGGTATCCGATCGTGAGGACCGCGTCCGGCCGAACGAGCACGCCCGAGCCCGCGCGTTCGGCGCCGAGCACCTCGGCCGTGCGCGCGCCCTTCACCGCCCGCGCCTTGACGCCGACCACCGCGGCGAGCGCCCGCTCGGGGCTGGGAGGCGGTTGCGCTGTCGCAGTGCCGAAGAACGCGGCACAGAGCGCGAGCGCCGCAACTGCCCGTCGCATGCTCCGGATTCTCCTCCGGCGGGCGCACAAAATCCAGCCCGGCCAGGAAAGTGCGCCGCTTTCTTTACCCCGTGCGCGCCTGCCGCTAGCCTTGCGCGCGTGCGGCTGCTCCAGTGGAACGTGCAGTGGTGCCGCGGCGTGGACGGGCGCGTGGATCCGGCGCGCATCGCGCGCAGCGCGCGCGAACTCGGCGATCCCGACCTGTGCTGTTTCCAGGAAGTCGCCGTCGGCTTCGACGACTTGCCGGGCTCGGCGGGCGAGGATCAGGTGCGCGAGCTCGCGCGCGCCTTTCCCGGCCATAGCGCGCACTACGCGGTTGCCGTCGACCAGCCGGGCGGTGCGGACCGCCGGCGCCGTTTCGGGAACCTGCTGCTGTCTCGATTCCCGGTGCGGCAGGTGCTGCGCCATTCGCTACCCTGGCCGGCGGCCGAGGCGGTGCCGAGCATGCCCCGCGTCGCCCTCGAGGCGGTGGTCGAGACGCCGCTCGGGCCGGTGCGCGTGACGACCACGCATCTCGAGTATTACTCGGCGCTGCAGCGCGCAGCCCAGGTCGAGCGACTCCTCGAGCTCGAGACAGAGGCGCGCGCGCACGCCGTCGCGATTCCTTGCGCGCAGAGCGCCCAAGGACCCTTCCGTCACTACCCGAGGCCCGCGGCAGCGATCCTCGCCGGGGACTTCAACTTCCGGCCCGGCGATCCGGAGCACCGCCGCTTGTGTAGCACCTACGCGGACGCCTGGTGCCTCGCTTGTCCGGGCGCGCCACACCCGCCCACGTTCCGGCTGTACGATCCCGAGCGCGCGCAGGCGCCCTACTGCTGCGACTTCGTCTTCGTCAGCCCGGAGCTCGCAGCGCGCGTGCAGGCCGTGCACGTCGACGCAGGCTGCCTCGCCTCGGACCACCAGCCGGTGCTCGTCGAATTCGGCTGATGCAGCCCGTGCGCGCAGGGCGCGGCGGGGCGTCGCCCGTGCCACTAAATGCGCTCGGCGCGCCCCGTTGCAGGAAAGAATGCCATGTCCGACCCCGCCGCAATCGCCAGGCCTGCCGAGCTCCTCTTCGGCGTCGCGCGCGCGCAGGCCGCGTGCTGCACGCACTCGAGGACGCCCTGCCCGGCGTGACGGCGCGCGCGCACGCGGCACTGCAGGCGGTCGCGCACCTGCGCGACCGACCGGAACCGACCCTCGCCGACCCGCCCGCGCGTCTCGTTCTGGCCCGTCTTGCTCGCGCGGGCCCCGATGCCGCTGCGGTGGTGCGCGATCTTGCGCGGCTGTTCGGCGTGGCCGCGGCCGCGCGCCCTCCTATCTCCGCGCCGCCGCGCTGACGCGAAGCGCGTTCCCCGGGCGGCGAGCGCGACCGCTTCAGGCCCCGTGCGGAGGATCGGGAAAGCGCGGTGCGCGCTTTTCCCGGTGCGAGGCGAGCCCCTCGGCCGCCTCCGGGCCGGTGAACCCGAGCACCTCGAGCGCGAGCGAGGCGTCGAAAGTCGGTCCCGCGAGGCGCAGCCAGTTGTTGAGGCTGTACTTCGTCCAGCGCAAAGCGGTCTGGGCGCCGGCGGCGAGGCGGCGCGCCACTTCCCGCGCCCGCGTCTCGAGCTCCGCTTCCTCGCAGACCAGGGAAACCAGACCGATGCGCTCGGCCTCTTGCCCTGAAATCTCGTCGCAGGTGAGCAGGAAATACTTCGCTTTGGCCAGGCCGCAGAGGAGCGGCCAGACGATCGCCGCGTGGTCGCCCGCTGCGACGCCGAGCCGCGTGTGCCCGTCGATCAGGCGCGCGTTGCGCGCGGCGATCGAGACGTCGGCGAGCAGCCCTGCGACCAGGCCTGCGCCGACCGCCGGCCCGTGCATCGCCGAGACGACGAGTTTCGAGCAATTGACCAAGTTGTAGACGAGGTCGCGCGCCTCGCGCCAGGTGCGCACGCGGGCGGCAAAATCACGCTGGATCTCCTCGATCATGGCGAAATCGCCACCGCCCGAAAAACCCCGCTCCGACCCTTTGAGGATCGCGACGCGGGCCTCCGGGTCGCGGTCCAGATCGAGCCACACTTCGGCCAGTTCGCGGTGCATGCGCGCCGTCGCGGTGGGAAGCCGCCCGGGGGCGGCGCGCATCGCGATCTCGACGATCCCCGGCTCGATGCGCCGCACGGCCAGCTCGCGGTATTTCTCAGCCCAGTCCATCGCGGCCCATTCTACAATCGCGACCGTCGCTTCGCCGACCGATCCGACCCGCCTGCGTGCCCGCCTTTGCCTCCGGCGCCGAGCCCCGCGTCTCGTTCGATGACGTGGCACGCGCGCACGAACGGCTCCGTGCGGTCGTGCACCGCACGCCCATCGTGCGCTCGGCGACGGTGGATGCGCGCTGCGGCGCGCGCGTCTATTTCAAATGCGAGAACCTGCAGCGCGCCGGCGCGTTCAAGATCCGCGGCGCCTACCATGCGATCGCCGAACTGCCGCCCGCGACGCGGCGCCGCGGCGTCGTCGCCTACTCCTCGGGCAACCACGCGCAAGCGGTCGCACTCGCCGCGCGCTTGCTCGGTGTGCCGGCGACGGTGGTGATGCCGATCGATGCAGTGCCCGTCAAGCGCGCGGCAACCCTCGGCTACGGCGCGCAGCTCGTGCTCTACGACCCGGCGCGCGAAGCGCGCGAGGCGATCGCCGAGCGGCTCGCGCGCGAGCAGGGCCTTGCGCTCGTGCCGCCCTTCGACCATGGCGACGTCGTCGCCGGTCAGGGCACGGTGGCCAAAGAGCTCATCGAGGACGCTGGACCGCTTGACCTGCTGCTCGTGCCCTGCGGCGGCGGCGGGCTCCTTGCCGGATGCGCGATCGCCGCAAAAGCGCTCGCCCCCGGCTGCCGCGTGGTCGGCGTCGAACCGGCGGCCGGAGACGACGCCAATCGTTCCTTTCGCTCGCGCACGCTGTGCCGCGTCGAGCGGGCGCGCACGATCGCCGACGGCGCGCGCACCGAAAGCCTGGGCGCCGTCACCTTTCCCCTCGTGCTCAGCCACGTCGACGACATGACCACCGTCGAGGACGAGGCGCTGCTCGAGGCGATGTTCTTCCTCTGGGAGCGCACCAAACTGATCGTCGAGCCGACGGGGGCGCTCGCCGCCTGCGCGCTGCTGGCGGCGCGCGTGGAGGCGCGCGGCCTGCGCGTGGGCGTCGTCCTTTCGGGCGGCAACGTGGACCTCGCTTGGGCCGCGCGCGAACTGCTCGCGCGCAAGCGCCCGGGCGGCGCGTTAGACTGAAATTTTCTGCGAGGCAGAACATGCAGATTCCCACGCGCATGCGCGCGATCGAGATCGAGCGCCCCGGCGGACCCGAGGTGCTCACCCTCGTCGAGCGGCCAGTGCCGCGCCCCAAGTCCGGCGAGATCCTCGTGCGGGTGAGGGCGGCGGGCGTCAACCGCCCCGACGTGCTCCAGCGCATGGGGCGTTACCCCGTACCGCCTGAGGCGAGCGACCTGCCCGGCCTCGAAATCGCCGGCACCGTGGTCGCCTGCGGCGAAGGCGCGACACGCTGGCAGCCGGGCGAGCGCGTGTGCGCGCTTGCCAACGGCGGCGGCTACGCCGAGTACTGCGCGGTGCCGGAAGTGCAGGCCCTGCCCGTGCCGCGCGGCCTGGGCGAGGTCGAGGCCGCCTCGCTACCCGAGACTTACTTCACCGTCTGGACCAACGTGTACGAACGCGCGCGCCTTGCGCCGGGGGAGTCGCTGCTCGTGCAGGGCGGCACCTCGGGCATCGGGGTGGCGGCGATCCAGATCGCGGCCGCGCTCGGAAACCCCGTGTACGCGACCGCCGGATCGGACGAAAAGTGCGCGGCCTGCGTGCGCCTGGGCGCCGCGCGCGCGTTCAACTACCGGACCGAGGACTTTGCCGCCGGTGTGCGCGAAGCGACCGGTGGTCGCGGCGTCGACGTCATCCTCGACATGGTCGGTGGCGACTACGTGCCGCGCGAGCTGAAGTGCCTCGCCGACGACGGCCGGCTCGTGTTCATCGCCTTCCTGCGCGGAGCGAAGGCAGAACTCGACATCGCCGAGGTGATGCGCCGGCGCCTGACGCTGTCGGGCTCGACGCTGCGGCCGCGCCCGACGGCGGTCAAAGGGGCGATCGCGGCGGCGCTGCGCGAACGCGTCTGGCCGCTTATCGAACAAGGCCGCATCCGTCCTGTCGTCTACCGGACTTTCCCGCTCGCGCAGGCGGCCGAGGCGCACCGGCTGATGGAGTCGTCCGAGCACATCGGCAAAATCGTGCTCGCGCTTTGACCCGGCGGCGCGCGGCATCGCGCCTCGCGTAGAATGGGCGACGCCCCATGTTCAGGGAAGGGCTCCTGCGCGGCAAGAACATCCTCGTCACCGGGGGCGGCACCGGACTCGGGCGCGCGATCGCCGAGAAGTACGCCGAGCTCGGCGCGCACCTGTGGCTGTGCGGACGGCGCGGCGGTGTGGTCGAGGAGGCGGCGCGCGCGATCGCTGCGCGCTACGGCGTCGAGGCGCGCGCGCACGCGGTCGACATCCGCGATGCCGCCGCCGTCAGCGCGATGCTCGATCACATCTGGGCCGAAAGCGGCCCGCTCACCGGCCTCGTCAACAACGCCGCGGGCAATTTCATCTGCCCCACCCAGGACCTCTCGCCGAACGGCTTCAACGCGATCGCGAACACGGTTTTCCACGGCACCTTCTACGTCACCCACGCGGCCGGAAAGCGCTGGATCGCCGAAGGCCGGCCGGCCAGCGTGGTCTCGATCCTCGTCACCTGGATCTGGACGGGCTCGCCCTACGTCGTGCCCTCGGCGATGTCCAAGGCCGGCGTGCACGTGATGACCAAGTCGCTCGCCGTCGAGTGGGGCAAGCACGGCATCCGGCTGAACGCGATCGCGCCGGGCGCATTTCCGACCGAAGGCGCGGCCCTCCGGCTCGTGCCCGGGGGCCGCTTCGAGGACCGCGCTCACCTCAATCCGATGCGGCGCGTCGGCCGCATCGAGGAGTTGCAGAACCTCGCCGTGTTCCTGATGGCCGACGGCTGCGAGTGGCTGACCGGGCAGACGATCGCGCTCGACGGAGCCGGCGCGCTCGCGACGGGTGCGGGCGCTTACTTCACCGAGCTCGACGCGCTCGGTGAGGCGGACTGGCAGCGGCTGCGGGCCATGATCCGCGAGGCAAACGAGAAGGATCGCGCCCGGCGCACCGTGTGAGCGCGCGCAGGTCTGCCGAGCCCCGCCCCGCCGCCACCGTCGTGTTGCTGCGCGACGGTCCCGCCGGGGTCGAGGCCATGCTGCTCAAGCGCTCGGCCGAGTCCGCGTTCCTGCCCAACGCGCACGTCTTCCCGGGCGGGGCCGTCGAGGCGCAGGACCGCGAGGCGCGGGCGCTTGCGCGCGTGCGCGGGCTGGACGACGCCGAGGCGAGCGCGCGCTTGGGAATCGGCGCGGGCGGTCTCGCGTACTGGTTCGCCGCCGCTCGCGAATGCTTCGAAGAGGCGGGAATCCTCGTTGCGTGCGATCGCAGCGGGCGCGCCGTCGCACCCGAGCGGGTCGGTCGGCTCGAAGCGCTGCGTCCCGCGCTTGCGCGCGGCGAGCGGCGTTTCCTCGATCTGCTCGAGGCGGAGGACCTTTACGTGCCGGCCGACGAGCTCGTCTACTTTGCGCACTGGATCACCGCCGCGGGGCGGCCGCGCCGCTTCAACACGCGTTTTTTCGTCGCCGCCGCGCCGCCCGGTCAGACGGGCGGTCACGATCGCGCCGAGACGGTGGCCAGCCTGTGGATCGCACCGCGCGAGGCGCTCGAGGCGCACGAGCGCGGCCAAATCGAGATCATCTTCCCGACCCGGACGACGCTCGCCGATTTTGCCCGCTTCACGACGGTGCAGGCCGCGCTCGCCCACGCGCGCAGCCTCGAGGAGGTCGAGGTCAACGCCGCGGTCTGGGCGGTGGACGCAGAGGGAACGAAGCGCCTTTTCCGCCGCAGCGACCCGCCCTACTTCGAGATCCACTGGAGCGATCCCCTGGAGACCGGCGAGACTTGCTACGTCATTCGGCCGGGGATCCCGAAACAACTGGATCGCTACGTCACGCGCCTTACGGCGCCGAACCCGGGCGTGATGACCGGGCCGGGAACGAACAGCTATCTCGTCGGCACCGACGAACTGGTGGTCATCGACCCGGGCCCGCCGATCGATGTACACCTCGAGGCGCTGCTCGCCGCGGCGGGCGGCCGCCCGATACGCTGGATCCTGGTCACGCACACGCATCCGGACCATTCGCCGGCGGCGGCGCTCCTTGCTGCGCGTACCGGTGCGACCGTGATCGGTCGGCCGCGGCCAGAGCATGGCGTACAGGACCACAGCTTCGAGCCGGCGCACGTGCCCGAGGACGGCGAGCGGCTCGTCCTGGGCGGGGTGACGCTGCGCGCGGTGGCGACGCCGGGACACGCCTCGAACCATCTCTGTTACCTGCTCGAAGAGACGGGCATGCTCTTCACCGGCGACCATGTCATGCAGGGCTCGACCGTGGTCATCAATCCGCCCGATGGTGAGATGGCCGCCTACCTCGCTTCGCTCGACAAAATCGCCCGCCTCGAGGCGGCAATCCTCGCCCCTGGCCATGGCTACCTGATCGGGGCGCCGGCCAAGGAGGTGAAGCGGCTGTTTGTGCATCGCCGCATGCGCGAGCAGAAGGTCCTCGCAGCGCTTACGCGCCTTCCCGCACCCACGCTCGAGGAACTGGTCGCTGTGGTGTACGACGACGTGCACCCGCGCGTACATCCGGTCGCCGCACGCTCGCTGCTTGCGCACCTCGAAAAGCTGCGGGCCGAGGGGCGCGTGCTCGCCCTCGCCGGCCGCTATGCGCTTGCGCCCGCGGCCGTGGCCGAGGGAGAATCGCGCGACGGTCCCCCGCCCGTTCCGTTGTGAGCTACGAGAAAACACTGCGCCTGGTCACCGACCTCGATCGCGCCGCGATCGAGGAGAAGCTGCGCGAGGTGCGCAATAGCGCCGAGGCCGCAGGGCTCGCGGAGCTCGGGCGCATGTTCCTCGACATCGAGGGCGCACCGCGCGCTCGCCTCGAACGCGATGTGCATAACGCCCTCGCATGGCTGCGCGAACGACCCGAGCACGGACGTCTTGCCGCGTTGCTTGAGTTGGTCGAGATCAACCTGCCCAACCTGAAGTAGCGAGCGGCCGCTTCAGGCCGCGCGGGCAAGCAGCGAAAGGCCGCTTGCCACGAGCACCGCCGCGACGGCGCGCCGCGCCGCATCGCCCCGGAGCCGTCCGTAGAGCCGACGCGCCACGGCAAGTCCCGCCAAGCCCGCGGGCACGACCGCGGCCGCGCACAGCCACACCGCTGGATCGCGTAGCGTGCCGACGGCGACGAAGGCCGCCAGGCGCAGCGCGATGCTCGTCAGCGTGGCAAAAGCGAGCGTCGCACGAAACGCCTCCTGCGCCAGTCCCCGGTGCGAGAGGTAGATCGCATACGGCGGTCCCCCGGCGCCGAACAGCGTTCCCGTCACGCCCCCGGCGAGGCCGGCGAGCCACGCCCAGCGGGTGCCCACGCGCCAACGCGTCTCGGCCCTGCGGGCAAGGCCGTACACGCCGAAGGCGAGTGCGAAGAGTCCGAGCGCGATCATGCCTGCGCGTCGGGGCAGGGCCACAAGCAGGGTGGCACCAAGCGCCACCCCGAGCGCGATCGCCGGCACGAGCCGGATCCACTCGGACTGTGCCGCCGCGCGCGGGTTCTCCCATCCGAGGCGCAGCGCGTTGGCGAAATCCATGAGCACATAGACGGCGAGCGCGAAGGGCAGCGCGACCACGTGCGTCGCAAGGGGGATCGTGAGCAGCGCGGCGCCAAAGCCCGTCAGGCCGAAGACGACAGAGCCGGCAAAACCGATCCCGGCGAGCAGCGCGACGCCGCCGGTGCTGACCGCCTCGATATCAGTACTTGACGGCTGGATTGAGCGCGTACAGGCCGGTCAGGCGCGCGCTTGCGAGCACGTGCGGCTGGATCGCCGCGAGCAGCTCCGCACCGCGGAACTTGCCCTCCACCGGCGCGCGCGGCACCGACAGCGCGTAGAGCGTAAATACGTAGTGGTGGACGATTTCGTCGTTCCACGGCGGGCAGGGGCCGTCGTAGCCGTGGTAATCGCCCGCCATGTCCTTGTCGTTCGCGAACCAGGCGGTGTAGTCGTTGATGCCCTGGCGCGTGCCGCGTGGCCCCGCCGGACCGCTCTTGCCGCGGGCCGTGACCCCGTTCGAGAACTCGCCTTCCTGGATGGGGCCACTGGCCGGGTCGAGGTCGACGAGCAGCCAATGGTAGAAATCCACGCGCGGGAGCGACGCCGGGATCGTGCGTCCCTCCTTGTTCACATCGTCCGGCCGCGAGGGCACGTCGTAGTCGTGGCAAACGAGCGCGAGCGAGCGCGTCCCCGGCGGCAAGTCGCCCCAGGCGAAGTGCGGATTGCGGTTTGCCGATAACCGGATGCGGTGGGCCGCATCGGGCACCGCGAACGCGCAGCGCCCCGGGATCGGCCCGTTATCCTGAAACGTCTCGCTCGTCAGTTTCATCGCGCGCCTCCTTGCGGCCCGATTATAAGGTCGGCCGGCGTGTGCGGATTCAGGCGACGCAGCGCACGCACGTAGCGCGCAAACGGCAGCCCGAGCCGCGCACCAAGCTGGCCGGCGCGCGCCTCGAGAACACTCCAGGGGATGGCGGCCGGCGCGCCTTTGAGTGCGAAGACGAGAAGGTTCGGATCCGCGAGCGCGGGCATCACCGCGACCCGGCCGCCGAAGGCGGCCTCGATGCGCGCAAGCGTGCGGTCGAAATCGGGATCATCGTCCATGAAGTTCATCGCCAGCACGCCGCGCGCGCCGAGCGCAGCCGCCGCGGCGTCGCAAAAGGCGGCGCTCGCAAGCGCCGGCGGGATGCGCTCGTCGACGAACGCGTCGACGAGCAGCAGGTCGCAGCATTCGGGCGCGAGCGCGGCTTCGCCCGGGCCGACCTCGACGCGCAGGCGCGCACCGTCGCGTGGCAGGCCGAAGTGCGCACGCGCCGCTTCGACCACGCGCGCCTCCGCCTCCACCGCGTGCACGTGCACGCGCGGCAGGTGCCGCAGCAGGAATTTTACGAGCGAGCCTCCGCCCAGCCCGATCAGCACCGCCTTGCGCGGATCCGGATGGAAGAGGAGCGCCGCCATCATGCAGCGCGTGTAGTCGAGCGCGAGGCCCCACGGATCGTCGAGCCGCATCGCGCTCTGGATCGCACGGCCGCCGACGTGCAGCGTGCGCACGCCGCGCGCTTCGCGCACCGTAACCGATCCTCGGGGCCGCACGGTGCGAGTATGCCAAACGCGGCCGAGCGCCGAATTGGCGCGGCCGCGCGCGCCTGTTCGGGCGATCGCCGCGCCGGTCGGTGCGAATAATGAACAGGCCGGCAGACCGCGGAGACCCCTATGCAGAGCAGCCCGCGCCAGAGCGCACGCAACGATCAGGAAAACGAACGTCTCGCCATCCTGAAGCTCGCCTTCTCGCGCGCGCGCGAGGAGGCGCGCGCGAGCGCGGCAGCCGACGCGCGCGAGCAGGCCGAGGGGCGCCTGCGCGAGGCCGCTGCGCGGCGGCTCGCCGCCGAGGACGGCGCACGCGAGGCCCTCGAGCGCAGGCTCGCGGCCGAGCGCGAAGCCGAGGCGGCGGCGGTGTCGCGGCGCGAGGCCGAGGAGCGGGCCGCCACCCTCGCCGAGGCGCGCCGCAACGCCGAGGCCGCCACCGCGCGCGCTGCCGCCGAGCGCGCGGAACTGGAGGAGCGTGCACTCGCCGCCGCCGAGCGCAAGCTCGCCGCCGAGCTGGAAGCGCGCCGGCAAGCGACCGAACGGGCAGCCGCCGAGCAGGAGCTTGCCCGGCGCGCCGAGGAGGCGGTTGCCGCGCGCCGCGAGACCGAGGCACAAGCGCTCACCGAGGGCGAACGGCGGCTCGCCGCGGAAGTCGAAGCGCGCGCACTGGCCGAGGCGCGTATCCGGGCCGAAGCCGAAGCACGCGAAGCGGCCGAACGCAGGCGCCAGTGCGAGCAGGCGGCGCTTGCCGAGGCCGAGGCGCGCGCCGCAGCCGAGCGCAGGGCCGAGCTCGCCGCGCGGCTGCGCGCGGAGGAAGAAGCGCACGCACGCCGCCTCGCCGAGGAGTGCGAAAAGGCGGCGCGCGAAGCGGCGGCCGCCGCCGCCGAGCGGGCCACCGCCGAACTGGCGCTCGGCGAGCAGCAGCGGCTGCGCCTCGCGGCCGAGGCGCGCGAGCGCGAAGCGCTCGCGCGGCGAGCCGCCGCCGAGCAGGCTGCGCGCGAGTCCGCCGAGCGTGCCGCGGCGCTTGCCGAGCAAGCGGCAACCGAAGCCGAGTGCTCGGCCGCCGCCGAGATCGAGGCCGAAAACGCCGCGCGCGAGCGCGCACAGGCCGAGGCGGCGCGCCGCGCCGCCGCCGAGCAGCGCCTGCGCGCCGAGCGGGATCTGCTGCGCCTTGCCTTCGAAGCCGCGCAGGCCGAGGCCGAGCGCGCAGAACAGGCCGAGCGGCTCGCCGAGGCGCGGGCGAGCGAGGCGCGCGCGGCCGAGGAACGACGGCTGGCCGAAGCACGGGAGACCGAGGCCACCCTCGCGCGCGAGGCGGCCGAGCAAGAAGCGGCGCGCCTTGCGCGCGAGCGCGCGCGCGCCGAGCAGGCGGCCGCGCTGGCGATCGGCGAGCGCATCGAGCACGAACGCGCAGGGCTCGAAGCTGCGCGCGAGCGCGAGCGCGAAGAGACCGAGGCCCTCGCCGCCGCGCTGGAAAAACGCGAGGCTGAAGAGGCCGCGCTTCGGCTTGCGCGCGAACGCGCCGCCGCCGAGCGCGAGCGCGCCGCCGAGGCGGCGCGCCGGGTGCACGCCGAAGCCCAGGCGCTCGCGGCCGAGCGCGAG